>Ga0214921_10000208_pt1 | contig 115742 bp, 91 predicted proteins | sample LL1505_MetaG_FD_177992 | JGI IMG/M metagenome (GOLD analysis project Ga0214921, IMG submission 177992) | Freshwater microbial communities from Lake Lanier, Atlanta, Georgia, United States - LL-1505 | ecosystem: Environmental > Aquatic > Freshwater > Lake | place: USA: Georgia | collected... | reverse complement strand
CTTCTTGACGCAGGAAAACCAAAAAAACTCGCTCTCACCGCCCTCATGCGAAAACTCATTATCCTCGCCAACCGCCTCCTAAAAAACCCTAACTTTTCCCTTGCAAACTAAGACAGTTGCTGACCCCCAGTTCCCAGCTTTGGTATTAGCCGCAATCTACAGATTCCTCCCCCGCACTATCCGCACCACCCAGCCTCGCGGATGCCTTCACTCTCTCTCTATTTGCAAAAAATTGCTTTTTTGTGACTTTTCAAATCTTTCCTGCTTCATTCCGACAAGATTTTTAACCTTTCATTCCACATTTTTCTTGTCTTCACTAATAAACAAGAATTTTGTGTGAGCTAGCAAAGTCCGCAAGTAATATGAAACCACTTATCACGATAATTCTTATATCGATTACTTCTGCACTTCAAGCGCAGACCCCTTCCCCGACTGCGTCACCTCCGCCTACAACAGGTTTTTCTGACTTCGCAAGATTTCTGGTTGTGGTAGAAGGCGACAAAGCTGTAGGAAGCGGATTCATCGCTAGAACGCGAGATGGTGCGTGCCTATTTACAAATTCTCATGTTTTGAGCGGAAATACGAAACTTCAAACTAGACTGCTAACGGGTCAGCAACTTTCTATAGGTGCGCTTTCAGTCGCCGAAAAATATGATATTTCTAAGTTTACCCAAATTACTGCAGAAGATGGGATGGAGATTTTAGATAATTTAGACTCCGAATTAAAGATCGGTGATGAGGTAATTGTTTTAGGAAATAGTTTAGGTTCAGGCGTTGTTACTGAATTACAAGGAAAAGTTACTGGAATCGGTCCAGAACTTATAGAGGTTGACGCTAAGTTTGTCTCGGGTAACAGTGGCAGTCCTATCATTCAGGTGAAGACAAAGAAACTGATAGGAATTGCCACATTTAGCGAGATGCGCTCATTGGAAGGTTTTGGTAAAGATTCTAAGTTTAATAAAGTAGAAAGGCGCTTTGCATACAGGTTGGATAATGTTCCTGGATGGCATATCACCACTTGGCCAAAGTTCGCGCGGGAATCCTCAGTGCTAAATGCACTTAACGAACGAACTGAGGATATTTGGGTTCTTGCCAATGATATAGCAAGCAACGGAAAGATCACCGATTGGAATAGGCATTTACGTAAAGGAAGCCAAATAACACTAAGTATTTCTCAATGGCAGCGGCAACTTGGGAAAAGCTATTCTTCAAGTGCAGCGCAATTAGTCAGCGAAAAGAAACGACTGATAGATGGTGTTCTTATGAGTCTTCGTAGCGACTTAGGCTTCATCAAGTCGGATCAATTTACTGGATATAACCGCGAAGAATTAGCGAAAGCATTGAATTATCGACAAATTCTCACTGATTATTTTAAATCTCTTTCGGATCAAATATCAAATGATCCAAACTTTTTTACCAGATAACGCTAACGCGCCAGTCGACCCCTTCCCTGAGAGCCAACAATCGGCTAACAAACTGGGGGTCAGGGTTCATTTCCTTTCATTTTTTGATAAATCTGCCCAACCGCATGATTAAAGAAGCCCCTCTCAGAAAGCACATAAATAAATCCTGCAGACGCTAGATTTGCGATAAAAGCAATTCGTAGTCGGTGATTTGGGAAGTTTGAGAGAAAATTATCTCTTGAGGTAGTTGAATTTTTAGGAATATTTTCCATACCGCATGAAATTCGAGTATGATCCAACCAAGAGCCATACCAACAAGTAAACTAGGGTTCATTTTCTTTCATTTTTTGACATTAAGGGCCCCTGCGCCTGATCGGTACGCTCGCACTCGACTGAAAAAACTTGTGGAAACAAGTGTTTCCTCAGCAGCTTCGTTTCCGTAGTCTTTCCACATGGAAACACAAATCCCGACATCCGAGATCACCGTGCGCCGTTCTTCGGAGCGCGGTCTCGCGGATCACGGATGGCTCCGGAGTCGCCACACTTTCAGTTTTGCGGATTACTATGATCCCGCCCACATGGGGTTCAGAAGTCTGAGGGTGATCAACGACGACACCGTCACCGCCGGGCAAGGTTTCCCCGAGCATCCGCACCGGGACATGGAAATTTTCAGCTATGTGTTGGAAGGTGCGCTGGCCCATCGCGACAGCCTTGGCAATGAACGTATCCTTACTCCCGGCCAGATTCAGCTCATGAGCGCGGGAACCGGAGTGCGGCATAGTGAGTTTAATCCCTCTGCCACCGAGTCCACACATTTTCTACAGATTTGGATTCAACCCCGTGAGGCCGGGCTCAAACCATCCTACACGGAGTGGCATCCCTCGCCCTCCCAAGGGAACGATCCCAAAGTCTTAGTGATTTCCCCTGATGGTCGCGATAACAGCGCGTGCATTCAGCAGGACACCGAAATTTACCGCATCCTCCTCGAAGCTGGCCAGTCGATCCAGCATGAGGTGCGCCCCGGGCGAGGCCTTTGGATTCAGATGGCCGAGGGGTCGGCCGAGCTGAATGGAGTCACTCTGCAAACAGGAGACGCCGCCGCCATCGAGGCCTCAGGCACTGTGACTCTGTTTGCCAATTCAAAATCCAATGCCCTTCTTTTCGATCTCCACTAACCTGTAAAAAAACCTATGAAACACTTCTACAACTTCACAGCCGCCCTGCTGGGCTTAATTTTCATCGTCTTCGGAGTAAATTTTTTTCTGAAATTTATCGCGATTCCTGAGCCTTCCGAGGGTTCGCCAGCTGCGATGTTCATGCGGGGGATGTTCCTCGGTGGTTTCTTGGCATTTGTCAAAGTCCTCGAAATCCTCGGGGGGCTGCTTGTAGCGATTCCCGGGACGCGCAACCTCGGACTCCTCATTCTGGGACCGATCATTGTGAATATCGCCGCCTTCAATTTCTTTTTCTTCGGTCCCTTGGCATTGTTTCAGCCGCCTGTCCTGCTTGTATCTGTGCTAGCACTGATCCAACTCGTGGCCGCGCGCCACGCGTTTCGGAATTTTATCACCAACAAAAACTAATTCGATGAACCACACCGCTCTCTTCCAACCCCTCACACTTGGCGCCTTCGAGGTGCCCAACCGTATCTTCATGGCGCCTCTCACCCGATGCCGCGCCGAGGAGGGACACGTGCCCGGGGCACTGATGAGCGAGTACTACGCCCAGCGCGCTTCTGCAGGCCTCATCATCGCCGAGGCCACGATGGTGATGGAGGGGAACTCGGCCTTCTACGCGGAGCCGGGGATTTACTCGGATGCCCAGGTCGCTGGTTGGCGCCAAGTCACCGACGCCGTCCACGCCAAGGGCGGAAAAATCTTTCTCCAGCTCTGGCATGGAGGTCGGGCTTGCCCCTCGTCCTTCAACGGCGGCGCTCAGCCGGTGGCGCCCAGTGCCTTGGCGATCACAAATGACGAGGTGCATACCCCTGATGGTAAAAAACCCTACGATCTTCCGCGTGAGCTCCGCGATGACGAGCTTCCTGCCATTGTAGCTGGTTTCAAAACAGCGGCGGAAAATGCCAAGCTCGCAGGCTTCGACGGCATCGAGATTCATGCTGCCAATGGCTACCTCATCGATGAATTTCTTCGCGACGGCTCCAACAAGCGCACGGGCCCCTACGGCGGCCCCATCCAGAATCGCGCCCGACTTTTGCTCGAAATCCTCGGGGCCGTTTCATCCGTGTGGGACTCCAATCGGGTGGGTGTTCGCATCTCCCCGCTGAATAGCTTCAATAGCATGCGCGATAGCGATCCTGTGGCTTTAGCGACATGGCTTGCCAAGCGTCTCGACAGCCTGCAACTGGCGTACCTCCACGTCATGCGCGCCGATCTCCTCGGGGAGCAACATGCGGAAGTCCTCACGCCGATTCGCAAAAATTTCACCGGCGTCCTTGTATCGAATATGGGTTACACTCCCGATGAAGCCTCGGATGCCATCGCCTCTGGCCAAATTGATGCCGTTGCTTTTGGCACCAGTTTCCTTGCCAATCCTGACCTCCCGTATCGGATCCGCGAGGCAGCGCCACTCAACCAACCGAACCCTGCGACATTCTATTCGAGGGGACCCGAAGGCTACACCGACTACCCGAGTCTCGATTAAATCCGCAAAGAAGGCGCCGCAGCGCCATCTTTACTTGGCCTTGCCCTGATTCGCCACAGCGTTCACAGCTGCGGCGATCGCCTCTTGATCTCCGAGGTAGTAGCTCTTAACGGGCTTCAGATCGGCATCGAGCTCATAAACGAGCGGGATTCCCGTCGGGATGTTGAGCTTGAGCACTTCTTCCTCCGTGAGATTGTCGAGGTACTTCACAAGGGCTCGGAGACTATTGCCATGTGCGGCGATGATCACACGCTTGCCGGACTTCACGGTAGGCGCAATTTTTTCATGCCAGAGCGGAAGGAATCGGTCCACGGTATCCTTCAGGCACTCGGTGAGTGGCAACTGCGACTCGGGAATGCCTGCATAGCGAGGATCGTGACCGGGCCAACGCTCGTCGGATTTTTCGAGTGGTGGTGGTGGCACATCATAGCTCCGGCGCCAAACCAGAACTTGATCGTCGCCAAATTTTGCAGCCGTCTCGGCCTTGTTGAGGCCCTGCAGCGCTCCATAGTGGCGTTCATTGAGACGCCAATCTTTCTCCATTGGAATCCAAAGTTGATCGAGCTCTGTGAGGACGCCCCAGAGCGTGTTCAGGGCACGCTTCAGAAGCGAGACGTAGGCGATATCAAAGACGAACCCCTCTTTTTTCAGGGCCTCCCCAGCAGTCTTCGCTTCCGCACGGCCTTTGTCACTGAGTTCGACATCGTGCCAACCAGTGAATCTGTTTTCTTTGTTCCAGGTGCTTTCGCCGTGGCGGATGAGGACTAATTTATACATTGGGAAAATAAATAAGGTGACACCTATAAACACCACGCCTTGGCTTGGCAATTTTTAACGAGACTTACTGCTCGGAACTCTAACAATCCTGCAGTTAAAAGACTCCTCCACGCAGTAGGAAAAATTTTTAGGACAGATTCGGAGCAAGGTTGAAAATTTTTTTCAGAACCAGTCCATGGCTCGAAGTTTCCCGCCTTACTCTCAAAATCCAACGCCCAAACTTATCGCAATTTCCGGTGCGGCCGCCTCCAGGTTTTACGATCCTCGGCATCAAATCCACACCGCTCCCGATAAAAATACACTTACACACACCTTGCTAATCACGTCTAGTAAGTGCTGTATCTGCAGGATAAAGTGAACGATACATCGCGATAACGTCTGCCTTAAAACGCAAATGGGCAGGATCGGCGGTTGGCGGGATCGCGCACACGGGGCCGGGCGGGGTGGCGGTGAGTGCGTTTGGGAGCAGGAAAAAGGGCAGCCCCAGCGTATCCGATTCGCAGTTGTCTTGCCACCTTCCAAACTTTTCAGATTTCTTAAAACGACTCAATACGCGGGACTGGCCCATTTTTTTCTAGGGCATTCGGAGGGTGACATGTCTGGAGATGCGATTAGGTTGCATGAGATGATTCCTTTTCGCAACCTTGCTGAGACACGGACTCCAGATGGTGCTCGCTTTTCCCTTCATGAGCACGATGGGGAATATTTTCTTAAACTCAATGGCCGGCAGCTCATGGGCTCGAACTCCACGGTTTCGGAACTGCTTCTGGCCGATGTGGCCTGCAAATTCCGCTATCCGGTCGATCGTCCAAGCATTCTCATTGGAGGTCTTGGCTTGGGATTTAGCCTCCGGCGCGTTTTGGAAATTTCCGGCCCAAATGCCTTTGCACAGGTATCCGAATTGTTGCCTGAGGTCGTTGCCTGGAATCGCGAGTTTCTGCAGGACCTTAACGGCAAGCTGCTCGACGATCGCCGTGTGGAGGTCCTGACCCGCGACGTCTTCGATTGCATTAAAAACGGACCAGGACGTTACGATGCCATTCTCCTAGATGTCGATAATGGCCCCACTTCATTCGTTCAGGTAAAAAACTCGCGCATCTATAATGGGAAAGGCCTCGCGCTGATCCGGCGAGCCCTCCGACCGGGTGGGCGTGTCGCTTTCTGGTCAGCTGAGCCGGAGCCCATGTTCCTGTCCAGCCTGTCACGGGCTGGTTTTCGAACTGAGGAATTTGAAGCCAAGTCGCACGAACGCGCAAAACGCGCGGCCCACCGCATCTACGTCGGCGAAGTCACCTGATATCATTTTCAGGTCCCCAACCCAACAGTTATGACCTAGGCCGACAGCCTGGGTCAGCAATTGACGATCGACCGCTGGCGCAAGGCGGTCGGAGTCGTATTTGAAGGCGAAAAAATGGAAACGAGATTATGATCGGGTGGGCAGGGGCCTCGCCTGCCCGAAGTTTGTGGCATGGAGAGGGGTGGCAAAATTATCAGGGCAAGACCCCATTGGCGGTCACGGGACTGAGTGCCCATATTTGAGGCTCAGAAACCAACACAATGAAAACTCTAAAATCTCTCACCCTCGCAGCATCCTTGTGTGCGATCTTTATGTCATCCGCCTTTGCTCTTCCCCCATGGAAAGGCGGCCCAACATTGGGAATTATCCAAAAGAAATCCGATGTCGAGAAGCTCGGCCCAAAATCCCAACTCGTCCTTGTCTGTAAGGCGTCGAACAGCGTCACGGTCATCGATATCAAGGACGAGAAACAAGCCAGGAAATTATGTGCCGAAGGGGCGATGATTGAGTGCAAGGATTGTAAAAAAAACTACAAGGTGGTCTGGAAAAATGCGCCAGGGAAGACCGGTAGCCCAGAACTCAAAATGGATATCGTTAACTCCAAAGGCGAAAGTTGCATGTTTCTTGCCCGGCTGAAATAGTCCGCATCTAAAAACGCACCTCTGGCGGAGCAGTCGCAAAAGGGGGACAGCGTGTAAAGCCTCCCTGCAAAAAGGAGGGGATGAAATTTGGTTTTGTGATCCCTTCTGTTTTTTTCGCTTGGGGTCTTGCAAGGGGGGAACGTGATATTACCTCATCAATGAAGATAAGTGGAAGTAACGTTTGCTAATACCAAAAGCTAAATGCTTTTGGACTTGCTGGAGCGGCGGTCTCTGACCGCCGGTGGTTAACGACTCCGGCGCTCATAGAGACGCCGCTACAAGTTAAAACGGCGCGCTAAAGTTCAAAACCTAATAGATATTGATATAAGGCCTCACGGTGCGCCAACGGGTACGGCGCGATAGACCGCTATCTCGTTGGACATGATGGTTTGCGTCATGGTATGGGTCGAGCCGGTTTTGATGGCTATTGTCCATCTCTGAGCTGCCTTGGACGCATTGGCGTTGATATTGGACTCGGGCACATTTGCCATGGTGTTGTAACGATAAAGATTGTAGGTGGTGCCGGGTTTCAGGTTCGAGATGGCGATAGTGAGAGTTATTGGTTTGGCGGCCGGTCGGATATTGGAGCCGTTGACGATCCCGGGTGTCTCGGCGTTGAGACTGGTTGTCAATCGCACGGGCACGGTTTCTCGACTTAGATCGATGATGCCGGTGATGGCGATTCCATAATCAGCGCCACTCTTTAGTGAGTAAACTGGCCCCGTCTTTGCGTTGGCTTTTTGACGTGTCGTCGCGAAGGTGCCGAACGGATAGCTGAATGTGTTCTGTGGTTGTCCGGTAGGCGTACTGGTGTACAGACCGTTGTCATTGAAGGTGAGCGTGTCGTCGGCGTAGTAAATTGTCGGTCCATTCAAGTTACGGGGTGACGTGATTCCGGTGACGGTCACGATGTGGTCATACTCGGTGTCTCCGGCGTTGAGGTTTGTCGTTCCGTAGAATCGGGATTGGTTCATGAAGACACCGATCACAACTGGGTAGCCGGCGTTGACATTCGATTTGACCCAAGTCAGAAACGTGGTCGAACTAGGGTTTTGTGCCGTGCTGAATGCTGTTGCGCTGAGGTGCATCGACTTGGCTGCGGCGACATCATTGACGCCAAGTAGGAGTTGCGAACTTTCCAGATTCTGCAGAGCATTTTTGCTAGCGATGGCTCGTGCATCGTACTGCGAGATGTACTGACCATAATAGAGACCAGCGCTAAGGAAGGAAACTTCGCCGCAGTAGCCGAAGTTGGCGTTCCACTGGATTCGGGGCGGGAGTGCGGTGCCGGATGAGTAGGTGCTGTTCGCAGCGTGCGAGGGGAATAAGCCTGATAAAATTAAAAAAATGAGGAGAAAACAGAATGGTTTCTTTTTTGGCATCTCAAATGAATGGCTTTTAATAAAATTATGATTCGGTGAATTTTTCATGAGCGATCGGTTTAGAAAAATAAAGGGGGAAACCGGGGCGGCAGTAGGTATGTGAACACTACTCTTCACCATTCTTTCTTCAACTTGTAAAAAATTGAGGCAGCGATAGGGCAGTGTGCCTGATGTTTCTGACTCAGGCTGGTTTTTTGTGTTCTTTGGCGATGAGCATGTAGAGGGAGGGGACAATGAGGAGAGTGAAGATGGTGCCAATGGTCATTCCTCCAACGAGGACGAGGCCGATGGAATTTCGGGCGACTGCTCCGGCGCCTGTGACGAGGATGAGGGGGAAGTGGCCGAACACGGTGGCGAGGCTGGTCATGAGGATCGGGCGCAGTCGGGTGAGGGCGGCACTACGGACGGCTTCAAGTTTTGTGTGGCCATTTTGTTGCATGTGGTTGGCGAATTCCACAATGAGAATGCCATTTTTTGCGATCAGGCCGATGAGGGTCACGAGGCCGATCTGCGAGTAGATGTTCATGGTGGTAGTCCATCCATCGGTCCAGAATGGCACGTCGGGGGCGGGCATTTTTAAGAATGTGAAAATGAGGGCTCCGAACATGGCGAGGGGGACAGAGCCTAGGAGGATAATGAAGGGATCCCGGAAGCTGTTAAATTGGGCGGAGAGCACTAGGAAAATCATGACGATGGCGAGGGCGAATGTGAAAAGGAATTTTGCGGGACCTTCGGCGCGGAGTTGGCGGGATTCGCCGGTGTAGTCGATGATGTAGCCGCGCGGGAGGATTTTGGCGGCCTCATTTTCGAGGAATTTGAGGGCTTGGTCGAGGGGGACGATCGCAACGCCGCTGAGCTTGACGGCATTCATTTGCTGGAAGCGTTGAAGGTTGCGGGGTTCGACTTTGTGTTTGAGGGAAGCGACGGTGGAGAGAGGGATGAGTTCGCCCTTAGGCCCCCTGATTCGGATGTCCAAGAGTTGGTCTTCGTTGAGGCGGCCGAGCCGGGTTATTTGAGGAATCACTTTATAACTGCGGCCATCCATGTTGAAGCGGTTCACAAAATTTCCGCCGGCAGCGGCTGAGAGGTCCGCGCCGACTTGGGCGAGGTCGAGGCCGAGTGCGGCAACCTTGTCGCGGTCGATGACAAACTCCGCCTGTGGCTTGTCGAATTTCACGCTTACGATTGGTGGAAATGCAAACTTTCCGCTAGTGACGGCTTTGAGCTTCAGAGCTTCGACAAACTCCAGGATTCGCTCGGTATCGGCGGTGGATGCGATCACGATTTCGACGGGGAAGTCGCCGCCGCCTGGTAAGGCAGGGGGCACGACGGCGAATGAGCTCACGCCTGGCACTTTTCCAAGGCCTGCTTGGACTTCATTCTTCATGTCAAAGACGGTCCGGTTGCGCTGCGTCCAGCTTTTCAGCCCCATGCCGGAGAAACCTCCAAATGTTTGCGTGATCTGGAATGTGTATGCGGTCTCTGGAAAACTCTGAAAAACCTTGTTTACCTCGGTGGCGTGAGCGGCCATCTGGTCGATAGAGGCGTTCGACGGGGTATCGAGGATTCCAAAGATGACGCCTTGGTCTTCATTGGGTGCCAGCTCTGTGGGCGACTGGGTGTAGAGAAGCACGGTGAGGAGAGTGAGAATGATCCATGCGGTATAAACAGCTGGGCGGGCATGAAGTGTGGCGTCGAGAATCCAGGCGTAGAGGGAGCGGATTCTATCAAAAACGGCGTTGATGTGACGCGGCAGCCAGGCCTCCTCGGCGCGAGGCGTGAGAAGCTTGGAGGACATCATCGGCGAGAGCGTGAGCGCAACAATACCTGAGACGAGTACGGCCCCCGCGAGGGTGAATGCGAATTCGCGGAAGAGGGTTCCCGTGAGGCCGCCTTGCAGGCCGATCGGAGCATAGACAGCGGCGAGCGTGAGTGTCATGGCTACAACGGGTCCAAAGAGTTCCCGCCCGCTGAGAATAGCGGCATCGAAAGGCGACTTGCCTTCGCGCATGTGGCGTTCCACGTTTTCGACCATCACAATCGCGTCATCAACGACGATCCCAACGCTGAGAACGATGGCAAGGAGGGTGAGGAGATTGATGGTGAAGCCAAAAATCTGCATGAGAAAAACGGCCCCGATCAGGGAAATCGGAATCGCTACGACGGGTACGAGCACGGAACGTAGGGAGCCCAAGAACAGAAAAATCACGATGACTACGATGAGGAGCGTCTCTGCGAGGGTCTTCACGACTTCCTTAATGGCATCCTCAATATAGATCGTCCCATCGTAGGCGATGCCCGCTTGGAGGCCGGTGGGGAGGTCTTTCTGGACTTGTTCCATCTCTGCGCGGACGCGTTTGATGACGTCGAGCGAGTTGGCATTTGGCAATGGCCAGATACCCATGAAAACGGCCGTCTCTCCGCTGAAGCGGACCTCTGTATCATAATCCTCTGCGCCAAGAACCACATTCGCGATGTCCTCGAGGCGAATGAAACGCTCGCCGTCCTTGCGAACCACGAGGCGTCGGAACTCCTCAACAGAGGTGAGGTTTGTATCCGCCGTGAGATCCACTTGAATCCAAGAGCCCTTGGTTTGGCCGACAGCGGAGAGGTAGTTGTTTGCAGCCAGAGCGGAGCGAACATCTGTAGGGCTGACGCCGAGCGAGGCCATGCGGGCGGGGTCGAGCCAGATGCGCATGGCAAACGTGCGGGCGCCGAGAATGTCCGCACGTTGGACGCCGGGGAGGGCGGTCAATCGGGGCTGCACCGATCGCACAAGGTAATCGGTGATTTCATTTTGCTTGAGGATGCTGGATGTGAAACGCAGGTAAGCGGAAGCGAAACGGGAATCTGCCGTTTCGATATTGATGATCGGCACTTCGGCTTCTGGCGGGAGGTCTCCGCGGACTTGGTTCACCTTGGAACTGATCTCCGCCAGTGCCTTGTTGGCGTCGTAGTTCAGGCGGAGCCTGGCTTGGATGGTTGAGAGGCCTTGCGAACTGGTTGAGTCGATGTAGTCGATGCCATCTGCAGCAGCAATGGCCCGCTCCAGAGGCGTGGTGATGAATCCCCGCACGAGCTTGGCATTCGCGCCAATGTAGGCGGTTGTGACGGTCACGATGGCATTCTCGCTGCGCGGGTATTGCCGGACATTGAGCGAGCCGATGGACTGGAATCCAGCGACGAGAATCACCAGGGTCACTACGAGCGAGAGGACCGGCTTACGAATGAAGAGATCGGTAAAATTCATGAAACGTGGACCGATGGGCTACTTCTCGGCTGGCGTAGGCTGGGCGGAAGAGGATGGAAGATTGCGTTCGCCCGCAACAATGTGGGCTCCATTCCTGAGCTTGAAGCCCCCAATTGTTACAATGCGCTCGCCCGCTGAGAGTCCCTCCTCGATGGCGACGCAATCGCCCTCACGCTGGCCGAGTCGCACAAATTTCTGCTGCGCTTCCAAGCGGGTTCCTTTTTTAGAAACGACTTCGTTAACTACAAAAACAGAGTCGCCATAAGGAGCAAAGATGATAGCGGTCGAGGGAATGACAATCCGTTCAAACGTCCCAGGAACAAGGACGGAGACGGCGACGAACATCCCTTGGCGGAGGGCCCCGTCGTGGTTTTGCAATGTGGCTTGGAGGCTGACATTGCGCGTGGATGCATTCACTGCGGGTTCGATCGTGGTGAGCGTTCCTTCGAAGATTCGACCGGGCAAGGCATCTGTCGTGATTTTCACCTTCATGCCCACAGTGAGGTCGCCGAGGCGTTGTTGGGGCAGGGAGAAATTGACATAGACAGGGTCGAGCGCCTGAAGAGAAACGATCGGGTCGCCAGGTTTGAGGAATTGTCCTTCTTGAATTTGTCGGATCCCGATTCGTCCCGTGAATGGGGCTCGGATCGTGCGTTTTTCGACAATCCAGGCGAGTTGGTCCACACGTGCGGTGGAGTCCTTGGCTTGGGCCTCGGCATTTTCCATATCCGACTGTGAAACCACGCTGGTTTTTCGAAGGCCACGGATGCGCTCCAGGTTCAGGCGGTTGAGTTCAGCGGTGGACTGGGCCGAGCGGAGTTGTGCCTCCTCGATGGATTTGTCTATTTGCACAAGCGGGTCGCCCGCTTTCACCTCGGCACCAGATTGGAACAGAATGCTGACAACCTTCCCGGCTACTTCGCTGGTGACCATCACGCCCTTAGCCGCTTCGACTGAGCCGACGGATTGGAACGAGGTAGTAAGCGACTTTGACGATGATTCTTCGATGACGACGGTTTCTGGTGGCATCTCAAATGATTCACCCATTTTGATAAGGCTCATGATTTGAAGCGCCTTCACGCCGATGATGGCACCTGCAATCAGAAGGAGCCCGATGATGGTGAAGAAGATCTTTTTTTTCATATGAAACACTGAGTCCTTACGAGATGCGCGATACAAGTGGTGTGATAATCTCAGCGAATGAGGCCCCAGCGCTCGCTGAATGGCCAGTAAACAAAGAGCCCGCGCCCTGCAACATTGACCTCGGGCACGATACCCCAGTCGCGACTGTCTCGGGAGTGATAGCTGTTGTCACCGAGTGCAAAGTAGGAGTTCACCGGCACGGTGAATGTGGCTTCTGGTGAGCCGAGGTAACGAAACGGAGGTCCCCCTCGGCCTCCATTGGAGTAGCCTTGGTAGCCGCCCTTCATACTCATCACGCGCTGAAATACTGACTGCTCAGGGATTTTGCCATCCACCGTGAGCGTGGGCGGATTGATGCGAAGCGTTTGCCCCGGCATGCCGGCGAGGCGCTTAATGTAATGCTGGGACCCCATGGCGGGATCGAGGCCAGATTCAATTTCGCGGATGCCAGTGGTTTTAAAGACAAAGACATCACCCGCTTTGGGCTTGGTGAAGTTGTAGCTCACCTTATCCACGAAGACTTGGTCTCCCGTATCCATGTGGCCACGTGCTATCACTTCGCCGGCCGAGTACTCGCGACCAGGCACTACGCGGAAGTAGCGCATGAGCGGATCGCGCGGCACAAACAGCGAGTAGGAGCGGTTCCGGCAGACGATTTCGGTAAAAGTGAAGAAGTTCAAATACGTGTGCTCATTGAGTGTGACGACAACATCACTTTCCTTGGCACGAAGTTCGAAGTGGTGACGGCCACGGATAAAAAAATCAAAAGCACGCACGGCGAGGTTCGGCGGGGGCGTGTCTGTTGGGAATCCCACGATGCCGTAGAGTGTGGGTTGCATCGAGCCGGTGGGTATGCGGAACGGTTGAACGAGGAATGCCTTCACACCTGCTGCGATGACGATGGCTACGAGGAAGACCTCGATATTCTCGCGAAGCGCACCCTGTTTTTGCGGCTGGAGGGATTTCCCGATCGAGTCATCCAATGCGGCAATCGCCTTGGCAACGGCATCGCGGTTCCTTGAACCCATCGCACTGCGCAACTCGGTGATGAGTGACGTGATCTCGGTGGTCCGGGATTCCGAGAGGATGTCGCGCTTGTAGGCGAGGAATTTTTTTGCACCGTGAAGGTATTGCTTAGCCTCTTTGATGTAGTGTGGTGTGAAAAAAAACATGGCGACGGGTAGTGAAGTTTAGCTTGTTCGGAGGACTTCAATAAAGGCTTCTTGGGGAATGTTGACGGTGCCAACAGCTTTCATGCGTTTTTTGCCTTCTTTCTGCTTCTCGAGGAGCTTACGTTTGCGGCTGATGTCGCCGCCATAGCACTTTGCAGTCACATTTTTTCTCATGGCGCTCACGCTCTCGCGAGCCACGATTTTTCCGCCGACGGCGGCCTGGATGGCGACTTGGTAAAGTTGTTGAGGGATGACTTCTTTGAGCTTGGTGGCAAGCGCCCTGCCACGAGACTCGGCTTTCTCGCGATGGACGATCGAGGAGAAGGCATCGACCGGTTCCGCGTTGACTAGCATTTCTAGCTTCACGAGTTTTGCCGCCCTGTAGCCTGATTGTTCGTAATCCATCGAACCGTAGCCGCGCGTGATAGATTTCATTTTATCCACAAAATCCACGAGGATTTCGTTGAGTGGAAGATCCGCCGTGAGCATGACGCGCTTGGTATCAATCGACTCGGTATGGCTCACCTCACCGCGTTTTTCCATGATGAGTTGCAGGATAGGGGAGATGTACTCGTTGGGAAGCATCACGAAGCAACGGACCATCGGCTCGCGAATTTCCTCGATCACACTGGGGTCGGGGAGTTGGTCGGGATTGTCGATGCGGAGCACTTCTCCATTTGTGCGATGGACTTCGTAAATAACGGATGGGTAGGTGGCGATGATGTCCATATCGAACTCGCGGCGGAGGCGTTCGATGATGATTTCCATGTGGAGCAGGCCGAGGAATCCGCAGCGAAATCCAAAGCCCAAAGCGATGCTCGACTCTGCCATGAATTGGAATGCGGCGTCGTTGAGCTGGAGCTTTGCCATGGCGGCTTTGAGATGCTCGAAATCGGCCGTGTTGATGGGATAAATTCCGCTAAAAACCATAGGCTGCACGACCTGGAAGCCGGGCAGTGGTTCCTCTGCGGGTTGACGAGCATTCGTGAGCGTGTCGCCTACCTTCACCTCAGAAGAAGTTTTAATGTTTGCAATGACATAGCCGATGTCGCCTGCGATGAGCTTTTCACGGGCGAAAAACTTTGGCTGTTGCGGTTTGAAAACTCCCACCTCCTTCACCTCGTAGTTGGAATTCGTCGCCATGAGCTTGACCTGATCCCCAGCCTTTACGGTGCCTTCCATCACGCGGGTGTAAATGACAACACCACGGTATGTGTCGAAGTGGGAATCAAAGGTCAGCGCGCGCAGACGAGCTTCGGGTTTGCCCGAGGGGTGGGGGATGCGCTCGATGACGGCTTCCAGAATATCTTGAATACCGATGCCGGCCTTGGCGCTTGCAAGAATCGCCTCCTCGGCGGGTATCGCTAGGATCTCCTCGAGTTGGCGTTTGGCGTTTTCCACATCCGCATTCGGGAGATCGATCTTGTTGATGACAGGGATGAGTTTGAGACCCTGCTTCTCTGCAAGGTGCACATTTGCGACCGTCTGGGCTTCGACGCCTTGGGCGGCATCGATGATGAGGAGGGCGCCCTCGCAAGCGGCGAGGGAGCGAGAGACCTCGTAGGAAAAATCCACATGCCCGGGCGTGTCGGAAAGATTGAGCTTATAGTGGCTACCGTTCTTCGAGGTGTATTCCATCGCGATGGGATGGGCTTTAATGGTGATTCCACGCTCGCGTTCAAGATCCATCGCATCGAGGAGTTGCTCTTGTGACTCGCGCTTTTGAATCGTTCCCGTTACCTCCAAAAGACGATCTGACAGTGTGGTCTTACCGTGGTCGATGTGAGCGATGATGCAAAAGTTGCGCGTGTTTTCTATAGCCATGAAAAGGCGGGGACTATCCGATACATAGCTGGATGGTCAACCTGAAGCTGCAAATCCAGAAATAAAATGATGGTTGTTTTCCATTGGCCATGAGCCAGAGGTGGGGGTATTTCGTTGAGCAATGAAACCGGTCGATCCAGAACCAAATCCCGAGGAACCCCTAAAAAAGTTCCGCCTCAATCCTCACGTTTTTCAAATTGTGGGCTTGCTTGCCGTGGCCCTGGCACTGCCGATCACCATTCTTGTTCTTGGAGTCGTAGGAATACAAAAAGAGCGCCGTGATGCCCGGGAGTCGCTTGAGCCAAACCCAGTCACAGAGTTGTCCGGTTTGAGGCTGTCCTTGGAGGCCATCGCCGATGCGAAGCTTTCGGTTGCTCCCGTGAGTTCGCCCGTGCGTACTTTTTGGCTGCAGGCAAAGAGCGAAGAAATCGTCCAAAAAAAACGTGCCGAACTGCTGGATTGCTTCAATCGAACCCGAGCGGGAGTCGTGGAAACAGGTGAAGCGACAAATCCTCACTGGCTTGTGAGCCTGCCAACTGCGGAGGGCCGCGCATTTGAAAGCGAATTGGAAAAGTTGGGGTTTACTTCGCATGAGGACCTCGGGGTCAGTAGAAAATCCGAGATTCCAGAAAGTAATGATGCGAATTCCGGAAAATTACGCGTAAATAAAATGGATACAGTACTCTATAACATTGGGATGGAGGTTCCAAAGTGATAGCCGTCATCTGTGCTCTGGATTTCGAAGCCAAGTATCTTAAAAAGTTATTTAATCATTCTAATGTAATATATTATGTTATCCAGAGGACTGGAGATAAGATTCTATCGCATATCGAAAAAATAATAAGTAAAAACAATATTCAATGCATTCTTCTTATTGGTTTTGCAGGAGGAATAAATTCAGATTTTAAAGTCGGTGACGTCGTGGTCGCTAGAAATTTCACAAGCCCGCAATTCTACCGGCTTTTTGAGAAACCGGGTGGAGATTATGCATTCGCTCAACTCGCGACGGTCGAGCGAGTGGCCGGATCGCGCGCTGAAAAGGCCTCTCTCCATCGCTGCACGGGAGCGCAGTGTTGCGATATGGAGACAGCTCATGTCTGGAAGCTTGCCGAACGATACGCACTGCCCATGATCACGGTTCGAGCGATTAGCGATGCCTGGGACAGAGATTTGCCGATTCCAGATCACATCCTGATTCATCCTATGACGTCTAAGCCTGCGGGTTTTCGGATTTTCTTCCATTTGCTGACACATCCTAGAGTCATCCCGGACTTTATCCGCATGGTCGCAAGCGCAGCCCATGCAGCCAAGCGACTTGCAATGGTCGTCGAGAGTGACGTGATACCACGTGTCCACTCAGCCTTTTCTCAAAATGCACTCCTAGCAACGGGCGGAGTGTTGCGTAACTGAGATCACGAGACTTACCAGCTGTTCAATTACCTATTACATATATTATCAGATGTTATAGATATGCCATTATCAGCGATCGCCTAGCATGGATGTGAATAAGTTTGGAGTAACTTGTGGGATCCTTGGTTCCTTGAATACAGCGCAGGTTTTATTCACATTGCCTGGAGTGCGGAGAAAAAATCAGTGTTCCGAGCTAGGAGGTAGCTGGGTGTGATTTTCCGGCAGTAGATTTTAGCGACAGAGGTGGAATTCGATTATTCCCATTTTAAATTTCACGGCATACATCTGTAGCGCCATGCCATTTTCTCTACCGACCATTTCATCATTGGATTGCGTTAAGGTTGTTGGCTCGTTTAAAGAATTAACTACGGAGTCTTTTTCAAATGGAATAAACGCCGTGTGCTGGCCAAGAGTATTAGATGGAGACTTTGGAGAAGTCATAAACCGTATTGGAGATGGAAATGGTGTTCGCGCACTTGAGGAAGATTTTCTCCGTTCCTTAGATGTGAGTGATTCTGGAAAAATCGCTGTTGACATCATGCTTAATGATAGAAGATGCCTAGAAGACTTGGGTTTTGATCCCCTCCTCAACTGCATTTACGGCTACCCTGAGGATGAGAGCCACAAGGTCGTGGCGACGGATGTGTTTTCCTTTCATGCCGATAGCGCTCCGGTGGAGGCAGAAACTTGGCTTTGTACGTATTACGGATCCTCAAGCGAAGGCCTGCGGAACCAGGAAGCGATCCGCCGAATTGATATTCCGTCGATACGTGCCGAGCTGCTGAAAGTCTACGGGGCACAAGATGACGATGAGTTTTGTCGTTATTTGACTGAAAACTGCTACGATCTTCACTATGCGGCTCTTCCGAATGCTGTACCTTATGTTTTCGGAGTTGGCAACCTATGGAAGATTGCCGTCGAGTATCCTGGGAGCCCTGTGAGGCCCTGCATTCACAGAGCCCCTCGCCCTGCCGTAGGAGATCCATCGCGACTGCTCCTGATCTGTTAAACTCGAAATCCGCAATCCATTATCTTTAAAGTCTGAGTAAACTGCATTGTTATTGCGGACTGATTTTCCGGATTTTATTATTATAGCTATCTGCTACATAGACTTTTCCATTGATGTCCACAGCAATGCCCTCTGGGTAATTAAAGCTCGCCTCTATTCCGGATCCGTCTATTGCACCCTCTACCCCGCATCCGGCCAGTGTCGTTACTTCTCCTGTAGGCGAAATTTTACGAATTTTATAGTTTCCTGCATCGGCCACATAGATGTTCTTATTCACATCCACTGCAACCCCAGAAGGACCATTGAAGCTCGCTAGGCTTCCTATTCCGTCTCTGGAGCCATAACTTCCAGACCCAGCAAAAGTGCTCACCACGCCCCCTGGTTCGATTTTGCGAATTTTTTGGTTGTCTGTATCAGCCACATAAAGAGTCCCAGTTCCATCGACGGCAATCCCCTGCGGATAGTAAAAGCTTGCCTGTGTCCCTGTCCCATCAGCTGAACCAGAAGTGCCTGATCCCGATATGTTTGTCACCACTCCGCTTGCAGTGATTTTCCGGATTTTATGGTTATCGGTATCAGCCACGTAGAGTGTCCCGTTTTGATCCGCCGCCACCCCAGAGGGGCCATTAAAGCTTGCGGCTGTTCCCGTGCCATTTGCAGTTCCGGGCGCACCAGATCCGGCTAGTGTGGTGACCTCCCCTGTGGCTGTGATTTTCCGGATTTTATTGTTGTAGCTATCGGCCACATAGACGTTGCCGTTTCCATCTACCGCTACCCCAGAGGGATTATTAAAACTCGCCGCAATACCCAGGCCATCTGCCGAGCCTGCAATTCCAGACCCCGCCAACGTCGTCACCTCCCCTGCCCCTGTAATTTTTCGGATTTTATTGTTGTAACAATCTGCTACGTAAATGTTCCCGATGGAATCTACAGCGATCCCAGATGAGTAGTTGAAGCTTGCTGCAGCGCCTATGGCGTCCGTAGATCCCAAGGTTCCAGAGCCTGCCAAAGTCGTGACAACAACTGGTATCGCATAGTTGCCTTTAATTCCCAAGCGGATGAGAGTATTTTTAAGTTCAGCGAGGTCGGTTGCGACTTGTTGGGAATCCGCACTTTTCATTGAATATGGGACTGTTAGAATCCTAGTACGACTCGATTGTTCGGTGCCATCAATGGTTAACGAGAGGTAGTCCTGACCTGTCAGAACAGAGATGATACCATTTCCACTTGCTCCAAATTGAAAGCTGTAAACCCCTTTGGTGACACCAACTGAGCCGATTGTTTCTTGGTAAATGATGTTGCCACCGGTGGGCGCATCGTAGAGGCGCACGGACATGGCAAAGTTTCCTGTGGTTGCATTTCCGCCTGCGTCTGTCAGGCGACCTTGGTAGTTAATCTGATTTGGTACAGCGGCTTGAGTGATTTGCCCCAGCACGGTAAAAACTGCTATCGTCAGCAGTAAGTGGATTTTTTGTTTCATAATACGTTGAATTTAGGGGAGAAGGATTTCGATTTTTAAGAAGTAGCGTCCGCTTGGGGACTGGCTCATCAGGTATTCCCAAGCGATTACTGATCCAGTGCCCGCTAACGTCTCCTGCAGTTCCCAACTTTGAAGATCGGCGCTGCCCCAAACTTTATATCTGCGTCCGATCGCTGTTGGCACCGTAACAATCAACTTTCCATTCTCCTCGCGGCATGCTGGTTGAAATAGCGAAGAAGCGCTCAATGGGTTTGTTCCTGCCAGGTATTCCAGGAGATTCGTGGTGCCATCGCCATCGGAGTCGGCGTCGGGCGCCGCCGAAGTGGAGCCAAAATATTGCATTTCCCACGAATCGAGCAGCCCGTCAGAGTCCCTATCAAGACTCGGATCAAGCTCGATCTGTGGATACAAAACCTCTATCAATCCGGATGCAATCTCGCCGGTGGCAAAAGAGGCACCAATCGTGGAATGGTTGCTTGCCGCTGCGATAGACCTCAAGCCGCCGCCAGAATCGATCTGCCCCGCCCCGGTCGCGAGCGAACCCAGTAAAATTCCCAGAGGAAGGTAATGGCGAATGTTTCTCATAAAAGATGAGGCACATTCGCTTTCCAGCCGCGATGTTCAATAGGATGAAAACCCCATTCAGGCCTTGTTGCAGACCGCAAACTCAAAGCAGATCTGGTCTGCGAGTGATCAAAGAAAATACCGGCGGTCGGGATCGAACCGACACTCATTACTGAACGCGATTTTGAGTCGCGCGCGTCTGCCAATTCCGCCACGCCGGCGAATTGAAAGTTGATTGTAATGAAATCCCGATTCCTGGCAATCATCAAAAACATTTCCGGCAACTAGAAGGTACACTCGCATTCCTCGATGCGCGGGCGGAGTGGCACTCGTTGGTGAAACTGAATCGCACTTGCATGGGAAGGATGTCTTCTCTTTAATATCCAACCTATGTCATCAACGGAATCTGGTTACTCACGCAAGAACCCCTTTCCGGCCAAGCTGTCTGTGAATCGCAAACTGACGGGCGAAGGGTCGAACAAGGATACACGCCATTTTGAAATCTGCCTCGAGGGATCAGGGCTCGCCTATGAAGTCGGAGACTCCCTGGGGGTCTTTGCCGCAAACAACCCTGCCTTGGTGGAACTCGTCCTCAAGGAACTCGGTTTTACTGGCGAAGAGGCGGTCACGACCGCCGACGGAGCGCCTGCATCCATGCGCGAGGCCCTCACGAAGAGCTTTATTCTTACGGAACCGTCCAAGCAACTGTTGCAAGCTGTCGCCGAGAAGGACAGCTCGGGAGCATTTCTCGCCAACCTCTTCCTGCCCGAGGAAAAGACCGCTTTGGAAAATTTTCTCTGGGGTCGTGATGTTCTAGATGTGCTTCAAGAGTTCACAGCGGCCCGCTTCACGCCTGAGGAATTCGTCAAAGTCCTCCGCAAGCTCCAGCCCCGTCTTTACTCCATCGCATCCTCACAGAAGGCCGTTGGCGAATCCGTTCATCTCACAGTCGCTGTCGTTCGCTACAACGTGGAGCATAGTCAGCGTAGCCGCGAGGGCGTCTGCTCCAGCTTCCTCGCCGAGCGCGTTGATGCTGGCTCGGTGCCCGTCTTTGTCCATACGGCGAAACATTTCCGCATTCCTGAAAATTCCGATGCTCCAGTCATCATGGTTGGTCCAGGTACGGGCATCGCTCCATTCCGTGCATTTCTCCAAGAGCGCCAAGCCGTCGGAGCCAAAGGACCGAATTGGGTTTTCTTTGGAGACCAGAAATCCTCCTCCGACTACCTCTACCAAGAGGAGTTTGAAGCCGCTCAGGCATCAGGTGTCCTCACCAAGCTCACGACGGCATTTTCACGCGATCAGGCCGAAAAAATCTACGTCCAGCACCGCATGCTCGAGCACGGCGCGGAGCTCTATGATTGGTTGCAGAAGGGCGGTTATTTCTATGTTTGCGGTGACGCCAAGAACATGGCGAAAGACGTCGATGCAGCTCTCCACACCATCGCTGAACGACATGGCAACATGACGCCCGAAGTCGCCAAGGAATACGTGGACGGGCTCAAAAAAGAAAAGCGTTACCGAAAGGACGTTTATTAAACAGCCACACACAACGGGTCGCACGTTGACGATTCTGATCGGATGCGTTGCTGTCATGATTTTGAAAATCGCAGTCCTGATGTGGATCGCCTCACCTCGCCGACGTCAAGCCGCTCCATTGAAAAAATGAACGACACCCCGCAGCACGTCCACTTTCTCGGCATTTGCGGAACGGCGATGGGATCAGTCGCGGCTGCTATGATGGACAAGGGATTCAAGGTCACAGGCCAGGATGATAATGTTTATCCTCCGATGTCCACTTTTCTGGAATCCAAGGGCGTCGCTTTGACCCAAGGCTTCAATCCGAGTGACATCCCCGATGCAGATTTGATTGTGATTGGGAATGCGATGTCGCGTGGCAACCCTGCAGTGGAGACCGTTCTGAACCGCAAGCTACTCTACCTCTCGATGCCCGAGACACTGCGGCATTTCGTTTTGCGGGGACGTCACAACCTTGTCGTCACCGGCACCCATGGAAAAACGACGACCACCTCGATTCTCGCATGGATTTTTGAGTCCGCTGGGCTGGAGCCTGGCTACCTCATTGGAGGCATTCCATCGAATCTCGGGCAAGGCGCCTGCCTGCGGGACTCAAAGTATTTCATCATCGAAGGTGACGAATACGATACCGCGTTTTTCGACAAGCGCTCGAAGTTCGTTCACTACCTGCCCGAGCTTGTCATCGTGAACAATATTGAGTTTGACCACGCGGATATCTACAGCGATCTCGATGAGATCAAGACCAGCTTCCGCCGACTGCTGAACATTGTTCCTTCCGAAGGCATGGTGCTGCTCAACGGAGATGACCCAAACTGTCTCGACACGGCAAAAAAATGTCCCGCTCCTATTGTCGAGGTCGGCTTCTCGTCCCATTGCGCAAATCAGATTCGCCACGTCGAACACAAATCCGAGGGCTCGCATTTCGAGCTTTTTGGCGAGACGTTTTTCATTCCTCTCTCGGGCGACTTTAATATCCGCAATGCTGCTATGGCCGCATCGGCCGCCCATCACTACAAAATTCCAGTTGAGAAAATCCGCTCCGCCCTGGCCTCGTTCCAAGGCATCCGCCGCCGACAGGAAATCCGTGGAACGGTGAATGGCATTACGATCGTTGATGATTTTGGGCACCATCCCACGGCGATTCGAGAGACCCTCTTGGGACTTCGCAAAAAATTCGGCAATGCCAGGCTCTGGGCGCTGTTTGAGCCCCGCTCGAACACAACTCGCCGAGCCATTTTTCAAGATGACCTTCCGAAAGCCTTTGCTGAGGCTGACGGCGTTTTCATTGCTCAAATCGCCCGCTTGGATCAATTACCTGAGAATGAGCGATTGAATCCCGAGCGTGTTGTTCAAGAGATCTCCAGCTCTGGCAAGCCTGCCTTCTACGAACCCACTGCCGATTCGATTATTGACCGCCTGAGGCCCCTAGCTCAATCCGGGGATATCATTGTGGTCTTCAGTAACGGCGGATTTGATGGCATCCATCAAAAGCTTTTGGATCGTCTTTAAACGGCAAGAGCCGCCTGCAATCAAGGGATTTTAGACACCCTGTCACCAACAAGCTCTTGCGCTGTGAGGGATCAGATTTTGCCATGCAGGCATCATCTCGCCAGAGCGGAGAAACCGCCCCCGAATTTGGGTCCCGCTTTTTATATTCCGCTTTATCGCCATAATGAGAAGTCCGGCTAGTCACCAGCGTCTGTAATTCGGCGCAGTCCAAGAGAGGGACGCGTATTCCCTACTGCTTTGGATAAGAAGTTAGACCAAACTTAGTCGAGCTTGCGTTCGATGGCTTGAAAGCCCTCAAGCTCACCGAGAAAATTAAACAGGGGAGAGAGATGGATTTGAACTCGGTAGGTCGTCTGATCCTTGTGGTAGTTGACCATTTCCACGCAGCAACTTTTGCGAGTGCAGATAGCCTTTCTCATCGCATGAATCGCCTCACTGGAGCTTTCAGTGCCTTGCAGGAAGGAGCTTGGTTTCCGGCCACGAATTTCCTGAAATTCATATCCACAGAGCGAGGAAAATGCGGGATTGATCTCTATGATTTTTCCGTCCCTGTCCGTGCGAACACGAGGAAGTTCTTCCGAGATTCTTTGACGCACATTTTGAAAAATGCGATCAGACACTGATAGAGCGGAATGCTTCTGGAGACCGACACTACTAGCGGAAAGGAAAGTTGTACTATGAGGAACCATTCTCACGATCAGTAATTCTCTACGACCAGTAGACAAGAGTAGGTACGAGTAAAATTATTATTTTGAATAAAATTCCAAAATTTCTGCGATGAGTCCTGGGATATCGTGGACCTTTGCTTCGATGCAAACTGGCATTTTCAAATGGCGCATCGTCTGAGACGTCACGGGACCAATGCTTGCAAAGTTCACTCCCGCGTGGGGAGGAAGCTCAAGAGCATGAAAGTTCTCGGCCGTGGATGAACTGGTGAACGTCACCATATCGGCACCTTCGATGCGGTAGCGTTCGATACCCCCCGTTTCATCCGAGGTCTCGGGAACCGTCCGGTAGGCGACCACATCATCAATAATGGCCCCAAGCCGGGTGAGTTCGTTGGGCAAGACATCGCGCGCTCCCTCAGCCCGGGCGAGAAGAATTTTCAGGTTTTCAAGACTGGTTTCCTTTTGAAGCGCAGCGATGATCTCTTCTGCGACATATTTCTCCGGCTGCACATCAACCTGAAACCTATAAAAATGAACACGCGCCGATGTGGCTGGACCAATCGCGGCAATTCGTACGCCGCCAAGATCGCGCGCATCACGGTAAATCTCGAAAAAGGCTGTGAAAAACGCATCCACCCCGTTCGGACTAGTAAAAATCAACCAATCGTAGCCGTGGGCGTAGGCAACAGATTCGTAGAACTCCCGCTTGTTGGGTGCGGGTTCGATACGGATCGTCGGCATTTCAAAGGCATCGGCTCCGAGTTCCCTAAGACGGCCGACAAGTTCCCCAGCCTGCTGGCGCGTGCGTGTCACGGCGATGCGCTTGCCAAAGAGAGGCAGGGACTCAAACCAGTTGAGTTTGTGCCTCAGATTCACCACATCCCCAAAGACGGCTACGGCGGGAGCCTTGAAGGAAGCATCGGCAGCCTTGGCGGCAATGTCAGCAAGAGTGCCGACCAAAGTTTCTTGCTGAGCCGTGGTAGCCCATCTGACGAGAGCAACAGGGGTTTCCCCCTTCATGCCAGCTTCCAGAAGACCAGAGGTGATCATTGCCAGTCGGTCGATTCCCATGAGCATGACTTTTGTTCCAGGCGTTGAAGCGAGCGCTTTGTAATCAATCGATGTCTCCGCCTTGTTCGGGTCCTCATGCCCGGTAAAAATCGTGAGCATGGTGTTGTGTGCGCGGTGAGTTACGGGAATGCCTGCATAGGCAGGACCAGCTATGGCCGAAGTCACACCCGGAACGATCTCAAACCGACAGCCTGCTGCGTGCAGCATTTCGGCCTCCTCGCCACCGCGGCCGAATAAAAAAGGATCTCCACCTTTGAGGCGGGTCACTGTTTTTCCTTCGAGAGTCCTGGAAACGATGAGCTCGTTGATCTCCTCTTGCCGCATCGTGTGGGCGCCCGCTTTTTTTCCCACATAGATTTTATCGACCCCGGGCCGGGCATAACGAAGGAATGCGGGGTTGCAGAGATAGTCGTATACGAGCACATCTGCGCGTTCGATGCAGTCGCGACCCTTCAACGTGAGAAGGAGCGGATCACCAGGACCAGCACCCACCAAAAAACAGATTCCTTGAGACATGGCAGAATTCTTGCAGTTCTGGGCTTGTGAAGAAATCCTTTTGATTGCTGGATAATTTTAGCCCTCCCCCTCATGCTTTCCGAATGCTCGAAGCCATCGAAAAACTCCTCGCCCTTCAGGACCGTGATCAAAAGCTCCGCACACTCCGACTTGAGATTCATTCGGTTCCCACTGAAATCGCCTCAAAACAGAAACTCATTGCCGACTCGGCCACCCGACTGGAGACTGCCCGCTCCCGAGCCAAAACGATCGAGGTCGAAAAAAAATCCCTACAGATCGACACGGCAGCCAAGCGGGATCAAATCGCCAAGTATAAAAATCAGCAGCTGCAAACGCGCAAAAACGAGGAATACACGGCCCTGGCACATGAAATTGCCAACGTAGAAAAGCTCATTTCACAAATCGAAGACAAAGAGCTGGTTCTCATGGAGGAAGCCGAGAGCCTCGCACCGGAACTCGCCGCTGCCGATAAAACTCACGGCGAAGAAAAATCCCGCCTTGAAGCCCAAATCACTCTACTGCGGGAGAAGGAAAATAATCTCAAACTCCGCGTCCAGGAATTCGAAGCCAGCCGAGCTTCAGCCTGCGAGGGGATTGATGAAGAGCTCCTCGAACGATACGTAAGACTTTTTGAAACCAAGAATGCCCGAGCCGTCGTGGCTCTGGAGCACGATGTGTGCACCGGTTGCCACATGAAAATCACAGCTCAAACCAGCTTGGCATTGCGCTCCGATAAAACGATCGTTTCCTGCCCTCAGTGCGGACGGCTTCTGCACCTCCCCGCTTAATCGGTTGCTGTAGGGAAGCGTTTACCAATCACCGCACGGGCTGGAGATAGGGCGCTACGACGCAGCTAAGGGCTGGAATGGCGAAGAGAATAAGAATGAGCATGTGAATAAACATGTCAAAAAATACTCCTCAATGTGAGGGGCGCAAGGGGCGCTGAGATTATTTTTTCAACCCTGCAGACAATGCCTCTGCAAGCGAGACGATGTCGCCCTGCAAGTGATCGGCCGTGAGCGTAACCCGAAGCCTAGCCGCACTCCGTGCAACAGTGGGAAAGCGGATTGATGGCACGAGAAATCCCGCAGCGAGGAGACGTTCCGAAGTCTGGACTGCTGCAGATTCATCGCCAATCAAGATGGGCAAAATGGCGCTCGAGGGCTCGTTCATTGCGAGAAGTTCATGCAGAGCTCGAAGATTTCTCCAAAGGGCAGAACGCCGGGCATCGCCATCAGGAGACGAGGCAATCTCGATCGCCTTGCACGAGGCAGCTGCAACGGGTGCTGGAGGCGAGGTGGAAAAGATGAAACTTCGGGCGCGATTGATAAGAAAGTCGCGTAGTTTGAGACCGCCTGCAATATACGCCCCGTGCGACCCCAGAGCTTTTCCGAGCGTTCCCATATGGATATCAACGCGGGCGGCAAGGCCTGCTTCATCGGCTAGTCCCCTGCCGTGCTGGCCAATCACCCCAACTGCGTGTGCCTCATCCAGGAACAGCCAGGCCCCGAAGCGATCCTTCAAATCAACGATCTCTCGAAGCGGGGCCCGATCACCGTCCATGCTGTAAATCGACTCACAAACAACGAGGATTTTTGCACTGGGGTGTTTTGTTGTAGCCCATTGGAGATGACTTTCCAGCCTGGACATGTCGTTGTGGGGAAAAACGCGCAAAATGGCTCCGCTGAGACGTGCGGCGTCAATGAGACACGCGTGCGAGAGCTTATCAAGAATGACCACATCTCCCGCGCCGCACAGAGCAGGAATGGTTCCCATGGCCGCAGCATATCCGCTCGAAAAAGAGAGGGCGGCTGGCAATTGCTTAAAGTTCGCAATGGTCGAATCAAGCTTCTCGTGCGCGTCAAAGGTTCCGCAGATCAACCTCGAGGCCCCGGACCCGAATCCCGAGCGATCCCACTCCGCAGCGGCAGCGCTTATCAAGGAGGGATGTGATGCCAGGCCGAGATAGTCGTTTGAGGAGAAATTCAGAAGACTCCGCCCATCGCGCACCACTCTCACTTGTTGAGCGGTCTGAAGGGGAAAAAGTCTGCGCGTGAGTCCCCTTGCGTGGATCTCATCAAGAGCGGAGGCAAGAAATTGGTCCAAGCGGGATTCTGAACGTGGCCTCATTCGCCGGTGGCAATGACACGGGACATCTCGCGAACGGCATTTTCAAGCCCCACAACAACGGCTCTAGAAATGATCGAATGCCCGATATTCAATTCCTCTAAGCCCGGCAGCGAAAGAATGGGCCTGATGTTGTCATAGTTCAGGCCATGACCCGCATTGACTCGAAGCCCCAGCGAAATGGCGAGCGAAGCGCCGAGGCGCAATTTCTCAAGCTCGGATTCTCGATGGGCCCCAGAGGTGTTCGCATAAGCGCCCGTGTGCAGCTCGATAAACTCAGCTCCAAGGGCAGCTGCCGCACGGATTTGTTCAGACTCCGCATCAATAAAAAGGCTCACCCTCGTGCCGGAATCACGAAGACGCCCGACAACCACACGAAGTGGTTCCTCATTTGAAATGCAGTCCAGACCGCCTTCCGTAGTGACCTCACGCCGATTTTCAGGAACAAGGCAAACATCCTCGGGGCGGATTTGCAGCGCGATACGGAGTATGTCCTCCGAGACTCCCATCTCGAGATTCAGCTTCGTAGAGATCTTCTCACGGAGTAAAAAAATATCCCTGTCCTGCATGTGGCGTCTGTCCTCACGCAGATGGGCTGTGATTCCAATGGCACCCGCCCGCTCCGCTATCAAAGCCGCTGCAACGGGGTCGGGTTCGGCATTCGGGTTGTCCGGCGTTTCGCGATAGCGCGCTTGGCGCAAGGTGGCGACGTGGTCGATGTTGACTCCAAGGGTTGGCATATTTTTAGAAAGAGAAGGAAAAAACGAGCATGCCTCGCCACGCGAGGGATGGCAGTAAATGATATTTTGAGCGTTAAGTTTGCGACTGGTTTTTGATGCCAATACGGCAGGAGATTTCGTCCGTGCCGCCAGGAGCGAGTGTGCGCAGGCCAAGCCCATTGTGAATGGCGTTGGGAAAAGCGCTCCACGGCTCGATGCAGAAAAAATCTGAATCAGGCTTTTCCGTCCAAGTCGTCACGCACGGCCAATCCTGAGAATGGCTGGAGGGATTTTCAAAAACGATGGTTTTTCCGAGGGCAGCATTTGAAAGCGTTGTGCGTGAAAGATCAGGCATCGAGTGGAATCGATCGATCAGCGAGGGATCGGAGAGAATCATATCGGAGCTCATGGCGGCATCTAAGCAAATGGATCCATCTGCAAAGTTTTGCCGTCCCCATTTCTCGCACGGCAAAGAGAGCTTCCAAGAAGAGCGCTCGTCAGAGGGAATATGGAAATAATAATGATGTCCGGCCGACCATGGCATGGGCTGCTGGCCCCGATTGGTTACACAAAAGGTCGTGAGCAAACCTGAGGCATCGACACGGTAAGTAACATCAAGTCGGAAGGAAAAGGGATAGCACGTGGCTGTGGTTTCATTGGCATCCAGACGCAGGGTTACGAAATCCTCCCCAGCCTCAAGGATGCGAAATGGAGAGTCTTTGGCAAATCCATGCATGGGAGCGGGACGTTGAACCCCTGAGGAATCAATCCAGGAACCGATACATCCATTGGCATACGTGCGGGCGATAAACGGAAAAATAACGATGTCCCCGCCTCGCACCTTTGGAATCCGGTCTAAGTCGGCATTCGGCGGCCAGCAGATCACATTCCAGTCGGAGACTGCCCAGCTCAATAGCCTTGCTCCATGTGCAGGAGAGATGATTGCAAGAGAATCGCCACTTTGGATTTTTACAACGGGTTGATTATCGAGTTCGCAGAGGTTCATAAATTTCTTTGTCCAATCACGAGAAGGCCACGCAGCGTAAGCAACGGATCGACCGTATCAAAGAGTCCAATCTGGCGGGCTATGAGCGCGGCATCTCCCCCAGTGGCAAGGATCAGCGGACGCTTTTCTAAGAAAGCTTCAGAGCAAATTTGAGTCAAAATTTCTTTCACGAGTCCTCGATACCCATGCACGGCGCCTGAGAGCATGGCATCCCGCGTGGATCGACCAATGGCAGAATCTGGTTCGCGAAGTTTAATGTGAGGCAAGAGCGCCGTCCGGTCGTGGAGATATCCCGTCATGGCATTTAATCCGGGAGCTATGACACCACCAATGTAGGCGCCCTTGCTGGATATGACGTCGAATGTCACTGCCGTTCCAAAATCCACCACGATGCCCGGGAATCCATGCAGCGCAACACAAGCAGCCGCATTAGCCAGACGATCCCCGCCGATCGTTCGTGGCGAGGGGTAGTCAATCACGACTCCGAGATCAAGACGCGCGGTGACCTTGAGAACCTTGCCGAATGCGGATTGGACCTCACTGTCCTTGGATGGCACAACCGAAGAAAGAACAACGCCGTCGAGATCTTTGTAAGGGGCCAGAGCACGAAGCTTGGCGGCAGTGAGGGAGGGGGTTGAAAGCCGCTTCAAATGTGAAATAGAACCACTAACCGCAAGACCGACCTTGGTGAAAGAGTTGCTGATATCAATGAGAAGGATCTTTTTCATACCTCAGCCTCCGGGGAGCCATTGGCCACGATGGCCGCTATCACAAGGTCTCCAGAGACATTCAGAGCAGTGCGGCACATATCCAAAAATCGGTCGATTCCCAAGATAATCGCAATGGCATCGGGCGGGACATTGATGGAAAGGAGGACACCCACAACCAGGGGCAGCGAACCTCCTGGCACGCCAGCCGTGCCGATCCCAGCCATCACGCACATGAGAGCTACGACAATCTGCTGGGAAAAAGAGAGGTCAACGCCGAAAACCTGCGCAAGGAAAAGAACCGTCACTCCCTCGTACAATGCCGTTCCATTCTGATTCGCGCTGGCGCCGACCGTTAAAACAAAGCGGGCGATGCGAGGCGGAATGGCGAGGTTTTTCTCCGCAACGCGGAGGGCGACCGGCAAGGTGGCATTACTCGAGGAGGTACTGAACGCTGTGATGATCGCCTCCTTGGCATCGCTCAAAAAACGCAATGGCCCTCGACCAGCAAAGAAGCGGAGCGCGAGCGGATAGACGACGAACTGTTGGATTGCCAAACCGAGAAGAACAACTCCCACATAGATTCCCAGCGTTCGGAAGAGATCCAGCCCCAGACGAGCAGCGACGGCAAAACCCAGGCAGGCAACCCCGAATGGCGCAAGCCGCAGGGCAAACCCAATGATCACCATCGAAACCTCAAACATGCCTTCAAAGAAACCCCGCAGGATGACGGTTCGCTCGCGAGGAGCGATGGTGAGGGCGACACCCACAAAGAGACTGAAAACCATCACAGCAAGGAGCCCTCCACCTTTGTTTTCCGGATTAAAAGCGTTCACCGCTTCGGCCAGAGGATTTTCAGGGATAAAATTCAGCAGTGTTGTGGCAATGGACTGTGACTGGCTGCCACGCTCGATACTTTTTTGCGACGCTCCGGCATAGGTTGAGACCAAAGACGCTCGGCTTGCTTCGGGAAGCGAATGGCCAGGTTGGATGAGATTGACGAGCCCCAGAGCGATGGCAACGCTCGTCGCAGAGAGGGCCACTGTTGCGATCAATGCGCGAGTGCCCACCCGCCCGAGCGTGCGAACATCTCCCATTTCCATCGTTCCAATGACTATCGCTGAAAGAATCAATGGGATCACGACCATGAAAATGATTCGCAAAAAAATTCGCCCTGCAGGTTGGATCACTTGATCAATCCACCAGGTCAAGGCGGGCTGAGTCGCCTCGGGAAGAAAGGAACCGGCCAGAAGACCGAGGGCGAGGCCAAGCACCAAGCCAAAGAGAATCCGAGCGGCCTGGGAATTTGCCCCCGCGGACGTTGACATGGTCAGCGTGAAAGATCGCCCTGCGTGAGAAGTTTAAAACCCTCACCAAGAAGCACCGAGGTGGCACATTCAATGTCATCCACATGCAGCGCGAGGACAGCACGACCGCGCGGACGCACTAGCAGAGGGTAGCTGAAGTGGACATTCACTTCCGCCATCAGGAGGGCAGCAAGCAACTGGGAAAGGTCGCCCGGACCATCCGCTAGCTCGACCACCATGAGGTCGCAGAAACTATGGGGGATGTTGTGCTCGCGGAAGAGCTCGCCGGTGCGGTCGGGATCACTCACGATCATACGACTGATTGCCGACTCGTAGGACTCAGCAATACTCAGAGCAAGGACGATGATGTTGTTTTCGTCCAAAAGGCGAACGATCTCCAGGAGAGCACCAACTTTGTTTTGAAGAAAAACAGAAAATTGGCGGACTTGCGGAGTGCTCAACTTTTCGGTGGTGGAGGATGCAGCGGGCATAGCGGTGTTACTTATAAGAATATACCACGCAGGCATCGGCTTTGTCACCTTCAGTCATAACGAGCCGAACGAAATATCTTCCCGTGCGAAGCACAGAGATACCAGCCGTGGAATATGAGCGACCGTCGGAATAGTCACCGCTCGCGGCATATCCCCATGTGTCAAAAATCGACAAAACCAAATGAGATTCGGGGTCGGTATTTGCCGCTGAAAACCGATAGTCGTTGCCTTCAAAAAGGTAGACCTCGAGGAGAATGGGAGCATCTTTTTCCAAAGTGCCGGACCAGAATCCATCATGAACCTGATAACCCTCGCCGGCGTCACCGGCAGCAAGCCGCAGGGCAAGCCCGCGCGGGCTTTGATCGGGCAGATTCCATTCCATGGCCGAAGTCTTCGCAGAAGCAAATTCCTCCACTTCGGCAGAGACTGCGACAACGCCGCAAAGGATGGAAAATAAAACGATTTTTCCTGTCATCATTTTTTGGAATCCGCATCGGCGGCGGCTGAGGTGATCGCAGAAAGACTCGATGCCATGTTCGCCAAGAAACCAGGCGGCAGTGAGGATGTTCCATCAGACATCGAGGAAGAAACATTCCGCAGGACTTCAATAACACGCTGAACAAGGTCGCTTTTTTTTGAGGCTTCAGGAAGATGTTCAATACGACTGAGAATGCGCGAAGCCAACTCAGATTGCCTCAGCAAGGCCATGGAGGCAGGGCCTTCTTCCAACTTCAAAAAAATGTTCGAGGCTACATCCATTTGGCGAACCCACGAGCCTGCCATCATCAAAATAACGAGCGAGCTGTCTTTTTGCTCCAGCAGCGAGAGCCTAATGTCGTTCTGCATGGCGTCGAACTCCACGCGGAGACGCCTCCAGTCGCCGGCTTGGGCAAAGTCCGAGATACTCTGACTGCGAGCAAGAATGTCGTGGCTGACATTGAGTTTCTTGGCAAGAGCAAGGACATCGCGCGCCGTGTTTTTTACCCCCTGCCCGTCCTGCGCTTCGATGGCTACAAAACCATCGGCCAGAACCATGCCAAGTTGCAGTGCGATATGCTCGCGCTCCGAAGCGGCAGAGAAATTGGAGGGTCGCAGAACTTTACTCCAATTCGGCTGAGAGACTTTGTCGATGGCAACAAAAAACTCCCCTGGAGATGGAATGGAAATGGTCTCAAGAAAAGTGGCCTCACGCATTTGCTCCGGAGCGAGACGCTCGACACTCCCATGGGCAGGCCATGAGGCGGCGACCATCAAAAGACCAACGATTCGAGGGCACATCGAAAGCATAGCTCATCCTACACCGGCAAACGAAGGTTATCAAAGACGCAAAATCCAAATCGACTGCATCCGTCAGCTTATGCCTCAAAGGTATTTTTCAAAACACGCGGCAATTCATTTTATCGAATAAAACTATTGCATGGCGGATTCCTAGCCCCTAGTTTAATTTTTCCTTTTTCAAGGAGCCTTAGCTCAATTGGTCAGAGCGCTGCCCTGTCACGGCAGAGGTTGCGGGTTCGAGCCCCGTAGGCTCCGCTCCCTATTTTTCAAGGGATCCACAACCTGCAGACACTCATGAAGACTTGCTGTGCGGGCTTTTTATCTGGGCAGGAAGAGCGCGATTCCGGCCCAGGCAGCCCTTGGTTAAAAAAATGATTTGTGACATGAAAATTCCGCATCAGAACCGGCGTGCAGGCATTCCATCTTCGAGGGAAAATCTAGTGGTTCGCCAAGATGGTTACTGCTAAGCGAAACATCATGCAAAAATAGGCTTGATGTGGCGTTCCAGCAGGTTGTGAGTGACATTGCGTCCAACGATCTCAGCATGGGCAGTGAGATTCCATGTATAGCGAGTACCCAGTTCCGCAGCGACCTTGAAGCCTACATGGATCAACTGGCGGAAATCTTGATTGTAGCTTGGGCACTTGGGATCATGGCGAAGCGCCGTGACGAATTGTTCCGAATTCCAATGGGCAACTGTTTCGACCTGCGGAAGCTTCTTTGGGTTGATGTCGATGACGGTGGCATAGGGGGCTGTCAACTCGTCAAAACGGGCGTAGGCTCCGGCGTAAATCTCCTTGGCAATTGCCAGCGCGTCTCCTCCGGATTCCGCAAGGCCGATCACCTCCTCAAGCCAGGTGGTTCCTGCTGTTTTCAGATGGAGTCCACAGCCGTGTTTTTTAATCAGTCGGTTGATGATTGGGTAGATCGAAAATTTGTCACTGCCTGAATGGACGCTGAGTTTGAGGGACTCGGGCAAACCGAACTCGCGCACGGCGAATGCGAGCACGGCGATGTCCTCGTCAAATTCCTTTTCGAACTGCGACAGGTCACCGACATAATCGACACCCTTGTTGAAGCGTCCGGTGAACTTGGGGGCGATCGTTTGGACGGGCACCTTCTCCATGGCGAGCATGGCTAGAATCAGGAAAAGCTCATCTGGAGTTTGCGGCCTGTCGGTTTCATCCACAGACACCTCGACGACAAAGTCGCCATTATGTTTGTTGGCGAGGATATGGCGGTAGATCGCGCCAGCCTCAATCATGGCATGGAGAAATTTTCCGGCCGCGTTCTCGATCACCGCAGCACTTAAACTGAGTGGCCGTCCCATGCCAGGAATATGAACCTCACTGCCCCATTTCATAATGAAGGCTTGGAAGCGAGCGGATTCGCACGATGGCTTTCCCACAAAATCAGCCACATCGAGTGTAAAAAAATTGCTACCCTCTAGGAAGCCATCCACCGTCTTGAGCCCGATGTGGTCTGCGTCCACATAGTAGGCCTCCTTCCAGCCCAGGGCCGCAACTGCAGTGTCAGCCTCCGCGCGCAGGTCATCCGGTTTGCTATGGACGATCGTGTGCTCGCGATTCGACTTATTCCAAGTGGGGTGAATGTTGATGCCAAGCTCGCGGGCTTGGATGACTGCGCGTAGCTGGGCCATGCCTTGGTGTGCAAAGCGATCGCCCATACCGATGGTGTATTTTTCGATTTTCATAAAATTTTAAGCAGCCCATTGCCGACCAGGGCTCGCCGGTCAACACCAGCTATGTTCATCAAGATTAAGTCGAAATGTGACAATGCGAGCTGCATATTTAAAGGTTGGTTTGCCAGGATGGTTTGTTTTGATAGACCCAGCGGTAGTAGTCCGTGCGAGTCAGCGCGCAGGCGGCCTCGACGTCGATGATTACCTTGGTGCGCGGATGAAATTGGAGAAGCGATCCCGGCACAGATGCGGTCACGGGCCCCTCCACGCTCGCTGCAACCGCTTCAGCCTTGCCTCGGCCAAAGGCTAGCAACAGGCACATGCGGCTTTCCATGATTGTACCGAGGCCCATCGTGATGACATGGTGAGGCACTGTGGCGCTCTCGGCGAAGAAACGCGTGTTGTCGCGGCGGGTGCGCTCGGTGAGTGTCTTGATGCGGGTGCGCGAAGCGAGCGAGGATCCAGGCTCATTAAAACCCAAATGGCCGTCCGAGCCGAGGCCAAGAATCTGGAGATCGATCCCGCCGACGTCCTTGATCCCCTGTTCATAAGCCTCGCAGTGAGCGGGAACATCCGCAGTCATTCCGTCTGGAATGTGAATGTGGGTGGGTGGGACATTAATGTGACGGAAGAGATTTTCCGCCATAAAGTAGTGGTAGGAGGCAGGGTGTGCGGAATCAAGGCCGATGTATTCGTCAAGGTTGAAAGTCGTGACTCGTGCAAAATCAAGCCCCTCTTCGCTATGCATACGGGCCAACTCACGGTAAAGACCGCAGGGGGTGCCGCCGGTAGCCAGACCAAGCACGGAGACGGGTTTCTCACGGATCTGGCGGGCAACGAGCCGGGCTGCAACGGCGCTTGCTTCCTCGGGTGTTGGAAGAATGATGATTTCCATGGTATTGGTTCTTTCTCAGCGCCCCATGCGGGCATGTAGCTTGCTGCGAACATCGATGCGGAACTGCTCGATGAGCGTATCGACGAAGTCGGCTAGATCAATTGACTCGTCTCGCACGAGCGGAGTGAGGTCCATCGCAAAGGCAATGCTCTCAGATCGATCTACCGCGTGGGATTCAAAGAAGGTGGCGTTGGCTCGACGGCGACCGACCACGCCAAGATCGTAGCGTTTGCCGCCGGCAATCTGCGAATCAAAAACCCCGTTAAGTGCCGCGGCGAGGTTTTCCCTCCCATCGACGTCCTGCACTACCTTGGTGTCGTCTGGCATCCAGTCGAGGTCACGCCAGACTTCGCAACCGTAAAGCACTTGCGGACGCTGCGCGGGCGGCAGAGCTCGAATCGCCTCGATCACCGCAATCGTAACTCCGATATGTGTATCATGTTTATCGGCGGGGTTATGAGTATAAACCGCATGTGGCTGGGTCGCTCGCAACACGGCGATCAAATCATCGCGCAGAGCGGTCTCCTTCGCGCTTTTCACAGCAGAACTCGGGTAGTCGAGCTGGATCATGGCTGCGTACTGGCCGATCTGAGCAGCAAGGTTTTGCTCCTCTCGTCGGATGGCCCGCATCTGCTTATCGCTATGGCGTGCATAGGAGCCGGTTCGCGCACTGCCAGCACCATCTGTGCATGTCACGCCGCCGAACCATTCCACATCCTTTTGATAGCATGCCAGGATGCCGTGAAAGGCCATGAATTCGAGGTCGTCTTGATGCGCTCCGATGCCAAGATGGGTAACTCGGGCAAGTGCTTCTGAAGCACCTTTTCCGTCGGGAATGAAAAGTTGGGCGGTAGCCTGGTGGAATGTCATCGTGGAATATCAGGAATTGGTTTGGGGAAGACTCGCGACGTCGATTCCTGCGGCATAGGCGCGTTGAAGGTGAAGTGGGGGAATGTAGGCAGGGTCGAGGAAGAGAGTCATAGTGAGCTATAGCCTTGAGATAAATTGGATGTGGAATGTGTGTTGGTTTTAAATGCGGGCACACACTGCCAACATTTTTAACTAGTGGGACCTAAATACTAAAGAAGAATATTCCCAGATTTGAAAAAGCAAAGGCAGGGACTTTCGATCAGACCAACCAGGTATGAGTCGCCAATATCACTTACAGAGTCTGTGGCACTCGGCCCTCTGCGATGAATCCCCGCGAGAATTCGAATCCCCGCCGAGAGCCATAACCTAGATAACAATAAAAGCCCCTCCACGCGTTTTCTGGGAACGATCAACACGCTGAACTGAGCAACCGCTTGCAAAAAGTAACAAAAAATTCCTCATGTAAACCAGTGAAGAGTTTGTTTCTGGACGGGTATAGTTATGGGTTATTGCCAATAATCCGGTGGGTGTGAATGCGAACAGGCATTCGTGTTCATACCTTCTATGAATCAACATACGAGTGGGGATATCTGCGCGAAGGCCTTACATTTAATGAAGCGCATAAACATACAAAATATCTCCTTGACGCCATTCAGGCCATAAATTACAAGCGTTTGTAAATTTACCCATTCTAAGCCCCCACTACCATCACGAAAACCATGAAAACTACAGCCCTTAAGAGTCTGACAATCGTTTTACTCGCCCTCAGCACAGCCTACTTAATACCTCGCGCGCATGCCGCCAGCGCGGCATGGAATGTGGATGGCAACGCTACCTGGTCCGCAAATGCCAGTTGGTCCCCTGCAGCAGCCCCTGGATCAACAAGCGCCGACAACGCAGACATCGCAACCTTCAACTTGCCGCTGACTGCGAACAGCACAGTCACCGTGGATAGCGGACGCTTCATCGGTGGCATTTCGTTCGGAAACAATTCCACCAGGGGCTACACGCTCAGCAACGGCAGCATCAATCTCAACAACGGCGGCGTGATTCAGACCTTGTCAACAGACGGCATTCACACAAATACGATCAATTCGAGCATCAAGATTAACGGCGGGGACGCCTCCACCGCCACGTTCACTGCAGGCGCAGGAAACGCAACCGCCAACAACCTGAACATCGGTGCGGTGACCGGCTCTGCGACGACAATTTCAGGTCTGACCACTCTCACCCTCAATGGAAACCGCACCTCGACCGGAGTCACGATGCCAACTCTGGATTCGATCACAGGAATTATCGGCAATGGAGTTGCAGGTGGCAAGCTAGCGGTCGTCAAAGATGGCACGGGATTATGGGCTCTCGGCGGTGCCAATACCTTCAGCGGTGGCCTCACGATCAAAGCAGGCACACTGGTTTTAGGAACCTCAAGCACCTCCGGGGGTGCAGGAGCCATCTACTTGGGTGACACCGCTGCCACTGGGGCCAATGCAACACTTGTACTGTATAATTCCTCAGGTGGGATGGGAATACCTGTCAATCCTTTGACGGTGCAGGCCGGCAGCAACGGCACCAAGACCATAAGAAATAATAGCAACAGCGCCACCCCTCAATACAACGGCACAATCACGATGAACGATAATTTGACTGCCAGTGGAGGGACCAATGGAGGTCTCATCTTCGGCACGCCAGCCACCATCAACCTCAACGCGAATACTCTGACGCTGAACGGCGGCACATTGACCTTCAACGGGGTGATCAGCGGCAGCGGCAATGTGACCCAGGCTGCTGCTGGAAATTCCACTTTGAACGCGGCAAACACCTTCACCGGCGTGACCAAGGTTTCTGCCGGCAACCTCATTCTGGGCAACAGCCTTGCTTTGCAAAACAGCTCACTGGATACCCTCAACAGCATCGCCGGCAACGCGACCGCCGGTCTCAAGACCACTGTGACGGCCCTCACACTGGGAGGGCTTACCGGCAACAAAAACCTCGCCACAGTTTTCACCTCCTCCTCCGGCGGCTATGGCAACCTCACCGCCTTGACCCTCAACCCTGGCACCGGCGTCACCAACTCCTATTCGGGGAATATCATCAATGGGGCCGCAGGGATGACGCTCACCAAAACCGGCAACGGCACTCAGGTTCTTTCAGGAAACAACACCTACACCGGCGCCACCACGATCACTGGCGGCACACTGCAAGCCACGGCCGCCAACGCCCTCGGCAGCACCTCGACTGTCGCCATCAATAACGGCAGCACCTTACTGGTCTCGGCGCAAGACGCCATCGGAGCCACTACCGGCATCGACCTCAATGGCGGCACCATGGCATTCGGCGCCGCAGGCTACAACGGCACCTTGGGAGCCCTCACCCTCAACGCCAACTCCGTCCTTGACCTCGGCTCCAGCAGCAATGGCACCCTCATCCGCTTCGCTAGCATCAATTGGAGCGGTACCAGCGCTCTCTCCATTTACAACTGGAATGGGACCTCTCAATTGGACGGCGGCGATGGCAACAATCCAGACCAGATTTTCTTCACCAGCACGATTCTTTCAGAGACTGAGTTGCAGCGGATCAGCTTTTTCAGCGATATGGGAAGCACGTTCATTGGCAACGCCTTTCAATTCACAAGTGGAACTTTTAATCGCGAAATCATCCCGGTTCCTGAGCCATCATCCTGCCTCACACTTGCCTTATTCCTAGTCGGCTACTTCACCTTCACCAAGCTCAAGCAAGCCAAAAAAATTTCTTCCAAGCGGTTGTTTTTATATTGAAGCCTTTTGACTATTGAGTCAAGGTAATCGTTGCCTTGAAGGACGTGTGGCAGGCTATCCCAGAAGTAGCCTAGCTCATAGTCCTTACTCCCCAAGATATCAGATGGAGGGTTCGCGTGGTTTCACGTGCGAGGCATCAAAGAATATAAATGAAAACAACAGAACAAAACAATTTGATGGTGGCCGAGATTCCCGAATGCTTACAACTAGAGCAATGCGGTGATGGGCAGGTTTCAGGTGCTCCGAGCCTTCTTGAACGGTCTCAAACACAAGTCGGAAAACCTTCTCCAAATTCCCCTACAGCTCAAGATCTCACCGGCTCGGCAGAGCTTAAGGAACAAAAAAACTACGAGATGCACCTCATTCTCAACACTCATTGGGATCGCGAGTATCGATGGTCGTTCCGGGAGACACAGATCCGGCTGATGGAGGCAGGGGACCAGCTTGTGGAGACGATGGAGAAGGATCCACGATTTGCCTATTTTCATCCGGACTCGCAGGCTTCGTTTTTGGACGACTACCTCGAGTTCCGACCAGAGAACCGGGAGCGGGTCAAGAAGCTGGTGTGCGATGGACGCATTCTGGCCGGTCCTTGGTATACGCTGCCTGCAGAATTTCTGGTGAGTGGCGAATCCCTCGTCCGCAACCTTCTGATGGGCCATCGTATCGCCAAGGAGCTGGGCGGGGTCACGAAATGTGCCTACAACATTTTCTCGTGGGGTCAGGTGTCTCAACTGCCGCAAATCTACCGCCAGTTCGGCATGGATACGATTTTGTTCTATCGGGGCATCGACCAGTCGAAACTTGAAAAGCTTGAGTTTTGGTGGGATGCGCCGGACGGCTCACGGGCTATGGGCTTGACGTTCGGCTCCTACCACCGCCTGAATTTCTGGATTTACGTTTATAATCCCTACATCCGGGGCTCCAAGAGCGGGAGCCTGCCGACTGGGGAATACGATTTGGAGAGCATCCGAGGAAAGGGAGGGATGATCGCACGGTTGGGCGACGGCTACAGCGTGGAGGACCTGAACTACCATGTCATGCACCAACCGATTGTAAAAAGCATGGAATCTGCCATGGACGGCATGCAGGCTTTGCTCGACACGGTCAAAGACAAAGCCTCGACGCGCCATCTGCTATTTCTGCAAGGGTTTGACCAAGAAAACCCGGATCCGATCGTCCCCGACCTGATCGAGGAAATCAACAAACGGATCGACTTCGGTAAAGTCAAAGTCTCCAACTTGCTCGACTACATCTCCCTACTTCGAAAGGAGATGACGGAGAAGGGGCTGGAGCGTGATCTGCCTGAGTTCCAAGGCGAAATGCTCAGCGTTGAGACCAATGCAGATGCATTCGCGCCTCTTTACAACGGGGTATTCTCGGCGCGGATGCCACTCAAGCTCCAGAATGCGGATTGCCAGTATCGCCTTGAGAAATGGGCGGAGCCGAGTTCGGTCTGGCAGATGCTGCGCGGCAAGACATATCCAGACAAACTTCTCAATTCGGCATGGAAGGAAATACTTCAAAACCAACAACACGACGGAATCGGCGGATGCCATATCGATCGTGTGCAACTCGCCATGGAAGAGCGCTACCGAATCGCCAATGATATCAGCGAATGCATCACGCGGGATAACCTTAAGGACTTAGTCAGCGTGATTGACTACTCGCAAGTGGGCGCAAAGGAGCTTGCTGTAACGGTATTCAATCCTGGCGCGAACATTCGCCATGAGGTGCTCGAAGTCGCTGTGGACGTTCCCCGAGGATGGGGCTTACGCGATCACGGGCCATATAAGAAGCCGCTGATGGCGGAGGTTTTCGACGCCGATGGAACTGCAGTTCGCAGCCAAGTTCTCGGAACGGAGGACGACACTTTCTATGCCTATCTGAAATACGGCAACGCCATCAGCCTTGAGGCGACTCGCTTGCGGCTCGCCATCCATGTGGAGGTGCCGCCCTGCGGTTATGCGGTGTATCGGATCGCCCCCAAGCAAGCGGCATCCCGCCCGGTGGACAACCTCAGCCCGGCGGTAAATGTACTCGAGAACGAATTTTTGCGAGCCTCCATTCAGGGCGATGGAACCATCCGCCTTGAGGACAAAGAAAGCGGCAGAGTGTTCGAGAACCTCAACTATTTCGAAGACGAATGCGAATGCGGCGGGCCTTTGGCCCATTTTCCCGCAAACAGCTCCTCCCGACACACGACGCTCGGGGCCTCTGCGGACATCGCTCTGGTAAGCAACGGTCCTCTGATCTCCACTTACAAGGTGTCCCGCGATTGGATGCTGCCAGAAGAGCTTGACCAAGAACGTAAGATCCATGTTCCACACGGCGCACAGTGGGTGGACTACGGCGCACTCCGGCGCTCGGAGCGCAAGGTCGCCCTGCGTGTGGTCACCGAGGTGAGCCTGCGCCAGGGACAGCGCACCTTGGAGTTCGTCACCAAAGTAGAAAACCGCTGCAAGGACCATCGCCTGCGGGCGGTATTCCCCACGGGCATCGAGCACGCGGAAACCTGCCATGTGGACAGCCCGTTTGATGTTGTCACCCGCAAGATCGCCATCCCTGATTCGACCGGATGGTACGAGGAGGCCGCACGCACACAGCCGACCACATCCTTCGTTGATGTGAGCGACGGAAAACAGGGGCTGGCGGTGATGCATTACGGCTTGTCGGAGTATGAGGTGTTCGACGATACCACGCGTTCTGTAGCGCTCACTCTGCTGCGTTGCTTCGGGACGGCCGGCAATCCCACGGAGACTTTTGTTCCCCAGCACATGGCTCAGTGTCAGGGTACACATACTTTCCGCTACGCGGTTATGCCACATACCGGAGGTTGGATGGATGGCAAGGTGGTGCAGGCTGCGGGTCGGTTCACGGCTCCCTTGCGCGCGATGGTATCCACCGGTCGCTCAGGTGGCACGCTGCCGGCGCGCCATTCGTTCTTCGGCATCGACAACGATGCTTTCATCGTGAGCGCGTTGAAAAAGTCTGAAGAAGGAGCTGCGCTTGTTTTGCGCGGATACAATCCCACGGACAAAGCACTTGAACTCACGGTGACGCTGCCGCCTGAAGCCCATTCGGCGTCTGTGGTCACGTTGGAAGAAATGCCGGTGCGCGAGTTGAAAATCGCTGATGGCCGAGTGAAACTGGCGGCCGCCAAAGGGGAGATCGTCAGCCTCATGGTCAAGATCTAAACCAAAGGAAATCCTGACATGAGTGAGTTCCCTGATCTTGGCGAGAGCTGTCAGGCCCTCGGGCTGGCGGATGTCGAACGCACGACCGACGGGCGGTTTGCCGCAGGAAGCGAAGGCGTGAATGCGATCGGCCGCACTGGTGACGGCAAGGTAGAGTTCGTGGGCTTCGAGACTCACACGATGGCGTTGGTCAATTCCTCCATGGGCTATCCTGCCTACTATCCCGTGCCGAGCCTGAAGGAGGCGCCAGTCCGGGCTGTGTTGATGGACCTGGATGGAACCACCGTCCACAGTGAGGAGTTTTGGGTCTGGATCATCCAGAAGAGCATCGCCAGCCTGCTGGACAATCCGCGCTTTGAACTTGAACCCGCCGATCTGCCCTATGTCTCTGGGCATAGCGTCTCCGAGCACCTGCAATACGGCCTAGGAAAGTATTGCCCTGACAAAACGGTCGAGGAAGCGAGGCACCATTATTTTGCGCATACCGACCGGGAAATGAAACTCATCCTGGAGGGCAAAGGCCGTCCAGGAGCGTTCCGCCCGTCGCCGGGGATCAAGGACTTCCTGATCGGATTGAAAGCGCTTGGAGTCAAAATCGGTTTGGTGACGTCGGGGCTCTATGAGAAGGCCTGGCCGGAAATTCTCGATGCCTTCCGCACTCTGGAGATGGGTGATCCCCGCGAGTTTTATGACGCGATCATCACGGCAGGATTTGCGATCCGAAAAGGTGAGGCAGGTACGCTGGGCGAGTTGTCCCCCAAGCCTCATCCGTGGCTCTACTCCGAAACCGCTCGTGTGGGGCTCGGAATGCCTCCGGAGCAGCGCGGTAGCGTGATTGGAATCGAGGATAGCGGGGCGGGAATCTGTTCCATCCGACTGGCGGGATTCATGCCACTGGGGATTGCCGGCGGCAACATTGAGGAAAGTGGAACCGCTGGACTTTGCCAGCATGTCTATCCCGATTTCGGGCAGTTGCTGGAGTTTATCAGTCAGCGGTCGAGCCGCAAATAATCGACCATGACCAACAACGCTTCGAAAGTCGGATGGGGCGAGATGATTGGTTACGGGGTGAGTGGAACCGCCGCCAACCTTGTGTGGTGCACCATCGGTGGCTTTCTCACCTATTTCTACACTGACGTCTTCGGGCTTTCTTTAGGAGCCATGACGGCGATCCTCATGATCAGCCGAGTCTGGGATATGGTGGCAGATTTTCTCATGGGGCTGGTCGCCGACCGAACCCAAACCCGTTGGGGCAAGTTTCGTCCGTGGATGCTGTGGGGCTGCTTGCCATTCGGCCTAATCACCTTTCTAACTTTCTGTATCCCGCCGATGGGGGCTGAAGGCAAAGTCGTCTATGCTTTCGTGACCTACATGCTGCTGATGACGGTTTACACGATTTGCGCCGTGCCGTCGAACGCGCTACAAGGCGTCATGTCGGACGATCCCACCGTGCGCACGCGGATCACCTCCGTGGGCGGCGTCGGGGGTAGTATGGGAGGCTTGATTTCGGCCTCATGCACTCTGCCACTTGTGGCATTCTTCGGTCATGGGAACGAGGCGAAGGGCTTCCTGTGGGCCATCGGGATCTTTGCGGTGATTTCCATCGGCCTCTTCCTATGGACATTCTTCACCGTGCGGGAGCGGGTGCAGCCGCCGCAGGAGCAGAATTCGTCGGCGTGGGTGGACATCAAGGATCTGCTGCAAAACAAGCCTTGGGTGCTCGTCTTTGCTGTCGGGGTGATTGCGGCCCTGGCTTCCGCAAGCCGCCTGGGCGTTCTTGTCCATTTCTTCAAATACAACTTGGCAGACAAGGATCTGACCACGGTGTTCCGGAGCATTGGCGTGGTGATGGGGCTGCTCGGAGCCATCGCGACCCCGCTGGCCGGGCGTTTGCTGGGTAAATCCAGGGCGCTTTGCGTCTCTGTGCTCCTCGTTGGTCTGGGAAGTGCGTTGCTGTATTTTACTAGCGCGGACCGGCTCTGGGTGGCTTATGCCAGCACCGTGCTTTGCGACTTTTTCGGAGGGATTGTCATCACGATGTTCTTCGCCATGCTGGGCGACACCGCTGACTATAATGAATGGCGCCATGGCCGCCGGGCGACTGGGATCATTTTTGCGGCCGGATCGGTTGCTCTGAAAACCGGATTCGCCTTTGGCGGGCTGATCATGTCCGGGGTGCTATCCTATTACGGCTATGTGGCGAACGCAGAACAAACCGCTCGCTCGCTCTTTGGTATTTCCATGGCAGCGACTGTGGTGCCCGGGTTTCTCTTTTGCCTCGCGGCACTTCCCATGCTGTTCTACCCGCTCGGAAGCGAAAAACTTCAGGAGATCAAGCTGGAACTGGAGCGGCGGAGGGAACTGCCCCGAATACCGCCAAATTAGCTTGGCGATATGCCTCATACGAAGAAACCACGGTTTGCTCTCAAGATCGTTCTTCCTACACTCTATTTGATGACCGGAATGAAAACCGTATTTTCCTGGCGTTCGCTAGCGTTGGCGCTTTGCATTCTCGGATTTTCCCGGATCGCTCCAGCGGTTGAAGATGAGAGCGCCTATTCCGCCAGTATTTCATTTGGAGAAGAACGTGACGAAGCCGCTTGGAAGATGACGACCTCGGGCGATGTCCGGGCCGACATTCTCGAAACGGAGTCGGGAGGCTACCATGAAACGCACCGCGTGCTGACGGTTTCCGGAAAAGGTTCGACGGTCGAGTTCTCGGTGCCGTGCCCACCTAAGGGCCGTCCACTTCTGCTGGAGATTCAGGAGATTCATAACCGCCGCCCCAAGGCTTTCGGCTACACCATCCTGGTCAACGGCAAGGAGGTTTATTTCCGCACCTACGAGGAGCTCGGCGCGGGGCCAAACCATTTTTTTGTTCAGGTCGGGCCGGAGCTGCTAGACGGTTCGGAGGAGGCGCGCATTTTGATCCGCAACGAGGGGAGCACGCCCTTCAGCCTCGGGCACATCTGGGCCTACGATGATTTTTTTACCCATGTGGCTGTTCTGGAAAAAGTGTATCGCCCGATGGGAATTTTAGGTGGAGTCCTTCCCCAAGCCGACCCCAAGCCGGTGTTCACATGTTTCTCTCCGATCGGCAAGCTGAGCATCGCCCAGTATGGAGCCGGCAATGTGGCACGCGAGCGGGAGAAGCTGATCAAGGATCTGCGCGATGGGGCGCAGGCGGGGGAAATGACGATGTGGATGCCCAATAGCACGCTCTGGGGCGGAAAACCCAATGGCCCAGACGGCTTGGGGGGCTATTTCAGCGACCCGCGTTACAGTTCCATCGGCTTCAACCCGGACACCGGACGCTACGCTCCCTCATGGCCGAGCATGTGGGGCAACTCGGCCTCGCCAAGCCTACGAGAAAAGAGGATGAGCCAGTTTAACGAAACGCGTTTCCGCAAACTTTTGGGAGGAGTGTCGCAGGAAATCGATTTCTTAAGAGCTCGGGGCACCGCTCCGAATCTGGTCGTTGTTCGCGAGTGGGGCGCATCCTGCTGCGAGATTTCCCAATCAACGATAGAAAGCGCCAAAGCCGATGGCATTATTCTCGATGCCATGGACGGGCTCAGCCCGAGTGAGCGCCGTTGGATGTTCCGTGATGGTGTGGACCTATGGCGCGACTATGCCAAGAGCACCAGGGCTGTCTTCGAGCGTGAAAGCGTTCAAGTGGATCAAGGCAAAGTCACCCTGCCTGCGACACAAGTTCTTGACAACCTTTACTCCCAACCCGATTTCCTGAGCGACTGGCCGGTTGGTCAAGATGTGTGGAGTATGGGAGAGCAGGGAATGGTTCCGGGCTTGTGGGGAAGCGGTGAGCTCGGCCAAGGCAAGGAATACCGAGAATTGGCCATGTATGATTACCTCCGGGCCCGAGGACGGCTTTCGATGGTCAACATGGAGCGGACTATTCTTAAGGAGGACTTTGGGGTTCTTAAAAAGCACTATTCGCGCGGCTTCCAATTCGTCACGCTCTTCAACGACGCAAAAGGAGACGAGAAATTCATTCGCGCCGTCGACAACTGCGACAACGATGCCGCGCTGCCTGTGGTGCATCGTGAGCCCGGCATTCTCTCGCTCGACTTTTGCATGCAAAAAACGCTCGGGCCAGAGGGCGCGGTTGTCTCAGCCGATAATGTCCATATCGCTCACCAGAACACCGTCAAGATCCAGGAACACCGCGCGCCGCGCCTCTCTCTGGTGGACAACAGCAAGCCGGGGGAGATCACCTACCGGTTGAGCAACGCTGGCAAGCCATTCGCGGCCGGACAGAGTCTGCATTTGGACGGACGCATTTCCAATGAACCCGGCAACTTCATCGATATTTTCGCCGGAGAGAGCCCCGAGTCCCTCCAAAAGCTTCGCACGCTCACCGGCAAGGATCTGCCCTGCCCAGATCACTGGACACTGCATGTCACATCCGAGGCATCGGTTGATCTCGGATCAGCCATGGTGGGCAAGACAGACTGGTATGTGCGCATTGGCCTCAACTCACCGAGCGCATCGGACGCGGCATTCCTGCTGAAGGCTGCCGTTTGCAGCCAGTGGCCTCAGCGCAGCGGTTACGTGAATGGGAATCCCTTGAACCTCCGACAGGATCGCACGCTGCAACTTTGGGTTCAGGATCGTGCTCTCGCTGCAAACATATTGGATGAATATGCGCTAACCGCGCTCGCCAACATCGATCAGCCGCAACCGGCAGACCGCAAAGAGGCCGCCGCTTTGCTCCAAGCGCAGGCAGACGTTCTTCCCCGGGAGGTTCAAATGTATCAGCGTGCCGCCGATCTGTTCGGTCTCGGATGGTATCGGAGCGCGTATGAAATTTTGTCCGGCGACATATCGCAGATACTGCCTGCGCGCTATGCGGTGCGCGGTGGCGGGCGTCTGGGGTGCTATCCGGTGGATGTGAACCTGCCTGCAGCCGACTCAATCGCTGTGATCAAGCTGCATGCGGTGGGCAAGGAGAGAGTGGAATTTTCGCTCTCCAGTGATGCGGATAAACAACCGATCCGGCTGGCGTTCCCGGGGCTGGACGCGTCGTCAGCAGCCTGGGCCATGGAGGTGCTCGGGCCGAACCACTATGCCCTGAGCCACTCCCCAAAATCTGGAGTTCCGGTCTCGCTGGTTAACGGGCAGGTGACGGCTGATTTGGAAATTCTTGGCCGCAGACAACCTGCGGCGCGCAATCTGCCAAAGACTTTGGTGGGACGCTACCTGGGCGGAAACAAAAACAGGATCACCATCGACACGCAGGATCTGGAGGCAATGGGATTTGAAAACTCGCTGGACCTCGTGCTTGCCAAAGAGGTGGTGATTGAGCGCAAACCCGACCGCCTCGAGGATCCCACAAATGCGAAAGAAAACTGGCCGAAGCCGCTCGACAAAGTTTCCCTCAAACTCGACGACGAGGATCAGGTCATCCGAATCGATGCGGCCTATGGGCGGGATCGTGGTCGCATCAAAGCGTTCCACCCACCCGTGCTTCTGGGAGAGCTTTCCCCGGGCGGGATCGAGTTGGAGAACGGGAACCGCTACGACTTCAGCTATGCCGGAGTTGGCGGCACGACATTCAACACGGTCGCCCTCCACGCACACATCGCCAACTACGAGTTTCCCGCACTGGAAAAAGCTCTCAAACCGGGCGATGAGATCGAACTCACTTATTGCCCCTACACGACAGGCGGGGCACATCCACGGCTGGGACACGTGACAGAACCGTTCAAGGTTTTGCTCGAAGAAGACTTTATCGAGACTAAGGGGGACGAGTGGAAATCCAAAGCGGTCTCCATTGATGGTGTCGCTGTGGTTCCGCACAAGCCCGAACCGAATTACCTCTACAATGTGATAGTGCGGCTCCTTCGGCCCACCCGATACTTCCAGCCCGGAAGCGTGATTTATCAGGTCAAGAGCGACCGGCCTCTGGGCAAGACCGCTCTCGAGTTTGCCGCTCGCGCCTTCGAGGACAGTGGTCGCGTTGAGTTCTTGACGAGCCTGGATGGCAAGGAATGGACGAAGGCAGGCCAGTTCGACAACACCTGGCAAAACAATTACCCGCAGAGCACGGACAGCAAAACGTGGAAATTTCCCCCGCAGGTCGTGGACCTGACCCCGACCGTGAAAGGGCTCAAAATATTTTTCCTGAAAATCCAACTTTCAGCCGGCGATGCGGATGATCGCTTTTGTTTCGGACGCTTCCGGGTTTTGACTGCCGAGAACCCGTAGCCAAATCCTCCCCGGTTCGCTCCTTTTTTTACCAGCCATCTCATAGCTGCAGGCAAAGCCTTCAGAGACTCGAGCAACTCCCCTACCCCGACTGGCGCAGCCCAGCGAGTTCAGCCCCGCAAACAGCCAGGCTCGGGATCGAATATCTGCCAAGAGTTTGGCGTGAGATCCGTGGAATACTGGTAGATGAGAACAGGGCCACCGTATGCTGCGGAGCGACGGTATTGACAAAGTTGCCGTCACTTCGCGGACGAGAGTGGCTCGTTCCGGATCAGCCAGCCGCCAGAGGCCTTGGGATCGCCCACGAGCGCGAACTTGAGGAAGTTTGGAACCCGATCGCGATCAGCTTCGTCCATGGCCCCTGCACTCAAGGAGTGCGCCGCGCTCAAATTCTAGTAAGCAGGACTCTTGGAAGCCGAAATCACCAACTTGCCAATCGCGCTGCCGGTGTAGTTGAGATTGGCGATGGTCGCCACGACTGAGTAGGTACCTGGAGCTGAGGGGACATCGGTCGATCCGTCGTAGGTGACGAAGTAGTTGAGACCGGCCGGCGTCGTGGTGACGGTGACTGGCTTGGGAGACCCATCGCTGGTCTGCGCCAGTGCTGACAGCGCCAAGCTAGCGGTTGCCGTGCTGGGTGCGGGAAAGGTGGCGATCAGGGCACCGTTGGGAGAGACGCCCTTGTAGATTTTCAATTGTCCCGCATTGTTGAGTGCGCCGTAGTAGTTTTCCTCGACACCGCCCTGGTAGGTCCCGCTGGCCCACATTCCGTAGGTGCCATTTTGATAGGCGGTGTTGAAGACGAGATTGCCCGCAGCGGACAGGGTCAGGCTCACATTGTTCACGCTGATGCTTGCGGGGGAACCGATGCTACTTTTCCAGACACTCATCGGCCCGGAGGTGATTTCCAGATAGCCGTTGGTACGGATGGAGAACATGTAGGTGCCATTGGGAGATACTACCGAAAAGGGTGCGAGCAGCTTCTGGTTTGAGGTGATGAACACCTTCTCATCCGCGGCGGAAACAGGATTTTTGATGACTGGAATGCTGGCCTCCACGGGCTGACCGGTGGCTAATCTCACCTCGCGGAGAATATTTCGATGCAGCACCTCGACGGCTGGGTTGTAGGCGTTGTTCAATTCCCGCCAGAAGCGTGCGGTGGGCGTGGTGGCCCAGAAGGCCTTCTGGGTGCCTATGCTCACGCCGCCGGGCTCGGATCCGGGCTTGCGGGCGTCGTATTCGATTTTCAAGATGTACCTGGCCGCATCCCGTGTCAGGGGCCACCCCGTCAATTGCTTTTCGAGCAACTTTATGTTGTAGGGACCATAAGCATAGACTGGGGCGGCAGGTGTCACCGCGGGCAGTGGTGCCGAGCCATTCAGGAAAGGAGCGATCAGAGGCTGCAATCTCGACGCGTACTTCTGGTAGCCGGCCTCAGTCAAATGCAGCTTGTCGCTCAGAAAGAGGGACGCATTGATGACCTTGGCAGGGTTCGTGTCTGTCGGGTCGAGAAAATCGTTCCACATGTCGAGCACCTTCACGCCGTTTCCCGGGGCTTCCAGATGCAAGGCGTCAATCCCTTGGTTGATTAGCTTGGCGTTTTGATAGTTGGCAGAGGTTGGAACGTCGCGCGGCAGGATCTTGACCACGATGACCTGAGCGTTCGGCAATTTTGAGCGGATATTGTCCACACATAGTTTGATGCCCGGAGGTATCGAACTCGCAGGCACGCCGTATCCCGTGATCAGGCCGACATTGTTGGTGCCTATCAAAAGCACGACCACCTTGGGCTGGACCCCATCCAATGTGCCGTGGTCCAGTCTCCACAACACATGCTCCACCCGGTCGCCGCTCACTCCCATGTTGATGGCCTTGTAGCTCGGAAATGCGGCCTTCCATGCGGTCCGAAAATCGCTTTTGGTCACTTGCCCTGTAACTGGATTCGTCGTCGTCTGGCCGACAAAAATCCCAAGGTCTTCGTGTGAACGGGTCCCCCCCCATTGATGGGTGATGCTATCTCCAAGGAGCACGATATCCGCGTTGAACTGCGACGCAGGCAGGCCCTGGCCGTTAAGATTACCGGCGAGACACAGCAACAGGGCCGTGAGGAAAACGCTCCGGATTTTCATCGAACTTGGAAATGTTAGGGCTGGAAATTGGAAATCAAGAAGCATCGGCAACTTGCTACAAGCGCTTGTTTGTTATGTCAAGGTTTTTTGTCTAGAGGCTGAGGTTCATTCCATAATGCTTTTTGCGGGGCCAAGCGAAGTGCTTTTCGACATGCAGGCAAAAAATATTACAACCGCTTGTCTTTCGCTTGGCCATACTCCCCACTCGCCCGCACATCCCAACCAAACAAGAAGGACTCGGATCGCTCGGAGGTGGGTTCACGCTGACAAGATAGGGATGACCTATTTTTTAAAGGCAGTCCCGACTCACTCCCTTCAAATGAGACTTCAGCCTTGGGCGGCCTTGAAGCAGTCGAGGGCGACTTGGCGGTACAGGAGCGCTTGGGAATACCTGTCGCTTTCTTCCACAAAGCGGCCGCTCGGATCACGAAAAACCCTGGCGTAATAGGAAGTGGGCGAGAGGATTTCAGGGGCGAAAACCAGCACATCCCCACGACCGGCTTTGTGGATGAAGCCCTTCATCGCCCTGGTCCACATGGCTCGGAAATCGGCAAAATAATCTGCCGTGCCGGTGGCGGCAGCGGGACGACTCGAGGTGTCGTCAATCGGCATCTGCATGGATCCGGGTGACGCGATCCGACCGTGGAGGAATCCGATGCGGTCGAAGATTGGCGCCATGAATTCCATTTTTACCGGCACACCGCTCATATAGTCCGCACCGCCATAGACCATTTCCTGGCCGCAGTAGTAATGGCTGAAGTCGCCATTGAAGAGGACATCCGGAAAGCGCTTCACCACTTGGACAGTGCGCCACATATCCTGAGTGATCGTGGCGCGGTGGGTCTCAATGAAGATCGGGAGTTTTGTGGCAGCGGAGGCCGCGAGGATCGCTTCCACCAATTGGAAAACCTCGTCGTCGTCCTCTGTACCCCATCCCACATGGAGAGTGAGGCAGAGGTCGCCGAGATCCGCATGCCGTTGCGCGAGAGGCAGCACTTCTTCAGGCAAGTTAACCCGTCCCAGCCCGCAGTGCGGAAACCCTGCGATGCGTTCGGTACCTGGCGCCTGGACGCCTTCAAATCCATCGGCCTTCAGGCGATCGATCATGGCTTCGACCTGCGAACCCGGCCAGAGACTCTCAGGAGAAAGGCCAAGGAGTGTGTCGAGGTTGAGAAAAACTCGGAGTTTCGGAGCATCTCCCGAACCGTCGTTGATATAATGTTTCATAGTGTCAAAACTCGTCGTAAGCGATGTGCGCAGCAGGCACGCCCAGTTCGGTGAGCATTTTTGTGCAGGCCTTGATCATCATCGGCGGTCCGCAGAGGTAGAACTCAACGCCGCCGATGTTTTCGTGATTTTCGAGGGCTTTCGAGAGGACGACTTCATGGATGAATCCGGTGTCGCCAGTCCACTTGTCCTCGTCAAGCGGAGCTGAGAGGGCGGTGTGGAAAGCGAAGTTTTGGTGCTTGGCAGCGAGTTGTTCGAAGAGGTCGGTGTAGAACAACTCCTGTCGCGAACGCGCACCATACCAGAAGGAAATCCGGCGCGCGGATTTCTCGACCTCGAGGAGGTGCGTGAGGTGGGCGCGCAACGGGGCCATGCCAGCGCCGCCGCCGATGTAGACCATTTCCTTACGCGTCGGCTTGATGTGGAAATCGCCGAACGGCCCGATGGCATCAACCGTGTCTCCGGGCTTGAGGGCCCACATGTGGCTCGAGCCGGTGCCGGTCGGGCACTCCTGCCCGGGAGGCGGAGTCGCGAGGCGCACATTGAGCCGGATTGTGCCTTCGCCGGAGTGGCTGGCGATTGAGTAGTTGTTCTGCTTTGCGCCATCGGGATTTTTGGCAGAGAGGTCGAAAATGCCATGTCGGCGCCAGACTTCGGCGTATGGCTCCGGAACATCCAGATTGCTGTAGGCGATTTCGCCGTAGGCTGGAATGGCGAATTGCAGGTAATCGCCAGGCTCGAAGGCCAGCGGCCCTTCCACCGGCTCCAGCACGATCTCGCGGATGAAGGTCGAGACATTGGCGCTGCTGACGACTCGGTGGGTCCGGCTCTTTTGTTGCCGCGCGCCAGAGCCTCCAGCCTTGTTCACATTGAGATATATTCGACCATTGCGGACCTCGATCGGGTAGGTCGCGAGACCACGGCAGATCGGAGCGCGAGCGGGTGAACCGTCAGTAAGGTTGAAGCGGCCGTTGTGTTTCGGACATTCGATGATGCCGCCTTTCACCAGGCCTTCGGCAAGGTGGGTGTTGCCGTGGGTGCAGATGCCGTCTGTCGCATAGAGGCGGTCTTCCGCATCGCGGATGAGGGCGAATGTTTTCCTTCCATGGTCGAAGCGAAGGACGTCCTCATTTCCGAGATCGGCCTGGGCACAAACTTCCACCCAGCCCTCGAGATCCGGTTTGGCGTCACCCGAAACGAGGCCTTCGGACAAACGCTCCTTGGGCGTTGGAAGGACACGCTTCACATGAAAAGTGGGGTCTTTTTTCTGACGAATAATCGTCGGTAGAATCTCGCGCCACGCCGAGAGGATACTCGGATACGGAGGCGGGCAGTCGTCCTTGACGAGAGCGTGCAACTTGTGGAGCGAATGGAACGGCACCAGAGGGAACATGTGGTGCTCCACGTGGTAGTTCATGTTCCAGTAGATGAACCGGCTGATCGGGTTCATGTAGACGGTCCGGCAGTTGAGGCGGTGATCGAGGACGTTCTCGGCCAGGCCCGAATGCTGGGAGGTGTTGTGCACGATCATGAGCCAAGTGCCAAAGAAATGCGGGAGGATAACGAGAAAAACAGGCACCCAGCTTTGCAGGGCCACCGACAAGGCGATAGTGCCTGCGTAGAGGGCCAGGACGATCCACGCGTTGCGCCTGATTTTTGAAAACTCCGTCTCTGGAATGAAGGTGCGCTCCTCGGCCGAGATCACGCCAGCCGCGTGGCGGAACACGCTCGGGAAATAAGTGCGATAGACCCCAACGGCAAATAGCCCGAAGAACAACTCCCTGAGTTTCGGTGGACGCGGAATTTGAATCTCTGGATCGCGCCCGACGATGATGGTGTCGCTGTGGTGGCGGGTATGACTCCAGCGCCAGACCACCGATTCGCGCATGACCATGAACGAGGCGACCTCGTAGAGCAAATTGTTCAACCAGTCCGTGCGAAAGGCCGTGCCGTGCCCGGCCTCGTGCCACCGCGAGTCTGAAGCCGTGGCATAAAGAACGGCATAGGCCATATAGGGGAGCACCACCCACCAGGTTCCCCACAACGCGAACGTGCCCCAACCTGTGAGCCCCAGCAGAGCGAACCACAAAATCGTGTCGCGGATTGGAGGACCGTCGCGACGCTCTAGGAGTTTGCGCATCTCGGCGCGCGGCACGGGGCTTTGATACCAATCCGCCTCGGCAAGCCCTCGTTCAATCGCTCTCGTGGCATTTTCTCCAGTGAGGCTGTAATCGAGGTGCTTGGGCGGGCGCGTCAATGTGGCTGCGGCATGGTCGTCGTGCATAGTCTTGAGTTTTTGGCTTAGGGTTATCTCGAGTTTTTAAAAATGGACATTGGCGCTCCGGTGGAAGCCGCCAATCTTTCAAAAACAAGTATGACCGTATCCCACGGGCGTTTTTTGCCAATGGGCTGGAGTTGGTTAAATATGCACAAAATTCGCATTAGGCTTGATCTATATCGCTATAAACTCCGAAGCTTCTGACATCCGCGTTTGTCCATGCCCTCTCCAATTCGTAAATCAGAACGGCTCGCCCTCAAGTATATCTATGGTTCGGTGGTACATTACCGACCGGGCGACAAAATCGCGCCGCGCGTTTTGAAGGATTTCGAGTTGGTTTTGATGATCGAGGGCACGGCCCACTACGACCTAGACGGGTATGCCCGCAACGCACCACCCGGCAGCATCATTCTTGCCCGCCCGGGTTTTCAGGAAACATACACTTGGGATAAAAAGTCCACCACACGGCATGCCTATGTGCATTTCGACATCGAGACGGTTCCCAGCGATTGGCCGTCACCCGCCAAGTGGCCAGTCCTTGTTGAGAACCCCGCCGACGTGATCCCCCCGATGTTGCGGCATCTGCTGGGCCGCATCGCTGCGCATGGTGAGAGGGCCTGGCCGCCTCTGCACGCGTGGCCCGAGGAGAGCCTTTTCATGGAGTGCCTCTTGGGCATTCTCATCAAACCTTCAGGCGAGGAGGGGTTCGGCGTGGCAGACCGCCTGCCTGAGCAAGTCGGCGCATCGTTGAATTTGATGAGGTCGATTCTCGAGACAAATCCCCACCACCCCCTGCAACTCGCGGAACTTTCCAAACGCGCGGGCGTAACGGAAAAACATCTCTGCCGCCTTTTCCAAACAGCCCTTGCCCACGCGCCCATGGAGACATTTCGCCTCCTCAAGCTCCAACTCGCCATGGCACTACTCGGGCGCTCCAGCTTGGCGATCAAGGAAATCGCCGACCGCTGCGGATTTGAGAATCCGCTCTACTTCACGCGCTGCTTCACACGAGTTTACGGCAAATCCCCAACACAGATGCGGCAGTCCCTTCTCAATCAAGAGGCCCCGCCACCCAATCCCCTCCCCCTGGACATCGGACCCAGGATTTATTGGTGAAGCGCCTGACCTTCTGCGCAGCTACTCCTTCAGTTCACAGGAGGAACTTTGAGGCGAGGGGTGGTGGAATCGCCACCCCGCATTGAGAAATTTCGCGACCCTTCGGAGTGCCTCTGCTCGGGGTGAAGCGGGCCTGCAAAAAAATGCACGATGAGGATGCTGCGAACTTTTTTCGCCGCCTGGACCCGGGCAAGGTCGCAAGCTCACAGAGCAACGCCTTCAGCGAGTCCAATACCGACTCGATGCGATGGGAACTTCCTGCCATCGGAATGGAAAACTATTGAAGATTCCGTAGGCAGATAAAATGAAATGGCTCTGCCCCAATCCGGCTGGGTTTGTTACTCAGAAAATTGACAAGAGGGTATTTTTGGCTCAACATAGAAATACCAATACAAAGCAAACGGTTGTGTCCAATAGTGGAAATTTCCGTTTCGATCAATAAATGGCTAAAATCAAGTTACAGGATATTGCTGAAATTTGCCGCTTGGACATTTCTACGGTGTCTCGGGCGCTTAGGGATGATCCAGTTGTTAAGTCTGGCACCCGCAAACGTATCCAGAAAACAGCTGCGAGTCTGGGCTACCGCCCCAACCTGCTTGCTCGCAATCTCGCCGGAGGGCGCACGCGAACGATCTGGCTCATTCTGCCCTCGCTCGACGCGACTATCGATCAGCAATTGGTGCGTCACGCCAGCCACTATGCCAATCAACAGGACTACACCCTGTTTGTCGCGCTGCACGATAGTGATAACTTCGGTGACCTTGTTGGTCGTAGCTGTGAGCACTACAGACAAATTTTGGAGAGTGCTGCACAGGGAACGGCAGACGGCGTGATTGTCGTGCCTCGGCGTGGAGCTGATGACGCGTACCTGCTCAAGGATCTCATCAACCAGGAATTCCCGATTGTGTTTCTAGACAACCACCCAGATGGGCTGGCGTCTTCGGCAGTCACATCCGAAAACGAGTCGGGCGCTCGCGAACTGACCCGGAGATGCCTTGAGGGCGGTGCCACCGGAGCAATACTCCTGTTCAGTGAGCCAAACACTGCTGCCCAAGCCCGCCTCGAGGGAACTCGTGCCGAACTTCGTCAATGCGGCGTTCCTTTTGTCGAACAACTCACGCCTGAAGGTTTAGAAAATCTGGGGTCTTGTATCGCCATTATCGCGTCAAGCCAGACGCACCACATCCTTCCATTTGTGGCCAAAAACGGCCAACATTTTAAAGATAAAACTTTAATTTTCGGGGTCTTCGACGATTGGGTCGGCGAGCCCGCGCCTGCCAAGACGGTTTACGTTGCCGTTCAAGATGCCGCTGCCATGGCAAAATTTGCTATTGATCGAGTGATCGCCCAGATCGAGAAGCGTCCGGATTCCGTGCAAAGAATGGTCCGTGTTCCAATCCTTGAGTTCAAGGAAAGCATGACTTATCGGACTCAATAAAACCTTCGGAACCTCAGTAGCAAATGTTGCGGCTCAACGCGTCAAGCCGCTCCAGTGGATTAATGTGATTCCGCGGAGGTATTATTTTGCTCCCCTTGTCCTTGCCGACTACGACCAAGTCGCGCCATGCGCAGGAAGCATTTTGCAGATCATCCCTTCCCTGCCCACATGGAGCGCCAGATCCCTGATATCCGAAGAATGGCAGGGCATCGGAATACGAGTTCCTCGAGCGAATCAGCACCAACGAACACGTTCTCGCACGCAAGGTTTCTCATTTCCTGAGCGAGTCCAGCTCGTGCCCTTTTTTGACCAAGAGTAAAACTACTGAATTCCCTGATGGGATAATACAGATGATCTGAGACGAAGATTGCAATTGACTATTGACAGCAATACAAGCGTTTGTTTTGATTTGACGCCCCTCTCTGAGCAATTCAACGGTCACAGACTTCAAGCTCCCCCCCCAATGAAAACATTCTTAACACTGCTAGGCACCAAAAACCACGATTCACAGGGACCTCACAGCGGTCAACTGAACTTATGAAAACCAAAAAACAAACACGATACCTCGTGGCGATTCTTTGTCTGGCTGGCACCTCTGCTGTTCAGGCGGCCGAAAAGCCGATCATCGAATATCCCTACGCCCCATATAACGAAGGCAAACTTGAACCGCAGTTGACGGGTTGGCCGTTGAGCGTCGAAGAAAAAGCCTATCTGAAGAAGCCTGCCAATCAACGCCGTCCCGGCGGCGAAAGCGGAAAGACTCTTCCAGAGATGTGGTCGGTCACACCCATGCCAGGCTATATTTCATGGTCCTCGCTGACCGATACTGTCTGGTTGGGAAAGCACGAGCGCTTGATGGCAAGTGCCAAGGAAAATCCCAACACGGAAATTGTTTTACTCGGCGATGCCTTCACCCAGCGATGGGGCGACGGTGCGGAGAAGGAGCCGCTCATTGCCGCGTGGCAAAAACAATTCGGCCATCATAAGACCCTGAATTTTGGGATCACCGCCGAGAGGACGGAAAACCTGCTTTGGCGTCTGGAGCACGGAGCGCTCGACGGACTCTCTCCCAAGGTCGTTGTGCTCAATATCGGGATGAACAACGTCTCACGGATGGAGAAATCCGGAGTTACGGCTTCATCCATTGCTCAGGGCATCGCGCTGTGTGTGGAGAATATTAGAAAAAGCGTGCCAGCTGCCCATGTCGTAGTCGTCACACTTCTTCCGACCGACAAGCCCGGCAGCCCAGTTCGCGATGGCATTGCGAAAGTGAACACGGCCCTGGATGGCCTCCAACTCGACAAGGATCCTATGGTCCAAGTGCTGGACCTGACGACTGACCTTACCAATAAGGACGGCACGCTGCGCGATGACGCTTATGCCTACAAGCACATCTATCTCGGGGATGGGGGTTACGAGGTTTATGCGGCCAAACTGAATCCGATTTTACAGAAGCTGCTGAGCGCTCAATGAAAGATTCCCTATGAAAAACAAGCAAAACATTACCCTCATTCTCATCACCGTTTTCTTGGCAGTAGCCTCTGCCGGAAATCTCCGCGCGGCGGACATGCCGCCGATTGAATATCCCTACAAGCCTTACATGGAGGGGAAAATGGATCCGCAAATCACAGGCTGGCCACTGTCAGAGGAAGAAAAAGCGTATGCCTTGAAGGCGCCATCCGAGCGCAAGCCCGGCATGGAGGCAGGGGCGGAAATCACGGGAATGACACCGCTAACTCCCTCCGCCGGCAAATGGAAAGATCCCGATGCCTGGCTGAATGATGAACACGGGCGGTGCGTAGAGGCTGTCCAAGACAACAAAGACAATATCGATATTCTGCTCGTCGGCGACAGCATCACCTGGTTCTGGAGCCCTTCCTACAAGAGCGGGGAAAAGTGGACGCCTAAGTTTTGCGAGGCGTGGAAAAAACGCTTCGGTCAATACCACACCGTCAACATCGGCATCAAGGGTGATGCGACCCAGAACATCCTGTGGCGGCTCGATCACGGCGCTATTGACGGGGCTAAACCGAAGGTCATCGTCCTGCTTATCGGCATCAACAACGGACCTAAGCCGGAAAACTTCAAGACCATCGGCCAAGGTATCAAGCTCTGCGTGGAAAACCTGCGTGCCCGTTGCCCAGAATCCCAAATCATCGTGGTGAAGACCCTACCCAAGGCGACGGAAGGTGTGAAACGCTTGAATGACTATATTGATGAGATGAATCTCAGCAACGATCCCAAACTGCAGGTGCTCGATCTTTGGGACGATTTTGTCAATCCCGATGGCTCAGAGGATAACAACCTCTATATTGACGGTTTCCTGCACCTCAACGACGCCGGCTATGAGATATACGCCGAGCGTTTAAAGCCGCTGATTGAGCAAGCCCTGAAGCAGTGATGAAAGCGCTTGCTAGAGTCGCTATTCATGCGATGGCGGCAAGCTGCTGTTGGACGGCTGAACCGGTGAACCATCCTGACGTGTTGACCCTCCCTGCAGACTTGGAAAATCCCGCTTTGACCGACGGTGAACCCGCACCGGGAAAATCCGTTCTGAAATCTCTCCCAAGCTACGCAGGCACGAAAGTTGCACACGCGCTTTACCTGCCGGCGGATTGGAAACCCGGCGGACGTTATCCGGTAATCATTGAATACCTCGGCAACTCCGCCGCCGTTCGAGATTACCGTGGGATTGGATATGCCCTGACGGGTGGGAAGGATTTTATCTGGGCCGTGCTCCCGTTTGTCGCAGTGGATCACCAGCAGGACGCGAGTTGGTGGTGGGGTGATGTGGATGCAACGGTGGCTTACGCGAAGGAGGCCGTGCCAGCAATTTGCAAACAATGGGGCGGAGATCCAGCCAAGGTGATTCTCGTTGGCAGCTCGCGCGGCGCGATCGCCTGCAATTACATCGGCCTCCACGATGACGAAATTGCCCGGCTATGGCGGGCCATCATCCCGGTCAGCCACTACGACGATGCACACATTCCTTGGGACATGACGCCCGAAGAGCAAAGTCGCGCCCCGGAACGGTTGCGGCGATTGGGCAACACTCCGCAGTTGATCGTGGGCGAGCATTGCAGTGTTCCGCAACTTGGCAGTGACAAACCGCTATTAGAAAAAATCAAAGAGAAAAACCTGAACTCGTTTCACGCTGCGAAGGCGGAACTGGGCCTGAAACCAATAACAGAAGTGGAAGGCACTCGTGACTTCATCAAGAGCAATTTTCCCCAGGGTAACTTCACGATCGTTGACCTCCCATGGGTGAATCACGGCTCAAAGGCCTTGTTGCGGGACACGCCCGAACGGCGACAGATTCGCGACTGGATCCAATCCCAAATCAGTCAAAATGACACCCCTCGTGGAAAGGAGCAAACACCAGACTCCTTATGAAAATCGTTATCCCCGGAGGTTCAGGCCAGGTAGGCACGATTCTAGCGCGTCACTTTCATAGCCAAGGACACGAGGTTGTCGTCATCAGCCGAAACGCACCCACTTCGGCTTGTGTCAAGCCGGCGACCTGGCGGGTCGTCGGATGGAACGGCCAAACCCTCGGGGCATGGGCTGCTGAACTGGAAGGGGCCGATGTTCTCATCAATCTCGCCGGACGCATCGTCAACTGCCGATATAACCACAGGAACCGCTGCGAGATCTGGGCGTCTCGAACCCTCAAAATTCACGCCGATCGCGGATCCGCCGTTGCCTCCGAGTCCGGCCTTGTTTTCGACAAGGGCCGTTTTCAGGCCCCGCCTTGCGGCAGTAACGGCAGCGATCGTTCCGCCTATGCCGCCACCAATGACAACGAGATCGTAAACTTTATGATGGAGATCGAATTTCATATGCACAGAGATTGAGGGAAAAATACAAATTAAACAAACGCTTGCATTTTGTCAAGGTATATTTTAGATCGAAATTTTTTAAGAGGATTTAACGTCAGATCTGAAGCCTGAATGGGAGCTATGCGTTGACATGATCACTCCTTAGGGAGAACTGAGCTTCTATCTTCTCAGGCCTCATGTTACGGAGCCTTCCCAGTCCACCACCCAGAGTTTCCCGAATTTCAGGTCTTTTGAAGTTCTTCGCCGTAACTCGGAGGGCTTGAAACGGCCGATTCATCGAGGAGCGCGCCTCTCGCCCGGAGTAACCAGCCAAGCCATTGCTGAGACGCCCGCGCCACATTTCAAAAGTCAATTCTCAAGAGTGGTTGGCAAGATAAAGTAATAAAAATTATTTTTGGTTGAGTTTTTATTGAATTGAACGATATAATTGTGAAATGCCTCCCATTCTTTTTGCAAAAAAAACGCAGAGTGGCTTCACTCTGATCGAGCTTTTAGTCGTCATAGCAATCATGGCAGTTCTCGTTGCCATTTCGGTGCCCACGATCAACAAGATGCAAGCGAGTTCGAAGAGTACAAAATGCCTGTCAAATTTGAGGCAGATCGGAACTGCGATACTGAGCTATCCAGCGGATAACAATGGCTACCTGCCAAGGGGCAATATTAATCCAGTACCGGATGATCCTTCGAAAAATGTGGAATATGAAAAGGCAATATACAACTATATACCAACACTCAACAACAAAATAACGAATAAGCAGGTGAACAAGGTATTCCTTTGCCCTGCCGAGAAACAACCACCAGATAGTTCTACAACCTGCCGCCAATATACAGCCACCTTTACTTTGGAAGCTGGAAGTTCTGCAACAACAGCTACAGGTGAAAAGGGAAATGGGCCAAGAACTATGGCATCAATTGAAAAACCGTCCCAAGCTATTCTTCTGGTTGATGGGAAAATCGGTAATACCGACTATCTCTACAGCACAGAATCGTCATGTACTTGGAACGCTCTCCAAAGCGACATTAATCTGTCGGACCCCACCAAGACCGCGAAGGTGAGTTTTCGCCATTCGAATGCCATGAACGCCATCTATGCCGACGGCCATGTCAGTACAATCACATGGGCTGACCGCAAAGATACCAACAAGTTGAGCAAAACGATTTGGGAGTCAAGAACGCCTTAAGTCCAGCCAATGCCGGGGTCTATCCCCAGATTCTAAGCGGCCTTAACCAGGGCTTTTTTCTTTGAGACTTTTCCGGTACTTTCCCGCACCGCAAGTTCGGAGCGAAGGACGGTGTCGCAGAAGCTGGAGTCCGCTGCAGGCTCTTTGCCAATGAGAATCTCAGCTGCCACGCGGCCGATCAACTCCGGCGGGGTGTTGGCTCCGGTCAGCGTCGGAGATTCTTCTTCGCAAATGAGCGTGCGGTCAAAGGTGGCAATACTGATATCGCGAGGAATCGCGATTCCCTGCTGAAGGAGGTAATTTGCGGCTCCTCGAGCCATCGTGCCATTGAAGCAAATCCAAGCCGTCGGGCCCTTCGCTTTGTCGGCAACGCTCAGGATTTTTTCTGCAGCCTGACGTCCATCGATGCGCTCTGCTCCAGAGAGTGTGATCTGATACTCGGGCTCGATGGTGAGGTCATGGAGGCGCAGTGCGCTGGTGAGAGCGTTGAGTCGACTTTTCGACCGCTGCAATTCGACATTACCTCCAAGCCAAGCGAAGCGCGTGTGGCCAAGATCAAGAAGGTGCTGCACGATGAGTTCGGCGGCCTGTTCTTCATTCGACACGACCGAGTGGCAGAGTCCAGGATACTGGGCCGATACGGACACGATTTTCGGCTCGATTTTGCGGAGGGCCTGGAGAAAAGGTCGCGCGACTTCCCCGAGAACGACCACACCTTTCATGGTTTGTCTGTTGGCATAATGGCGGGAGAGGGTCTCCGCATCGAGGCTGTTTTCCATTCCGAGAAACTCCAGCGCTATGCCCCGCTCGGCGAGGTAGTCGTGCAAGCCATGCTGGACATGGCCAAAAAACGGGCTCTGGCTGTAAAGTTTTGCTCCAGATCTTAAAATAAACCCCACACAACTGCCGTTGACGGTATCGGGCATCGCTTCGGTTGCCATTCCCTTCGGACGGTATCCACTCCGTTTGGCATGGTTCCAAATTTGTTGGAAAGATGCTTCCGAAACGCCTTTTCTGCGTCCATTCAGCACCATAGAGACAAGGGTCTGGGAGAGTCCGAGGTCTTGGGCGATTTGCTGCTGGGAGATACGTCTTTTGGTCATCGTAAGCTCAAAACCCTATTCGATTTTTCCCATTCTGAAAAGCCACGATGCAATTTTTTTCAAAGAAAAATTGAGATTTCTTGGAATAATATCTATTATGCCTCTTATTATTTTATGAGTTCTTCGATTCTCTGTGTGCTGAATGAGGAGGAGAGGGAGGATTTTCTTCCTCCAGATTTATGGTCGGCTATCGAGAGGTTGGGAGGTCCTGTCGTGCATCTCCGCACGCCATGGGCTCAGGAATTGAGCCTTTCCGAGCATTTGATCGCCAGCGGGACTGAGACTCTCATCTCCGGATGGTCCACGCCTCCGCTGTCGGCGGATTTGCCTGTGGGCGGAGAGGGTCAGCTGAAATACGTTTGCCACCTGACAGGAACGGTTAAAAAGTTCATTCCCCGCACGCTTATTGAGAAAGGTCTAAGGGTGACAAATTGGGGAACCTCTGCCAGTCGCACCGTGGCGGAATGCGGGTTGTTGTTGATTTTATCAGCCTTGAGGCGGAGCAGTTATTGGGCGATCGCGATGCATCGCGATGGCCTTTGGAAAGACCGATATGCAGTCACCACCGAGAGCCTCTTCGGACGTTCCGTAGGCCTGCATGGGTTTGGAGCGGTGGCTCGCGAGTTGGCCCTGCTCCTGCGTCCGTTCGGTTGCCAACTCTCGACATACTCGCTTGGAGTGAGTGACGATATTCTTTCCCAATACGGGGTGAAGATGGTCTCTGCACCTGAGGAACTTTTTTCCCAGAACGATATTGTGGTGGAGGCTGCGGCGCTGACTCCCCAGACCTACCGAATTGTGAATGAGAAGCTTTTGCGCAGCATCAGACCGGGCGGGGTTTTCGTGAACATCGGGCGAGGCGCTGTGGTGGACGAGGAGGCGTTGGTGCGCGTGGCCGCCGAGTCGCGCATCCATGTGGCATTGGATGTTTATGACGTGGAACCGTTGCCCGTCGAATCTCCGCTGAGAGGAATGCCCAACGTGACACTTCTGCCGCATATTGCGGGCCCCACAAAAGATCGCCGCCGAGATTGCGGAGAATTCGCTCTCGAGAATCTTTCCTGTTTTTTGAACCACAAGACGCTGAAATCCGAGTTAACTCTGGAGCTGTATGACTCCATCACATAATCCCGAAACAACCGAACCCGTGTCCTTGAAAACCCATGGCCTGGTGAATGCTTTTTCGACGATGGGATGCGCCGAGTTGAGCCTCGAGGAGGTGGCGGATTTGGCCTCTCGGTTCGGAATTCCCAACCTTGAGCTCCGCTCCTTGGAGGGATCCGTCAAGCTTCCCGAACTCCTGGCTTCCAAACCGGGAGGATGGTCACGGGCGGCTCAATTTTTGAAAAGCAAAGTCCTCGCTGTGCCGGTGCTTGGCACGTCGTTCAAACTGGTAGGTCACGAGCCAAAACATTGGGATGAACTTTTCGAGTTTGCGGCTCTTGCAGATGCCATCGAAGCCCCGTACTTGCGCATTTTTGGAGGAGGCACTTGGGGCGTCCCCCTCTCCAGCGCACAAGAAGCGGCAGCCGTTGCGACCGTGCGCCACTGGCAGAGAATCCGGGCCGAGCGTGGACTTCGCTCGCAGATCCTTGTTGAAACCCACGACGCTTTCTCGGCATCTCCGCCCTGTCTGCGTCTCATGGAGCAACTGGGAGAGCCCATGGAATTCATCTGGGACAGCCATCACACGTGGAAGCTTGGCGGCGAGTCGCCTGATCACACTTGGAAGGCACTGGGAGCGCATATTCGCCATGTCCACATCAAAGACAGCATAGATCAACCGTCAGCAAGACATCCCTACACCTACGTGCTTCCTGGCACCGGACAGATGCCGGGACTCGAGGTTTGCCAAGTACTGGCAAGCGGAAGCTACGCCGGAGCGATTTCTCTCGAATGGGAAAAATTGTGGCACCCCTATTTGTCTGAACTCTCAACAGCTCTCGCTGCGGCTCAAAAAGCGGGTTGGGCCGCTTCCGAATAATGTCGCGCGGATTGGACTCGTCGCTGAAGACTCCCGCAGAGTACATCGAGTGCCTAGGCTATGCCGAGCGTCTCCTCGCCCCTTTGCAGGCCCTTATGTTACCAGGCATGGCACATATCCCGCTTCAGGGGCGCGGGAGCAATCACGGCCTTGCTGCCGACCGATTGGAGTCCTTTGCACGTCCCTGCCTCTTAGCCGCCCACTGGCTGGCGGCCACCGGAAAGGAACACAAAAAACTTTCCGCCGCTTTTTTTTCCGAATGGTTTCGCCAAGGTCTCGTGAATGGCACCGACCCCTCCAGCCTTCATTATTGGGGGCCTTGTGCAAACCAGCACCAACATGTGGTGGAGATGGCCGCCCTCGTGCTGGCCCTCGAAATGGCTTCTGCAGACCTTTGGGAGCCACTCACACGCGCTGAGAAGGCCCAAGTTGCCACTTGGTTTGGCACAGTGAGAGGATCCGCCCTGCATCGCAACAACCATCTTTTTTTTGGTATCCTGCCGCTTTGTTTTTTGGAAAAGCACGGCTTTGGGGAACCGATGGACCGTATCTGTATTGACCGCTGGTTCGATGTGCTCGAGTCCATGGCTCTCGGCGGCGGCTGGTTCATTGATGGATCGAACGAAAGCGTCGACCACTACAATGCGTTTGCTTTTCATTATTACAGTCTGTGGTGGGCGAACCTCTATGGGGCGGATGCTCCGGCACGCGTGAACCGCTGGCGCGAATGGACTCAGGAGTTCCTGCCGGACTACGTGCATTTTTTTTCTGCAGCGGGTGAGCCTGTCCCATTCGGTCGTTCGCTGACCTATCGCTTCGCCGCGAGCGCTCCTTTTGCGCTTGCTGAAAAATGCGGCCTGGCCTCTTTAGCTCCCGGCCTGGCTCGCCGGGTTTCCATGCAGTGCCTGCGTTTCTTTTTTCAACAGGACATCTTGCAAAACCAAGGTGCACTCAGCATCGGATGGGTGGACGATTTTCCAACTCTCTCCGAGCCGTATTCCTGTGCAGGCTCTCCTTATTGGTCGGCGAAGGGCTTCTCTGCTCTGCTTCTGCCTCCTGACTCGGCATTCTGGACTGCTCGGGAAGTTCCCCTGCCGAGCGAGGCGGGCGATTTTTCACATCCCATTCCGGAAGCTGGTCTATTGCTGCGAGCCGACGGAGGCGAAGTCGAGCTGCTTAATGCCGGCACAAACATCAGCGGGGCCAACGATCACTTTGGGCCTTACAAATGGGGCAAGCTGAGCTACCGCAGCTCCTGCGGCTTCGAGGTTCGACCAGCAGGAGCCCTCTATCCCATTGACGCCTCACTGACCGCCCAAGGTGAGGATGGCACATTGCATGGGCGACAGTGGACATACCCGCTGCTTGTTAGCACGGAGCAAGTTTGCTGCAGCTATGCGCTTGGCGACCGACACACACAGTTTCACGCCCAAGTGGAGTCGCGCCTGCTTTGGCGCGGGGGATGGCATTTTCAATTGCACCGATATGTTGCCCACCAGCCCACGCGATTCCTACTCGGCGCTTACAGTCTGGCGTCGCGCGAGGCAGCCGACCTTTCTGTAACTGGGAAATTCCCTTTTGTGACGGCTGAAAATGGGCGTGTCGCTGTGGCTCTCCAAGCGCTTATGGGATTTGAGAGCTACGCCAGTCGCCTCACTCTAGCCGGCAGAGATCATCGCTCCCACATCCTCGCCGCCAACAGCGCCGCCCTCTATCTTCAAACTCCCCTGCTCGAAGGGACGGGCACCCTGGTCGCACTCAGCTGGATCGGACCGCTCGCCGCCTGTCCGAAACCTTGGAGCCTCGTCTCCTCAAGCGAAGGGAGGCTTGTTTTGAGCCAAGCAGACAACTCCAATTGGGAAATTGTTTTAGCCGAAATTCCTGCAATCCAGCAGCCACTGTGGGCGAACTCCTGACCAGGATCCTTAGTTCTTCAGAGCTTCGAGAAAAGAGCTGCCTATGCAAAAAAATTTGATTCTGCTCATAAGGAAAACTAGATTTTTGAACAAGCTTATTGGGTTGGTCTAAAAGTTTGCACCCGAGAGATTCTCTGAATTTCAGATTTTCATTCACAATATTCAAATGCGTTCGTTCCTAGCAGCTCTGATTTTCAGCGTATTTTTTTGGGCGAACACACTGCACGCTTCCTCGTTAGAATTTACTTTTAGCCACCGGGTTAACGGAGAACCCTTGTTATTGGACTCACTCCGTTATGCGAATGCTGCCAATGAAATCCATTCCTTCGCGCGTGTGAGTTATTTGCTCAGCGGTTTTGCACTCGAGCGCGAGGATGGTTCTTGGGTTGAAATGCCGGATCAGTACGCTTGGATCGATGTTGCCAGTCACCGGAAGACATTCCGAATAAATAATATTCCGGCAGAAAAATACAAAGCGATCCGATTTTATGTAGGCCCAGATTCCAAGGCGAATGCGGCAGATGTCTCGACTTTTCCTGCAGATCATCCGCTCAACCCCAATCTGAACTCCCTCCACTGGAGTTGGCAGGGAGGGTATATCTTCCTCGCATTGGAGGGGCTCTTTCGTTTGAAGAGCGAAAACCCGAGTGGATTTTCTTATCATCTTGCGAGGGATGCAAATCGCATTGAGGTCACTTTAAAAGCCCCGATCAGCCTGACCAGCAATGCGATGGTGTTTATTGATTTTGATCTCGGCAACCTACTGAATCATCCGCTAGCTCTCTCATTTACCAAGGATGGGGTTGCCACACACTCAAGGGATGGAGATCCCGTGTCGCAGATTCTTGCGGCAAATCTTCCCACGGCATTCCAAATTGCTCGAGTGGTATCTGGTTCCAACTCGGAAACTGCCTTACCCGCCAAACCGCTTTATCTCCCTCCCCAATATGTCCCTTATCGATTGACCATGAGCCAAAATTTTCCACTACCGAACCTGCCGCGTGACAATCCACTTATTGAAGAGCGGGTTGTTCTGGGGAAGGCACTTTTCCATGAAAGCGCCCTCTCAAAGGACGGCTCCCTCTCTTGCGCATCTTGCCACCAAGCGGCCTTCGCTTTCAGTGATCCCCGCCGCTACAGTGAGGGGGTGGAAAAGCGCGTTGGCACCCGACAAGCAATGCCGCTTTTCAACCTCGCTTGGAAATCGAGTTTCTTTTGGGATGGGCGAGCCCCCTCACTTCGAGATCAGGTATTAGTTCCTATCCAAGATCACCTTGAAATGGACTCCTCTCTGGAAAGCGTGGTTAGCAAATTGTCAAAAATTCCATCCTATCCGCCGCAATTTGAAGCCGCTTTTGGCTCTACTGAAATCACGCCTGAAAAACTGGGACTCGCTCTTGAGCAGTTTCTTCTGACTCTCCTCTCCTATGATTCGAAATTCGATCGCGTGGTTCAAGGGAAGGCGCAATTAAGCGCCGAGGAAAAGCGGGGTTTTGAGCTCTTCTTCACAGAGTACGACCCGCGCACAGGCCAATTGGGAGCGGACTGCTTCCACTGCCATGGAGGACCGCTTTTTAGTGACCATCAATTTCATAATAATGGCCTTGAACCTGAGAAGGATGATTCAGGACGCGAGCGAGTTACAGGCTTGGAATCGGATCGCGGAAAATTCTCCACCCCCAGCCTGCGGAATGTCGCCCTCACCGCTCCTTACATGCATGATGGAAGCTTGGACACCTTAGAGCAAGTCGTCACACACTACAACGAAGGGGTTCATCGCAGTGCCACTCTGGATCCCAACTTGGCTAAACACCCTCCCGAAGGCATTCAGCTCAGCCCCGAAGATCAAAAAGCTATCGTTGCATTCCTTAAAACACTTTCCGATGAAAATTTGTTGCCTCAGGGAAATAAGATGTAATATTTATCATTTACCACAGGAAACCGTCCTGACTCCTTGTCATAGAAAAGCAACCCCCCATTCGAATAATAAAGATGAATCGTCACGCCGCGCTTATTATTGGATTTTTGGTTTTTTTCGCAATCCGCCTTCAAGCCGACCCGATTCTGACTTCCTGGTTCACGGAAAATTCAGGAATGCTTGCACGGGTCATCCAAGGCAAGGCGAATGCCACGCTCACCACGCCCGTCACAACATGGCCGTCCGCCGGGGTGACTAACAACAACACCGGCAACTTGAGTCAATCTCTCCCCGTTTATTCAGACATCCAGCGCATTCGCTACACGGACACCGATGTTTACATCAATGCAAACGGATTGGCTTCCTACACGATGGGGCCATGGTATTCGAGTGCCACTCAAACCAATCTTTTCGGGTTTTGGCCAGTCGCCAAGGACTACCAGGTACGCATCACGCGAAGCCCATCCGCGCCGGTCAACAAAACCAAGCATCCCGGGGGGATGATTGCACTCATGGTCAATGGTGTGGCGAATTACGATCTGGGAGATGCATTTTCTTTTGTGAGCACTTCTGGCGTGAACTCCACAGCCACCCTCACCACAGGCAGTGACACTATGGGAGTGAGCAGTTACTGGTCTCGGGATGCTCTGGCCGTGGAAGTCACGTCCTTCGATCCGGGCTATGCACACCAACCAGGTTTGAACGGCCAGTACCACTATCACGCCCAACCCAAGGCGCTGCGCTACCAACTCGGTGACAACATGAGCGCCAGTTACAATGCCACGACAAATACCTACACTTACAACGACACAGACCCGACCGGCACGGTGACGGCACCCCACCACTCACCGATTCTAGGCTGGTCATTCGATGGCTATCCGATTTACGGGCCTTATGGCTACTCCTCGGCAAACAACTCCAGCAGCAGTGCGACTCGAATGCGGAGCGGCTTTGTTCTTCGCACCGGCTCATTTAATACCGCAAACCTCAGCGCAACAGGCCGCACTACTCTACCGAAATGGGCGGCGATCGCCCAGGGTTACCGCTCCATCGGCAACTACACATCCACAACAAATATGACAGCACTCGGCGACTTCCCCCTCACGCCAGCTCAATACGGACCAGCCACCACTTACACATCCGGAACAGGCCCCACGGCGACCACTTATTCACTGGGAAGATACATAGGCGACTACGACTTCCTCGGAGACAATGGTTATGCGCAAGGAGTCGATTTTGACTTGGATCAATACAATGGCCGAACCTGCGTGACACCCGAGTATCCCGGCGGCACTTATGCCTATTTTGTTGCGATAGACACCAACGGATACACCGCTTTCCCGCACATGCTGGGCAAGGAATTTTATGGCACACAAAATTACACGGCAAATGCCACAGTTCCCACCACGGGAGTCACCGAGCTTTTTAATGGGGGCCCAAATATCCAAGAGTCACTGAGCTCGCCGACATTAAACACGGCAAATAACACAGTGACTCTCACATGGAGCAGCGTCGAAGGGGGCAGTTATGCTGTCGAAACAAGCAGCAATCTCTCGGGAAATTGGACGACCACCAACGCCACTATATCCGCAGCGGCAGAGTCCACTTCAACCTCATATACGGAAAATGGCACCGCAGCCAGCGCGCAGCGTTTTTACAGGGTCAAAAGAACATCCACTGCGGCCTACGACCCCGCCTATACGGGTCAGTAGCCCGGCATGCGCGGTTAAGCTTTGAGAACGATCCGGTATCGAGGGCTACCGTGTTCTAAACGTTCCATCGCGGCATTGACGTCCGAGAGGGCAAACTCCTCGACGAGAGGCGCGATCTCATGGCGGGCACAGAAGTCGAGCATGCGCGCGGTGGTAGCGGGACTGCCGAGCGGGGACCCCGAGAACGATCGCTGACCCATGATGAGAGGAAATGCAGCGAGCGTCACAGGCTCAGAAATCGCACCCACCGTATGCAGACGACCTTTCGGAGCAAGCGCGGCGACATAGCCCATCCAATCGAGCGGAACAGCGACTGTGCTAATGATAAAATCAAAGCGATTCGCTTCAGATTTCATCGCCTCTGCGTCACGGGAATTCACAACACGATGGGCGCCGAGCTTTTTGAGTTCCTCGGTTTTGTCGAGGGATGATGTGAAGGCGGTGACCTCACAGCCCCACTTGTTCAGAAATTGCACAGCGAGGTGGCCGAGTCCACCGATCCCAATGACCCCGACGCGGTGGGTTGGAGAGACTCCAAACTCGATGATGGGATTGAAGACCGTGATGCCACCACAGAAAAGCGGCCCTGAACTCACGGAGGAAAGGGATTCCGGGAGCTTCGAGGCCCAAGCCCAGTGGGAACGAACCAGATCAGCGAACCCACCATGACGTCCAACGATGGTCCCCTCGCCTGCGGCGCAAAGATTCTGGTCGCCTCCGATACATTGCGGGCATGTCATGCAGCTCCCAGAGAACCAACCGAGTCCCACACGATCCCCGGGCACAAGGTTTTTCACCATCGATCCGACGGACTCGATACGCCCGACGATCTCGTGGCCGGGAACAAGCGGGTACGTGGAAAAACCCCACTCATTGCGAAGCATGCTGAGGTCTGAGTGGCAAATGCCGCAATACTCCACGCGAATGTCCACATGCTCAGGACCGATGGGGGGCAGCTCATAAGTGAAGGGCTCGAGCAGAGAAGTGGCGGACTGGGCGGCGTAGGCGTGGACGGTAGGCATGAACTGGAATGAATGGGTGTGGGTTTAACGAATGATGCCCCGTTGGCTTGACTCAACGAAGGCGAGAAGACGGGCGATGACGTCTGGACCTGAAAAATCCAGCGAGATTTTTTCACAGGCTTGCTTCACGTTCAGATTCGATCGGTAAAGTAGACGGTAGGCTTCGCGAAGGGTGCGCGTGTCCTCAGTGGAGAAGCCTCGACGCTCGAGGCCGACCTGGTTGATGCCACGAACCTCAGCAGGGTTGCCGTCGGCAATCATGAAAGGCGGCACATCCTGAACAATCTTGGTGCATCCTCCAACGATGGAGTGCTGGCCGAGCCGGCAGAATTGGTGAACGCCGGAGAGTCCTCCAATGATGACGTGGTCCTCGACGTGAACGTGCCCGGCGATCGTTCCGTTATTTGAAAAAATGACGTGGTCACCGACCGTGCAGTCGTGGGCAATATGCGAGTAGGCCAGAAAATTCCCGTGATGCCCGATGATGGTTTTGGATTCCGGGAGGGTGCCGCGGTTCACCGTGCAAAATTCCCGGAACGAGTTGTTGTTTCCAATTTCGAGATAGGTCGGCTCGGCACTGTATTTTAAATCTTGGGAACGATGACCGATCGAGCAGTATGGGTAAAAAATATTCCCTTCGCCGATGCGGCTGGGGCCGGCGATAGTGACATGACCAAGGAGTCGCGTGCCGCTTCCAATCTCGACATGCGGGCCAATATGACAAAAGGGTCCCACCTCCACGCCGTCATGAAGAATCGCGGAAGGGTCGATAACCGAGCTGGGATGGATGGCTGTCATTTATCAACGAGACCGAAGAGCAAAATGCCCTCGGAGACGACCTCACCATTAACGAGACAACGACAAGCCGCCTTGCCGAGGCGCTTTTTAGCACTGGTGAGTTCGCACTCAATAAAGAGCGTGTCGCCAGGCATGACGGGTTTGCGGAATTTGACCTCGTCGGCACTCATGAAGTAGCCGATTTTGCCTTCATTCTCGGTGCGACGCATCATCACGATGCTGGCAACCTGAGCCATGGCTTCGAGCTGGAGGACGCCAGGCATGACCGGGTGACCTGGAAAATGGCCTTGGAAATAAGGCTCATTGATGGTCACGGCCTTTACGCCAGTCGCCTTGAGATCGCCCTGAAATTCCACGATGCGATCCACCATAAGGAAGGGATAGCGATGGGGAAGGATTTGCATGACTGCATTGACGTCGAGAGCGCCCACTGGAGCGGGAACCGGCTTCGATGCTGCCGGAGCGGTAGCTCTGAGGCGATCGGCAAGCAATTTTGCGGCTTCCGTGTTGATGCCATGACCCGGCTTGACGGCAATCACATGGCCTCGGATGCGCGTGCCTGAGAGAGCGAGGTCGCCAACGATATCGAGAATTTTATGGCGGACGAACTCATCTGGAAAGCGTAGCGGTTCTTTACTCAGAACGCTGTCCCCTCTGGCAACGATGGCATTTTCAAGGCTCCCTCCCTTGATGAGGCCCTTATCCATGAGAGGCTTCACATCCTCGTAAAAGACAAAAGTGCGAGCGGGAGCGATTTCCGTCTCGTAATTTTCGGGCGTGATCTCCGTGGAAAGAAATTGCGTGAATCGTCCTTCGGGACCAACTTGCGTGCAGGAAATTCGAAATTTGGTGTCGGGAAGAATAACAAGCAGGCACCCATTGGATTCGACCGTCAATGGTTCGCGAATCTCGAGATAGCGGCGGGGTTCCTCCTGCTCTGCAATGCCTGCGCTTTTAATCAGCGCGATGTACTCCGAAGCGCTCCCATCTCCGATCGGCGGCTCGTTGGCATCCATCTGGATCAATGCATTATCAACTCCCATTCCCGTCAGAGCGGAAAGGACGTGCTCAACGGTATGGATTTTTACCATTCCCTGAACAAGAGTGGTCGCGCGCTCGACGGTTTTCACATAAGCCGCAGCCGCATCAACAATCGGCTCATCCGGCAAGTCGATACGTTGGAATTTGAATCCATGACCGACAGGCGCAGGAAGAAGGGTGAGCGTAACATTTTCGCCGGTGTGCAGGGCACTGCCCGTGAGACTGGCGGATGATGCAAGTGTGCGTTGTTTTTCCAAAGTACGTGTGAGGATTTAATGTTTCAGGTCGAATGGCAGTAGCTCGATGGGCAACGCCTCCGGCAAATACCGGAAATGCGAGACTACTGAAGTATTAAGATGCAATGTCAGAGTGACTTTATGAGAGGAATTTTCCATCGAGCATATTGAGGCGAAGCGGAGCCAGAGAGGCGACGAATTCACTGTGAGTGACAATAATCAAGGTGGCTATTTTTTGGGAAGCAATCTTTGTGAACGTCTCGCAAACCATCGCGGCATTGGCCGAGTCGAGATTGCCGGTCGGCTCGTCCGCCAATAGAAGGGCCGGGCGCCCGACTAATGCCCGAGCGGTCGCCGTGCGCTGCATCTCCCCTCCACTGAGCTGATGGGGGAAATGAGAGGCACGGTGTGACATGCCAACAAGGTCCAACATCTCAGAAACTCGCCGAGCTGCGATGGATGATGACTCTCCACGCAAGAGCAGTGGCAACTCGACATTCTCGCGAACGGTCATGGCAGGAAGGAGGTTGAAAAACTGGAAAACAATGCCCAGCGTGTGGCGACGATAATTGGTGAGCTCCACTTCCCCTGCGTTGTGCAAACAAACGCCAGCAACTCGAATCTCGCCGGATGTCGGGTGGTCAAGTCCTCCAAGGAGATTAAGTAGCGTGCTTTTCCCGCAACCACTGGGACCTGTGACCGTCGCAAAACTGCCCGATTCGAGCTCGAGCGAAACCCCATCCAACGCGCGGACTTCGCCGGTGCCGGAAGAATAAATTCGCGTGACGTTTTGCAGAGAGACCATGAAATAGCGATACTCAACGTCTCATGCGCGATGATCAAGAAGACTTCCGGATTATTGGAGAAACTCAGGATCTTCTGATCGTGGAAAAACCAGCAGGTCTTTTGGTCCACCCCAGCAAGCCTGACGGACGACGAACCCTATGGGATGGACTCCGTGAGCTTCTGTCCTATGAAATCGCAAACGGGGGCCAGGCATCACTGATCAATCGCCTCGACCGGGAGACGAGCGGTCTGGTGCTCGTGGCGAAGCACGCTGCCGCCGCTCGAGAGGCTGCAATGGCCATGCAGGCCGGGAAGATCAAGAAGACCTATCTCGCAATTTTGTGCGGCACTCCGAGTGAAAAATCGTTTTCTGTTGACGCTCCCATTATAAGGCAAGGGGAAGTGAAACCGACGAAAATTCATTTGAAACGAATGATCCATCCAACCGGAGCCTCTGCAAAAACTCATTTCCGCGTCTTGAGGAATTTCGCAACCGAGTCGGGCAAGTTTTCATTGGTTGAGGCGCAACCGTTCACGGGGCGCACCCATCAAATCCGCCTGCATGCAGCCCATGCGGGTTATCCCGTCGTAGGCGACAAAATCTATGGTCCATCCGAAGATTGCTACCTCGAGTTCATACAAACGGGGTGGACGCCGTCATTGGAAGCCAAGCTCCTCATGAAGAGACATGCCCTCCATTCCTCCGGACTCGGGATCGAGTGGAAAGGGGAATGGCTCGAGTGGCAAATCGGATGCCCGCAGGACATGAGTGGTTTTGAGAGTGGTTCATGAACTTTTCAGCTCTGCGTTGACTCGCCTTAATGTCTCCCCCCGCAGGCCCGCCCGGCAAGCAACAGGCCCTCCGCCTTGTGCCACGTTTCCTGCCATTCTTTTTCTCCGATGGAATCGGCCACAATTCCAGCGCCAACGTGAAAATGGGAACGTGTGGGTTCAAACACCGCCGTGCGTATGGCCATGGAGAATTGGCTCTCCCCATTGTAGCCAAAGTAACCGATCGCCCCAGTGTAAATCCCGCGAGCGTGGGGCTCGAGTTCGCGAATGATTTCCATAGCCCGCTTTTTCGGGGCGCCTGAGATCGATCCGCCGGGAAAGCACTCGCGAAAAGCTGCAACGTGGCTCACATCCTCGCGCAACTCACCGGAAATGGTAGAGACAAGGTGGAAGACCTGCTCGTAGCTCTCGAGCCGGAGCAACTCCGGCACCGTTATAGACCCGTAACGGCAGACGCGACCAAGATCATTGCGCTCAAGATCCGTGATCATCACCAATTCCGCGATCTCCTTGGAAGATGTCAGTAATTCCTGCGAACTTAACTTATCGCCCGCCACGTCCGGATTCCTCGGACGGGTTCCTTTGATTGGCCTCGTCTCAATCCTGCGGCCCGAAATCCGCAAAAAACTCTCTGGTGATGCCGAGGCGATTTGCAAACCCTTCGCACTCAAAAAACCCGCATGTGGTGCTGGCGAGAGCGCACGCAACATTTCATAAAAAGCCCATGGATCAGCGCAAGCATCGGCAAGAAAGGGATGGCTCAGACAAACTTGATAAATGTCGCCAGCCGCGATGTATGCCTGCGCAGATTCCACCATCCTTAAAAATTCCTCCCGGCCTGAGACAGGCTTGAAATCTAGCGCCTCAGCGACAGCGGAGCTGAAAGCGGCCTCAAATTTCTCCGGTTTATTCGTCCACTCTCCCGCTGCGTGGGAATAAACGTGAAGCTCGTTGTAAAAGGAAAAATGGAAGTCCCCATCATAACCAACCCAACCGATCGCGGCCCCATCAGGGCAACCAGAAAATCCCGTCTCTCTACTGCGGCGGTCCAATTCCGATTCAAGCATCTCCCAATCACGACCACAGAGAATCAAATCCGGCTTGCAGGCGAGGACCGACAGGGAATCGGCATGGGGCAGCGCAGAATCTAAAAAAACAAATCCCGGCTCGCCCCGCATGGCCCGTGCCGCTTCGACTGGTCCTGCAGCTGGAAAATGCGTCTTAAGATTCATGCTCTTGCCAAGTCATCTCAAAGTTGCTGTGATTTCAAGCCTGCCGCCTGCGATATGTATTTTCAGCGAATCTTTACCACCCTCGTCCTCGTTTCCACGTTACCGTGCCTGTGCCTAGCTCAGGATGCCCCTTCCGAGGAAGCTTCGCCCGCTCCCTCCCCTACGCAAGCCACCACTCCAGAGGCAACTCCCGTTTTAGAGCCAGCCTCCACGCCGGAAGCCTCGCCCTCTCCAGAAGCCACGGCCACGCCGGAAGCCACTCCCAAAGATCAAGATTTTATCAATCTGCCAACAGATACGACTTCTCAGGCCTCGGACGTCATCTCAGGCTCCCAGATTTCCCTCTCTGGCGAGAATCTCCCTTCAGAGCAGTCCGACAAGCAGTTTTTAGATACCAACCAGCTCCTACCGACAGATTCCGCGCCGGCGGCCATAGATCCTCGCACGCTCGCAGCCTCTGGTGAGGAGCAGGAACGCAAGGTCAAACTCCGCTATCAGCAAGTCCGAGCAAAAGCCGAACTCGATCCCGATGTCGCAAGCCTTCTGGCCAAGACGAAGACCGCACGCACATTTGAAGGCGAGCGCGCGGCCTACAGAAAGTATTACGAGCTCCTCTTTAAAAAGATGAAAAAACTCGATAGCACGCTGGCTAAGAAGTGCGACCTGATGGAAAAAACCTACCTCTCACGCCTCGCTCAATCGCGCGTCGAGCCCACGATTCCCTTAGAACCTCCACCCAAACCAGAACCCCTCGCCAACTAATCATTCCTTCGACTCACACAACTCAATCATTGCCTGACATCTCATGACTCTTTCTAGCAACCCGGAGATGAAAATCTTCACTGGCAATGCCAATCCGGCCCTCTCAAGCGACATCTGCAGCTACCTTGGAGTTCCTCTTGGAGATGCCACGGTCACATCCTTCCCCGATGGCGAAACATTTGTAAAAATCAACGACAACATTCGGGGCCGAGATGTTTTTATCATCCAGCCCACCTGCCCGCCCACAAATCAAAACTTGATGGAGTTGCTCATCATGGTGGATGCCGCTCGCCGGGCCAGCGCGGCTCGTATCACCGCCGTGATTCCATTTTTCGGCTATGCAAGGCAGGACCGTAAAGACCAACCCCGCGTGCCAATCACTGCCAAGCTCGTGGCGAACCTGATCGCGGCCGCCGGCGTGGACCGCGTTCTGACGATGGACCTCCACGCGCAACAAATTCAGGGTTTTTTCGATATTCCTGTCGACCACCTGCACGCGATGCCAGTGATGGTCGAACACATTCGCACATTAGGCATCGAAAACCTCATTGTGGTATCACCCGACGTGGGCGGTGTGAAAATGGCATCCGCTTATGCAACCGCGCTGGGAACTCGGATCGCGATCGTCGTGAAGCAACGTAAGAGTGCCACGGAAACCGAAGCCTCCCACATCATCGGAGAAGTCGCCGGAAAAAATATTCTCATCGTTGACGACCTCACAGAGACGGCCGGAACGATCACCAGCGCTGCCAGAATTCTGAGGAAACACGGGGCCCTTGATATTTATGCTGGCATTTCTCACACGATACTGACAGATTTGGCGGTTGAGCGTTTAAGAGATTCCGATTTAAAGGAGTTGATTTCCACGAACAGCGTTCCAGCTCGTCTCACGATCGGCAGCAGAGTCACATCACTCTCCGTTGCCGAGCTTCTCGGTGAGGGGATCCGGCGCATTCACGACGACGAATCCGTAAGCTCGCTCTTTGAAGTAAAACCAAAAAAGTAAATCACACCTATGGCCAAGCAAGTCAAACTCACCGCCCGTTCCCGCTCCGAAAGCGGCCGCAATGCAGTCAAGAGCGTCCGCGCCCGCGGATCTGTTCCAGCCGTCATTTACGGCCACCACACAGCTCCGGCGAACCTCGAAGTCTCGCATCGCGAATTGGAAATCCTCCTCTCCCACGCAGTCGGAGAAAATATCCTCGTTGATCTCGAAATTCAAGACGGCTCCAAAACTTCAAACCAACTTTCCCTCATCCAGGAAATCCAGCGTCACACGCTTCGGCCCCAGATTTTGCATGTCGATTTCCACGCGGTCTCGATGACGGAAACAATCTCCGCTGACATCACGATTGAGCCATTCGGTGAAGCCGACGGCGTCAAGAATTTTGGCGGCCTTCTCGAGCAGAGCATCCGCTCGCTTGCCATCCGTTGCCTTCCGCAAGATTTGCCGGAGATCATCAAAGTGGACGTGAGCGCGCTGAAAATCGGCGACTCCATCCACGTGCGCGACCTTCCTCTGCCTAAAGGCGTGGAAGCTGACGTCGATGCCGACCTCACTGTCTTTATCGTAGCCGAGCCAGCAGTCGCCACTGAGGCAACTGCCAAGGAAGGAGCCGCTGCTCCGGAGGTTCTCAAAGAGAAGAAAACCGAAGGAAGCTCAGACAAAAAGTAATTTCCATCGAAGTGGAATCAACCTCTGCATTCCGACTCGTAGCCTGCCTTGGCAACCCAGGCTCCCAATACCAAAATACCCGGCACAATATCGGGTTTATGGTTGGCGACGAGTTGGCACGACGCAGTGTCACCACTTTCACTTTCGATCCCAAGTGGAATGCCAAAACGGCACGGGTCGGTGGTCGCACACTCATGAAGCCTCAGACCTTCATGAACCTGAGCGGAGAGGCCGTGGGGGAATTTTCAAGATACTACAAAATTCCAGCATCTGAAATCATGGTGATTCTCGATGACACGTCTCTCCCACTCGGCATGCTAAGGTTGCGCAAATCCGGCAGCTCGGGAGGGCATAACGGACTCGAATCCATCCTCGTTCACACGGGGACCGAGGCCGTACCCCGGCTGCGCGTCGGGATTGGCAAACCAGAGAGCACCCTCCACAATCACGTGCTCGGGGGATTCCGGCAGGATGAACTCCCCGCACTCTCGGACTCCGTGAACCGGGCGTCGGACGCCTTTGAATACGCCAATGCCCATGGCATCGAGGCGGCAATGAATCAATTCAACCAAAAAAACCAGGAACAATGAACCGATACGAAGCACTCCTCGCCCTTAATACGCGAGGCAAAGAAGAAACCATCAAAGACACCATCGAGCGCCTTGAAAACGTGCTCAAAGCCGAGGGCGCCACAATCGAGCAGGTTCAACGCCTCGAGAAACGCGAACTCGCTTACGAGACAGACCACCTCAAAAGCGCATACTTTGTAAATTTCGTTTTCGAAGCCGCCCCTACTGTCATTGACAAGTTGCGCACAAAGCTCAAACTTGATAACGACATCCTCCTTCAAAACTACTTGAAGCTTGCTAACAAAAAAGCGGCGACACCTGCCGCAGCCTAGCCTAACCCATCCCTAGAAAACCATGGCCAACGTCAACAAAGTCATTCTGATTGGAAACGTAACGCGCGACCCCGAGGTCAAATTCACCTCGAAAGGCAGCGCCGTCACCGATATAGGCCTTGCAATCAACCGCAACTACACCCTCGACAACGGGGACAAGCGCGAGGAGACGACTTTTGTAGACGTGGAACTCTGGGGACGTCTGGCCGAAATCGCAGGAGAATACGCGAAGAAAGGCCGCCCGATTTATATCGAAGGGCGCCTTCGGATGGATACCTGGGATGATAAGGCAAGTGGCCAGAAACGCAGCCGCATGAAAGTGGTTGGCGAGAATCTGCAGCTTCTTGGGGCCCGCACTGGAGGATCTCCCGGTTCACACTCTGGAGAGAATGAGAGCTACGACTCCAATGCTCCCCAACCGGCTCCCCGCCGTACCGCACCGCCACAGCGGCCAGTCGCCCCGCCCACAAATGAGGCGGACGACGATATCCCATTTTGATTCGTTTATAAACCTCCCGACAACCACGAGGGGGGAGTATCAAAGAGTGAGCGGTTTTCAGGTTTCTGATTTCTTTCCATCTATTCTGATTCCTCATCATGAACCAACCGGATCCGAAATCCCAAGACCTCGAGCCGATAGACTCGGTATTTGAGATTTCACTGCGTCCACCGCTATTTGAAGAATTTGCTGGTCAGGACAAAACCGTTGAACGCTTGCAAGTGATGGTGGAAGCGGCCAAGCAGCGCGGTGATACCCTGCAGCACATCCTTCTCAGCGGCCCCCCGGGGCTCGGTAAGACCACCCTGGCCTACATCATCGGCAATGCCATGAACGCCGAAGTCCGCACAACCAGCGGGCCAATGATCGAGAAGGCGGGAGACCTCGCCGGGTTACTCACCAACATTGAACGCGGGGGCGTGCTTTTCATCGATGAAATCCACCGGCTCCAGCCTGCTATCGAAGAATATCTGTATCCGGCGATGGAGGATTTCAAGCTAGACATCGTCATTGACCAAGGCCCGAGCGCCCGAACGGTGAGACTCAATCTTGCACCCTTCACACTCATTGGGGCCACAACCCGCTCGGGAATGATCAGCGATCCTCTGCGTTCTCGATTTGGGATGAATTGCCGTCTCGACTACTATGCCCCCGAGACGCTCGCCGCGATCGTATCCCGCAGTGCAGGGCTCCTCGGCAGCACGTTGGAAACAGGGGCCGCCATGGAAATCGCCCAACGAGCCCGAGGAACCCCACGCATCGCAAACAATCTCCTCCGCTGGGTACGCGACTATGCTTTGGTTCGCGCCGAGGGACGAATCACCGCCCAAAGCGCCGCCGATGCCCTGACCATGCTCGACATCGACGCCGAGGGGTTTGATGAAATGGACAAGCGCATCCTTGAAGCACTCATCGGCCTTTTTGACGGCGGACCAGTCGGAGTCAACAGCCTCGCCGTGGCGATCGGTGAAGAAGCGGGCACGATCGAAGAGGTGCACGAACCCTACCTGATCATGCAGGGCTACCTAAAACGCACCGCTCAAGGCCGAGTCGCCATGCCGAAAGCTTACAAAAAGCTAGGCCTCCCCACCCCACAATCCTCAACAACTCCCCCACCCCAGCCCGATCTTTTTAAGGCTTAACACAAGCAGGACTTGAAAAAAACACCCTCTCCCTGGTCTCCTAAAATTCATTGCAAAGGAAAAATCCGGACATCGACCGGTTCCGCCACAAGCATTGAGGCGGGCGGTCCTTCAGGCAAATCAAAGCCATTCTCCCTCAATGGCTCTGCAGTCCAAAGCGAGCAATCCGCCTGTTCGATGCGGTAGGGCTTGTGGTGCACACGACCGCAACGAATCCGGCCTGCGCTATCGGATGTAAAAAGAAGGTAACGCTCGACGAGAAACCACTCCAAGGAATGATCGCGGGCAGGCTGCGCCTGGACGGGAGGACGATAGCAAAAGAGCGACTCCGCGGAGCAGCCCTGACGATGGCTCGAATAGTGCATCGCTCCCGATTGGAACTGCGCGCTCATTCGGGCGTGATTGTAAGGCAGATGAAAGAATCGACGTGCCAATTCGACAGCGATTGGTTGGTTGCAATCGAGCGAAAAAAACCACACTCCCGGTCGGCCCGCATCGTCGTACACGTAGGTGCGCACATTGAGTTCGAGAAACCAGGAAATCCACGGCAGCGGCGGCAAACCAACCGGGCGCACACGCTGCATCGCAAACGGGACCACCCCAATCCAAGCCCTTCCCTCGTGGGTGTCCACATGAAGCCCCTTCGGAAGGCGGGACTGGATTTGAAGCGGATCAATAGGCCAGTGCAAGAATAGAAGATAACTCCAACGCTGCCGCATCACTGGAAACCCGCTTGGCGATTCGCACACGGAAAGCCGCTGCGCAAAAGAAGGCGTCTCACAGATTTTCCCTTCCGAGTTGGTCTCGATGTGCTGAGCGTGCATGCCTTATGTTACGTCCAGAAGAACCCAACCGAACCATAATTTCAAACCTCGCCAGCACGCCGAGCCTTGAATCCGTTTTATTCTGACGCAGTAAGGCGTCACTCATTGATAAAGCTCAATTTTTCATTTCTTGATTTGTGAATTCCTATTCAATGATATGGTCGCTTTTCCATGAAATTCCTCCCCAGACAGATTCTTCTTGTTCTCATTGCGACAACCTCCCTCTTCGCAAAACCACTACAACCTGGCAGCGAAATGGCCGCATCAAAGACATCACGCCTTCCGGTCTCCGACTGGATGTGCATGAGTGACAAAGAAAAGAAATTCGGGCCAACCGAAAGTTCCGATGCCATTGTATTTTCCGGTGAGGGTTTCGCCGAAAAAGGGCGTGGTGTTGCCGCATTTTTTCCTGAGACGACGCTCAGCGAGGGACAATCTCTCACAGTGAGCGCGAGAGTCACATTTACCGGCGTGCACTATTTTGGACTCTTCAAGTTTGGCATTTTCCAGAGCGCCTCCAGAACGATAGATGCAGGGTGGATCGGGTATTGCGCTTTTGCAGGTTCGGATAAATTTTTTCCAAAGGGCGGCTTGTTTGCGAGCGAAGCAGGGAACAAAAAATACTTTGGTTCCCAGACAGAAAAAATCATCGCAGAATCCACGACCCCGCAGCGCCAGAGCAAAGACGAACGCTTTTTGTTTAACATAAAGGATGGGGAATATGTGGTTCAAATGTCACTTTCCCTCCTAACTGGCAACAAAATCGCCTGCAAATTTGAAATGGCTCCGGAGAGCAATCCGGGAAATCCCATCGCGTCATATGAGGGCGTGGATGACGCCCCCAGCGCCACGACCTTTGACGCCGTGGGCTTCGCTTTCCATCAAGGCCTCTCGACGGATTCCGTGGAATTTCGGGATGTGGTCGTGGAGGTTTCCACAGCCCCAAAATGATCACCCCCCGCTGACTCGCCGAGCCAAGTTTGTCACTTCGAAAGCTTGCCGGTCGCAAGGCTCTGCGGGATGCAAAGGCGCCTTGCCGCGCAAATCGGACCCCGGCGGCGCGGCGTCCCTACCCAGAAAAACGATCACGCTGCCGTCTTTAAAAAAACGGGGCAAGCAAGAACGCTGTCCCTACCAGATGTTACAGCGCTTCGGCGAATTCTTCGAGCGTGGTGCTGCGGATCGCGGCGCGCAGCAAAGACTGCAGCCTCGCGGCGTCGGTGATTAATGCAATTTCCTCGCGCAGACCTTCCGGAACTCGCTGGAAGCGGATTTCCAATGACTCGAGGATGTCTTGTTGCTTCGAGAGTATCAGCCCTTCTTGGCGGCCCTCTTGACGGAATTGTTCTGCGAGGGAAAGCGTTTCTTGACGGCCTTCTTCGCGGCCTTCTTGACGAAATTGTTCGGCGAGTGACATGGCGTTTTTGGTGAGTTTTGGGTTGTCGAGTGTCTTTAGTCTCCTGCGAAAGGCGGGTTTGTCAAGGTCGCGGTCCAGGATGTAGCGCATCAGCATCTCGAAAGAGGCCGATGGCAACTGGAACAGCAAAGCCTCGTCCCATATTGAGTCTTCCAGCAGGGCTTGGAGTTTTTCGGCTTTCAGCGCACGGAGGGTAAGGATCCCCATTGGCGTACCGAGAATTTTCTCAAACGGCATCCGGTATAATTCCACGAGATGAAATTCAAAGTCGGGGATGTGCTTTTTGATTTCCGCCTCGGCTCCTTCGGGGATGTCGATGAGGTCGGCAAAGTGGATGGAACTTTTCCAGGGCTTGTTGTCCTGTGCGAGAACGAGGGGCAGGAGGGGCGGGAGTTTCACAGCGCTGGGATTGTCTCGGAGGTGGTCGGTCCAGATTCGGACCATGTATGTGAGCAGGGGCAGGCCAATGAGCGGGTCTTCTTGGTTTTGATGCTCGAAGAGGATGTAGAGAAAGGCAGCTTGGCCGTTGGTTTGTACGTTAAAAAGGAGGTCGCTTGAGGTGGCCGCGAATTCGGGGTCAATAAAACTGCCGCTCGCCAGACTCAGCGTGCTCCAATCGATGCAGTGAGCGAGCTTGCGCGGAAGGTGGGCTTGGAAAAACGCACGCGCGTTGTCAGGGTCCGAGAAAGTCGACTTGACCTGCTTGTCGTGGGGTTGGTGAAGAGGACTCTCGGGCCGGGACATGGCTGGGAGCGTTGGCAAGAGCCATAAAGGCGTCAACGGGTGGAATGTGACGATTTTGTAAGAATACGGAGGACCATCGTCCCGCTTGCCCCATTTTCAACCGTGAAGAGGCGGCAGCAGCAGGATTTTCAGAAAAATCTATTGCGGAATTATTTATATAACAAAAGGCGAGCATGGGACAGTTTAACCCGGCGCGGTCTTCCAAGACAGGCCGTCACTCGAGGATAAAAATCCTAGGCTCGATCGGTGATCGGAGTTTTCCTCACCCATGAGGACCATATAAAAAGTCCCCTCCTCCTCCCAGACGAACGGTGCTCCGTGACGGAACGCAAACCACGGTTGCTCGGCAATCTCAACAGTGCCAAGTGGCTTCCAATGGATGAGGTCGGTTGATTCGGCTGTGGCCAAGTGCTGATCCTCCATGCCCTCGCTGAGCATCATGATCCATCGCCCGCCGACGCGGTAGACGACGACATTTTCCACACCGTCAGGAGCGCGGTCGCGTCCCATGAGTGGCGCATCGATACTGAGGATTTTCCAATCCTGCAAGGTGGGATCGCGTGTCACGGCATGGCCGAGCAGGTTCGCCCGCCGGGGGGTCCCCAAGCCATCCGAGCCGACGAAGAAGCAGTGGAGTTCCTCGCGATCGACGACGAAAGTCGGATCGATCGCACGAGCATCGGTATTCCATGGGAGGCTTAAAACCCCGTCCAAAAACGAACGCGGCTCAGTCCACTGCATGACATCGTTCGATTCCATGAAAAACAGCTGCTGCGGGCGCTCCGGGTAGGACTGGAAAGGCAAAACCCAGCGCCCGTGCCACCAGACGATATCGCCCGGCGAGGCGTAATTTTTTGCGGTGATGTCACGATGGCCTGTGAAAGTCACAAAGTCGCGCGTGGTGCAGCAGGCGACCGACCAATTCTGCGCAGAATTCCAATCCCCCACCTCATAGCGCGTGTAGAAGAGCGTGTAGCCATCCGGTCCCTTAAAAACCGAGGGGTCGCGGAGGTTGTCTTTGAGACGGAGGATGGGGTTGGTGATGCAGGAATGGTCGATCATTGAGTTTCTATGGGCTTGTAATCCTTATCCCCGCCAAGTTTTTTCCAGTGCAGGTAAACAAGCACGGAGGCGACGCCGCAGAGCACACTGCAGACGGCACACCAGAGGAAGACATAGCGGTAATCGCGCAGGGCGGCGATCATCCATCCGCAGAGCACCGGAGCCATCACAACCCCACTAAAGCCAAAAATCTGATTCGCCGAGGCAAACTGACCATATTTGGCGCGATCCATGAGCCGGGGAAAAAGCGCGCCGACGCCGCCCATGTAAACGGCCACCGCACACATCAGAACGAGCCACCAGATTGTGAAAGTCAGCGAAGTTTGGGCGAAGACGAAACACCCGAGAAACGCCAGAGTGGTCAGCACCAGCCCGACCATGCAGACGCGAATGGGATGGAATTTATCAATGAGCGGACCCACCGCAAAAAACACAGGAACCGAGACCAAGGACCCCCACCCACGTATTTTTCCAAACTCCTGCAGGTTGAGCCCGATCGTTGGCGCGTAGCCCTCCAACCCGCCGCCGGGCTTGGTTCCGAAGAAAACGACGAACGCCCAGAGCGGTACGAGAGCGCTCCAGAAGAAAAAGCTCATCGAATAAACCTTCCAGAAAAACGGATGGCCGAAGCATTCCCGAAAATACTCGCCGGCGTGGCTCCAGAGATTCGCTGAGTTTTTTGCAGCCGGCTCTGGATAGCCTCCCTCCTTGACCTGCCACACAAGAAGAAAAAAACAGGCCGCAAAAACCAATGCCGAGCCAGCATAGATTAGCGTCATGTGGGTTTCCGCCATGCCGAAAAGAAAGTAGTGGAAAGCGAATGTTCCAAGCGCACCCAAGGCACGGTAGAAGCCGATAAATTTGCCCATCACTGACATGGGAATCACATCGACATACATGAACTGATAGACTTGCAGGACGTAGGTGTTCGCCACCACAAACAGGAGCATGCACCCCGCGATCCACCCGATCGTAAAATCCGGCACCGATCCCAAATGCCAAGTGGCCGCAAACCATTCCGCCAGCGGCTTGGCAAAGCCGAGCCCGACAAGAGAACAAACAATCGCAGGCGTCGCCCAAAGCAGAAATGGACGCCGCCGCCCGAGCGGACCCCGGTGACGATCACTCTGAACCCCCACGAAGGGATTCAAAAGAATACCCAAAAACGCCGGCAGACTGCCCGTGAGAAAGCCAATCAAAGCGTCAGACGCGGACACCCACCTCAATTGCAATGGCACCAGCGCAATCGGCAGTTGCTGCATTAGCTGCAACATGAACACCGCAAGCAGCATCCAAAAAACCACACGAAAAAGTTCCAGCTTGCTGTAGACAAGGGTGCCAACGGTGTATCGGGAAGTCGAGTGTTCGGTCGTGTGGGGGGAGTTCATAGGGGGAAAGGAGTTTAACCAAAAAAGAGTTTTTAGTTTAGACAGAATTTACAAAATTAACAAAATTTAGTTGAGCGATGCGCAGCCAGGGGAGGCAAGAGCTTAGGACAGATCAAATGCATAAAAAGCTATTCCTCCAAGTCGGCTAATGCCAAGAACGGAATTTTAGACAGGACTACAGGATGAGCAGGATTCACAGGAATACATGAGGGGGGGTAGGATTACAGAAAATATTAGATGGATAATAAGTGTAAATAACTCATTCTCTGTGCTCTCCGTGTCTTTTGACTCGCTCGCTCCCGCTCGGCTCGCCCTTCGACTAACATTCGCTTAATTTATGTGCTTGGCCAAAATCTCCACGCAAAAGCCCCTCAAAAGATAAATCTTCATCAAGATCGGGCCAATGCAGGCCAAAAGGAGAAACCTCCACATTGTTCAATTGAGCAGGAGTCCCTCTGGCGAGGCGCGGATTTTCTGTTATGGGAAATCGCACCTCCACACCACCTTCCATTATTATCACGATTAGTGGTGAGGAATAATATACTTTTTTTGCTGTGTGCGTAATCATGGCGCAAACTGGCGGTTGTTCAGCACACGCCACTTGTAGAAGCGCTCGAGGTTGTTGTCGCCGGGATTGGCTGCATAGTCTGGAATGCTGGAGTCATTCGGGTTGATGTAGCGCTCGATTGTGGTGGAGCCACGATATTCGCCCACGACTTTGTCTTTGGTTTCATCCCAGACGGTCGCCGATGTCGATGGCACTTTCTTCAGGGCCTGCACGCGGAAATGGACGGTGTAGGTGTTCGACTTCGTCGTGAGGAGCGGGTAGAGATGCTTGTAGGGGGATTCCCGCAGGTTGTCGCCTGTGAGTAATTTGGAATCCCAATAGGTTCCCATAGTGCTGGCGGTTTGCCCTAAAGGTACCAGCGAGATATCGCAAATCTCAGCCGGGGATCTGAAGAGGTCATTTTTAGTGAATCGGGTCTCAAACTTTTTCAGCGTTTCGTCTGCGTTGAGACGAAATCTGGAATCGGGACCTGCAGGTGAGGCGCTATATTGTTTGTATGATTGAGCTGTTGCTGTCGTGGAGGTCAAAGCCGTGAGCATAACGGAGTCCAGAACAGCCCTCATCGGCGCGGTTCGCTCGATGTAACTAAACGGGAGAATTTGGTAATTCATATTCACCCGTCCTGCGGTAGAGGAAGGTTCGCTGATGGCATAAGGCTCGACCACTGGCATCCAGAAAAGATCCAAAAGCAGATAATCCATGGGATCGCTCGCAGAAGGATGCTTCTTGCCGCTCGTTGTATATTCAGGACGGAAAAGAAGAGTGCGCCAAGGGTTTAGACCCGCAGGAAGCGAGCCGAACTGAACCGCTGAAGCGACTTGCCGATTCGGAGAAAATGTGGCTGTGTTGTCTTTTTCGTTTGAGGCTGACCATGTAAAGTATGGAACGGCATCATTTCCACCACTGGTACTATTAGATGATGCGGAACTTCCGTCAGGATAGTTGATGTAGGGACCGTCGCGAGTGATTCCAAGCCCTGTATCAAAGTCAATAGTATCCAAGGAGTAAGTTGTGCCCAACGGATAGTCTGGAGCGACTGATAGGAGATTAGAAAATGTTGTGATGGGGGTGAAATTAACAACGCCATTTCTGGCCAATGTCGCGTTAAGCGTGGTTACACCCGAAACCTGATATTTTACTAGGGGTTTCGAACTATTGAGGCACAAATACTCGATGGTATAATTTCCCGAAGAACTACTCCATGTTCCGAACATATCTGTTCCGCTGATTATTTGATATAATGACCCTGGCAGACCAGATTGCGTGGGAAGGGCGGAGGAGTTCATCCCGAAATAACCATTGCCAATACCTAAGCGCAAGCTGTGCGCTTTATTATTATAAGTACTGCGGGTAATTGTGCTATTATTTTGCGTCTTCCAAGTGGCATTTCCTGAGTTAGTCCAATTTGAAGATAACGAATAGGTCTTATTACTTCCTAATGTTGCATTTAAGGTTTGTGTTGTAATTTCATTCGCTGATATGTATAATAATGGACTTGAGAGTAAGGTATAGTTACCAGCACCTAGGCTACAAGTGTAAATAGTCTTGGTCCCATTCGTTGTGGAGGTATTGTTTATAGTTAAGTTATTAGCTGCTTTTATTGTAAGCGTCTTATTAAAAAAGCCAGGTGTTTGCAGGACGCCATCGATAGTAACAGTCCGACTTATAGTAGTATTACCTCCTAATGTAGTGCTCCAAAAATTACTAATAGCACTGAACCCACTGGTAGCATTCAAGCTAGAGTAGTTTTTATGTGGTATAAAAAGACTCTCTGGGACATTTTGCATCATCGAGACCATGCGAAAGTCCCCCCAGCAGAATTTATTACCGCCTGATGCAATAACCCCATTGGGCTCAAGGCTTATTACTGTGTCTTCGGGATAAATGAGAAATTGCCATCTTGTTCTGTAGCCAACCTTTGAGTTCGTCAGGTCATTTCCTGTTGGGTCAGTATTAGATGTTTGTGGGTTTGCATTCAATAAGCGCAGTCCTGGATCCATAATAGGGCTTACCTTGGGAGCAGGCAAGGTGGCTGGAGGAAAGTTAAGGGCAATAGTCTGAGTCTCAGTGGTAGCTCCGGTGGTGGAACCATCAGATGAAGAAATGGTGAGATTTCCTTTAAGGCCCTCAAATGAGAAGGTTTCCTCAGACGATGTAGAACTGGCATTTCCAGTCAATGGAATCGTTGCACTTGTAATGAATGAGAGCTTCCAATTTGAAGCTGTTGCATTTCCGATAAACTTGCGTCCGGTTGAAAAGGGGGTGGTAGAATCTCTGTAAACCAACATGGATGCGGGTCCATTCCCCCCACCCATAGGACGCGCGTTGACCGAGTTCATGGAACCATGCACATACTCGTCCTTCGCTACGAATGGATAAGAACCCCCGTTGCATTTGAGCACTCCATCAAAACTCAACTTCATACCAGGCTCAATGTAAGGATATCCCAGCGCAGGGCAGAAAAACTCAAAGACTAACAGAGCTTTCATTCCAGTAGCTTGCGGCGTCGTATAAACAAATTTTTCAAATGATCCATTAGATCCATAAAAGTATGGAAAAACTACCGAGTTCGAACAATCCGTAGCCATAAAGAGGAGCGATGCCTCCGAGATCGTCGTCATTCGCCCAAAGCCCATGGTATTTCCTATGCGTAGCGGGTTCACCTGCCCAGCTCTTCATTTGCCAGAATTCGCGATATGTAGGGTGTAAGAGTTCGTATTCGCAGAAACTCCAGAAGCAGGCTTTAAAACAATCTGGACTTTCAAAGAAGTCAGAGAACCTGTAAAATTCCCGCTCGTGCTGCCGGGAAAAGACGGCGCATTCGTGGTGGCATTCACGGTGTAGCGCGGATAGGTCGTCTCGTCGCTGGAAAGAATCGGCTGTCCATCGCTATCAAATGATGCTGTGGCATTTAGAGTGCTAAAATTGGCTGTCAATGCAGACCCTGCGATGCTACGCACAATTTGAGCTCTTACCGTTTCTGCGTTCGAATCCTTGAGCGTATTCAAACCTGTCGGAATCAATCCCAGGATCGAGATGACCGCAAAACTGACGATGCCAAGGGCTGTAACAACCTCAATAAGGCTGAAGCCATGTATTTTGACCCAACGCTTAGAGACGAAATTCGGCATGCGTCTTGTGCGCTTCTCGCCTGGCTCTGGGGATGAGGAAATCATTTTATAAAAAACATGAAACGCAAACTTATTCAATAATGGGCATTCTTGCGTTAAAGCATTTTATTCAGTAAAGCAGATCACTAAGAATTGCAAGAAAATAACGAGAAGGGCTTATTTTTTGAGCCGTTTTGGGTCGCCGATCGAGAAGCTGAGATTAGAGAATTGACAATTTCTTGACGACTTCGTGGAGGAGCCTGCCACGGTCGTCGTAAAATTGAAGTTTTAAGCTGGAATCTGCAGAGGCCGTGACCGAGAGAAAACCGCCGGAGGGTTCGCTATATTGGTAGGGTTGCTTGACAAGCGCATCGGGATCGGTGGACTTCGGGTCACCCGGCTTGATCCCGATAATCGAGTTTTCGTCGTTCAGCGCGCCGACCGAGAATTCCTCTACGCCCGTGGGATGAATGCTGTGGTATTGCCAGTGCCGGTCGCCGCAGAGGATGAGAACGTTTGGGATTTTTTCTTTCTGCAGCCAGGCAAAAAAGGCATCCGCCTCGGTGCGGAAACCGGAGGCATTTGTGTGATTGTCGCTCTTGCTGGCGCGGTCGGGGCCGACCATCGGGGTGGGCGAGACTAGGATCTTCCATCTGGCATCACTGGCTCGAAGAGTGCTTTTCAACCAATTTTGCTGCTCAGCACCCCAGAGGGACTTCTCTGGACCAGCAGATGCCTTGTTTGCGGAGCGAAAATCACGACCTTCGAGAAACCAAATCTGCACATCCCTACTGACACGGCGCGTACGGTAGTTTGGTGTCGATGTGTCTCCTACGTCGTGAATCGGCATCTGCTCGCGAAACAAATCTCTGCCAGTGGAGGCGAGAGGGAGTTTGTTGCCAGTCTGGTCAGCATCGTCAAATCGGAAGTCGTGATCGTCCTTCATCCAATAGGCAGGCGTGTTGGCAAAAAACTCGACCAAGCGCGGAAAGCGGAATTGCTCGTGCCATTTCTTGCGAAGCTCGAGGGGGGTCTGAGCGGGATGCTCGAGAGGGAAGTCGTAGTAAACGACATCCCCTGCCCCAATGAAGAAATCGGGCTTGAGTTTTTGCATAGAGGCAAAGGAGGGGTAGCCGAGGCGCTTGTCCTGCTCAGTTGCCGTCACAGGCCCGCCGCCATTGGCGATTCCGCTCATGAACGCCTGATAATGCATGCAACTGCCCATCAGGAACGAAACACTCTTTGCAGCCGGATCGAGGGTCTTGAACGATCGTGTGGCGCCTTTTCTACCGTCCTCGAAAATTAAACGATAGAAGTAGTGCGTGCCGTGTTGAAGGCCATCCAAACGGGTGCGAACAATAAAATCGGAGTCGGCCTTTGCCTCGATCCATACAGTACGTTGAGCGTCGCTGAAATTCTCCGATCCACTCCACTCGAAGCAGGCTTTTCCCACAAGTCCAGGCACATCTACCCCCCCATCGAGCGCGGGGCCAGGGATTGAGGTGAGCCGCGACTGGAGAAGTACGCTGTCCATAGAGACCTCACCAGCCATCTCGCCTTGCGCGTTGTAAGCCAATGGAGCGGATGGTACAACGGATACAGGCGCCGTGAATCCGACCGACTTCTCGCCATCACTCTCAAAGAGGACACGCACCAAGCGTCTCCCACTGCCGGGCTGGAACGGAGCCACGAGCAGGGCATTTTCGAATTCCGATTTGGTTGCCACAAGTTTGCCGTCAATCCACACCTCGGCCTTGCCAAGCAATCCACCGAACTTCAACGCCCCGCCGTCGCGCTGCATGTTGGCAAACGGCTCGAAGCTTGCGGCGAAGAGGCTCCAAGTTCCACCATTGCGCGTCAGCGGAGTTCCAATCGTGACTCCCGCCCAAGAGTTCATGTCATTGCCATCGGCTTTCATCAAAGGGTCGGGCTTCGTTGCGAAACCGGGCGAGGCCTTCCACTGCTCGATGCGCTGCTCGTAGCGGGCTTTGGGAAATGAGGGAGGTGCGGATGCCTCCTGGATTGGGATTTGGATTTCGGCAGGCTCGAGGCCGTCGGATTCCGCGCGAAGAGTGATTGTCCCCGTGCCGCCTTCGCGTGATTGCAGAATCACCTGCGCAAGCCCGTTGAAGAGCGAGCGCCTGTCGCCTTTCTGCGGCTCGTGGCAGCGAGGGTCGCCGTTGCCCAGGCCAATAATGTCCGCAGAACCCTGAAGTGAAAACTTTACAGGATTCATGGCCGTTGGAACCTCGCGGCCCTTGGAATCAATCGCACGGACCGTAACCGGCATGGCATCCTCGCCGTTGCCAGCGATCTCGCCACGGTCCGGCACAAGCTCGAGCGCCACAGCACCACCCGTTGTTTGCACCAGCTTGCGCGAGACATCGTGGCCGTTCTTTTTTCCAACGGCGAGCAACTCACCAGGCTCATAGACCACATCCCAATGGGCCATCTCAAAGGGATCGACCGTTTTCTCACCGAGGGACTTTCCATTCAGGAAAAGCTCAACCGAATCCGCGTTGGAGAGTGCCATCACTTGAATACTCTGCCCCTCGCGTCCTGGCCAGTTCCAGTGTGGGATCAGCTCCAGCACGTCCTTGTCTTTTCGCCATTCGGCCTGGTGGATGAAGAACGCGGATTTGGGAAAGCCGCAAAGATCCATGATGCCGAAGGACGAACTGGCGCTCGGCCACTCGAAGGGCGTCGGCTCGCCCGCATAGTCGAATCCAGTCCAGACAAACCCGCCCGCAATGAACGGGCGGGTTGCGATCGCCTTCCAGCCATCGCGGTGCGTGGCGCCCCAACGGGCGGCATAGGTGTCGCGCGAGTCGGCAGTTTGTTTTTCCATGTTGCTCTCATATTCGCCGCGCGTAATGAACGCTGAGGTGTCCTCCGAGCTGAGGATCGCGAGGTCGGGATGGAGCTTGTGGAAGGCATCGTAGTCCTTCTGGTGATAGTTGAATCCCATCACATCCACCGCATGCGAGACATTCAGCGGCGTAAAAAAACCGTAACTCATCGCGGCGGTAACCGGCCTTGTAATGTCAAGCCTCTTGACCGCGGCCACCAAGCGGCGGGTCATTTCGTAGCCAACCTCCGTGCCTTGGAACGGCTCCTCGTTGAAAACCGACCACATAAAAACACTCGGATGGTTCCGATCGCGGCGGACCATCCACTCGAGCTGGCGAACGTATTCCGGCGAGGTGTTGAAGTTCCGGACCTCATCCATGACCAACATTCCCATTTGGTCGCAGACTTGAAGAAGTTCCGCCGCTGGCGGGTGGTGCGAGCAACGAATGGCGTTCGCGCCCATTTCCTTGAGCTTTCGAACGCGAAATTCCCACATCGCGTCAGGCATCGCCACGCCCACGCCAGCATGGTCTTGGTGGACGCAGACTCCTTGGATTTTGAGCGGTTTGTCATTCAGGTAAAACCCGGTCGCCGCATCGAAGCGCAGTGAGCGGAAGCCGCAGGGCGTGATGGCCTCGTCGAGAACGCGGTCGCCATCTTTAACGACTGTTTTCACCGAATACATGGTCGGCGAGTCCACCGACCAGAGACGCGGATTTTTAACAGGCAAAGTAAGCTTGGTCGTGGCCTCGCCGAGTGCAGCAACCTCACAAGCCTGCGTCGCCGTGGCAACGACCTTACCATCCGGATCGAGCAGTGCGACCTCGAGCTTAGCCTTGGCATTTTTTCCATTCGAGTTGGCCAGAGTGACCTCGGCAGGAATCGACCATTGGCCATTCGGCGACTTAACAGGTTGGGCAAAGACGCCGTCCGTCACAATGTGGAGGGGCGATCGCTTGACCAGCCAAGTGTGGCGATAAATCCCCGCGCCCTCATACCACCAGCCCTCCTGCGCCTCTGCATCCACTCGCACGACCACGGTATTGAACTCGTTGCCGTATTTCACCAGAGGGGTAATATCGACAGAGAACGAGGTGTAGCCGCACCAGTTCCGGTGCACGACAGTTCCATTGACCCACACGGTGCAATGAGTCGAGACGCCGTCGAACTGAAGTTCCAAATGCTTTCCGCGATCGGCGGGATCCACCTGAAAATGGCGGCGATACCAAGCGAATCCGCGGTTACGGAAGCCTTGGGCGAGATTCGCATCCTTGTCGATCGGAGACTCGGATGCCCAATCATGAGGGAGGTCGACTTCGCGCCAACCGGTGTCATCAAAGGCTTGCGCCGCAGCCCCCGAAGCCGCACCGGCTTTAGCTCCTAAGTAGGAGGCTTGATGCCCCTTCACCTCGGGAAGTGGAATATCACCTTGGTGAAACAACCACCCCTGATCAAAAGAAAGACGCTCGCGAGGAGAGGCATCCCCAATTGCGGGGAGCACGGAAGCGAGAACTGTAAGTAAGGCCAGAAATGCGAGGCGGGACAATATCATGAATTGGGAACCGTTTGAGGATCGGCGGATTTTTCCAGAGTGTAGGAATAGGATTGGGGTTGGTTGATGCGATAAATCTCGTCTTCGATGGCCTGAATGCGCTGGCGCATGGAGTCCTCGTTGTCGCTCTCTTTTAAGTATGTGCGAGCAGTGGTGATGTAGTATCCGGAGTTTGCACCGGGGTCGTCCTTCTGCGCCTGTTTCTCGGCGATGAACGCGTTCAGAGTCGCCTTCACCGCTTCCTTGTCATTGAGATCAACGCCATTCAGATGCTTCATCTCGACTCGGCGGAGCATTCGAATTGTGCTGCCGAGTGATTGATGTTCCTTGCAAAGCGCTGCGATCTGCTGGGCCAGCACGCTCTGCGGCGTGGAGGAATTTGTGGCCAGATTGACTCCCTGCCCGAGAGTACTGTGGGAATAAGCTCCGACTTCCGTACCGTTGATCTTGAGCGTGTAGTTGCCCGGCGCCAGATTTTGAATTTGGAGCACTTGCTGGTTCAGACGATCCGTAAAGGGAATGAGTTCGTAGGCCTGCTTGGCATCTTCGAGCATAGGAAAAGGAAGCGCCATTTCCTTGTTGGTAAAAGCCAGTCCGGACGGAGTGGTTTCAAGATTCGTGGCCTCGGTGTTTTTTTGTTCCAGAACGGTTTTCGATTTCGCATCAATCGAAAGGCGCCACACATCCTGCGGGGAGTTCGTCTGGTCGAGGAACAAATACGCCATCACCAGATGCCCCATGGCTCCGGGATGAATGCGATCCTTGCCGATCAAGGTGAAGGCAGGATCCGCTTGCTGCTGCTTCTGGTTGATTTCATTCATCGGATGCCAGAAATCAACAACCGGCGCGTTGCGTTTTTTTCCTAATTCCAGAACAAAGTCACTGCATTCGCCGAGCGCGCCATTCACTCCAACAAGGCTTTCAACAGGGGAGGTGAAGGTCTCATCGTAAATAGTCGGCGTGATAAAAATCTGACGCACACCTTTGGCCGCAAGCGCATCGGAGATTTTTACGACATTTTGTTTAAAGCCATCAATCGCCTTCCTCTTCGAATTTTCCGCGTCGTCGGGAACCTTGATCTGGGAGTACAGCCCGCGATTCACGTCGTTCATTCCGGCGCTCAGAGTGGCGACGGTGGCGTTGTTTGAGAACACATCTTTGTTCAAGCGCCCCATCATGCCGGAGGCCGAGTCACCCGAGATGCCGCAATTGATGAAGGTGAGCCGCATTTGAGGAAACCGCGTGGCATAATAGAGAAAAACATACGAGTGGTAAGGCCCACTGTGCGTGATGCTGTCGCCGATGAGGCAGATTGTGTCGTTGTTTCGAAAGACTGGCTCGACTGTGACAGGGACTGCGTGAGCAGGAAGCGGGAGGCTGATGGCAAGGGCTAGAGCCAACAATTTCAAGGGGTTTGTTTTCATGGATTGGGTTGTTCTAATTTCCACTCGCAGGTATCGCGAAGTTTCCGCGCTTCGCTTTCTGCAAGTGCTTCAATGATGTTCGTACCGGGTTGAAGGGTTACGCCAGGCCAGCGACAAATCTTGATGGCATCGGGCTTCGCCTTGCCAAGTGACTTGCCGTTCACGATCAGTTCGACCTCGGCGCAGTTCGAATAAACCTTCACCTCGGTCAGAGCCTTCGTGCGCGGAGTCGCCGCATGCGAGGCGATGCGCACCATCGGTTCGGGGTTCCAGTTTGCCTTGTAGAAATAGAATGTGTCCTTCTTCGTCTTCCGATCGCGGGTCACAAGACCTTTGTCGTTGAGTCCTGGAAACCCTCCCTCGTTCCGCTTATCCACCGCAAAGTCGAACATCGCCCAGATCCATGTTCCCCAGAGGTTCGGATTGTCCTGCAGTTGAGCCCAGAGGCGTTCGTGAAAGTAGTTCTGCCACTCTTGAGGATGGAATGCTCCGTTGTGGACCGGGCGCACCAGATCGCCTTCAGCAAACTGCTCGGGGTTCGCCCCTGCACCATATTCGCTGATGCCGATGCGCGACCCCATTTGCTTACGGTAGCTCTCAATCCAACCAGCGGCATCGTCAGGACTGGAACTATACCAACCGGGATAGATATTCCACGCAGCGGCATCCGCGATTTTGTGCTTCGCTCCAGCATCCTGCCTGAACGAAGCCGCCACCGTCGGGCGGGTGGGGTCGATTTCCTTAGCAAGCTTTTGGAGGCTCTTCACAACGGGAACAGCTGGTGCTGACTTCATAGCCCCGCAGTCGAGTTCGTTGAAGACCCCCCACATGGCAGTCGAGGGATGATTGGAGTTTTGGTAAATCATCTCCTGCAATTGCTGGCGGGCGTTGGCGAGGAACTCGGGCGATGCACTCACCGCATCGACGAGGGGGATTTCCTCCCAAGTGATGATCCCAAAGCGGTCGCTGAGGTCGTGGAAGTATTCCGCTTGTTGATAGTGTGCGAGACGGATGGTATTGGCTCCCATTTCCCGAATAAGAGCGTGGTCTTCGTCGTGGTCGGCATTGGAAAGCGCCCAACCTTGCCCCGTACGCTCCTGATGCCGATTCACGCCATGCAAAGAGTAAGGCTGTCCATTCAGCAAAAAGCCCTTTTCCTTGTCGATCGCCACCGTGCGGACGCCCAAAGGCTGAGTGACCTGATCGAGCAACTCTCCCCCGTGCTTGAGTTGAACCGTCACGGAATAGAGATACGGATCGGAGGTTCCCTGCCAGAGTCGCGGCGATGGGATTTTTAACGTGGCAAGATGCGGCCTGAAGCCACCCGCAGAGCTTTGGAAATCTTCCGATTTCTTTGCGACGACGAGGCCGTTGGCATCCTTGATCTCGATTTCGAGGCCGATTTTTTGATCTTCTGAAGCAGTGCCCAAGATCATCGTCTTCACCTCGACATCGGCTTCTTTCGCGGAGATTTTCTGTAGCCTGAGAAGTACCCCCGGCGAACCAAAAAATGTGGGAGAAATGCAGGCATCCCCCGTGGAGAAAATTTCGACGGGCCTGTAAATGCCACCAAAAACAGTAAAGTCACCCGAAAGGGGCGCCACATCAAGCGCACGCGCGTTATCCACCCGCACCCGCATCGAGTCGCTGCCATCGAATTTCAAATACGGCGTGACCTCGAAGCAAAAAGCTCCGAACGCTCCGCGATGCTGGCCGATCGCGATGCGATTGATAAAAACATGCGCCACTAGCGAGACTCCCTCGAAGCGTATAAACACACGGCGACTGCGCCAATCTGCCGGAACCGGCAGCGCCCGCTCATACCACGCGGGGCCTCGATAGTAGCCCTCCGGCAAGGAGGGATTCGCCTCACGACCATTCGCCCCATCCACTGCATTCCAAGTGTGCGGAATGCTCACGATTTCCCACGGCGGCACCGCGAGGCTTTTCCAATCCGCTTGATTCTCATCGGGTGCGATATCACGCTGCAGAAACTTCCAATCAGAGACGAGTGGTATACGCTCCCTTCCAGCACAATATCCAGTCGCGAGAACAGTCAAGAAGAGCATCACAACTCGAAATAAATTCTTCAAAAACATCTAAATAAGGTTTTTATTGGAATTCATACTGCTCGTAGGTTTTTCCGAGAGCTTTTTTTGGGTTGGAGAGGGAAAAGATGACATTAGTGAAATTTCCTGTTCAGTACAACAAAAACCCGACTCGATAAAGCTGCGGTACAACGGAATTCGCTTTCCATTAAAAAGGGCAGGACCATAAGCTCTCCCACCCCTATGGATTCCGCCCAGTCCTCCTCTCAATCGATACAAGCTACACGTTTCCGTTGGGTGATTTGCGGTCTTTTGTTTTTTGCGACGGCGATCAACTACGTTGATCGGCAGGTGATCGGCCTGCTCAAGCCAGTATTGCAAGACGAGTTTGGTTTTACTGAGCGTGACTACGCCGCGATCGTCTTTTCTTTTCAAGCCGCCTATAGCGTCGGACTGCTCCTTGCGGGGCGGCTCATGGATCGCGTCGGTGTGCGGATCGGGTTGGCAGTCGCTGTCGGTGTCTGGAGCCTTGCGACGATGGCGCATGGCGCCGCAGCCTGGTTTCCTTGGTTGCGATTCCCTGCCGTCTCCATAGACCCGCCGGCCATCGCGCTGCTCGGAGGAGCAACCGCCGGCTTTGCCATCGCCCGGGTGATGCTTGGACTGGGCGAAGCGGGAAATTTCCCAGCTGCGGTGAAGGCCGTATCCGAGTGGTTTCCCCGAAAAGAACGCTCACTGGCGGTCGGAATCTTCAATTCTGGAAGCAACGTGGGCGCGTTACTGGCCCCGATCTTCATCCCATGGATCACATTGCTCTATGGATGGGAGGTTACCTTTGTTTGTGTCGCGCTCCTCGGGTTCGTCTGGCTCGCGGGATGGTTGATCTTTTACCACACGCCTGAAGGCCATCCCTCGGTGAATGCCGCTGAACTGGCGACCATCCGCAGCGACCCACCCGAGTCCACCGAAAAAATCCCGTGGAGGAGCCTGCTGCCCCATCGGGAGACTTGGGCGTTCGCGGCGGGAAAATTCCTCACCGATCCGATCTGGTGGCTCTATCTGTTTTGGATCCCAGATTTTCTCAAGAGAAACCACGGGCTCGACCTCAAAACAATGGGCCTACCGCTTATTATGATCTATCTAGCGGCGGATGCCGGAAGCATCGGTGGCGGCTGGCTTTCTTCCCACCTCATCTCGCGCGGATGGTCGCTAAATCGTGCCCGCAAGACCACAATGCTTCTCTGCGCGCTAGCCGTTACCCCAATGCTTTTCGCGGCCAAAGCCTCCAATCTCTGGGTCGCTGTGGGCCTCGTCTCCCTTGCCGCTGCAGCACATCAGGGCTGGTCGGCTAACCTCTTCACGATGGTCTCGGATGTTTTTCCAAGACGCGCGGTGGGTTCGGTCGTCGGCCTAGGAGGAATGGCCGGCTCGATCGGCGGGATGCTCATCGCTCTTGCTGTCGGAGAAATCCTCCAAAAAACCGGCAGCTACGCCCTGATTTTCATCGCTGCCGCCTCGTTCTACCTGCTCGCACTCGGGATCATCCAAGCCCTGGCGCCAAAACTGGAACCGGTGAACATTTAACGAACAGGTTTTTTAAGATTCCATGTCCGCTCATGACGGCACAATGGCGCAAGGAAAATCAGGGGGCGTCGGAGCATTGCCCTCCATATAGGAGCTGGCTTGGGACAAAACTCCCGCCGGTGAGGCTCCGAGGGCGCGAAGTTCTTGAAGACTCAAGCCACCGGTACGTTTTGCCAAGCGGCGTCCGAAATCGTCGCATACGAGTGGACAATGAAACCAGTGGGGAGGAACAGCGTGGAGAGCGCGATAGAGAAGGATTTGCCGAACCGTGGAAAGCAGGAGATCCGCACCGCGGACGACTTCGGTTATGCCCATGTCAATATCATCCACCACCACGGCGAGTTCATAAGCGGGCACGTCATCACGATTCCAAATGAGAAAGTCTCCGAAGTCGCGAAGTGCGGTTTTTTCTATAGGGCCAAAATTTTGATCCGTGAACGAGATCGCAACGTGATCCGGAACACGGAAGCGCCAATTCACGCCTGCAGGCTCGGTGAGGGCATTCCCTTCGCTTGGATCAAATCTCCACTCCACCGGAAAGATCGGTTCCTCTTCATGCGGGGCAAGTGACGAGATTTCGCGTCGCGAGCGCTGACAGGGATAAATATGACCGGCTTCCTTCAATCGACGCCAGGCACCCAGGTAAAGTTGGCGCCGGCGACTCTGCAAGACGACATCGCCGTCCCAGTCCAACCCCATCCAACGAAGGTCGTCAATCGCGGCGCGCGTGAACTCCTCCTTGCAGCGCAAGGGATCCAAGTCTTCGATGCGAAGAAAAAGTCGGCCCCCAGCTTGGCGGGCGCGATTATGGGCTTCCGAAAAAGTCCGTGCATGTCCGAGATGAAGGCAACCGGTCGGGGTCGGAGCCATGCGCCCGATGTAAGTGGAAGATGATTTCTGAACGCACGGCATGTCAGGACGCATCCAAATCTACGCGACATTAAGAAGTCTGTCGAAATCCGAGCCTGTGATTAGCGATAAAGCGGGCCGAAATTTTGACAGGCACGGAAATCTGCTGCTTCCATGTCAGCCGTTCCAAAGGCGGTCCAAGCAGCGGGCCTGAAGACTTGGGCTCCCTCGAGATTGTGCATGTACACAGGGATGCGGAGGATGCTGGCAAGAGAGATCAAGTCGGCCCCGATGTGCCCGTGGCTCATCACGCAATGGTTAGCACCCCAGTTGTTCATCACCGAGTAGGTATCGCGGAATGCGCCCTGGCCGGTGAGACGCGGAACAAACCACGTCGTTGGCCATGTCGGGTTCGTGCGTTCTTCAAGGATACGATGCGTCTTCTCGGGAAGCGAAACGGTTTCGCCTTCTGCAATCTGAAGGACCGGACCGAGACCTTGAACGAGGTTGAGGCGATAGATCGTGGATGGCATGCCTCCGCGTGTGGCAAAGCGAGTGCTCCATCCTCCACCAGGGAAATACTCCGTGATCGAGGGATGCCAACTCGTGGCCTTAAGACAAGCGTTCACCTCGGCGTTGGTAATGTCCCAGAACGGCTTCATCGCGGGAACGCCATTGAGCGTTTGCTCACCGCATCCATCGAGGGCGGCAGGGCCAGAGTTGATGAGATGCAGAAGACCATTGGCCGCAGCAGCAGGCACGTCACTCCCGGTGACGCGCGCGATGGCATCCGGGCTCCAATATGTCCGCAGGTCGGCAAAAATTTGTGCCGTATTTGTAAGGAGCCAGCCAAAAAGCATGGCCGCACCATTCAAGGCATCGTTCTCCGTTGCCACGATGTGAGGAGCCCTTCGGCCGTTCCAGTCAAAAGAGGAATTCAAAATGGCCTCGAGAAAGTCACCATTTGGCATGTAGTCTGTCCACTGACGCTGGCCTTGGAATCCGGAGGCGATCGCGTAGTGACCTTGGGCTTCCTCTCCAAATCCGGCCTTGGCCAGCTTGGGATTCCCGATCATGAGGTCGCGTGCGATGAGGGCCATCTTGACGCTGGTCTCCCACTCGGCGTCGAGTTGCTTGCGCGAGCGTTTTTTCCCCGCACCATTCCAGTCTTTGCCTTCCTTACAGTTCGCTTTGACCCATTTCATGGCCTTGTCAAATTCGGCCTTGTCAAAGATGCCTCGCTCGATGCGACGAATGAATTCGGTCATATCAACCGACTCGACGCGCATGCCAAGCCATTGCTCGAAGAGTGAGGGGTCTACGATAGATCCGGCGATACCCATGGAAGTACCCCCCATAGCCAGATAGGAACGGCCACGCATGGTTGCAGCAGCCAAGCCCGCTCGAGCAAAGCGTAGGAGTTTTTCCTCCACATCAGGCGGGATCGTGTTGTCGCCTGCGTCTTGAACGTCGCGTCCGTAAATCCCGAAAGCTGGCAATCCTTTTTGAGTGTGGGCGGCGAGTACGGCGGCCAGGTAAACAGCTCCCGGACGCTCGGTGCCATTAAATCCCCAGACAGCCTTGGGCGTGAGCGGATCAGTATCCATCGTCTCCGAGCCATAGCACCAGCAGGGAGTCACGGTGAGGGAGACCCCCACGTTCTCACGGCGGAATTTATCGGCACAGGCGGCCGCTTCACGAATGCCTCCAATGCAGGTATCCGCAATCACGCATTCTACCGGTTCGCCAGTGGGGTGCCGAAGCTTGGCGGTCAGCATGGCGGCTGTGTTTTTAGCCATCGCCATGGTTTGTTTTTCGAGGGATTCACGAACGCCGCCAAGGCGACCATCAATGGTCGGGCGTATGCCGATTTTAGGAAGGTTGGTCATGATTTAAATTTTAAGGTGAAGAAGGGTTCGGTTCGGAATTTTCAGGCCGTTTTGGCAATTTGGGCGCGGCGATAGTGCTCATCGGGCCTGTTGTCAATGCGATCACTTACCGTCTCGGGAAGAAATCGGGGGCCACCCATCGCGAGTGTGTTGCAAAGAATTCCAGCCCACTTATCCAACATGAGAAGGATATTGAAAACTTCGGTGTCGCTGGACCCCAGTGCCACTGGACCGTGATTTTCGAGTAGGATCACTTTCGGCGGAGCTCCATAAGTGGCCAGGTGCTGGTGCAAGGAGACGCGAACACTGCGAGCGAGTTCGAGTCCGGGATCAATATAAGGCACCACGGCGAGGTGGCGTCCGCAGACAACAATGGCGTCGGGGAAAATGTGCTTCAGGAAAGGAGCAGCTCCGTGAGTGGAAGCCAAGATGGCAAGCACTGACTCAGCGTGGCAATGACCGACCCACTTGGCCCCGCCATCGGATAGGCAAATGGCGTGCATGAATGTTTCGACCGATGGAAGTTTTGATGAGGAATCCGTTCGCGAAGCTTCAAGAACCGCACGCACCCCGGAGTCGTCGAGCGCCAAGTCATCAAGGGCGGCCAAAGCCGTTTCCATATTCACGCGGGTGAACCCTCCTGCATCAATCGTGGAGAGGCTAGATCCGGAGGCCTTCACGAGAAAAGTGCCATCGCCCAAGGCGGCACTTGTATTGCCTTCGCCTAGGATGGCCAACCGACGTTCTTCTTTGCCGATTTCGCGGGAGAGACGAATGAGTTTGTCTTGAATGTCTGTCATAAAGTGAAAATTGAAACTAATGCGAGCCGCCGAGAGCGACCGAGACTTTTCCTGTTCCACTGAGTTTGGGCCAGAGAAAACCATAGAGCGAGACAACGGCAAAGCAGCCCATCGGCACGAGGAATGCCAGAGACATTCCGCTTGTGTCCCCTACCCATCCCATCAGCTTGGGCAATAGGGCGCCACCCATGATCGCCATTACGATGAAAGATGCGGCCAGCTTGGACTTTTCACCGAGCCCGTGGATGCCAAGGGCAAAAATCGTTGGAAACATAATCGACATGAAAAAGAAGCTGAGAAAAAGCGCTGCGAGCGAGACCCAGCCAAGTTTGAGCGCGATGCCAACCATCATGAGCACATTCAGTAAAGCGTAAATACCCATCACGCGATAGGCTGGGATTTTTGAAAGAATCCAAGATCCTGTGCCTCGCCCCAGGAGAAACAAGGTGAATCCAAAATAAGCCAATAATTTGGTTGCCCCCTGTTCGCTGATAAACCAATTGCCGTCCCGGTTTGAGACCCCGGCTCGTCCGCCTAGCCAGAAGCTATCCTTCCAGGCTTCTCCAACGGCAGGAACTTCAGAGACGACGTAGTTGATAAAGAATGCAAAAATTCCGGCTTGGGCGGCCACGTAAAAAAATTGGGCAACGACAGCCATGACAAAATGTGGCCGGCTCCAGATCGACACGCCCTTCTGTCCCTCCTCCTCCTCCAAGTGATACTCGTCCGGGGGCTTGATCTCTGGCAATTTTGTCATCCAAAATACCAGTGCGAGCATTATCACCCCACAGGCGATGCCGGCATAAGGAATCCACAGCCTCTGATGAGCCTGCTCCGCTCCGCCATCAGAATAAAAAAACATTCCTCCTACGATCGGGCCAAGAATCCACCCCACCCCATTGAAACTTTGCGCCAGGTTGATTCTCACGGCGGCAAGGTCGGGTGAGCCAAGAACCGTCGTGTAAGGATTGGCTATGGTTTCCAAAAAGGTGAGCCCCATGGAAATCACGCACACTCCCAAAAGAAAGGCCCAAAATGTCGAAATGCTGGTCGCTGGAATGAACCACAAGCAACCGGAGGCCACGAGAGCGAGCCCTGCGATGATGCCGCCTTTGTATCCGAATCTCCGAGCAAGCCACCCCGCAGGAAGAGCCATGAGGAAATATCCAAGATAGTGAGCGAACTGCACCCAAGCAGACTGCGACTTCGTCAGATGAAGGAAATCCTGAAAATGCTTGTCCATGACATCAATCATGCCATTGCACAACGCCCATAGGAAAAAGAGCGAACTTATCAGAGCGAAAGTAAAAATGTGGCTACGTCCGTCGGCCGTACGAAAAAGAGAGGGGGAGGTCATAAGAGAAAAAAGCAATGCGCGATAATTGACTCTATTGGCGAGAAAAAAAGCGTACATGCCTTCAAGTTCTCAGTTCGTTGGGATTCTGGTTAATCAACTTGGAGTTGAGATTGTTTGTAGTAGCGGCCATATACTCCTTGACCCATGAAACTCATTATTCCTGCTCTACTTCTCGGTTTGACAATCTGCGCGCACTCAGCGACAGACACTGCCTCCATGCAAGACATCCGCATTATTCTTAAAACCAACAAAGGCGAAATCGAGGCCACTCTCCAACCTTCAGCCGCCCCAGTCACTGTAGCAAACTTCCTGAATCTCGCTCGACGCGGATACTACGACGGCATCACTTTTCACCGAGTGATTCCTCAGTTTATGATCCAAGGTGGCGACCCCACCGGCTCAGGTCGCGGGGGTCCAGGCTATCGTTTTGAAGATGAATTCCAATCCGGCCTCAAACACGACAAGCCCGGTATTTTTTCCATGGCAAATGCCGGTCCGGGCACCAATGGAAGCCAGTTTTTCATCACTCACGTACCCACTCCGCATCTTGACGGCCGCCACACTGTGTTTGGGTTTACAACCAAGGGGCAGGATGTCATCAACTCAATCAGCATGGGCGACGCGATCGAAAAAATTGAAATCCTCGACCCAACCGATGACCTCTTCGCAGCGGAGAAAACGCGCATCGACGAGTGGAATGCGGCGCTCGACAAGAAGTAGTAAGCCGCTGAGAGGATGAACCCTTTTTGTTTCACCTCCCCGGAGGTGGAACAAAAAGGCTCGCCTGGAGCTGTGCCGCCAAAAGCGGTGCTCAACCGATTCTCGTAGGTCTTGCCGTTAGCCTCTTCGAAGGGGATATTCGCTTTCAATGTTTGTGCGAGTGTTACCCGATCAGGCGGCCGGCCGTTTACTGGATTATAGCGTTCCGGACCACATGCAATCGGCTGTGGGGATCGGTTCAAGAGTCCAAGTCCCCGTTCGCACAAGGCTTCTTCATGGCACAGTCATTGAAATCCTAGGGCAATCGGAATTCGCAAAGGTTCGGGACATAGCCGCATTGGTTGATGAGAAACCGATGATCCGCCCGGCGCTCTTGGACTTGGCGCGGTGGATGAGCGACTACTATTGCTGTCCGCTTGAAACGGCAGTGCGAAGCGTTCTCCCTGTGGCCGTGAGGGACGGCAAAGTCGGAGCGAAAATGCAGAATATCGTGCGGGCCACGAGGTTGTTTTCGGAAGGCGATTTCGAAGCAATCGCTCGCAGGGCACCTCGACAGGCAGACGCTCTGCGTGTGGTTGCTCAGTCGGAGGAACCTCTGCTCGTCACAGAGGCTGCAAAAATCGCCGGAGTCAACGAGGGAGTCTTTCGCACTTTGGAAAAACACGGCTTTGTGGTGATTGAACCATCGGTCGTTTCCAGAAATCCGTATGCGGAACGTTTCATCGCAGGAGCAGAGTTAACCCTCAACGCAGAGCAGCAGGCCGCCATGAGCGTCGTTGTTCAGACGATGGAAAAACCAGAAAAGCCGATCCTGCTTTTTGGAGTCACTGGCTCGGGAAAAACAGAAATTTACCTGCGAGCTATCCGGCACGCGTTAGACAGCGGAAAAACCGCGCTCGTCCTCGTTCCGGAGATCGCACTGACTCCCCAGACTGTGGAGCGTTTCAAATCCCGCTTCGCCGAAATACAAGACCAGATCGCAGTATTGCACAGTCATCTCTCGGAAGGAGAACGCCATGACGAGTGGCATAAAATCCACAATGGCTCTGCCCGAGTCGTTATCGGAGCTCGCAGCTCGATTTTCGCACCAATCGAAAACCCGGGAATCATCATCGTGGATGAGGAACATGAAAATTCTTACAAGCAGGACGAAGCTCCACGCTACAACGCCCGCGATATGGCCGTCTTGCGAGGAAAGCGCGAAAATGCGGCAGTTCTCTTGGGCAGTGCCACTCCCTCGCTGGAAAGCTGGCACAATGCTCAAGCGGGAAAATACCAACTCGTGCGTCTCGACCAGAGGGTGGACGACAAAAGCATGCCGGTAGTGAGGATCACCGATCTCCGGCGTCCCACCCGAAATGATCCCGAGGGAGGGATTTTATCGCGTTCTCTGCGCCAAGCGGTCGAGGGCCGTATCCTCAAGGGGGAACAGACAATTCTTTTCCTCAATAGGCGAGGATTTTCAACATCCATGATCTGTGAGGCCTGCGGCCATGTCTGCCAGTGTCCGGACTGCAGCGTCTCCCTGACGTATCACCGCGCTGCCGAACGCTTGATGTGCCATATTTGCGGCCATAGCAGCCGCGCCCCAAAGTCATGCCCGAAATGCTCGGATCCAAAAATTCGGTTTTCCGGAACAGGAACTCAGAAAGTAGAAGAAGCCCTGAAACGTATTTTCCCGAAAGCCCGCATTGCCCGCATGGATGCAGACTCCATGACACGAAAGGAAGCCTACCGAGAGACGTTGGGAGCCTTCAAAGAAGGCCGAATCGACATCCTGCTCGGCACGCAGATGATCGCCAAGGGACTGCATTTCCCAAACGTCACGCTAGTGGGAATTGTGAATGCGGACTTAGGGCTTCATGTTCCCGATTTCCGTGCAGGCGAAAGAACCTTCCAGCTTCTCACACAGGTTGCGGGTCGTGCTGGCCGTGGCGAAATGGAAGGCGAAGTTTTTGTGCAGACGTTCACCCCGTTCAGCCCATCGATTCAATTTGCAAGGCATCATGATTTCGAGGGGTTCATGGAGCAGGAAATGGAATTTCGGAAACGTTTCGACTATCCCCCATTTGGACGGATGGTGATGATCACACTGCGCGGCGTCGTTCGCGAGAAAGTCGAGTTCTCGGCCCAAACTCTCTCTCGCAAACTCAAAAACTCGGCCCCACAAGGCGTCTTGATCGGTGAAGGCGTGCCAGCACCATTGGAAAAAGCCAAGACCTACTATCGCTTTCAAGTCTCGCTGAGAGGCCCGTCTTCCCTCCAACTCTCGAGACTTATACGCAGCACGTTGGATGCGCTGCCAATGCCAGAAGATGTTTTTGTGGCTGTGGACGTGGATCCGCTACACCTTATGTGATGTTAAGATGAAGGTTCATCCCGTCGTTTATTTTCTTTTTAAGACTCTAGTGAGTTTAACGCTGGCACTGATTTTTATCGGTATTCCCGCTGGAGTTTACTACCAACGCGTCCACGGCATAGGGTTTGGTGTGAAGGAAGCTATTGAAAAGGCCCTGAGCAGCCCATCACTCGAAGTCAGCATCGCCCATCTTTCTCTGGATCCCTTTCTGGGCCTTGTTGCACGAGATCTCCGGATCAAAGAGCGCGGCAATGGTCACAATACGCTGGCTTCTATCAACCGGCTTTCCGTTTCGCTGAATCTCGGTGAACTCATGCTGAGGCGTTTTATTGTGGAAAGCCTCTCACTCCGGCAAGCCAACGCGTCGATTCCCATCTTGAAGTCACACGATGGACGCCGTGTCGAAATCCATAATATTCACGCTGAGATTATTCTTCTCGGAGACAGCCTCCGACTGAGTTCATTCGAGGCGGTCGTCGATGGGATTCAAGTGAGATTAAACGGAGAGATTCAAAATCCCCTCACTTTTCAAATTCCGGCACCCCAGCAAAACAAAGGCATGACGGACGCCCCCCCTCCCCCAGTTGAAAATTTTTTCAATACCCTGTCGGAATTGTCTTTTCCAAGTGGACAACCCGTTGTGAGCGCAACGTTCGAGATTAACGCGAGCAAGCCGGAGTCGTTGCGTATTTCCAACCTTGCTGTCACTTGCCCGAAAGTCGAACGCCAACGACTCTCGCTCTCCGACATGAAACTCAAAGGAGAATACGCCGAAGGAAAGCTAAGCCTCTCGGTCATCGAGCTCAAAGATAAGGATGGCCGTTTGGAGGCTTCCGGGGAGTGGGATACAAACTCCGCGCAGGCGAGACTCTCGCTTCGCGCCAATCTCAACCCGGCTCCGCTCCTCGAGGCTTTGACTCCAGAGACTCAAGCAAAAGACGGAGCGAGCTTTGAATCCGCTCCACACATTGATGCCGAGGTAACGGCGGATTTCACTCAGCCAGATGGAGGGCTTCGTGTCATCGGCAACTTTCTGGCGCCAGACATTACATACAAAGGAATCACGTTTCGCGAAGTGGGCTTTGGTTTTGCCTGGGCCTCTCAATGCCTGCACCTCAGGGATATTTCATTCCAAGCTACAAGGGGATCATTCAGCGGGAATTTGTGGATCGCTCCGGGCGACTATCGCTTGGAAGCTCAAACGAGCATTCCACCCACTGATCTCAGCGCCCTTATGGACCGCCCGACGCGCGAATTTTTGGAAAAAATGCAGGTCGCCGACCTGCCAGAAATTTCAATTTCGCTCCGGACACCAAAACTGGATTTTGCCGCCATGAAGGGCTCAGGCCACCTCAAGCTTGGCAAAACCTCGATGAGGGGGGCCTGGATTGATTCCGGAGAGGCAGATTTGGAAATCGCAGATAGCTGTGTTACGTATAAAAATATCCTCATCACAACTGGCCCCGGACAGGGGACAGGCTCATTTGCCTACGATGTCGGGCGCCAAGAGGTTCGCTTCGCAAACATCCGCTCCACGCTTGTTCCCACCGAGGTTCTGATGTGGATAGATCCGAACATTGCAAAAACAATTAGCCCTTATCGTTTCCGAGCAAATCCGAGCGTTTCCCTCGAGGGAAAAGTTCACATGCGTACGGCGACTAAAAACAACCTCACAATCCAAGTCGAATCGCCTGCAGGAATGGACTACGACCTGCTCGGCAAGACGCTCACCTTCGGCAAAACCTCGGCCAAGGTTCTCGTCATTGGAAATCGCGTGGATGCTCGTGTCACCCGTGCGCCTATTATGGGCGGCGAGGTGACACTCCAAGCCGATGTCTCGATCGATCCCAAGAATCCCATCTTCAGCGCCAACGTCCAATTAGATCGGGTCAATTTTTCCAAACTCACGCAACTTTACTTCAACTACGCCGACTCGAAAGGAGTGGTAAGCGGTCGATACAACTTTAAAACTCGCATGGGAGACGAGGAGATGATGACTGGAAACGGAAACATCCGAATCGAAGACGGCAACGTATTCGCCATTCCCATACTAGGCCCCTTCTCCACGATCATTGGAGCAATTCTACCCGGAGTGGCCTATAATACAGCGCGATTTGCCACGGCAGATTTCACCGTGGCTGATAAAAAGATCAACACCAAGAACGTCGAGATCGTCGGAAGTGGATTTTCTATGTTCGGGGATGGTGACCTTTACTTTCTCACAGGCGATCTCGATATGGATATGCGACTCAATGCTCAAGGAGTACCTGGAATCGTCTTTTTTCCGATGAGCAAACTTTTTTCCTACCACTCCGATGGCACATTTTCAAATCCGGGATGGTCACCAAAAATCATCCCTCGCCTACCGGGCTTCGGTGGCCCGAAAAAGCCCACGCCAAACACCCCGTGAAGAACCCCACCTCCCTCGCATCGAAGAACCTGTACAAAAGCCTACGCTCACTGAGTTGGCATGAGCTTTGGACGGCACATGTTCCGGAATTTGATTTGCTGGATTCCTCATCGCGATCGAAAAACGCAGCTCTTGTTCGCGCGGTCGGCGTCGTGTTTTCGGAGTCGGGACGAGCAACTGAGAAAGACCAGGTCGCAGAATGGCTCCGCTCCCTTTTGCGAGACTCCGATGAAAAAATTCGCCGCTACGCGATGGCTGCCCTACCCAAGATCGGATCAGTTGCCGCAGATGAGGAAGCACTAATCCAAGTGTTGCGGAGTGCCAATCCCGAGGCACGTGAAAAAAAGTACCTTGCGCAGGCCCTCGATAAAATTGGAGGCCGAGCCACCTTGGAAATCGCTGGCGATCTTTCCACACAAACCCTTCTGAAAGTGAGCGCCAGCTTGGCGAGGGATGAGTCCCCCACGGAAATTCGCTTGCACCAAGCAGTGGATTCTCATCTGAACTTTCATATCAACCTCAGAGGTCGTCGGGGCTTGGAGAAATTCGTAAGGCAAGAACTGGAGGAGTCGCCCAGCGTGGCAAATTTTTTGAACTTCCGGGCCATGAGCCCAGGGCTTGTGGTCGTAGCACCACGCTCAAATTTTTGTCTTTCTGATTTATTGGCTCTTCGCTGCTGCGGAACTTTTGCTTTCGATCTGGGCAGTGTTACAAAGCTGAGCGCCGAGGAAATTTCCGCCCTGATCTCAAGTTCCACAACGCTCCAGCTTTTCCGAAGCCTCACGCATGGCGCCATTAGATATCGGCTGGATTTCCCCTCGATGGGCCACCAACGCGGCCTGATTCGGGAGATAGCCAACCGAACGTTTGCTTTATGTTCAGACCTCCTGAATGATGCTAGGAATGCCCCTTGGACCGTTGAATTTCATCCAAAGGGGAAGCAATACTCAGTGGAACTCCGCCCACGCTTTTCACCCGACCCGCGATTTTCCTACCGAAAAATGGATGTGCCTGCGGCATCGCATCCCCCGCTTGCAGCCTGCATGGCGCGACTCGCCGGGAATTCAGGCCAAGATGTTGTCTGGGATCCATTCTGTGGATCAGGGCTCGAGCTGATTGAACGCGGGCGCCTTGGCGGGGTGAAACAACTTTTGGGCTCGGATCGAAGCGCCGATGCGATCCGAATCTCGCGATCGAATCTCGAAGCATCTGAGATTCCTGTGAACGCGGATTTTTTTCATGGCGATTTTCGACACGCAAAACTTGCGACAAATTCGGTAAGCCAAATCATCACCAACCCTCCCATGGGCCGTCGCGTTCCGATTCCAAATCTGGAAGGCTTGATTCAAGATCTTTTCGATATGGCTGCAAGGGTTCTGATACCCGGTGGAACGCTTGTTTTTGCAAACCCGGTTGTCCCCCCCCATCTCAACAAACGTCTGGCGCTCGATTTGTCAGAACGCATCGATCTCGGTGGATTCGATGTCCAATTGCAACGCTACATCAAAACGACGAAGTGACTTACTCGATCCTTAAATTCAGAATCCTGATACAAGCCTTTATAGGTTTGTTGATTCTTGCATCGACTGGCGCGCAGGAGACTCAAAAATCCAAAGTTTTTTATTCCCTCGAGACGTCCTCTCTCTCGCAAAACCGAACCCCAAATCCTTTAGTGGTGCGCCGAATGGTTGATAATCTCGTCTGCACAGCGACTGGCAAATCAAGCCCCTCCGCAGCCTGGGGCTCACTGGTAAAGCCCACCGACCGCGTGGGGATAAAGGTCTCGGCGGTCGGCGGGGCAGTGAGTGGCACGCACCCAGCTATCGTTAAAGCCATCGCAGCAGGCCTCATTTCCGCAGGAATTCCTGCCTCAAATATCATCGTATGGGACCGTCATCTCGATGATCTCAGCGCCGCCGGTTTTTCACGCAACGACCCCCTGTATCGTTTGCGTTGGGTTGATACGACAACTGGCTATGACAAGAAAGCTCAAGTCACGGCCCCCGTGATCGGACGCCTGATTTGGGGCGATAGCTCCTTCGGCGACCGAGAAGGCTCTCGACTCGAGGATATGCTTGCCAGTGGAGAACAACTCAGTAGCACGAGTTTTTATTCCAAGGTTCTCAGTCAAGAGGTCGATAAAGTCATCAACGTCCCATCGCTCACTGACAGCTTTTTGACTGGTCTAAATGGGGCTCTTGCCAACATGACACTTCCCAATCTTGACAACTGGCGCCGATTCACTCGCTCGCCTGATTTCGGAGATCCTTACCTTGCTGAGATTTATGCAGACGCCATGATTTCTGGAAAAGTCGTATTAACCATCTTGGACGCACTTGTTTTGCAATATGCGGGGGGCCCCTTTCCGAATCCCGGCTTTCTGACTAATCACCATACGATTTTTATGAGCCGCGATCCAGTCGCCATCGACGCCACGGCCCTGCGACTTCTCAATGAAAACCGCACGCCATCGCGTCTTCCGACACTTGATAAAATGACACTTTGGCTTGAGAGCGCATCCACAATCGGTCTTGGTAAGAACAAAGAGAGCGACATCGATCTGATCCGCGTGGGAGCCCATGCTCAGCCTCCCGAAGGGTTCAAATTGACCAATCCTCCTCAGCCCGATGCGCGCTGACATTGAAAAAAACATCTCATCAACTCCCATTCGTCACCTTGAATTTGCCAGACCTCTGGCAGCAGGAGGCCGTGCGCTACCTCAAGCAGGGAGAGGATGTTGTCATTGATGCTCCGACTGGAGCCGGAAAAACACGCGTCTTCGAACTTTTCCTAGCCACCCCAGAGGCAACCCGCCTTGGGCAGGCGGTCTATACGGTTCCAACTCGCGCACTGGCCAATGACAAATGGAGGGAATGGAAAGCCCTCGGATGGAATGTCGGAATCGCAACGGGCGATGTGGCCGAGAATCTTCACGCTCCTGTAATCGTAGCCACACTGGAAACCCAGAGGGAACGCATCCTGAGCGGCAATTCGCCCGGATTTCTGATTTTGGATGAATACCAAATGCTCGCTGATACTCAGCGTGGTTTGAATTATGAAATGGCGATTGCTCTGCCGCCGTTTTCCACCCGCCTTCTTCTTTTGAGTGGAAGTGTCCGAAACGCCTCTGAGATTGCCGAGTGGCTCAAAAGGCTCGGGCGGCGTGTGAAGTTGATCCAAGTCGCGACGCGTCCCGTGCCTCTCGATGAATTCGGAATTGAAAATCTTCCACGTGTTCCAGACTCGATCCATGGACTCTGGCCACGCATTGCCTACGGAGCCGTTCTGGCGGGCCTGACTCCGCTTTTGCTGTTTGCGCCCCGCCGCCGTGATGCGGAAAAAATGGCCACCCAAATTGCAGCAGCGCTTCCAGCGGACAATCCCATCCGGATTTCCTTGGAGGATCAGAATCTTCTAGGGCGCGACTTGGCTCGCATGCTTCAGCACCGGGTTGCCTTCCACCACAGCGGACTCCCTTACTCGGCGCGCGCCGAGTGGATCGAACCGCTTGGCAAAGCCGGGAAACTCGATGTCATCGTTGCAACAACCGGCCTTGCTGCGGGCATCAATTTCTCGGTCCGTTCTGTGATGGTGACATCGACATCCTATGGAGACGCTCGTTTTCAACGAGAACTCCGCCCGGACGAGTTGCTGCAAATGTTCGGACGTGCTGGCCGGAGGAGCCTCGATGAGCAGGGATTTGTGCTCACCGCTCCAAATCTTCCTGGTCTTCTCAGCGCGGCACCACGTCAACTGCGACGCGTCACCCAAATCGACTGGCCAACCTTGCTGCGCGTCATGGAAACGGCATCCAGCAGCGGGGAGAATCCGCTTAATCATGCTTCCCAAGTCTGTGAAAAACTTTTCAGCCGTCAAAAGATCGCTCCAGATCTCGCAACGGCACTGGAATTGCAGACATCGAAAGAACGACATGGCCCAACGAGGTTGGAATTTTTCGGAGTGAATGAGCGTTGGGAGCCACTAAAAGGCAGCGCCGAAGAAATTCGACCTCTTGGCGATTGCCATATCTTGCACAGAGAGCGCTGGATTCCTGCCTTGAGGGCTCCCCAATGCATGGAATTCCTCCCTCAGGGCAGAGCTTGTAAAATCAGGCACTCGCAAGGTTTTTTCTATGCCAAGGAGGTGTCCATAGCTCGCCAGAGGGAAAATTTATTTGAACCGCTGCCATGGGTTCAGAAGCTCCTTGGTCTTTCCAAGGTCGAAACATTTTCAGAGGCCGACCTGATTCGCGATGTGATCCCGCTGCTAGAACCCAACTGGTCTCCCGGCTTTTTCCACTCCACAGCCCAGCATGGTCCAAACCTCATGGCTCGAATCTCGCTAGAACGTGTCCCCGTCAATGTATTGATCACAACCGATGGATCCGCGCTGGTTGATCCTCCTCGACGGAGAGTGAGTTCCCTGCCCGACCTCGGAGAGTCGGCCGCCTTCAATCCAGCCCCTGGCTCCACGGCGTACGCCTGGCGCAAGTTGGGGCTTGTCGATGGCAGCGCCACTCCAACGGCAAGAGGCCGACTCTTCAGCCGCTTTCAAGGCGGAGAAGGACTCATGATTGCAGCGGCCCTTGAGGACCCTTCTTATCCGGTGGAGGATCTCGTGTGTCACTTGGCGAACCTCAGGGGTGGAGCCCGTTTTATTGATTTTGCGGATGGACCCAGCCTGCGACTTTCTGCAGCAGCCCGCGAGATTTACGGACATGTCGATCACGAAGGTTACCTTGCAGGAGGTCTTTGCCCCGGCTTTGGAGAGGGCACTTGTGAAGCCCTCCTTGCTTATCGATGCGGCGGGATGCGGGGGATTGAAAAAGAATCGGACGCCGTTCGCCGGGGGGATCTCGAGCGGGCTAATTTGGAATGGAGAAGCCTCCTTCGGCATATCCTCCACGCCGCTGACCCAGTCTGCGAGAGATGGGGCGATCTGCAATACGCCGCATCGCAGGCCTTGGAAAAATCGCTTCTATAAAAGTGCGGCCCACCTTTGGAAAAAACCACGGGCGTGAGGTTCCAGGCCCGGCAAAACCTCTTTGGACTCACGAAGGAGCGCCTTTGGCTCGTGTCCTGAACCAAGCAGATATTCGTGAGAATCCCAAACGAGCTCCTCAAAAAGGGGATGAGTCATCTCGAGGTGGAACTGAAACCCGTAGCAGTTTTTCCCATATCGAAAGCTCTGATTTGGCGTGAGACAACTCGAAGCCATTCGCACAGCGCCTCGCGGAATCTCGAAAACATCGCCATGCCAGTGGGTGACGACAAGTTTTTTGGGAAGCAAGCCGAGCAGCGGGTCTTCCAGTGCATCAGGGGTCAGCAACTGTCTTAGTTTGCAAGGGAAAAGTTAGGGTTTTTTAGGAGGCGGTTGGCGAGGATAATGAGTTTTCGCATGAGGGCGGTGAGAGCGAGTTTTTTTGGTTTTCCTGCGTCAAGAA
>Ga0214921_10000207_pt1 | contig 115848 bp, 106 predicted proteins | sample LL1505_MetaG_FD_177992 | JGI IMG/M metagenome (GOLD analysis project Ga0214921, IMG submission 177992) | Freshwater microbial communities from Lake Lanier, Atlanta, Georgia, United States - LL-1505 | ecosystem: Environmental > Aquatic > Freshwater > Lake | place: USA: Georgia | collected... | reverse complement strand
TCTTCTACAACTGGTTCTTCGAGAACGTCTTCTACAACTGGTTCTTCGAGAACGTCTTCTACAACTGGTTCTTCGAGAACGTCTTCTACAACTGGTTCTTCGAGAACGTCTTCTACAACTGGTTCTTCGAGAACGTCTTCTACAACTGGTTCTTCGAGAACGACATCTACAACTGGTTCTTCGAGAACGACATCTACAACTGGTTCTTCTACAACGACTTCTACAACTGGTTCTTCTACAAATGATTCTTCTACAAATGATTCTTCTACAACTGATTTTACAAATAGTTCGAGAGGAACTGGTTTAGTTGTCAAATTATTAGCAACTGTATGTGAAACATTTGTGAACATATTAAAATTTGATTTTCTTCTACCGCCTCTTGAAAACATTTTATATCGTAATATATAAAATCTTTATATATATTTTTTTATATTTTTTTATCATTATTTATGTTTATTTACTAAATGTTCTATAAACTAAATTTTACTATGAATTCATCGGGAGTCATTATTGGAATATTATGTTCCAACGCATATTTTGTTTTATTTGAAACATCTGTCTTTGATTTAACTATTAAATAATCCGTGTTTTTCCCTATATTATCATCTAAAAATCCTCCTATTCGTTTCAATGCCTCTATAATTTTGGCATCGCGAACTTTTGTCATAACCACATGTTTATTAAACAACGGATTCGATGTATCTTTTGGCATAGTTTCCTCAAATGTATTCTCCAATTCGGGTTTTGATGGAGCATTCAATTTGTATTCTAAATCACATTCCTTCAAAAAAGTCATAAATTTCGGTATATTTTCAACAAAACTATTTGCGTTCTCTTTTCCAATGCCAGTGATACTTTTCAACATTTCTATTTTTTGTTCGTTGGATTCATTACTTGTAAGAATATTTGGATATTTTTCTAAAATTGGCTTTATTTTACGTTCTCCTATTCCGCGCCCTAATAAATTCGACGCTGCCATTATTTTCAATAGAGTCGCATTTTCCAATTTTGTTTTTATACCATCGTATATTTTATTTATCATTTTCGTTTTGAAACCTTCTACTTTCTCGTAATCCATTTTACTCATATGTAATATTTTTGGAACTGTGTCAAACCCTGCCTTCATCAAACGCGATACATTTCCACTCGATAATCCATCTACTTCAATTCCAACGAAAAATGCGGTTATGTTCTTTTCTCGTACTGTCACGTCTTCGTCCGCAGAATCCAAAATAATATCAACATGTGTATCTGTCCAATGATATGGTTCGGTCGGCATTTTTGCTTTTTCAGCAGGCGTTGTAACTGCTTTTATGTGCGGAATAACATCACCACTTCTTATAATTTGAATAAGAGCACCAATACCTATTTTATTTGTTTCTATATAATTACCATTGAAACCAGTAGCATATTCGATTTTTACTCCTCCTAATTGAATTGGTTCTATTCTAACGCGTGGTTTCAAATATCCTGCCTTGGATGGTGTCCATAAAACATCTACTACTTTTGCTTCTGCGATTTGATCCGATATAACCATTTTGAAAGCAAATGCGTAGTCTGGATTACCTTCTTTTCGAGCATGAATATTATTATCACTAACTATTATTCCGTCAATTTCATATTCGTAATTTTTACGCCAATCTATTAATACTTCAGATAACGATTCATTGGTAATATTCGTTTCTAATCTATTACGAACAACCTCATGACCAATTTCGATTAATTTCGACAGTTGTTCACTTGGATTAATAAGTGGTTTTATTATCTCATATGTTACAAAATGTAAATCTTTGGCTTTTGCGTCAACGGTTTTACTGTTGATTATTCCAGAAACTAGATTTCGTGGATTGGCAAAACTAGATTTGTATTTTTCATCGAAAACTTGTTTGGGTATGATGAATTCACCTCTTACTACGAGTCCCTTTTCTTTTGGTAAATTTAATACTTTTAATAAATGTGAAATATCCTGTCCTACTGTTCCATCTCCTCTTGTATATAATTTCGGTGTTTCGCTTTCGGTTGTATACATTCCACTTACACCATCTAATTTACATGAAATCAAATATGGCCCTGAATATTTTTGTTTCCACCCAGAAAGAGCATTTGTATCTGGTTTTATTTTATCCATCGATGGCATATTATATGGCAATGTAACTTTGTTCTTTTTTGCGAGAATAGGTGCTCCTACTTGGGTTAATGCCTCATTTTTTGGATATTTTGTTTGGATGTATTCTTTGACTATATCGTATTCATTATCACTCATTGCGGGGGTTGTTGTATTATAATAATAAAAATTGGAACTTAATAGCATTTCTGACAACTCTTTTTCGTTGAGTTTTTCTAATACTGAAATACCATTGTTTCTGAAGTCTTCTATGTTTTTGTTTGTTTTTGGTTCTGGTTCTGGTTCTGGTTTTGGTTCTGGTTCTGGTTTTGGTTCGATTACAACTGGTTTTGGTTCTGGTTTTGGTTCTGGGACTGTTTTTTGCATAGGGATAACTGGCACAATTACATTCTCTAACTTAACACTATCGCGTATTATCAACCTTTTCTTTGGTTTCTCCGTGACTTCTTTTGGTATTTTTTCTACTTTTTGTTTTGGCTCTTTTGGCTCTTTTGGCTCTTTTGGCTCTTTTGGCTCTTTTTTGGTTTTTGGTTTAGTTGCTTCTTTTAGAATTGGTACTGGCAATGACGCTGGTTCTGTGCTGACAACCGAACGTCCATCAATTCTTTCCACTGGGTTTTTATATACTAATTTCAAATAATCAAAAATATCCTTTTCATTTTTAAAACTAAAATCTACCTTTTCCTCTTTTTCTTTACCTACTTGTTTTTTATATAATCCATGTTCATTCAATGATGTTCCCATTGTTAAAGCATGTCCACGCATAACTGTATTGAATGCTTTACTTCCTGTAAAATATAAAACAGCAAATGGATATTCTTCTGGTGATGTATACATAAAATCTACGCGACGAGCCGTTTGTTTATTCGGTAATTTGGTTATCACCAAACATTTCGTTTTACCAAAAGATAGCACCTCCAAAATAATCTTCGTTTCTTTTAATTTTTCAATGAATTTTGAGAACATTTCTTGATTTGGAGAGGTAATTATCATGTCGATATCACCAGATGTTGCCGCTCCTCTTCGGTAACTTCCTACAATCTCATAATTTGAACCTGGGGTTTTTGTTGAGTCGAAAGCTATTTTGAAAACCTCATTATATTCATCTATTTCTGTACGTGGAATACGTTCCAAAATATCTTCATAATATTTCAAACCTGCTTTTTGATTATCATTCAATAATTCATCTTGACGTTCACGTAATTGTGCTATTGTAGTGATTCCTTTTTTTACTAATTCTTGGGCTTTTTTTGGGCCAATTCCATATACTTCGCTTAATAAATGTTCTGGATTTTCTTTTTCACGTTCAAAAAGGGCCAAAGTACCTGTTTCCATATATTCTTTTAATTTTTCCATAATTGTTGGACCAATACCTGGTTTATTTCGAATTTGTTCCAATTCAGTAATATCTACATCTATTTTCATAATTGTCTCTTGTGCTTTTGTATAAACTCGACTACGCAGCATATCACCTTTTTTTGCCATTAATTTTGATAATTTTTCGAGAACTTCTATTATGGTTTCGTTCATTCTAGGCATGGGTTTTGGTGGCGATTTTACTATAACTGGTGAAATAGTTTTTATTTCGTTTGGTTGATTAATATTTTCCGTTTGATGTATAATTACTGGTATATCTCTTATTATTAATCGTGGTTTTTTTGGCGATTTTTGTTCTCGTACTTTTTTGGTTTTTGGTTCCTTTGGTGGTTTTGGTTCTCGTACTTTTTTGGTTTTTGGTGATTTTTTCTCTTTTGGTGGCTTAGGTTCTCGTACTTTTTTGGTCTTTGGTTCTTTTGGTGGTTTTGGCTCTTTCGGTTGCTTTGGTTCTCGTACTTTTTTGGTCTTTGGTGCTTTTGGTGGCTTAGGTTCTCGTACTTTTTTTGTTTTTGGTGATTTTTTCTTTTTGGGTTCTTTGATTTCTTTCTTTGCTTTTTCTAAACTGTTTATTTCAGCAGAGTTAGTTTTTACTATTGTTAGTGATGGTGTTTCTAGTATTTGTTCCATATATATAATATGTAACAAATAAAACGGGTTTATTTATGAATATTATGGCATTCGTTGTTTCGCCGCTCTAAAATCCGGGTTCGTCTGTAAAAACTTGTGTCGCTGACGGATTCAATACTTTGTTTTCAGTTACTACGTTAAAAAAATCATGTATTGTACCATCTAATTGAAAATATACAAATAAACTTATAATTGAGCATATAAACACCAAAAAAGCGTCTCTTACCAATAACTTCAGTGGTTTCCATTCTTTTTGTATGTATTTCATTTCAATAAATTTAACTAAACAAAATAAAATCGTTATTAAAATCGAGACACCAAATAGTTTTTCCATATTATATAAAAATCCACGTTTTTTATATAATTATTATAACGCAAAAGTATTACTAAATATTTTGTAAATATTTTGTAAATATTTTGTAAATAATATTACAAATCTTTTTCAGCATGTTTTCTCAATACTTTTACGTTCTCCCACATAATAAGAATATCTTGTTTTCTATCGTTTTCCTCGGTTTTTTTTAGTTTACATTCTAATTTTTCCTGTAATCTACCTAATGATTTTTTATAACTAACAATTTTATCATTCATTCCTCCTTGACTTTTTGCTAATACCATCCAACCTAGTTTCTCATACATACTTTTATACCAACTATATAACCCAGGCATCGTAGCTTGGAACCGACATTTTCTTGTTCCTGAACGGGATTTCGTATTTTTACGCGTTTTTGACATTGTCAATATAAAATATAATTAGAAAAATATATTGAATCTACTCTAAATATATTTTGGTTTGATTTATTAATTTTTTATTAGCACAAATGTAGTTACAAATTTACATTTTTACACCTTTTCTCATTTACACCCTTGAATAATTTTATATATCTTTTCAACTCAAATTATTTAGTTATTTATATATATATATATATATATCAAAAAATGAATTGGATATTTTCGATCTATGTTGCTATTCTTTTTTTTCTATTGACTCCTCGTATTCTACTGTCTCTGCCATCAAAAGGTAGTAAATACACAGTAGCTGCTGTTCATGCTATTGTTTTCGCCGTTCTGTTACATTTTAGTGGAAGTTTTATTTCAAATTGCTCATCTATTCTACCAGTTAGTAAAGAAGGTTTACGGAATACCAAACCTCCTGTTACGAGAGAAACAACAGAAGAAGAAAAAAAAAATGTAACTAAGGTGCCACAAAAAGACATGATACAAGAACGCGCAAAACACGCTCAACAACGAGCACGACAACCAGCACAACAAAGCCGAAAATAAGCAAAATAAAAATCATGTTTTTTGATTATAATACTATAATACAATTGAAGAAAGTAGTCGCATTTGCGCATATTCAATAGTCTAATTTTGTCATTCTAAATATTTTATGAAAAATATTTAGAAAAAAGCGAACGAATATTGATTACTTTATATTAATTCTTCTACATCACCCAATGTAAAATCACTCAACGAATTTGAACTACTCGGTTGGTCCAAAATGTCAAATCCACTCAAATCTATTTGGTCGCCATGTATTTTAATACGGTCATCATCATTATCGCTATCTGATTCCTCGTCTAACTTACGTTGATAAAATCGTTCTGTACTTATATTTTCTAATCTTTCAAATGTTTTTGGTGCTTCTATCGTTTTAACTACATTTGAATCATCTAAAATTGAATCGATATCATTGAAAGATAATCTAGTAATTACGTCTTCGTTATCGATGTTTTTGACCGACGGCACTACCGATGGAATATCTTCTTCCATTGTTATATTTTCAGTTTTTGCGTTTTGGTCCATATCATCTTGCGTTGAATCACCGGCAGCAGCAGCACCACCATTCATTGGCTCCTCGATGTTTTCAATAACAACTTCTTCTTCTTGTTCTGTACTTTCATCCATATAAGCTCTAATAATTGCCTCTGTTGGAATACTTTCGCGAATAGCTGTCAAAATGCCTTCTTGTACGATTTGTTCAAGTTCTCGATTGTTCTTTTGATATTGTAATGGTGAAATACTTTTTTCAAACAAATATACGTTTTTATATACTGAACGTGCTACGTTGATATATACTTTATGAATAAATACGTCTAATTTAGGTATGGATATATCGATTTTCTTCTGTTTATTACCTACACGAATACATGTCAAAACCTTTAATTGGATGATATGAACACATGTAATCAAATCTTCTAAATAATTACATCCACTACGTTCGACTATACGCTTACGTTCTTCCTCTACAATTATATTATTCCATTTTGGAATACGTGAAAGTAAATTTTGGAATGTCATCAAATATTTGTTTGCCTCGTCATTTTCCACACAAATCTTCCATGATTCATTAAATATAGAACGTACTCCTTCTACTACTAATGGTGTAAAAATACTCACTAATCGAGAACACCATTCATTGCGTGATTCATTCAAATTGGAAATAACAAAATCGTCCATTTATTATTATATTTTCGAAATATTTTTTAAGTCATTATTTGAACGTAAATATATAAAATCGAAAATATATAATAATAATAATTTCTCACAACGGAATTCGGATTTTATTTTATCAAAACACATACATATTACCGATTTATTCAATGGCTCTATTAATGGCGTGTTCTCAATCCAATGGATTAAATCCAGACATGATGCCCCTTTTTCGTAAAATTCATTTGCTAATTTCGTAAAATCCGCATGTGTGATTTCTTTTTTTCGGTTATCGATATCGGTCATTTTTAATTCAACCCATGTATGTATGTTCTCATTATCAAACGAATAATTCTTAGAAATTGAATATTGATGTAGATTTGTAATTTTATTTTCAATTGTATTTGCTGGTATATATTCTGGAACATAAATTTCACAAAATCTCGATAAAATTGGATTCAATAGTTTTTGTTTGTTCTCAACTATTATGAAAAAACGTGTATTGAAACTGAATAATTCGATACAACGTCTTAATGCTGACTGTGCGTCGATTGTTAAAAAATCCGCATTCAATAATACGATTGTTTTGAAAATCATACCATTATTCGATTGTATATTGGTTTTTGCGAAGAATTTTAATTCTTCTCGTATGAATTTGATACCTTTTCCATGAGCGCAATTTACAAACATGACATTGGATTTTAATTTGGTCTTATCATTTTGATATATTTTATTCAAAAATTTATCTACGATTGTTCTCTTACCACTACCAGATGAACCATGAAATATAATATGTGGTATTTTGTTCGAACATAAATAATAATCTAGTTTCTGGTAAATTTTTTGATGAATCGGTAAATCATTGGCATGTTCAAATGAATTTTCCATTGAGTATCGAGAACCTGGGTTTTGTAATATATATAATAAAATCATGTATTTTTATATATATTTTGCTATTGATTCTTTTATTGAACCATTTAGAATTCATATTTCTTTATGATGTTCAATTGTTTCGTAAAAGCATATCTTTCATGATACATAGTTCTGCGTCGCAAATTACAATTCAGGCATGCGATTACCACGTTTTTTTGATTATGACCGAATTTATTATCTAATCTATCGAGTGACCATTGTGTAGGTTCTCTTACATATTCATATAAAAGGAGTGATTGTTTTTTACAATAATAACAACAACATTTGGATTCTACTAATAAATTGAGAACATATTCTTTGTCTATAAAATGGTTCTCTAAATATTTCTTTTTTATTATGTCTTGTGTTTTATAACCATATATTTTTTGATTGATTTGTTGGGATATTATTTTACATGCTGAAAAATCCACGATTTCGTTTGTTTGTAATTGTTTGAGATATCGTAATTGGTTTTCCAATGATAATTCGGTTTCTGTGAAAGTCCATGTACTTGTCATTGTAACTACTCTTTTCTGTCGTTCTTTTTGAACATTGGATTCTTGTTCTTGTTGGCCATCTATGTCATTTATACTAATATCATCGTCGTTATATTGTGGTTGTTTTTTTTTCGGTTTTTCTACCGGTAATTCTATTTTCTTGATTGTTTCTTCCATTCTAGTATCTATATATAGTTGGGTTTAGATAATTTTACTAAAATATGTTGTTGGAGTTGTTTTTGCGTAGTTTTATGTGGGATTATCATTAGTTCGCCCATTTTATATAGAAAAAATAAGAAAAAAATTGAATAATTATTTCATGTAATTTTTATCGTACACAAAGATAATACAACAAATGAATTTACATTTATTACCAAAACATTTACAAGATTTGATAAGTGAGTTCAATGTAGAACATAGACCATTAATGCGACTAGTAATGGATGAATTAAACCGCTATTGGATTTGGCGAATTGAGAAAGATAAAGATTGCAATAATTGTTTTAATTATGCTGACGAACAATATTCAATATATATATTATGGAAAAAATACAACTTTTGTGGAGAATGGTGTCGTCATGATTTAGAGTATCATATACGTAAAACCATGCAAAGATAAAAATAATGGGCATTTTGAATGAGAAAAAGGTGTAAAATGGGAAAATGTATAATAAAATATTTTATATTTATATATGAGAATTACATATAAAAATATAACAAAGTATAACAAAAAAACATTAAATAAAAGAAAAACTAAGAACGCAGTCAAGAAAAGCAAGACTAATAATACTAATAATAATACTAATAAGAAAAGAAAAATAACGAAGGGTGGTTCGAAACAAAATGAAAGTGAGAATGAAAGTGAGGATATATGTGCCATTTGTTTAGACCCATTAAATAATCCAGATATTCCTCTTATAACGCTAACGCGTTGTGAACATACATTTCATAGAGATTGTATGATTGAAACATGTAAATTTTCGCCAGTTTCTTGTAAGTGTCCAAAATGTAGACGCGTATTAACAATTTTTGATTTTGCTGATTTAGGACTACTACCAAAATTGACAACTATAGCTCAATTTCAACAATATATAAATTATAAATTAAAGGATCATACGACTACACCACTTGTAAAATTAAGAGAAGCATTAGATAGTTTTTTGGGAACTGATAAATTGCCGCTAGAACTTCTTGGAAATGTAGCTTTGGAATTCGATATAGTAACGAGATTGAGTAATCAAACTTTGAAAAGATATCGTCTTGAACGAATCTTATATTTAGATTTGGAAGATTTGCCTTCACATAATCAACTTGAAACAAAAAAATATTTTCGGTTTATATCAATTTGGGATCCTGAACAATATAAAATTATTGCATATCAGGTAGATGAGGTATAATTCACAAAAGGGATAAACACTATGATACAATATAAAATTAATTGGTATTTCATATAAAACTATGTAATTAAATAGTTTTACTCTTCGAAAATTAGAAAATAGAAAAATAAAGTAGGGTCAATTTTTTTTTTTGGACATTTTTAAAATGTCCATTTTTGAAAAGTTGAAAATAGTTTTTACAAAAGGTCGTTGAAAATGTGATTTGTCACTGAAATGCTGCGAAATTCGAACGCCGGCGAAAATCATGTCTGCATAAGTTTTTTACATAATTTCCCGCAAAACTACTGAACGGCATTTTTTCTGTCTCCTAATTCGGCATTTTTTGGAAACATAAAAAATGCCGAAAATAAAAATATTCAAAAATGTTACTGTAATTGTTTTGTAATAAAAATTTTATAACAATAATTATCAAAGCATAATTTAAAAGGATTACATTGGATGACAATTAGGAGACAAAATAAAATGCCAAATTATAACAGCAGCTATTTTGTTTTTATAATTATCGATTTTTACATTAATTAGATTATGTTTTTGAAGTTGTTTATTATGTATTTTTGTAAAATTATGTAATTAAATAGTTTTACTTTTTAGAAAATTAGAAAAACAGAAAAATAAAGTAGGGTCAATTTTTTTTTTTGGACATTTTTAAAATGTCCAATTTTAAAAAGCTGAAAATAGTTTTTACAAAAGGTCGTTGGAAATGTGTTTTGTTACTGAAATGCTTTGATATTCATAAATCCACGAAAAACATGGCTGCATAATATTTTTAGATAATTTTGCGCGAAACTACTGAACGGCATTTTTTCTGTCTCCTAAAACGGCATTTTTTGGAAACATAAAAAATGCCAAAAATAAATATATACAATCCAGTTACTATATTTGCTTTGTAATAATATTTTTATAATAATATTTTTCAAAGCATAAAAAAAAGGATTACAATGGATTACTTTTAGGATACAAAATAAAATGCCATCTGTTAACAGCAGTCATTTTGTTTTTTAGAACAATCAAATTAAATATACTAGATAATGTATTTGAGAACGTTGATTAATATTTTTGTAAAAATACTTAATTACATAGTTTTACTTTTCGTAAATTAGAAAAACAGAAAAATAAAGTAGGGTCAATTTTTTTTTTTGGACATTTTAAAAATGTCCAATTTTAAAAAGCTGAAAATAGTTTTTACAAAAGATGTATAAAATCATGTTTTGTTACTGAATTGCTTTGGTATTCATAAATCCACGAAAAACATGACTGCATAATATTTTACATAATTTTACGCACATTCGTAGTATCGGCATTTTTCTTGTCTCCTCATATTATATATTTAGGAGACGCAAAAATGCCAAAAAATGCCGAAATTTTTTTATGCGAACCATGTGACTTTAAATGCTGTAAAAAAAGTAACTACACTAGTCATATATTGACACTGAAACATAAAAAAATAGTAAATGATGACAAAATGATTACAAATGATGACGAAAAAATGCCAAAAAATGCTGAAAAGATTTTTCACTGCAAATGTGGTAAGAGCTATAAACATCGACAAGGTTTATGGAAACACTCAAAAACTTGTAACGAAACAAACGAAATAACAGAATACCCTGACAATATGGTTCAAATTGAACCAAGTCATATTCTCGAATTTATCAAACAAAATCAAGAATTCAAAAATATGATGATAGAACAAAACAATAAAATATTAGAACAACAGAATAAAATAATGGAATTATCAAGTCAAGTAAGTGTCATAAATAACAATACAACCAATAACAATAACACAACCAATAATCAATTCAATTTAAATGTATTTTTAAATGAAACATGTAAAGATGCTATGAATATAAAAGATTTTATCGAGAACCTACAAATACAAATGAAAGAATTGGAAAACGTAGGGAAAAATGGATATGTTATTGGCATTACAGATATTATTTTGAATCGATTGAATCAAATAGATATTACAAAAAGGCCATTACATTGTACGGATTTGAAACGTGAAACAATGTATTTTAGGGATGATAATGAATGGAATAAAGACAACGAAGATAAAACGAAACTGAAACAAGTTATCGGAAAAGTTGCTAGTAAAAATTATAGAAAAATACCGGAATGGCGAAAACAAAATCCAGAATGTAATATAATCGAAGATTCGAAATATGAATTTTGTATTCAATTGATGCGTAATTCAATAGGTGATTTAGATGAAAAACAAGAAAAAATGAACGATAAGATTGTCAAGAACATTGCGAAAAACGTATTTGTCAATAAGAACTCGATTGATAAGAAGGAATGAAAACAAAAATCGGATAATAAGTATATTTATAAAAAGGAAATAAACATAAAACTACTTAAAGTGTAAAGACAAATACTATGTTTACTACTACCAATACTACTGAACAAAAGCAACCAAAAACCGAAAACGAAACTGACGCATTAAAAGACCAATCAAAATACAAAAATATTATTAATCTGAATACAAACAATAGTGATGAAGTAAATTATAATATGATTGATAATTTACTCGAAAAAGAGAAACAACATAATAAATCAGAACCGTGGAATAAATTGGATAAGACTGTGAAAATCCAAAAACTACATCAATTCGCAGAGAAATATGGTAAAGAACACGGAATACCGATAAAAGAGATAAAATCATTGAAAATGTTTTTCAATACCTGTTTAGAAAACAATAAATTACAAAAAGCGAAGGATGTAGTGTTTGAGAAAGACTCTAGAGATATCAGTTCGATACCGGCGTTGTTTTTCAATAATGTAACGCATAATTTCACACTGCGAATTGTAGATGCGAAAAGGGTTTCGACATTGAAGTCTTTGACACCGAAACGATTTACGGAACGCAATAAAGAGGATAATGGTGAGGTTTAGTGTTTTGATATAAATAATGTGATAATAATTTACATTATTTATTTAGATAACCTTACGACGTTTGGTTCTTTTATGTTTTTTAGTTTGGTTGTTTTTTGTTTTTTTGTTTCTGGTTATTTTATTACGTTTATTTTTTGTTTTTCTTAATGGTTTTCCACCAGAACTAACGGGCATTTTAGTGTTTTCGTCTTCTTGATCGTCTTCTTTTTCATCTTCGCCAATTTCATTCTGGTCATCAGTGTATATATCTCCGTCGATAGCTGCGGCTAATGCTACGTTTAAGTCATCCTCTTGATTTTGTGATTCTAGAAAATCTTCAGCTGAGTGTGCGGTTTTTTTTTGTGATGGTGTTGTAAAAGGAACGGCTTTTACATTTTTTTCCGGCGATGTAGGGGGCAATGATTGTTGAACAAAAGGGTCCATTGATTCAGGCGATTCACCTGTTTTAGAACCTATTATATATAAATCTGGTTTTGCTAGTTCGTTGAGTAGTTTTTCTTTCTCTTCAGATTCTTCTTGTGACGATGTTTCAGTATATTCTAAAATCATCGCTTTTATTGTTTGGGCATCTTTTGAATTTGCTAGCATATTTGATATTGAATATGGTAAATTATCTGATGCTTCCTTATTTATTTCCTCTTTTGCTTCCTCTGTTGCTTCCTCTGTATTTAATTGAGAAAATAGATTTTCTGAATTTTGAGAAAGAATTTCTTGTGAATATTGAGAAAATTTATTTAAAACTTCTAGTGTTGCGAAAGGAGATTCTACATGAGAACTTTCAATTATTTCTCTATAATTATGATATATGTAATAATACAAACTTTCATAATTACTATTTTCCCATTTGTTTTTTGCCTCAATCGACCTCAAAATAAATTTTAATAGATTCAAAGGTTGTTTTGCTTGTTGTCTTCTGTTGTATCTATCTAATTCGTTAGGAATATTTTGATAATTAGAATCAAAATTATTAAATAAAGCGTTAAATTCAGTTAACAATTCTTCATATGAAGATTCAATACGTAAATGATTTACATCTTTGCTGTTTAACATAGCTTGAACTTTAATAATTTGTATTAATCTGCCTTTCAACATCTCGATATATCTAGTAATAATTCTTGTAGCTGAAATAGATTTTTGAATGACAACCGTCAAAAAATATAAAACAATTTTTTTTAATCCTAATTCATCATTATCACATGGATAGACTTCACCCAATAATTGTTCCAATGAAGAAACCAGTGAAATACCTCTTTCTATAGTAAACGCTATTTGGACGTCATCGATCGGACGGGCTTGAATTAATAATGGATAATCAAGTTGTATTTTTTTTAGAATATTTCTTAATCTATTTTTAAAATCTTCAAATGAATTATCTACTTTTGTTTTTATAAACAATATTTGGTCATTCATACATAATTCTTTTAATAATTCGCAATCTGTTTTTATAATTGTCAAATTTTCGTCTGTTTCTAATTTTTTAATTAACTCACTTATTTGGGTTTGTTTTGCTTTGGTATCATTATTATATTCATTATCATAAATTTTACGGTAAGCACAAGTTAATATATCATCTAATGCGTGTTTATCGATTCCGTCAATCACTAGGTTATTTACGATTGTGTCTGGTTCAGTAGGATAATAATCCTTAGCGTCCTTATCAATTATACCCTCTATGCGTTGCGAAAGAGTAGTAGTTGTCGGATTTATCATAGTCATTATTTCAACATTTCTAGTATTAGAAAGAATACCTAAACCTGTTCCTGCTAATGAACTTGGTGCTTGTCTTGTAGAAAAACCATTAACAAAAGCATTCCTATAATTACAGCATACATCATTAGATAATAAATTTACAGTTATTCTAAATACTTTTGATGACATTTTAGTTGCTTCAATTGCTACTCCATCTCCGCATGTTTTAGCATATAAAATATGACAAAATCTAACATTTGGCGTTATAACAGTATCTAATATCAAAAGAGAATTCGAAATAAGTTTTGATTGTGTTTTGGATGATAAACATCGGTGTTTAACTCCATATAACGCTTCGGTAACTTGGTCAGCAGTAATAGGACCTTTTTGTATTGAAAAAGTGGGTTTATTATTTGCTTTATCCATAAACATGTGTAAAAGATATAGGGCATCATCATCATCATCTGCGAAGAATAGCTGGTTAGACTTTTTTTTTTCTTCAATATTTGTAAATAAATTATCAAGAACACCATTAATACCAATTTTTTTAAAATAATCTTGGAAAAATGGCATAAACATTGTATTGGAATTATCGAATAATTCACTTTTTTTTATTACGATTGTGAAAGAATTTGGAAAATAATTACTAAAAAATCTACATAATGGTGATGTAGGATTTTGGGAATTAAAATTATTGTTTGCTAACTCACAAAAACCAGGTTGAATATCTGTATTTTTTATTAATAGAATTGCATTACTACCTAAGTCAAATCTTGTGCTAACGCTTGGTTTTAACATTATTGATTTATTATTCATGTTTTCGACGTTATTTGGCGATCCCCCCCTATGTGTTTCAACCAATGTCAAATCTAAATTTTTATTTTTTAAAGAAACTTGTAAATCGGTTAAGTTTTTTTCTTCTTTAGTTATTGAACTTGTGAAAGGAATTCGTCCAAAAGCAGTTAGAAAAGGTTTATTTAAATCTTTCAAAACAGTTTCCATATTATTTTTTATAGCACTTTGACTAGTAGACTTCCAATTATCCTCATTGTATATATAGGCCAAATCATTATTATTATTATTACCATTAAGTGCAATAATCTTATTATTTATAAAAACAAGTTTTGGATATTCTCCAACAAAAGATCTACAATATTCTACTAATGGATTTTTATCGTATTTACTTCGATTCAAATCATGGTCAGCATCATAAATTTCTAATATAGTTTGTGTTAGCGCAAATGTTTTTAGGTAATTTTCGTCAAGATTACATGTATCTAGTATAGCAACTGTACCTGTGTCACATTGTTTTTTTATTTTTTCAATATTGTCTTTTAATGTAATATTGTCTTTTAATATAATTTTAGAACGTTTTTTGTCATTATCATTATTATCATCACCATCATCACCGCCATCACCATCACCATGACCATCACCATGACCAAGTTTATTATCAGTAGTATTGCCAAATAATTTCCTTTTTAAATCGGCAAAAAAATTCATATTATATATATTATATATATACTCTAAATTTTTATCATCGTTCAAACAAAAACAAAAAAGATATTCAAAAAAAAACAAATATAGAAATAAATCCAGATAATAATCTAACGAAATGACAAATACTAGTGATTCTGAATATATACAAGAAACTGATACCGACCCAGATTCGATTTCAATATCAAACACCGAAATATCATCTACTGTCGACGAATCCATCGACGAATCATTACCCCTAGAAAATGACGATATAACAGAATTGACAATAGATATATTCGATTTATTAGATGAATATCATACAACCCATATTCTAGAGATTTCTTCACCAAAATTCTATAAAAATGCCACAGAAAATACTGCCAATATTCTCATTAACGAATGGATAGACGCTGATATATGTGACGATGACAATTTTGAGGATGTATATGAAGAACTTACCGAACTGATAGAATCCACATTAGAGATTTTTGTAGAAAAAAGTGGATTTATACAACGCTCAAAAAAATATACAATGGATACCATCAACATTCCATCATCAATCGATATCCCCGCACTCACAACCAAAATTCAAGAGTTACAAAATATTCCCCAACCACAACAAAAAACAAAAGAATGGCATGAATATAGATATAATTTGATAACCGCCAGTAATTTATGGAAGGCATTGGGGAGTGAGGCTCAAGTGAATAGTCTTATTTATGAAAAATGTAAGCCATTGAATCTAAACGGAACCGATTATAATTATACAAATACAGACTCCGCATTACATTGGGGTGTAAAATACGAACCAGTGACTGTAATGGTATATGAACATATGTTTCAAACACGTGTCGGCGAATTTGGTTGTATTAAACATTCAAAATACCCTTTTATTGGAGCAAGTCCGGATGGTATCAATATCGACCCCCAGAACCAACGATATGGACGTATGTTAGAAATTAAAAACATAGTGAATCGCGAAATAACGGGTATTCCAAAAGAGGAATATTGGATACAAACCCAAATTCAAATGGAGACTTGTGAATTAGATGAGTGTGATTTTGTCGAAACCCGATTTTTAGAATATCCAGATGAGACCGCATTTTATAATGACGAAACACATGAATACAAAGGAGTGATATTGAATTTTATTGAACGTACCGAAAACGGTGTCGCCAAAAATTCGAATCCAGTATATCATTATATGCCTGTAGATGTTTCTAGTGACCGTGATACCATCATGAACTGGATACAAATAAAAAAAGACGAATTACGAAAAAAGGGAATGGTTTTATATTCAACGATTTATTGGTATATGGACCAATTTTCGTGTGTTTTGATACCACGAAATAAATCATGGTTTGAATTAGCAGTGCCGAAAATAGAATCTGTTTGGCAAACAATCGAAAAAGAACGGGTAGATGGTTATGAACATCGTTCATCAAAAAAACGCATACCGAAAGTCAATGTAGTATTATCATCAGATAGTTCAAATTCATATATGATCAATAATTTAGTTTTAACGAATTCAATTTGTTTAGTCAAATTGGATAATTAGAAAATACGTATTTTTACGCGGTTTTCATGGTTTTCATACATTATATTGTTTTTATCAGTAAAGAAAAACAATATAAAATCTACTCAGTATATTATTCAATCAGGCCAGCATGGAATCTCCAAAAAGTACTTCCAACGTATCCGACCAAGATGAAATGTATGTAACAAAGCGTAATGGCCAACAAGAAATCGTATCTTTTGATAAAATACTGAAACGAATTAAAAAAATAGGTCAGGAAGCAAATATCAAAATCAATTTTACTACACTGGTTATGAAGGTAATTGACCAATTATACAATGGAATTTCATCCACAAAATTAGACGAATTGCTAGCAGAACAGTGTGCGTCTATGGCATCGATTCACCCAGATTATAACGTGTTAGCTGGTCGTGTAATTATATCCAATCACCATAGAAATACATCGAGTTCGTTTTTTTATGTTATGTCGCAATTATATAATTATCAGGATAAACACGATAAGCATTCACCAATAGTAACAAAGGAATTAATGGATGTAATTACCGAAAATGCCGAATTTTTGGATAATTTATGTAATTACGAACGTGATTATTTGATAGATTATTTTGGGTTCAAGACATTGGAGAGGGCATATTTAATGAAAGTCGATAAAAAGACGATTGAACGTCCACAACATATGTGGTTACGTGTGGCGATTGGTATACATGGTAATAATCTAGAAAAAATATGCGAGACATATGAATATATGTCACAAAAATATTTCACACATGCCACGCCGACATTGTTTAATGCTGGAACACCTCACCCACAATTATCATCGTGCTTTTTACTTTCATTAGAACAAGATAGTATCGAAGGTATTTATAATACGTTGAAAGATTGTGCTTTGATATCAAAGTGGGCAGGTGGAATAGGGTTACATATTCATAATGTTCGTGCGTCTGGTAGTCATATTCGCGGAACGAATGGTGTATCGAATGGAATTGTGCCTATGTTACGGGTATTCAATAATACTGCAAAATATGTAGATCAATGTTTAGACCCAGAAACAATTGTTTATACAAAACGTGGTCCAATTAAAATTAAAAATATAGTAATTGGCGATAAAGTGATTACAGATGATGGAAACTATTATTCAATTGGTAAAGTTTTAGATAATGAATATTTAGGTGATTTATACACGTTGGATGTTAAACATACATTGTATCCATTGAAATTGACAGATATGCATCCACTATGGACAATTAAAAATGATAAATGTTATCAACGAAATTTTAACGATGTTATAAATCAATTGGACCGTAATTTATTGGTTCCGGAATTTGTCGAAGTTAAAAATATTGATAAAAACGATTTTATAGGTTTTCCTATACCAAAATATGAAAAGGATATTTCGCAATATACAGAAGACGATTGTAGATTTTATGGTATTTTATTGGGAGATGGAAATATTTCGAGTAATAGAAACACCGCATATGTTGCTTTAAATAAAGAAACAAAACAAGATACGATTGAATTTGTTGAAAGCTATTTACAAAAAATCAACACGAAAATTAGTTATACATATCAAAATGATAAATATGTAAGACTTATATGGACACGCAATAATATGTTTAAATTTACATACGAAATGTTATATGATAATAACAAAGAAAAATTTGTTATGCCAAGTATGTTACATTTATCTAAACCAAAAATATTACAGTTGATAAAAGGTATATTAGAAACAGATGGCAAAGTAAAAGACTATCAAATTGTTCTTGAAATTACGTCAAATAGTATAATAGAGAGTGTTAGATATATGCTTTTAAGACTCGGTATATTAACCTCTGGAACTATGAGGGATAGAAGAAATGAAAGTCATATAACAAAATATAATTGTTTTATCCAAAATAAAAAGGTTAGTTATATTTTAATTGTTCCTAAAATGCCTATCATTTGTGATTTATTCAAAAATAAAAATATTTCTCCAAGTGAATCTTTCACATTTTTTGAATATAAAGATTATTTGTTCAGTATTGTTAATAGCAATACTGTTGTAAAAAATTATTCAGGAAGAGTAATCGATATCGAGGTAGATAATGATGACCATCATAATTTTTTAACACATAATGGCCTTGTAAAAAATGGCGGCGGTCGGAGAAATGGCAGTTTTGCTATTTATTTGGAGCCTTGGCATGCAGACATAGAAATGTTTTTACAAATGCGTAAAAATCATGGAGATGAAGAATTGAAAGCCCGAGATTTATTTTACGCTTTGTGGATACCGGATTTATTCATGGAACGTGTGAAAACCGACGGAAATTGGACTCTTATGTGTCCAGACGAATGTCCAGGTTTGAGTGATGTATATGGCGACGAATTCAAAGAATTATATACAAAATATGAAGAAAGTGGCAAGGGACGTAAAACATTCAAAGCACGTGATTTATGGTTTCAAGTATTGGATTCTCAAATGGAAACCGGAACTCCATATTTATTATATAAGGATGCTTGTAATAAAAAATCGAACCAGAAAAATATTGGCACGATAAAGTCGTCAAATTTATGCAGCGAAGTAGTGCAGTACTCAGACGATAAAGAAACCGCTGTATGTAATTTGGCCAGTATTGGTCTTCCAACATTCGTTACCATAGACGGTCCATCCGCACCATTCATAGATTATAAAAAACTACATGATGTCGCAAAAATAGTGACATATAATTTGAATCGCATTATTGATGTTAATTATTACCCAACCGAAAAGACAAGACGTAGTAATATGCGCCATCGTCCAATTGGTATTGGAGTTCAAGGTTTAGCAGATGTATTTATGTTGATGAATATTCCATTTATAAGTGAGGAGGCAAAACGTATCAATAAACGTATTTTCGAGACGATTTACCATGCCGCGTTAGAACAATCATGTGAAATGGCAGTTACAGAAGGCGCATATGAAACATTCCAAGGGTCACCAGCAAGTCAGGGAATTTTACAATTCGATATGTGGGAAGTAGACCCATCAAAAGAAGAACAACGATATGATTGGGCGGCCATGAAAGAGAAAATCAAAACTCACGGGTTACGTAATTCACTTTTATTGGCACCAATGCCAACAGCATCAACATCACAAATATTAGGTTTTAATGAATGTATAGAACCAATTACAAGTAATATCTATAATCGTCGTACATTGGCTGGTGAATTTATATTAGCAAATAAGTATTTAATGAATGACTTAATCAAACTCGATTTATGGAATGAGAAAATAAAAAATAACATAATTGCGAATCATGGAAGTGTTCAACATATCGATGTTATTCCACAAAATATTCGAGATAAATACAAGACTGTTTGGGAAATACCAATGCGTCATTTGATAGATATGGCGGCAGACCGTGGTGCGTTTATTTGCCAGAGCCAGAGTTTGAATTTATGGTTAGAAGACCCAAATTACAATTCATTAACATCGATGCATTTCTATTCTTGGACCAAGGGATTGAAAACAGGCATTTATTATTTGAGACGTAGAGGTAGACATCAAGCACAGCAATTTACAATTGAACCTGAAAAGAAAGAAAATGGCGGAACAACCGAATTTTATGAGGATGATGAACCTTGTGAGATGTGTTCTTCATAAAAAAACATGTAAAGTTTTTGATTTTTTTGATGTTTTTGGATGTCTATTTTTTGAAGGTTTTAAAAATACGCTCGAAATCAATGGCGTTAATAATAATATTATGTCGCATTTTTAAGTAACAACGTAGGCAAACTAATGCGTCTACAATCGAATTATGAAGACCAGTTGGAGTTTCACCAACAAATAAATGTTGGAAAAGTTCTAATAATCTCGGATATTTTTTAGTAGGAGGCCTTCCTGGAATTTTGGATTCGACAAGAATATTACAAATAGGAATACCCTTACGCATAGTACAGTAACGTTCAATGTTATGGATTTTTTCATAAGTATCGTTAAAGGTAGTCAAAACACAAGGGAATGCTGATAATATTTGCTCTCGATTACGTTCGATTTCGATTTTAATCATTTCAACGTCAAAATCCATATTGTGCGCGATTAAAACGTCGCAATTCAGATACGCATCGTAGAATTCTTTCAAAATAGTAATAATAGGAACGCCCTTTTTATTACATATATCTTTTGTGATACCAGTTAATTCGGTTATTTTATCAGTAACATCTATATTTGAATTTATTTTTACATAAGCATCGTATGATTTTGTAATTTTTGATTCATTCAAGTCATATATTACAAAACTCAATTGTAATATATGAGGATAATCGTCGATAGTTAAACGAGGACCATTCGGTTTTTGTTTCGGCATCAAATTGGTCGTTTCAACGTCGAATACTAAAAAACGACTTTTACGAACTGGAGCTGGAACAATAGTGGTTGTCATAATAATAGATTTTGGTCGATTTATACGATTTATTTATTATTATGGTTTGAAGTCAATTTTTTAGAAAAAATACAAAACATTTTTATAATTGATACATGGATTTTGCTATCAAATAGAATACTACAAATCCAGATATTTCTACTAATATGTGATATGGAAATTGAGGATAAAATTGTAACATACGATTACAATTGAAAATTTCATTTACTTCAAAACCAATTATCAAAAAGGAAAACAAAAGTATCAATGGAATATTTTGTATCAGTGTTTTCGGTAAAAAAGAATAGTAAGAAAATAAAATGCTAATAAATATGATGTTTTGGGATACAAAATAAAAAATAAAGGGTAAATAATGAAATGCGTAAATATCGAAACAATATAATACAGATAGTATCGTAATGAATCCAATTGACGGATAAATTTTTGTTTGATAAATAATCCAAATAAGTAATGAAAATGTAACTAAATATGCGGTAGGGTGTATTATATTTACTTGTGTATTACCTGGTAAATGTGTAAAATGTGAATAGGTATGAAATGATTCAAAAATCAATAATGATGTAAAAAATAGTTTAGTTGGTAATGATTTTGCTAGAAATATAAATACAATAATGAGAACACAAGTTATAATGCCAATTATTGTACTATATGGTTGTTTTATAATATTAGTTGTTGATTTTCGTTCGCATGTATCATATGGAAATTTATATTCTTGTATTTGGTTGTTTTCGTTTTGGTTGTTTTCATTTTCATTTTCATTTATCATAATAATTATTTATATTATTATGATATATTTATTATTTGCTTTTTTGTACAGGCAAACCATAGTCAACCCATCCAGCGACCGGTACACCTTTTGCCGGTGATATACCATAACCATATTTTATAGAGACCACATTATAACCTAGTAATTTCAATAAAGTTAATACTTGACTACTTGTATGTCCTACATAACAAATAAGAAAAATAGGTTTATCTTTTGGTATTTTTTTCAAATTTTTTTCATCTAAAATATTCATCCAATAAATATTTTTAGACCCTTTTATATGATTTTTTTTATATTCTGTTTCATCACGTAAATCAATCAAATAATAATCCCTTTTTTTTTAGATAATAATCATTATAAAAATCGATAGGCGTTATATAATTCCAATCATCTTTTGTTGTTTTTATATATTGTCTAAGTGTTTCAACCTGATTTGTATTATTCATAATAATATATATAATTATTATGATATTTTTTACATGTATACTTTGATTTTATCTAACTGTTTTATACTTTTGGATAACTACCTTGTAATAGCATACCGCATTGGCCATCGCCATTATTGAACTCAGGACCTAAACCCAATTTGATAAATCCTCCATCACCCCATGAAAGCCCCCAAGAATTCTTCACCAAATAATAGTCTGGACCATATCCAACAACCAAAACACCATGGTCTAGTTTGTTTCCACAAACACCAGTAAAAATGCCGGATTTGTATAGTTGGAATTCACGTTGGTCTGCTTCAATCGCAATCGATACAGGTTGTTGTGAAAGTGCTGTCATCATGGCGATGTCAGAACTAGGTTCAACATCAACGAAACTAGCGATTTTACTATTATCAACGACTTTACATGTTTTCTTACAAGTGCCTGCTGTTTTAGTTTCGCCAGAAACATATGGATAATCGATTTCAGCACATAATCCACCGTTTTTCTCAATCCAAGTGAAAGCATGGTCCATCAATCCACCATTACAACCCATATCACGACCACCATTTTTGAAACTATCACAATCGACTAATTGTTGTTCAGAGAAAGTTTCGAGATTTCCGTATTTAACGAAATATGCGCCCTCTAGAGAACCGGTTGTTGAAAAACTCCAACATGAACCACATTGTCCTTGGTCCTTTACTTCGGTTACGGCACCCTTTTTAACCCAATTGACTTCTTCTGATATCAATACAGTTGGTTCGGAATCTAGTTTATTGAAAACACGTTCAATTGGAGCACCAGAGTATCCTAAATATTGACGGAAATCCTCACTATCCATTCCTGAAAACTGGTTATGGCCTAAGACATACGAAAGATTCTTTCCATTGACTTCTTCAATGAATTTATCATTGGATTGCCATTTTTGATAAGTCGCATGAAAATGGTCATCTGATTTAAATTCGATATTGAAAAACTCAACCCATTCAGTAAATTGGTTGATAAGGGAGGATGCGTATAAAATTGGTAATAAACTCAAACACAAAAGAGCAAAAATGCGATTCATTATAGATATATAATATATGTATATTGAGATAACTTTATACCGTTTATGTAAAAATCGATATAAAAAGGTTTGTAGTATATAGTGTAAAAATTAGATAGAAAAAATGACAGAGTTCATAACAAAAGATTCAAAAATAACATTCGTAACGTCGTTCATAGATATTTATGAAACCACATTTGAAGACAAAACGGTAGAATGGCGTTTCGAAAAATTCCGTGATATCGTTTCAACCGGAATACAAATATGTGTATATGTAAGCCCTGAATGTTATGATGTCTTACATGAATTTGTAAAAGATTTCGCAAATGTGAAAATAATGAAAACAATTTCGATAGAATCGACATGGATAGCGAAAGAATGTGCCGATGTTGAATATTATTTACCAGAGTATCGTAATTACCCAAAAGATATTCCGCAGTATATGATGTTGATTAATTCGAAATGTGAATTTTTATACGATGCCATACAAGAGAATCCATGGGGGTCAACCCATTTCGCATGGATAGATTTCAGCATTTCGTATGTATTCCATAATAAATCAGCAACTTTGGAATATTTATCAGCATTATCGTTGAGAACATTCACAAAAGAACCATTTTTATTGATACCTGGATGTTGGGATAAAATCGCCGAAAACAATGTCGACCAAATAACGAATGGTGTTTATTGGCGTTATTGTGGAGGGTTTTTACTAGGCGATGCGAAATCAGTAGAAGAAATGTTTTTGTTATATAAACAGTATTATCCAGAATGGATACGAACACATCAAAAATTAGTTTGGGAAGTCAATTTTTGGGCATGGTTGGAGGCAAATACAGAATGGTCACCTAGATGGTATAAAGCCGACCATAATGATTGTATTATTCATATTCCATTAGATGTATGTTGTACAGTTTTAATACAAGAAGGTTTTGACGCGATGACTACTTACGATTATCCACAAATAGATACATATGAACCCGCGTCGGCATCGTATATTTATTTCCAAGGAAAACATATATTAAATACGCGTTACGTGAATTACTGGTATTGGGAAACCGGTCATTGTCATATAAAACACCCAGATGATTTTATTATTACAAAAAATATATGTTCTGTATTAGAAGACGATACATTGATACCGATGTTTTATAAAGAAATGGACGATGCCAGTACGGGATTTCAATCAAAACGATGTTATTTTTATGGTTTGGAGGATATACGCTTATATGAATATCGTAATACAATACGTTTTATAGCAACCAATATAGATTATTCACCGATGGAATGGAATAGAATGATTGTTGGCGAATATCATCCAGAAACACAAACATATTCGAATTGTAGGATTACCGAACCACCCTATGAAAGTTGGTGTGAAAAGAATTGGATTCCGTTGGTACGTAAAGAAGCAACTGGCGATAATGGTGAGTTAATAGAAGAAGAATATTTCATTTATAAATGGCATCCAATGGAAGTAGGAAAATTAGATGAAAACAACAAATTGAATATTGTTCATCAATATCCAATCAACGCGCCTGAGTTCCATCGTGTGCGAGGTTCAACCCAATTTATTGATAATGGTGAATTTTTGATAGGTTTAGTACATTTAAGTGAATCTACATTACCAAGACGTTATTATCATATAATGGTTGCTTTAGACAGGGAAACATTTAAACCAAAGAAATATTCTGAGATATTTTCATTTCGACATATAGGTATCGAATTCTGTATAGGTTTTGCGATACGTAATGGTGAATACGTATTTTGGACATCATTGAAAGATAGAGAGCCGATGATGATTATGTGCGATTCCAATAGAATCCCATTGATTTATGACTTTTGGTAAAAAAAATATATTTTTATTATATACAGAAATTTTGTTTATAATAATATAATGAGTAATTTATTTGAAAAAGCAGCAGCAGCTAATAATTCAAAATATAAAAAATTCTATAATGAGGTAGAAACTTTGTATAATAATTTAAAAGAAAAATACGACCCAAATGGACAACATAGTTCGATAATGAAATCGCGTGGTATTCAAAATGGTGATAATATAGTAATAAGAGCGCAAACAACAAATAATGGTGCTGTTATCAAAGAGAGTGTTACAATAAATGAAGAATCAACAAAACCACTAGAATCAAACCCACCAAATCCAATAGGTATTGAACATTTCAATACCGAAGTTAATGTTGATGATTTCGATGATGATTGGAATGATGTTGATAGTATATCAAGTAGTGAAACAATCGAACCTGGTAATTCAAATTCATTTAACAATGAAAAAATAATCAGTCCAGAAGAAAATGCTGTAAATGATTACATAGAAACAATTAAACAAATTTATAATTTATCGGACTATATATTGAATAAAATAGAAACTATTGATGCTGTGAAATTGGGTCGTATACAACCAACCGAGAATACAGCAAAATTTACAAACAAAATTTATGAAATTATTTCAGTATTTCAAATTTATATTTTAAATATATTTTCAAATATTGATACAATCAAAGGAAATATAATTTATTATAACATATTTGATATTATTAAAAAAAATGAACATAGAAATGAACTCATACGTAAACAAACTCATTTTATAAATAGTAAGAATACATTTAACGGAAATTATAAAAATCCTATAATACGTAAAGATTTTCAACGTGTATTACAACAAGAAAAGGAATTTTTACGCATTATTAAAGGTGATTGTGAATATTTATATGATATTATAATACAAAATAAAAATATGATAAATGAAAAATATATTAATGTTTATACGAATGCTAATGAGAATATTATTGAAAATATAAATGAAAAAATAAATGATCGTGATGAAGGGTTCAATGCTTTATATAAAATAATATTTTTGGCTAGACCAAGTAGTGCTCCATATGAATCGAATACAAAGTCCAATATAATGGGTTCAAATAATAAGAATCTAGAAGTTTCAAAAGATGATACTATTATACCATTTTCAAAAGTTGGAAAGGCTAGCGATTTTTTGAAAAATGATAATACATTAAATAAAAAAACATGGTTTGGAGGGTCTAACAAAAAAAAATATACAATAAAACGACATCCTAATAAAAAATATACAATTTCCAAAAAAATAAAAAATTCTCGTTTATATAAAACAAGAAATCGAAATATTAGAAACAAAAATAAAACAAGAATAAACAAACATATTTAGCGAAAAAAATATAGGATTATATTATATAAATAATATTTTTATAATATAATGAGTTCAAATGCTATAAATAATCCTAATAGCCAAAATAACTCAAATGTTGAAGGCTTAAGACAAAATATAATTTCACAACTTCTTTTTAAATTTGGTGATATTAGAAGAATTGTTGATGACTTAGAAAAAACTTCTTCGAAAAAAGATGAGATTAAAACAAAAAGAGATGAATTGAATTTGTTTTATGATAAATTAGAAAATGATATTCAAAACGGATTATATGATAATGATGCGGATGCTCCTGAAAATATTTTTGATAAATATATTGATAATTTAAATAACGAGTTATCTTCTTTAACAGATAAAAAACTGGATGATGATGATGCGATTGAAATACCTTTATCATGTAAAGATGAAGTGATTCAATGGTTAAATAATGATATTAGTATTCCAAGAGTTCCAAATAAAGATGAATATGAAGAATTTATTGATGGTAAAAGTGAAGAAGATATTAAAAATATTAATATTTGTTTATTCGAATCAGGTATAAGTATTATTGGTGTTAATCTAGTTCCAAAACCTATCAAAAGAGTTCCTGGTGCTGGTGCTGGTGCTGGTGATGGTGATGGTGCTGGTGGCGTTCCTGAAGTTGATGATAAAGAAGAGATTTTGTTAGAAAAAGTAGACGGCATAAAATCTATGCTAGTAGAAAATAGTAATTTTTCTCTTGAACCTAAAATAGACGAAAATACAGTAACGTTGATAGCAATATCGAAAGATAAAGATGGAATAAAATACGATACTGTTACTATAAATAATGTAGATGCTGGAGATTATATGAAAGGAGAACATACATACAATCCAGTAGCGTCAAGTAAATCCTGGTTTGGCAGAGGTGGCAAAAAACACTTCAATACAATCCGTAACAAGAATAGAAAGTATCGTAAAACCGAAAAAGCAGGCAAAAAACATGTATCAAAACACAAACGAGACAAATTAAATAAATATCGTAGAACTCATCGTAAATAATACTTTTATACTTTTTGTATGAATAAAAGTATTATATAACTATAATATAAGATTTTAGAATTTAGAAATTATGAATATTGACATTAATGATAATGCTGATATAGAATTAAAAAAACTATTAGGATTGTTAATATTTGGTGGTAATAATAATGTAGATGATAATACTACTACTAATATTACTAGTATTGCTAATGACGATAATGCTGGTGTTGCTACTGACGATGTTGCTACTGAGGTTGCTAATGACGATAATGCTGGTGTTGCTAATGACGATAATGCTGGCGATAATAATTCTGGTGTTGCTAATGACGATGTTGGTAACGATGATAATGCTGGTGTTGCTAATGACGATGTTGGTAACGATGATAATGCTGGTGTTGATACTAATGTTGATACTAATGTTGATACTAATGTTGATACTAATGTTGATACTAATGTTGATACTAATGTTGATACTAATGTTGATACTAATGTTGATAATTCTATAAATGTAGATGAAGAAATACAAGAACTTGAAGAAATGGATAAAGAAAGAACAGAAAGAATAGAAAGATACGACAAAATTTTCAATAATTTGAAACAAACTATCATAAATGAACAAAAAAACAAAGAACCTACTGAAGTAAATAATGTAATTAAAACAAACTTATTCGATAAAATATTTTTTGAAAATATGATAAAATTTTATAATGATTATCAACCTGAAATTGTATTAAAAATGTTATATATTTTTGAATTGTATAAAAATATCATAAAAATAAATAATGAAAAAAAAGAACTATTATTAAACGACAATATAGAGAAAGATACAAAAGATGAGTTGTATACAAATTTGTTAATTGATAGAAAAAAATATATAGATGAATTGACAAAATTCGAAAATTTTGAACAAGCAAAACCATATTTAGAATCGGCTATCAATGATATTAATTTAGATTTATACTCCAACCCCAATAAAGAATATAATGATGAAGAGTTGTATAGTTTATTAAAAGAAAGTGAAAAAATTGTACAGGGTAATAATCTACCATCACCACCACCATCACTGTCTAGTTCATCATCATTGTCATCGCTATCTAGAACACAATCATCAAATCAATCAGAAACATTTACACCACCACCTCCACCATCTATCGAACAAAAAGAGGTTTTAATAATAAAACCATTAAAGAATACAGTAAGAGATGTCAACAACAAAGTCATCGATTTTCACCAAGGACCGGCAAATGATAAAATGAAAAACGCGTTATTCGGTGAAAACCCTAATTATACTGAATTTTTTCAATTTGATAAAAGTATTGATAGTGAAGAATTTATCGATGTTGCCGAAGGAAACAAATATGATTATATTTGGATTGCTAGTCCATTATTTATAGATACAACTTTCAAACCTATACCTATCTGTGTAGATAATTTGAAAAATCTATTAAAAAAAAATGGTCGTATTATTTTCACATTACCGACAAAAAACAAAAATAATAATACAATCAAAATACAAGATTTATATCGGGATATTCCAAAACCGATTGATGATGTGCGTAAAAAAGATGTAGACGACTTAACCACTGTTTTTAATCAAAACTTTGATTATATAAAAAATGACGGTTACAGAATGTATAAATTAAAAGATATTGTTCAAGAGCCATCAAATATCATTTCAGACGAATCAATAATCAATGGAATCATTGGAGAAATATTGTCAAATACATCGATTCCATCAAATCTGCCAGAACCTGCTCCGCTGGCACCAGAACCAACAATACCATTGACAACCGCCGTTTATTCAGACGAATCAATAATCAACGGAATCATTGGACAAATATTATCTGGAACAACCACGCCAAAACCACCAACATCATCAAGAGCACCGACTATATCAATAATGCCACCTACCACATCAATGATTTCAGACGAATCAATAATCAACGGAATCATTGGACAAATATTACCTGGAAAAACGATGCCAAAACCACCAACATCATCAACAACCGCTATTCCAGTAGGGCCTACCACATCAATGATTTCAGACGAATCAATAATCAACGGAATCATTGGACAAATATTACCTGGAAAAACGATGCCAAAACCACCAACATCATCAACAACCACTATTCCAGTAGCACCTACCACATCAATGATTTCAGACGAATCAATAATCAATGGAATCATTGGACAAATATTGCCTGGACAAACATTGCCTGGAACAACGATGCCAACAATTCCATCAGCACCAGAACCAACCACGAATTCAGACCAATCTATCATCAATGGAATCATTGACAAAATATTGACTGGAACATCGAGACCAACAATTCCGTCAGCACCAGAACCAACCACGAATTCAGACCAATCTATCATCAACGGAATCATTGGACAACTATTATCATCATCAACATCATCATCAACATCATTGTTATCAAGATTATCATCAAGATTATCATCAATATTGCCATCAACACAATCATTAAGACAATTGTCCGCATTATTATCATCATTAGTTGAAAGAATATTAGAGAACGTATTGAGAGGAATCAAAATTACAGGAAAAGGAGTAGCTGGTCTAACTTTATTGTCATGTGCCATAGCATTGGGAGCATTGTATGCTTTAGGATATATAGCGCCGAAAGAATTGTATAAATACATTAACAAATTATTAAACAATATTGAATTGCCAGAACAAATAGTTGATGTTATTAATACTATTAAGTTAGTAATAAAAGGAGATGCTGAAAGTATTGAAAAATTAAAAAAATATACAAAAATAGGAACTGCTGGAATTGTGGCAGGGCCGCCATTATTGGCACTAGGTCTTGCCGCAGGTTCATTGTATGGTCTTGGTTATATTACAAAGAAAACATTATCAACAATTGTTTCTAATAATAAACTACGTAAAAGCAAGGGCGAAAGCGATGGAAATGTTGATAATGATAATGATGAGCTTAATGATGAAATTGTAAATGAGACAATAGAACTTGTTGAATTAGATAAAAAACGTCATATAATTGATAAAATATTAGATGAACCTATTACACGCGGCGAAGAAAGACCTGATATGTCTCCATTAGTTGCTAGAATAGAACAAATGGAAGAAAATGGCGACAATATAACCTACAATTTTATAAAAAATATATTTTTGAATCAAGAACAAGAGCAAAATAATTCAGTTGAACCAAAACCTGACCTCGATACTATGATATAATAGTCAAATTAGATAAATATAGCCAATAACCAAAAAATGTATTTTTTTATATAAATTTAAAAAATATATATAAAAATTTCAAAACAAATCTTATAAGAAAAATGTCAAAAAAATATGTCATGGCGAATATCAATATACCAATACAAATAAACATGGACGATAATAATAGGGTAATGCCTCTTACTGAATACGTTAAAATTTCTATTTCGAATTGTGATAATTTGCCAGAAAAATCATCCAATAGTTTTACGTTAATGGAACAAATAAACAAAATGTTCTCAAATAATGAACCAAGTATAATAGATGATTCAGCATTGTTCTCGAATATAGAGGATGGAATAGTAACAATAGTCGAGGATACGGATCCTAGCACAGATTCTGGGTATGAATCTAGCGACGATTCTGGGTATGAATCTAGCGACGATTCTGATTCCGCCGAGGAAAGTGAAACAAATGACCAACAAGAATCTACTCAAGAACCTTCTCAAGAATCCAGATTAACAATTTCTACAAATGAATTATTGAATAAAAAATCAAAATCACAGCACCTAAATACAAGTTTTAAAAATAAACCAACAACAAGTTCTCGATATACATTAAAAAATTTATCGTAAAGGTCGTTGGTTTGGTTCGATTATCAAAGGTTCCGGTAAAAACACAGGAAGTTTATCAATAACATTTAAACTTTGGAGTTGTTTTATATCAGGAACACATTTTGGTTGTGGATTCACTAGATTAGTGGAACCAATGCCAAAAAGGTCGTTTTCAATATCGCAATAATTAGTAGAAAGATGTTCTCGTGCCATTCTACCAATCAATAAACCATTGCCTGGCAAATGACTTTTTACTGGTTTGCCTTGTGCTGCGTGTTCATATGTAGAGTAACCCGAAATATTATTATTGATACGTTGTTCGAATAAATAATCACCTGGAGTATTTTTATTTCTAGTAGATGCCATTTTATATTATTATATATTTTATATAATAATAAATATATATTGTTTTACGTTAATCTCTTCAATAATTCAACATAACATTCGGTAGTATCCGTAAATTCATTTTCATTTGTATAAAAAAGCACTAAACATTCGTGAAAGATGTCTAAATAATCATAACTAAATAAAATTGTCAGACCGATTTCTCTATCGGTTGAGAACATACGTGCGGCCGCCTTATCAAGTACATATAAAAACAACGAATTTTTAGTAATATCATGGAGTATTGAATCCATTGCGACTGATGCTGAATCTACATCATATTCATTTTCGTCTCTAGTTTCATCATCTAAATCTACATCGAATTTTGGAAAATTTTTTGGATTCATTTTAAATAATGTTCGTAAGCAGTTACGATATGTCGCGTTAGTGTTATAAAACATTTTTAGTTTGGTTGGATATACATAATGTGTTGTGATAATAGATAATTCGGTTTCGGTCTCTGGATTTTTTGTGTTCATGATTATAATATAAACGTTCTTGTATTTATATGATTTTTACGTTAATGATTTTACGCAAAAAAACACAAAAAAACTAGACGGTAGGGAAAAATTCCCAATCGAGGTCATTACATACTTTTTTCCATATCATATCTTGTTCCAATTGTTTTTCTCGGTCTTTCATCATAGGAATATAAGGTAGATATTGTGTTTGGTCTAGGAGAACACAAAGTTGATAAAGAGTATAAGTATAATTAAAGAAATTAGTGCGGTTTGCTGGACAATGAACTGCCCAAGGTTTTTGTATTTCGATAAAGAGAACACAAAGAGTTTCATGTAATTCTTCATTCATAATAGGTGGTTTAATACCAAATTGTGAATTGATATATTGAATATGTTCAAAGTATTTATTGAACCCGAGTTTTCTAAGAATATCACGCATTTTATCATAATTAATGAGAGACATATCTTTGATACGTTCTTTTTTGATACGCGCACGGATAGCGTCAATAACTTCTTCTGGTATTTGTGTAGTTTCTTTCGCTTGAAATTGTGAAAGGATTTCTTTGAAATGATTGAGACGTATGTATGCTGTATAAGAAACCTCATTGGGAGGTTCTTTATTGGTTGGTTTCGAACTATCAATAATATAGGTGATAAATTTACCACAATTATGATTATTACAAATCAAAATTCCTTCTTCATCTTGTGGTATAAGTTCTCCACAATTACAATTTTCACAAACATCGGATGGGACAACAAAATCCTGTATATTGGATATTTCGTTGTTTACGTTACGCCAATAATTTTGATATGCCTTTTTGGATTGAGCGTATTTATCAGAAGTGATAGTATTTGATTGTGGTGTTTTGGATTTAATTTTAAAGAAAGAATTGAGAACATTTGTGTTTTGATTAACATTATTGGAAGTGGTAGAAATCTGTTTTTTTTGTTCAAAATAATCGAATATATATTTGGAATTATCTAGTAAATAGTTTTTTTTCTCTAGTTTCAATGTTTTGATTTGTGATTTCAATGAGTATATTTTATCTCGTATATCCAAAAAAATCTCAATATTATCGTTGTTTAATGTTTTGATTCTATTTTTCAATGTTACGATTTCCGTTTGTAAATTGGGTATGATACTGGTTTCGTTTTCTCGAAATTTTTCTAACATTTCAGTATGTTTTTCATCAATTGTATTAATTTGGTATTTTTGTAGATTGTTTGCACTGTTTTTTATAGATTTCATGATATAGTAATAATATTTTCAGTTTTATATATATTTTTCGATTATATAATAAGTGATTTTTATCGGCCGGTTTATTTTTCTTCATAATATTTACCTTCTTTTCCACACATATTTTCAAATTTTCTTGATACAGAACAATAAAGGTATATATTATCGTGATCATCCGGTTTTCCATTCACTAGATAATACTCTGACTCAGGTTCTATGGGAAACATAGAACATTGTCCAAATTTACTACGAGTAAAAAAGTCTTTTCTAAAAAACTTACAGTTAATACATAATTTTGGTGTATGTTGATTTGCTGAAAATGGCGATAACATAAAAGCGTATGTAAGCATAGAAATAAATTTCATTTTTAGTAAATTAGAATAGAGAACAACCTTTAATTTGTTTTTGACGGAATTATGAATTTTACGATAATTGCTAAATCGATATTTACAAAAAAGTAGTGAATTATTTAGCAATATTTAACAATATATTTTCAAAAAATTAAAAATCAAAAAATTTCTAATACTATTATGTAGAATGATAATAATGTTATCGAGACAAAAATAAAAATGTTGTTATCAAAAGCACAATTAAGAAAAATAAAAAATAATTAATGTTTTTTTTCCAAAATTATTTTCTTTGTATGCTATATAGAGAAATCTAAAAATGGCTGGTGGATTAATGCAATTAGTCGCTTATGGCGCACAAGACGTATTCCTTACTGGAACCCCTGAAATCACTTTCTGGAAAGTCTCATACAGAAGACATACCAATTTCGCAATGGAATCCATTGAACAAACCTTCTCAGGACAAGCCGACTTTGGTCGTCGTGTCACATGTACCATCTCAAGAAATGGTGATCTTGCCTACAGAACCTACTTACAAGTCACTCTTCCAGAAATCAACCAAGATATGAAAGTAGCTGGAACTGATGGTGTTTATGCTCGTTGGTTAGATTTCATCGGCGAACAACTTATTGCTCAAGTTGAAGTCGAAATTGGAGGCCAAAGAATTGACCGTCAATATGGTGACTGGATGCACATCTGGAACCAAGTTACTCTTACAAGAGAACAACAAAGAGGTTATTTCAAGATGATTGGTAACACCACCCAACTTACCTACATCACCGACCCAGCTTTTGCTGCCGTCTCTGGACCATGTGCTGCTGCCGGAGGACCATCCCAAGTATGTGCTCCACGTAACGCCCTTCCAGAAACCACCCTTTATGTTCCTCTTCTATTCTGGTTTTGCAGAAACCCAGGACTTGCTCTTCCATTAATTGCCCTTCAATACCACGAAGTCAAAATCAACATTGATTTCCGTCCAATTGGAGAATGTCTATGGGCTGTCAAATCCCTTGCTGCTCTACCTACCGCAGGAACTCAATCAGTATCCCAAGCATACCAACAATCCCTTGTTGCTGCTTCCCTTTACGTCGACTATATCTTCCTTGATACTGATGAGCGTAGAAAGATGGCACAAAACCCACACGAGTACCTAATTGAACAACTTCAATTTACTGGTGATGAATCAGTTGGATCTTCATCAAACAAGATCAAGCTTAACTTCAACCACCCATGTAAGGAACTTATCTGGGTTGTCCAACCTGATGCCAACGTTGATTACTGCTCATCCCTTGATGCTGGTGGTGTTCTTTTCAGAACTCTTGGTGCCCAACCATTCAACTACACTGATGCCATTGATGCTCTTCCAAACGCTGTCCATGCTTTCGGTGGTCCAGTTGAAACCTCAGGTGCCAATGCCTTCATCAACGCCTCTGGATTATTCCAAATGCCAGGTGCTGCTGATGTCGGTCTATCAGGTAACTCTGATTGGGCAGGTGCTAACTCAGCATACCTTCCATTCCAATCAAACACTAGTACTAATGACGTCACTGGTTCATCATTATCTGATGCTGGAACATTCGTTCTTGCTGAAACTGCCATTGATATGCACTGTTGGGGTGATAACCCAGTCGTCACCGCTAAGCTTCAACTTAACGGCCAAGACAGATTCTCTGAACGTGAAGGCTCATACTTCGATGTTGTCCAACCATACCAACACCATACCCGTAACCCAGACTCTGGTATCAATGTATACTCATTTGCCCTAAGACCTGAGGAACACCAACCCAGCGGATCTTGCAATTTCTCCAGAATTGATAACGCAGTCTTACAACTTGTGCTTTCATCTGCTACCGTTTCTGGAACCGCCACCGCCAAAGTCAGAGTTTATGCTGTCAATTACAACGTATTGAGAGTCATGTCCGGTATGGCAGGCGTCGCATACAGTAACTAATTTAATTAGAATAAATATAATTAGAATAAAATCAATATAAAGAATACATGTTATAAATAAATATAACATATATTATGTTAGATGCCTCTCATTGTCAAGTGATTTATTCATATAATTATGAGTTTAATTGTGCTGTATTATCATATAATGATAAATATATATACGTGGATTGCGATGACCTTATGAAAGTATTGAATTTCAAGAAAAATTTTACATTAAATAATAACGAGGATGATTATCCAAGTTTCGGTGAAAATTACAAAAAATATTTTTTAATAGAATTTTTATATAAATTTGATATGGAAAGTGTAACTTATGTATTTCTCAATAACAACAAATATGATTTACGAAAATGTAATGTTGAAATATATCATAAATATCACCGTGAAATCGCAAAATCATACAAAATTATTAAATATATACCTGGTCATTTTAAAAATCGAGGCATTTCCGCAAATCAAATGAAAAATCCATTATGGATTGTAGAAGAGAATGGTGAAAATATTATATTAATGTATTGCGAAAAAGATACAATTGTAAAATTATGTGAAAAATCATACAAAGAAATTTTGGATTTTGAAAACCAAATAAATGAAAAAGTGACATTTTTTTTACAAAAAAATGGATATATTGCCACTCATATACCAAAATGTAAAGGGGATGTATTGTATATTCATCAAATAATAACTGGTTGTTATGGAAATGGAAAAGGAACTGCTGATATTAGTGTTGACCATATTGATAGAAATCCATTAAATAATACATATGGAAACTTACGAACTGCTACACAAAAAATGCAACAATTAAATTCAATAGGAATAATGCCAGGAACTAAGAAAGAACGCCAGCAAAAAGCAAGACCATTGCCAGAAGGCATTCAACAATCGATGATGCGAAAATATGTAGTATATTATTATAATGTATATAATAAAGAAAAAAACTTAAGTAGAGAATATTTTCGAGTAGAAGGACATCCAAAATTGGAAAAAATTTGGGAAACAACCAAATCTGAAAAAGTTTCGATATTGGAAAAACTGCGACAAGCTAACAAAGTAGTTGATGATTTGGAAAATGATATATACCCTGAAAAACAACAAAGCAAATTACCTAAATATGTATCTATTATTTTATTTAGGAACAAAGAACATTTATACTACGACAAACGAGGAGGAGAAACAAGAAAAAATTTAAAAATGGTATTACCTACAGAATACAATATAAACGAACAAATCAAAATTTTCAACGAAAAAATAAAAGAAAAATATGATGGGGAATCTATAATTACATAATTATTGGTTTTTGGTTTTGATATCAAACATCAATATATTGTATTTTTGCTTTCTTTTGAGAGAAAGAAAAAACTAACATATATTTTGTGTAATATAGATTTTATGCTTTTGTTTTCTCATTAATAAATATCAAATTTTAGAATATTTTATAATAGTTGCCTATTTAAAATCTTGTTTCTTGATTATTAAAGAAAAAAACAACATAAAGAGAAATTTACAATTTAAAATATAAAATGAGTGTTGATATAGTCAATCTTATTGAAAGCAATTCAATTGTTAAATTAAATGGTAATTATCAATCAAAATTGGTTGAGAAAATAAAAAATAGTTTTAATAGTTACGAACAACAGTTATTTTTGTCAAGTTTTTATTGTTATTTAAAGTATGATAATCAAACAGATTTTGTAATTGATTTAGATAATATATGGAAATGGTTAGGTTTTAGCCAAAAAGTTAATGCTAAAATGTTACTAGAAAAACAATTCATTATTGACAAACATTATAAAAAGTTGCTTTTGTTGCAACAAAAGCAAGATGAAAAGACTCATGGTGGTCATAATAAAGAAACTTTTCTATTAAATATAGATACTTTCAAAAAATTTTGCTTAAAAGCTGGAACAAAAAAAGCAGATGAAATACACGAATATTTTGTTAAATTAGAAAACATTATGTTTGAAGTAACAAAAGAAGAAAGCAATGAACTCAGATTACAGATAGAACAAATAAAAACCGACATGAATCAAACAGAAACAAGAATAAAAAAAGAATATGATGAAAAATTAATAAAAGAAAAAGTACTAGATAAACAAAACTTTTTATTAAGGGAATACGGAAATGCTGGTGCGTTGGTTTATATAGTAAAAGTAAAATCATATGAAAACGGAGAATATGTAATAAAAATTGGTGAAAGTAGGCGTGGCGTAGAAGCACGTTTTAATGAACACAGAACAAAATATGATGAAGCAATATTATTAGATTGTTTTATGGTAAATCGTAGTAGAGATTTTGAACGTTTTTTACATAATCACAAAGAAATTCGTCCAAATCAAAAAACCGATTTGCCTGGACACGAACGTGAAAATGAATTGTTTTTGGTGGGTAAGAATTTATCATATAGAACAGTTTTAAATATAATTAAAAATAATATTAACCATTTTAATGAAATTGATTATAGTACTTTACGTAATGACATTGAATCAATAAAAAATACATTATCAAACCAGAATATCTCACAAAACCCCCAATTTATTGAAAAATTTGAAAATACAATTAATTCATTACTAGAAAGTCAAACTATTTTATTACAAAAAATGAACAATTTCGAGAACATCATCAAAGAACTCTCGCATAAATTAAATTCATCACAAACGAGAACAACCACCAATTTCGAACAACCATTGCCGACAATTGGACCAAGATTACAAAAAATAAATCCAGAAACACTACAATTAATAAAAGTATATGAAACCGTAACAGAATGTATGAAAGAAGACGGTTCAATAAAAAGACCAAGTATTCATAAAGCCATACAAGAAAATATAGTATATAAAGGGTTTCGATGGATGTATGTAGATAGAGAACTAGACCCCAATGTATTATATAATATCAAACCGAATAAGCAATCCAAAGCACAAAATCTAGGGTATATCGCAAAATTAGATGAAAATAAATCACAAATAATAAACGTATATATTGACAGAAAAACCGCAGCAGTAAATAATGGATACGAATCGATATCCGCATTAGATAATCCAGTAAAAAAAGGAACAATAACAAATGGTCATTATTATATGTTATATGATAGTTGTGAAGAAAATCTAAAACAAGAATTTGTCAATAGAAATGGAGAACCTATTTTATACAAAGATGGTGTAGGGCAATATGATGCGCAAAATAACCTAATAAAAGAATTCGTTTGTAAATATGATTGTATAAAAACATTACAAATAAGCGACAAAACATTAGCCAAGGCATTGGATAAAAACAAACCATACAATGGACATTATTATAAGAGTTTGGGTTCAAAGACACTTTGTTGAATATAATAATTATCGATCAATAAAGGAGGTAACCGAAAGTTATTCCCTTGCGGCGTTCAATAAATTATAATTGATAAATGTAGAATAGAATCAAAATAAAAACAAATTCCTCGATTATATATTTTACATAAAAACCGCATAAAAAAATATATATATATATAGAATATCTAAAAACGAAATGTCTTTTGTATCATCAAAATTACATACACAAAATGATTTATTAATGAAAAATTTAATGGATTTTTATCAAAATCATGCGAATTTAGATAAAATGATGCGTATTATAAATGGTGAATCGAAAATTTCATTAAGAATCGTAGATTGGTTTGTAACAAATTACGCAAAAAAATATTATACTGTTTATGATTTGAGTTTCGATAACAAACCCGAAATCGCTCGTTTTAAAGTATACAATGATTATAAATTAAAACTAAAAGCATATAGTAAAAAACGATTCGACCCATTTTGTAGATGGGAAAGAATTACAATACCATATAACAATGAAAAGTTCATGGAAACTACGATTGGACAATTGAATTTTTTCAAATGGGCAATAGAGAACAAAATAGTAGATTATATCGAAACCAATTATATTTCAATAGAGGATGATATGAATTTTCGAAATAGTACATCAAAACGCAAACATACACCAACTACTGCGTCGAGTACAGATTCCGAAATCAGTTCTAGTTCATCAATTACAACAACAAGTTCGAATGAAAACGCGAAAACACGAAAGAAACGCGAAGAGTTATCGGAATCAGCCTGTAAATGTATAAAAAAAGAGTCTATCAAGATAATTGTAAAATTCAATTAGAGAATTTTTCTATATAAAATATATAAAATCGGATGAACCCAACTTTAGAAAATGAAAAAATAGGCGAGGAATTCGTAAAATATCTAGAAAAAGAAATAAACAACGATTTTAGTAATATAGATAACGACGAAAAGGATAAAATTCTAAAACTTGTAGATAAATGTGTAAAGAAGTATGATGCAATAATTGATTCTACTTTTGTAAATGCCACTCCAATAAATATAGAAGACAACGCAGTGAATGAGGCCAGTGCTACAAACAATGATAGACGTAGTATAACAAGAAACCTAAAAATCCCACTAAAATTCGCATATAATACTACAATTGGAGAAGTTAGAAATGGAAGAATACCTATTCTTGATAGTATTCATAGAACAATTTATAGAAAACTATATAACAAAAATGGAGAACATGGTTCCACTGTATTTCCAAAAGATGAAAACTATTACAAATTGGGTGGAAAAAAGGTTCTCGTTCTAAAAGAAACAGTAAGACAATGAAAAATAAAAAATAAAAAAACGTCAATAAAATATAATAATAATTTTTATATTTTATTCCCATAGACAATTTCATTATATTTCCAACATATCCACTTTATCACTATCTTCGATAAATTCACCTATAAATTCATTTATCAAAAATAACCATTTTGCGCCGAAATTATTAGAATCCATTAAATCATATTCAATATCTTCATTTGTATCGATTCTCAGCAATTTGAATTCAATAGGTCTATAAATCAACCATTGGTCATGATAATCTTTACATTTTTGTAGATAATCCAATTGTATAGAGTCTTCACCATCACGAGACCGTTTGTTAACACGTTTAGAACATACTTCAGCGTCGGCATCAATATAAATAACACCACTAAGTCCAAATTCATCTGTAAATTCAGTACAAAATTGTTTATATATTTTATATTCAACGTTGCCGATTACACCATCGTCTGACAACATTTGGGCAAATATTTGTTTATCGGCTTCTAATGAACGTTCGCAAATAATAATTTCACACTCTGGATTTTCACGAACTGCTTTGCGAATCAATCGTAAGCGAGTGGCATATGCCATAACTTGGAATGAAAATGCGTATTTATGTGGGTCACTATAAAATTTTTGTAAAATATTTTCGCCAGTTTCGTCGTCTTTGATGGCTTCCCAAATATCAACAGGCTCTTTCAAAAACATAATTTTTTTATTGATTTCATTTTTAGCATTGATGTATTTTTCCAATTGTTCTAAAATAGTACTTTTACCGGCACCAATATTACCTTCAATAGAAATGATAGTAGGGCGTTTTGTTGTCATGATTATCGAAATCTGTTATAATATAATATATTTTTATTTTGAATATATTATAATCAATTTTTTCATTTTCCACCGTTGTTCGTTTTCAAATTTACTTATTTTTTATAACTTTTTAATGAATATACTTCTATATCTTCAAACGACAATTTCACAGGTTTTCCATGTTCAACTCTTTTCCAGTGAGTATATTCATCACGGAGATTTACGCTTCTAGCCATTTTGTATTCTCTATGACCAAAAGGTATAAAATTTATCTTGTTGTTTGTAGTGTCAATTGATTCTATAATGCCAATGTATTCTTCACTATCCTTATAATCATTTTCTTCATCCATATCCATTTTTTCAATTAAATAAAGTTGATAATTTGGTTCTAGATTAGAAATGTTAGTTACTTTTTCAAAATCAAATTTATCCGGATTTCCACCCTTTTGTTTTCTTGTTTTCAAAGCTTTCGATGTTTTCAAAGTTTTGTTTTTTTTATTATGAAGCTGTTTTTTACTTTTTATAGTCATTTTACTATATACTATATACTATATTTATAAAATTTTTTTTGTGAATTTGAGATCTAAAAATTGTAAAATTACCATTTATTGGGGCAATCTTCTTTCATCATTCGATAATGTTCTCGAATCTCTCTTTTTTCTTCCACTAAAACTTGTCTAAATTCTCTGGGGTATTCTTTTTCCAATTTATTTCGACGAGTAACTAAAGTCCAACCCTCCAACGTTTCATTATATAATGGTATATCGAGAACCGGAAAAACATCAGATTCAACGTATTTATCGATATTATCAAATGCAATATATGAAACATCATCTAGTTTAGTTACCCAAATGTGGATTTCATTAGGAACCGTCCGAGTATCAACTATCGGGTCATACATTTTATTTATCAGCGTATAAGTTTTCGGTTGGAACATTATTATAATAGCAACATTTTTGTTTCGAATGTTCTCGGCGGTTTGAATTTTAATATATCGAGAACCTTTTTGGATGTAGGAAATTCGTCAAAACCATAAATATCTTGTAAAAGTAACCATTCAAATAAACCACCTACATAAACATATACATTCGAAAAACCTAGATTTAACAATTGTTTCGCTTTTTTTTCGACCGAATCATCGTTCGAATGTTTTCCATAAATGATAAATTTGTACTTTTTGAATTCATATTTGGTCATCAAATCATTAATAAGACTTTCCTCTGAATTATAAGAAATAGTATTCTTAATCAGGCAATCTTGCTCTATAATTGGTAATGTATTTATAATAATAGATTCACTTTTGTATGATGATTTCAATATAAATTGTATGTCTTCAAATGATATTTTAATATATGTTTTTTGAAATAATCCATTAAACATGATTTTTATTGATTTCTATTCTACTAATATATTGGTTCTCAACATTTATATATTTTTAACGAATTAGATAAAATATATATATATTACGCAAATCATTTAGATAAATAAATATTTGTTATTTATACAAATAGTCTATAAATGACACTTATCAATAATATTGAAATAGATGATATCCAATATAAAAGAAACATAATAAAAGAAGCCATACTAAACAACGACCCAATAGAGGATAAATTACACGTTGTTCTCACTATTTCAAATCCATGTTTATATGCTAGACGATATATTTTAATAAAAGAAATGATGAATCGATTAGAATTGGAGGAAACAGATGTTATTGTATATGTAGTCGAATTAGCATATAAGAAACAACGATTTATAATTACAGATTCAAAAAATCCAAGACATTTACAAATACGTACAGAAACTCCAATATGGCATAAAGAAAATATGATAAATTTAGGAATACAAAAATTATTACCTAAAAATTGGAAGGCAGTAGCATGGATAGATTCCGATTTAGAATTTGAAAATATATCCTGGGCAAAAGATACATTGAAAGTTCTCAATGGTACAAAAGATATTGTACAAATTTTCAGTCATTGCGTAGATATGAATAAGGAGGAGGAAGCAATGAGTGTTTTTGTGAGTTTTGGATATCAATACGTAAAAGGGTTGCCTTATAGACGTGAAATAAAGAATTTTTGGCATCCAGGATATGCTTGGGCTTGTACACGAAAGGCATATGAAAAGATGGGAGGATTATATGAATGCGCCATATTAGGTTCAGCAGATAATGTAATGGCATTATCGTTAATACAGCAGGGATTAAGAGGTATTAATGAAAAATCGACAGACGATTATAAAGACAGTGTTTTAAGATATCAAAATCGAGTTAAAACATTGCGTTTGGGTTATGTTCCAGGAGTGTTAAGACATTATTTTCATGGTTCTAAGGAAAATCGTAAATATGGAGATAGATGGAAAATCTTATTGAATCATAATTTTTCGCCAAGAGAACATTTGACACATGATGAAAATGGTATTTTAATACCAACGCCCGAATGCCCGCGTGAAATGTTAGATGAGATATTGAATTATTTTAAGGAACGTAATGAGGATAGCTGTTATCAAAAAGATAAACCGAATCAAATACAACTGAATGCCAATGAGTTTTTAGCGAAACCAGATATAATTCTAGAAACAAAAACAGAAAAACATGATGAAATCGAAAGTGAAACCGAATCAGATATGGATATGGAATCGATAAACGAACGAATGATGGTAATGTTCAATATAAATTCGATACATGAAGCTATAGATAAAGTATTAGGAATCGAATAATCAACAAAAAGTTTCGTTATAATTATAATGATTATAAAAAAAATCATCTCTAAAAATGTTTCATAAAATTGATTCAAAAATATATTATTATTTATTGATAATAATATAGTCAATACAATAATAACAATACAATGGACCTAAAACAAAGAAAACTAACACGTTCTGAATGGGAAACCATTGAACAACCCGTATCACCAGAAGAAAAACAGATTTTACAACTAATAAAAAGTGGTTATGCTGATGTAAATATTCGTTCCAATGAAACACAATCGATGTATTCTTTTGTAAAAATAGAACAAACCCCGGAAACTGAATACTTTTTATATAAAAATTATTTCGACGATACTATTCAATTAATTATATCAAAATATGGAAAAAAATCACCACTAGAAAACTATAACAAAACCATTATCAAAGGAGGTGGTGAATTAAAAACATTGAAAAGTGCGGATTCAATTAGAATACAGAATTTGGACACTAATATTCAATCCAACAAAACCATCATATTCGAGTTCCTCTTATTGGACTTAGCCAAAGATTTATTAAAAAATATTTATAAAAAATACAACAAATATGCGTTTTATTTATATACAATTTTACAATTAAAAAAAGCGTCGATTCGTAACATAAACCAATATGTAATGAAATTCATTGATTTCGTCATCGAATATGCGAATAGTCTTACAAAAACCAGCGAAATCATATCAAACGCATACGAATTCATCGAAAAAAACTCATATTTACTCAAATACGAAGACAGAACATTATTCAAACATCAAAAAGAACTGTTTTCAATATGTCAGCCAACACTAACAGAAAACCAAGGTTTCAACCCTAAATTAATATTATACACAGCACCGACGGGCACAGGTAAAACATTATCCCCAATTGGATTATCGGAAGGTTATCGTATAATATTTGTATGTGTAGCTAGACATATTGGACTAGCACTTGCGAAATCGGCTATTTCAATGGAGAAAAAAGTAGCATTTGCGTTTGGTTGTGAGACCGCATCGGATATACGTCTCCATTATTACTCAGCAATCAATTATACAAAAAACCGACGTTCAGGTGGAATAGGTAAAGTAGATAATAGTGTAGGTGACAACGTCGAAATAATGATATGTGACGTACAATCATATATTACTGCTATGCATTATATGTTAGCTTTCAATCCAGCCGAAAAAATAATTACCTATTGGGATGAACCTACTATAACTATGGATTACGAAGAACACGAATTACATGAAATTATACATAACAATTGGACAAACAACAAGATACCAACCATGGTATTATCTTGTGCTACTTTGCCGGCATCGGATGAAATATTATCAGTTTTCGATGATTTTCGTAATAAATTTGATAATGCTACTGTACATATAATTACTAGTTATGATTGTAGAAAATCAATACCAATATTAAACAAGGAGGGTTATTGTGTTTTGCCACATTATTTATATTCAGAATACCGCGATTTAATGCGATGTACCGACTTTTGTAAAGAAAACAAAACATTATTACGTTATTTTGATTTACGTGAAATAATCCGTTTCGTAGAATATGTGAATGATAATAATTTCGTCGATGAAAATTATTTGATAGATTCTTATTTCTGTGGAAAGATAACAGATATAACCATGAATAGTTTGAAAGAATATTATTTGGATTTATTATTACATATTGATAGTGAAAATTGGAATAATATTTATAAATATATGGTTTCTAGTAGAAAGCGCAAATTTCTACAATCCAAATCAGCATCGATTGAAAAATCGAAAAGCGTAGATACAAATAATAGTATGGCAAAAACCGGTAATTCAATAACAAGAACAAATAGTGTAGGTAATGTTCCCGAAAAAAAATCAACCCAATCGAATGCCGCGTCGGGTATATTATTGACAACCGCGGATGCGTATACATTGACTGATGGGCCAACTATATTTTTAGCGAGTGATATTAACAAGATTGGTACATTTTATATACAACAGTCCAATATAGCTCCATCTGTATTTCAAAATATATTATCAAAAATAGTAAAAAATGGAGAAATCATTAATAAAATAGAAGAATTAGAACGACAAATAGAAGCAAAAGAAACTAAAAAAACAGACGATGCGGATTCAAAAAAAGGTAAAACAGAATTATCGCGCGAAAGTGGTAGATTATGTGAAGAATCCGTGAAAATGTCAGATGAAATCAATAAGTTACGTAAAGAAATACGTTTAATTTCATTAGACCCAATGTATTCACCAAATACACGTCCACATCAACAAATATGGACACCGGATGGTGTTGTGCGCGATAATGTATTCATATCAAATATCGACGAAACAATGGTCAAGACAATTATGACATTGAACATCGAGAATAATTTGAAAGTACTGTTGTTATTGGGTATAGGTATGTTTGTAGAAAATCAAGCACAGAATACGCAATATATGGAAATTATGAAACAATTAGCAGATGAACAAAGATTATTTATTATTATTGCGTCTACAGATTATATTTATGGAACGAATTATCAATTCTGTCATGGATTTATTGGTAAGGACTTGACAAATATGACACAACAGAAAATTCTTCAATCGATGGGACGTATTGGGCGTAATAATATTCAACAAGATTATACGATTCGTTTTCGTGATGATGATATGATTTTGAGATTATTTAACAAGCCAGAAATAAATTTAGAGGCTATCAATATGTCGAAGTTATTATGTAGTAATTAGACCAAACTATTACAAAATGTAAAATTATAAAATATAAAAATATACTAATAATATATACTTTTTTAATGTCATCAAAATCATATGTAGTCGCAATTCCATCATACAAAAGACAAGAAACATTACTCACAAAATCATTGAAAACATTGATTGATGGTGGAGTGCCTGCTTCGAAAATATATATTTTTGTAGCAAACAAAGAAGAACATGAAGAATACAAAAAACATATACCAAAAGAAATGTATCATGAATTGGTTATTGGTGTAAAAGGTATTACAAACCAACGAAAATTTATGTTGAAATATTTCCCAGAAGGTCAAGAAATAGTATCGATTGATGATGATGTAGAAGGTCTATACAAGTCAAAAGGTACCACAAAACTAGTACAAGTCAAAAATATTGATAAATTCTATAAAGAGGCATTTGAAAGATTACACAAAGAACAATTGTATATATGGGGTATTTATCCAGTAAGAAACCCTTTTTTTATGAAAGATACAGTTACTACAAATTTGAAATTCATAATTGGAACTATGTATGGTTTTATTAATCGTCATAATCCCAAACTACAACCATCGAAAAAAATAAAAGAAAAGGAAGATTATGAACAAAGTATTTTGTATTATATGATGGATGGAGGAGTGTTGCGTTATAATAATATAACTATAAAAACCAAATTCCATGCTGAAGGAGGATTAGGTAAAATAGAACAACGTTTCGATGCAAATAAAGAAGCAGCCGAATATTTAGAAAAGAAATATCCACAATACATAAGTGTTTTTCATAGGGATAATGGTATGACCGAAGTAAGATTACGAGATTCTACTAATAAAACAGAAAAAAATCAAAACTCAAAAAATAAAACGCGCAAAAACAATAAAACAGAAAAAAATGTATAAAGTTCTATAAATGATAATATAATAAAAAGGCTTATTTTTTAGATTTTCTAGACTTTTTGGACTTTCTAGACTTTTTGGACTTTCTAGACTTTTTGGATTTTCTAGCCTTTCTTGATTTTCTGGATTTTCTAGACTTTTTAGATTTTCTACCACCTAACTCTAAATTCTCAAAACTATAATTAATCTTATTTGTATAGTCAATTAAATAATTTTCAAATTGCCCACTATAAATATTTAATTCTCTCGCTTTATCTCGTAAATAATTCATAAAATTAGTTCTCCTTTCTCCTTTGTCAGTAGGCATTTCTGTATCTTTATCAGCATTTTCAAACCACTTACTTGCTTCTTCGTCAATATCGAATTTAAATAAAACATTTAATTTTGAGTATGTTTCATTACCACCACAAGTTTCATCACCAACACATAATACTTCAATAGCACTTTTAACACTTAGTACTAATCTTTCTATTATTCCTTTTACACAACTTGTATTATCTACTGCTCCACTATAAGCATTACAACTATCGTTTAAAAATGAAATTAAATATTGTGTTTTAAAATTATCATCTTGAGCAAAAACAAAATCGATACTTTTTCCTATAAGGTCTTTATCATTTTGTTCTATTCTATTATTAATTTTGTCAAATGCTGTATTAAATTGATTTATTTTTTCACTATCGTTTGGAAATAAAACATTTATATGATATGGAAAAATTTCTTGTATGTAACTATAAATATTTCCGTATTGTTTATCTGGCTGATCAATAAGTCTAACATACTCATTTTTGATTAGTTTAAATTTTAAAAAAGCATTATGTATTTCAAAAGCAACACCTTCAGGTTGTTGTTGTGGAATATATTCATCATCAGTTTCATCATCGACATCCATATAATGAGCAATAATATGGTCAATGCCAATAACATTTTCGTAATGTGTCCATCGTAAATTTACACCTTCTAGATCTGCATTTGTTAAATCAGTATAATATAAATATGCGTGATCTAAATTTGCTCGTTCGAAATCTGCTCCTATTGCTACCGCGTCTCGCAGGTCTGCCTCTTCTAAATTTGCGTCTCGCAGGTCTGCTCTTTGTAAATTTGCATTTCGCAGTTCTCCTCTTTGTAAATTTGCTCTTTGTAAATTTGCCTCTTCTAAATTTGCTTCTATTAAAATTGCTTCTACTAAATTTGCTCTTTGTAAATTTGCTCTTTGTAAATTTGCCTCTTCTAAATTTGCTTCTATTAAAATTGCTTCTACTAAATTCGCACCTTCTAAATTCGCACCTTCTAAATTCGCACCTTCTAAATTTGCTCTTCTTAAATCTGCCCCCTCTAAATGTGCCGTTTGTAAATCTGCTCCATCTAAATCTGCCTGTTGTAAATATGCCTCTTTTAAATTTGCTCCTTGTAAATTTGCTCTTCTTAAATCTACTCCTTCTAAATCTGCCCCTTCTAAATTCGCACCTTGTAAATTTGCTCCTAATAAGTCTAACGTTTGAAAATTATTAAGATATTTAGGATTTATAGCTATAGCATCTATAACTATAGAAGTAGGGTCATCACTATTTCTACGTTGTTCCAATAATTCATTCAAACGTTGTATATTTTGTTCTCGTTGGCGTAAATACAAACTCATTATATAAAGTATAAATATGTTATTTATGAAAAAATCAAAAAAACAATAAAACCGAAAAAAATGTATAAAAACAAACAATATAATTGATATAATGTGTGGAATTATATCAATTATAACCAGAAATGATAATTTTATGGACATCATGTTCGATGGATTGAGACAATTACAAAACCGCGGGTATGATTCAGCAGGTATATGTAGTATATACAACAACAAGTTTATTTTGAATAAATATGCGTCAGATGATAAGACAACCGCATTGGATAAACTAGAATATCATGTCGTTGACTATATCGATTCCAGTATTGGAATAGGTCATACAAGATGGGCAACACATGGCCCCAAAACCGATGAAAATTCACACCCACATATCAGTTCCGACAATAAATTCGCCATTGTTCATAATGGCATTATTGAGAATTATAAATATTTGAAAGATTATTTATTGAAACAGGGATATACATTCAAATCACAAACAGATACAGAAGTTATTGCGAATTTATTAGCATTTACCTATAAAAAACACAATAATGTCATTGAATCCATAAACGAAACAATCCAATTATTAGAGGGTACATGGGGATTATCAATATTATGTATTGATACTCCAAATAAAATATATTGTACAAGACACGGAAGTCCGCTTTTGATTAGCAATAACGACGACTACGTAATCGTTTCATCTGAACAATCGGGATTTTCCAAATTCACCAATCGATTTTTTGTATTAAAGAATTACGATATATGTATAATAGATAAAACCGACGATAAACTCACGATAAAAACAAACGAACATTATGAATTGAAAAACACAACAATCGCCGTAGAAAATAGTATCGGAAATTATCCTCATTGGACTATAAAAGAAATATATGAACAAATCGATAGTATCAATAACGTAATCAGTTATGGTGGTAGATTACGGTCATTAACCGAAGTCAAATTGGGTGGTTTAGAAACACATAAAACCGAATTATTAAAAATCGACAATTTGATATTATTGGGTTGTGGTACATCTTATTATTCTAGTATGTTAGGAGTACACTATTTCAAAGATTTATGTAATTTCAATTGTGTCTTATCATTTGACGGTGCCGAATTTACTGAAAAAGATATACCGTTATATGGTACAACCGCATTGATATTATTATCGCAATCGGGTGAAACAAAAGATTTATATAGATGTATTCAAATCGCAAAAGAAAAGGGATTATTTACAATAGGCGTAGTGAATGTGGTAGATTCATTAATAGCAAGAGAGGTAAATTGTGGTTGTTATCTCAATGCTGGTAGAGAAATGGCGGTAGCATCAACCAAATCATTTACATCACAGTGTATTTTATTATCCATGATTGCTATTTGGTTTTCACAAAACAAAAATATTCATAATGGAAAACGATTATTATATATAAAAGATTTGTATAATTTACAAAAAGACGTAATCGACGTGTTTGATGGTATAGAAGAAAAGATTACAAAACATATAGATATGTTCAATAATAGTAGTTGTTTTTTATTAGGAAAAGGTAAATCAGAGGCAATAGCCAAAGAGGGAGCATTAAAAATAAAAGAAATAACTTACATTCATAGTGAGGGTTATTCGACATCTAGTTTGAAACATGGTCCATTTGCGTTATTAACGGACGATTTTCCAGTAATTATAATAGCATTGAATGATGAATTTTATACAAAAAATGAAAACGCGTATAATGAAATAAAATCAAGAAATGCTAAAATATTATTTATTACGGATAACGCCGACGCGATACAAGATAAAGAAAATGTAATATTAATACCAGAAAACAGAAATTATGGAGAAATATTTACAGTTATTATTTTACAATTATTGGCATATAAATTATCGATAGCACGAGGTATAAATCCGGATTTTCCAAAAAATTTGGCAAAGGTGGTAACAGTGGAGTAGTGCCTTCGAATTTATTCGTCATTTTGGAATAATTTGTTGAGTTTATTATAACTAGTTGGATTATATAATTTACATACTCGAAGAGAACTACCATCATTTACATCACATCCATTCATTCTTGAACATATATTCATACATTCATCTATTTTTTTTATCCATCTAATATATTTTTCATTGACTACTACATTATTATCCGCTTTTATGTATGTCGTCGTATTATTATCGATTGAATTATCCATCGTATTATAATAATATAAAAAAGCATATATTTTTATATCATTTTGTAAACCTTATTGTTCGATTGAGCAAAACACCCCACCCCTTTTTATTTGGGCATTGTACGCATATTTTTTACAGTTTTATTATGTCTTTCATAAAATCTACGAGTTTTATTTTTGGTACGTAACCATACATTTTTTCTTAAATAACATACTATAGAAAGACGAATAGCATCATCAGTTTCTTTTACGATTGGCAAATTTGCGTGTGGCTGATGTACATCCATAAACAAAATATCACCGGTTCTTACGTTAACACCTAGACCATATTGAGGAAAACAGGTCTCGCCTCCATCATATTTGCCACGTTCAATAACAGCTAAATTGCCAAAACCCTCTTCATCATCACCTTTATCGGTATGTATTGTTGTTTGAAAATTCACATTAGTAGTTATCGTAGTAAATGATGTGCCTGGAATTTTGAAATAGGTTTGGTTCGCTTTTTTTCGTTGTAATTTATATTGTTCTGGTGTTAATTTGGAATATTGTTCGTCAATTTCTTTTATCAAAGGAATAGTTTTTTTAAAATTATCTGGATAATCTTGATTGAATCTACATTCACGTACAGTTACATCGGGTGTTTTCCCCAACTTTTTGAAAATTACTTTATGACTTGGAGACCAACGGTCGAAAAAACCAAATATATTCGACATAACCTTGGGATTTTCGAGTATATTTTTCTTTTTACTACCGGTTGTACTACCTCGATTGCTGCTAACATTCTTAGCAAACGCGATTATATTATCATAAAAATCATCAACGTTTTTATTAGTTAATGCTTTTTTTCTAAATCTTAATAATAATTTACCGTCATTTGTATAAACATCCGCGTCGTGGTCGATAATCGTTTTTATATCTTCACGTTTTAAAAATTTATTCATTTTTTTTTCTAATTTATTTTCATCATATTCTGGACTAACAGTATAAACAGCAATTCCGTTTTTGACTTCTTTTTTATCAATCATATATCGTTATTTTATATAATAATGATATATTATTTTTACACCATAGTATTGTAAAATAGTAAAAATAATATTTATAGTTTATTGATTATGTATTCAAAGAAACATCTGGATAAGTTTTTTTTGTATATTTATCAATATTTGTAGATATGCTATATAATATAGAGTTTGTAGTTTTCAATATTTTATTTTGTTCTTCTGTTTCTAACGCACTATTTCTATCTTGTTGTAATAAGTTTGATATTAAATATATGTCTTGTTTATCATATTTATCATATTTATTTGGAATAATTGATTTGTTATTATAAGCAGATACAGTAGGTAATCCAGTTGAACGACTTAGATAAATGCTATCTTCATAACTAGGCACATAACTAGATGCGCCGTATGTAAATGTGCCTGGTTGATTATAAGTAGTAGGAGTATTCAAACTGCTATATGGTATATTTACTTTGTTTCCACTAGCGTCAATCACCCATACATTACCGAAACTTAGGTCTAAAATATCTGTTCTATTTTTCCAAACATCAGCGGAATCATGATATTCAACATTGTAATTATCCGTTCTATAATTATACAAAGGATTTTCATCTGGGGTTGTCGGATTTTTTCCAGAACCAGCATATCCGGAAGTATATCCTTTTGCTATAGCATCTGCCTTTGATTTTTCACTATATTTATTAGTGGAGTCTTCATATCCTTCTATAAATATGTTCAATTCATGTAAAAACAGTCCTACAGCTAAACTAATTATTATTAATAAAAGTAATAGTATTCCAAAATATAAATTTCTCATTTTATATATATAATTGATAAAAAATAATTATGAGCAATACAAAATCAGTAAAAATGTATAGTAAAAAACCCAATAAGAGAAATGGCAAAAGGAAAACCATTTCAAAAAAGAGATCTAGTAGAAAAATGAAAGGAGGGGCTCTTTTTGAACAAGCGCCAGGAGTTTATTCTATCAATAAACTGGGTTCCGTATTAGACCATACAAATATATCATCTCGTACAATGCCGAATATAGTGTATAATTAGACCGATGAAGATTTCAATTGGTACGCACATAAAGGCGTCTATATGAAATTTCGTGGGCAATACCTGAATATTTGAAATGGAACAAAAATCCCATTTCAAATATTCAGGGGGTATAAAAAATCATCTCAATAAAAAAAAATATTTCATATATATATCAATATATATACGATAATGAAATTAAAACAAAAAATACTATTTTTCATGAGTATAGCACTAGTTATATTTATAATTTTAGCGTATTTTTTTATAATATATACTAAACAAATTGAAAGTTTGACTTCATTATCTGATTTAAAACTGAAACAAAAGGATTTAGAGCAAAAAATAGTTGATTTAAATAAACAAAAAACACAATTACAGAATGATGTAAATACTTTAATACAAACCGTAACTAATTTACAAAAAAATATGAATTTTCGAACAGGTGCCCAAAATACAATACAAATAAAAAATATGAATGAAACTTTGGTAAATAAACAAACTGAAATTAAAACGATAGATGCCAATATTGATAAAACAACCAAAGAAATTGAAATTTTAAAAAAAATAATTGCTGAACCATTTGACATATTGTTCAATGATATAACAAATTATCCAGATGGATTTGTCAAACCCAGCCAATCCAGTTTTGTGATGAATTCTATGATGAGTGGTATGCCGAATATTGTCTCAGTACCAATTGAAATAGAGATGGATAATACGCAAACGGTTTCAATCCCAAATGATTCTAAAACCAATACTATATTAGCATTCTCGCCTACGAACAATAGTAGTTTTCCAAATCTATTTACAATAGATATTAAATACAAAGGCGATACTAATGTTTGGGAATTGGCTACAGCTGACAAAAATCGTGGTTTTATGCCGAATTATCAATATAATAACGAAATACTAGAAATTGATAAATTTTCATCGAAATTTTTACATGATAAGAATACGTATGTGATTACTGATAAAAATATAAAAATGGCAGATATAGATTTAGGAAATAAAATTATGTGTATCACTACTACAGGAGATGTACTAGATAAAAATAATAATACATATGCGAAAGTAGAAAAGAGTTTGAAAGGTATGCGAATCGAATTTTTAAATGAAAAGGAAACTATTAGTGGAATTATAATCGTATTAAGTCCAAAAATAGCAGGTTATAAATTGCCTGAATAATAATCATCGACAAAATATTATTTATAATAAAAATATAAAAAGTAAATATTATTTATTGTATTGTGAATGTTGCCACGTACAATTTTACGAACTTATTCAAGTGTTTCAAAATTAAATGCTCAAACAACTGTTTCGGCATTGAAAGTATTTGAAAATAGTTGTTATCATAAAATCGACTTCAAAATCAATGAAGAAAGTAATGTAAAAGAAGCTGTAATGCGTTTCAGTGCTTTCAATATTGGTTGTTTAGTAGTTACAGATAAATTGGATAGAGTAGTCGGTGTATGTAGTGAGCGTGATTATATAACAAAAGTAGCAGTTATGGACAAATCATCAAAAGAACTGAAGGTCAAGGATATTTGTACATATGGTCAAAATATCATTATCGCAAAAAAGGATGATTCATTAGAAATGTGTATGAATAAAATGATGTATAAGGACATTCGTCATTTGTTAGTGATAGATGACAATAATGTCGATTTTGTTGGTATGATTTCAATCAAAGATTTGATAAAGGAAATTATGAAGAAAAATGAAGATACAATTAGTCGATTATCTGATTTTAAGATTGGAAAAGGAGCATTTTTTGGTAGTGAATAGATATTTTTCAAAATACAATAATTATATAATTATAATTACTGTAAAAAACAGGGAAAAACATGAAAAAATACGGTAAAAAAATATTATAGAGCGTTTTTATAATTAACTACATAAGGATTACTTTTCAACATATCAACAATTTCAGGAGTATTTCTATCTAATTGAATATTCGAATATAAACTATTCACACTGCCAGAAGCCGAACCCATAGTAGAAGCATCTGGTGATAAATAAGGCATTGTGCCACTCAATGGACGACTATTTTTTAAATATTCATCACGAGGAGCTTGACGCATATTAATATCGCTATTTAACAATGACATATTCCCTTGTACCATATATCCTTTGATTGTACTTGATTTATTATCATTATTACGTTGATTATATCCAGCTTCATAAGAAGTTAATTGACGAGTTCCAGCTCCAGCACTGGCAACACCAGAATAATAGAAGTCACCAGTTTCTTGACGATAAGTATGTGATGGTTGTTGTTCAGTAACTTGGTAAGCTCCACCCAATTGATTTGAATTTACGTTCAAATGAAATTTTGAATTTTCAGTAGTTTCACGAATAGTAGTTGCTGGACGGTCGGCTGGATTGAAAATATATGATTGTGGAACAGTTGTGCCTGGGTTTTGATAAGGACGTAAATTACCGACTACATTTTCCTTACGCGATGGTCTTAAAATATCTAATAATGGAGCGATGGCGGCACCTAATCCACCACCTACCATTCCAAAATAAGCATCTTGTTTATTAACAGAGCGATTATTTGGATAAGCCATTTTTGATTTAATACCGTGGTCAGATTCGGTAGCATTGTTACGACCTTGTGCGTTTGCTACACCGAATGGTACTTCACCTAATTGTTGGTTATGTGATGGCATGTATTCACCGGGAATATAATTTGATGAATTTTGGTAACCGGCAACACCGGAATACGTAACAGATGTTTCAGGACGAGATACGTATTTTTCGATAGGAACCGAACGCAATGTTTCACCTCTTCTAACACCTGACTGCATCAAACTACCATTCATATCACCATTTAAATTCAAATATTGTTCGTTTCCAATTTCAAAGGTTTTTTCTGGTAAATGTCTTTCCATGACACCCATTTGTTCTCTAGTAGCATTGGTTTTAATATGACTATTAGCAGGACCTTCATATCCAAACAACGAAAAACCACCAGGTTTTGGTTTGTTATCAACACGTAATTCATCTACATTTCTATCAGTCCATGCTTCGCGCATCATCATACCAGAATTGAATCCACCATAACCTTGTGTAGTATAACCTATACCTAAACCAGGAGCAACAGATTCTTCTGCGAAAGGTTTTACATTGGCCATTCGCATACTAGGATTGATACGCGATTGAATAAAGTCACTTTGATTTGGAGTACCAAAACCCCATTGTACATTATCAGCAGGAGCGAATAAGGGGGCAACCTCTTTTTTTACAATAGTTTGAGAACCAGCACCTGAATAATTATCTAAAATACTTTCATTTGTGCGTGAAGCTAAATTTTGTGAACGTATATTACTACCAAAAAAAGGTACCATATTATTATGTTGAAAGTAATCGCTACCAACTCGGTCGCCAGTTAATGAAAAATATGGAACTTCATAATCCGTTTTGGTAGTAGTCATATTGGGGTTGAAATATTTATCAGTATAAACGCTACCTCCATTATCAAAACGATTATTAGTTGAAAGTTCAGATGTTTGGTCAGTTTCAGTTGAAGTAATTGGATACTCGCTTGGATAATTTCTATTTGGAACATCTATATTTGGTAATTGACTATGGTTACTAAAAGATTCTTTTGATCCTTTATTTTTTGATTGATTATTTATAACATACATAGCACCTAGGGCAAATGCTGGGATAGCTAATTCCATTATTAATATTATATTAGACTTATATAATATTTATACATCTTTTATTGTTTTGTTTTTTTAAATATCTATAATGTTTATTTTGTGTATAAAGTTCCTGGACATCCAATCTCTCTACCACCAATACAAACCGATTTACCAGTTAAATAAAAATCCATATTTTGAGAACCTTCAATAATTGGTATAGTTGGTTTAAAATTATCTTTCTCTAAAATACGTGATTGTATATTTTCATGAAATGGTTTATCCAATCCATTCAATGGATTTAATAATGGATTTTCCCATCGAGTTTGTTCTAAATCTTTATACATCCATGCTGGATGACTAGCTCTACTTTCTTCTACAAAAGGTTGTGCGTTTTTATATGACATAGGAGAAGCAAATACAGCGTGTTTTTTATAATCATTTTTATCGACATAGTCACGGTTTATAGGACGGGTTAAACCAAATAAATCGCTTTCTAAATTAATAGAATTTTGTGTCAAGTTCGCACCCCATTTTTGTAAGCGTAATTGTGGTTCTTCCATAAAAGGTAAATCAACGCCTTGTCCGGGTGTATTCAGCATATATTTACCTACAAAACTACTTTCTTCTACTTGTTTTTTGATACGATATGGGTCATCATGAAATCTAGTAAAAGCCATAATTATATATTGTCTATTGGTTAATATATATATCGAAAAAATAGTTCTAAAAAAATATATATAAATATTCTTAATTATTATTAATAATCAAGGTTCTCGATTATGCCTAAAATTTGTCTAAATATGATTGTAAAAAATGAAAGTAGAGTTATCCGGCGTCTTATGGAATCCGTCTATGAATTAATAGATAGTTATTGTATTTGTGATACTGGCAGTACAGATGATACTGTAAATATTATAACAGATTTTTTTAATGAAAAAAATATACCAGGCAAAGTAGTGTTTGAACCATTCAAAGATTTTGGTTATAACAGAACATATGCTATGAAACAGTGTGTTGGATTACCAGATGCGGATTATTTATTGTTGTTAGATGCGGATATGGTATTAGAATTTGGAAAAAATCTCGATATAGAAACATTCAAAAATTCATTAGAATTGGAGGCTTATCATATATTTCAAGGTTCTCCATCGTTCTTTTATAAGAACGTAAGAATATTAAAAAATCATCCTGAATTTTCATATTGGGGTGTAACTCATGAATATGTTCAAACCCCTCCGCACGCTAGATACAATGATATAGATAAGAATTTATTATTTATAAATGACATAGGAGATGGTGGTGCGAAAGCGGAAAAATTCGAACGTGATATAAGACTACTAGAAAAGGGTTTGGAAGAATTACCGGGTAATGATAGATATACGTTTTATCTAGCAAATAGTTACCGAGATTATGGTAATAAAGAAAAAGCAATCGAGAATTATAAAAAACGTATAGAAATAGGTGGTTGGAAAGAAGAGGTATGGTTCTCGTATTATTCAATTGGAAAATGTTATAAAGATATGGGCGATATGGCGAATGCGATATTTTATTGGATGGAAGCTTATGAATATTTTCCAGAAAGAATCGAGAACCTGTATGAAATAGTGAATTATTATAGATTATTAGGTAAAAATAGACTGGCGTATGATTATTATGAAATGGCAGATTATATTAGAAAAAACCATACATCATCAGACCATCTCTTTTTACAAAAGGATATTTATGATTATAAATTGGATTATGAATTTTCAATCATAGGATACTATTGTAATCGACATTCCCATAATATTCATTCTAGTTGTATGAAAGTTCTCGAAAATCCCAACGTAGATGAATCGACCTTGAAAAATGTTCTCAGTAATTATAAATTTTATACAGAAGATATTCATAAATTCGCGATAGCAAAAGGAGAAAATATTCGATTATTAGAGAACATTGGCGAATCATTAAATATTGATAAAAATGAGTTTTTTAGTAGTACTCCATCAATTTGTTTCAATAAACAAAAACAACAAAACCCACAAAAACCAACGGAATTGATAGTGAATGTTAGATATGTAAATTATAAAATAGGTGATGCTGGCGAATACATCAACAAAGAAAATATTAAAACTATCAATGTAATTGCTGTTCTCGATATGACCAAAGACAAATGGATAAAAAAAACAGAATTCGAATTGAAATACAACGAATCATATGATGGATTATATGTAGGTTTGGAAGATATAAGACTATTTATGAATAATGGAGAACTCTTTTTTAATGCGAATCGTGGTTTAGAATATCATAATATGGTAATTGAACATGGAAAAATAAATCTAGGTTCTCAATCTACTGAATCAAATTTGATAAAAAAGATAGACCAGAGAACTATCGAAAAAAATTGGACGTTGTTTTCTAATCAAAAAAATGAAATGAATATGGTTTATGAATGGTATCCGTTGACTATTGGTAATATACTCGATGACAAAAACAATTCGTCGATGGAATTGAATATTACACATAAATTGAGAACACCGCAATTTTTCAAATGGGTACGTGGTTCAACAAACGGAATCAATATTGGAAACGAAATATGGTTTATGTGTCATATGGTGAGTTATGAGGATAGACGGCATTATTATCATATATTTGTAGTTTTAGACGCAGAGACATATGAATTAAAAAAATATTCTAGAATATTCACTTTCGAAAAAGAGAAGGTAGAATATACATTAGGTTTTGAATATATGGAAGATACAAAACGTTTTTTGATAGGATATAGTATATTGGACCGCGACACAAAATATGTTATGATACCAAAAATAAAAATAGATGAATTATTCAATAATTGAGAACCAAATATTTTACACGGTTGATATTTCGTCAATCTTATTCAACACCGCATTTTTACAAGCATTTCCAAAAGTACGACGATGCCATTGTGTGATACCAAATTCGGCTATGCCATCTAAATGTGCTTTTGTTCCATAACCAACATTGGATTCTAAACTATATCTTTCATTTAAAATAGGATATTGAGAACATAATTGATAAATATATTCATCGCGTGCGGTTTTTGCCAAAATACTTGCTGCCGCAATAGACATATATTTAGCATCACCTTGTTCTACTGTAATAAACGGTAATTCATAAATACTTTGTGTTTCTTCATCGAAAAATCGATATGGATTGAAATAATTACCATCAATTACTGCCATAAAGTCCGTATTTTTCGTATTGATGTTTATTTGTTTTGTTTTTGCCATAATTTCACGAATACATTCATGCATACCACGCATAGTAGATTGTAAAATATTTATTTCATCAATTGTTTTTTCATCAACCCATGTAACATGCCAAGCATAAGCATGGGATTTAATATATTCAGCAACATCAAAAAGTTTCTTTTTAGAAGAGAATTTTTTACTATCTTTTATATCTTTACCACAAAACAATTCGGGGTCTTTAGGTAAAATTACACAAGCAATATAAACACGTCCAAACAAGCAACCACGACCAACCTCATCGATTGCGATTTCATATGTATTTTCATTATTATAAAAACGTTCTAATAATTGCTGTGGTTTTTTTGTTCGTTTTTGTTTAACAGCTGTTTCATCAATAACGATAGACATATAAATAAAATATATCAATAACAAAATATTATTAATATATTCAATTTTTTAATTTTATTCAATATATTTTTCGAGATATACTCTATAAGTAAATGGCAACAATAAAATTAACACCATTTTTAATATTTTTATTATTATTAATTGTTTTAGTAATATCAGTAATAATTGGTAATAAATATTCAAGAGAAGGATTTATTAATTTCCATAATGATAAAAATCCAATAAATGAGGTATGGGTTCCTCAATATTCCAAAACAAAAAATGTTACCAAAATATACGATAATATATTTTACGATACTACAAATGGTAATTTAATTGAATTAGACGCATCTGGTTTGACTGGTGGTGCTAGAGTCGAAAATAATACAGATACTAGTGGTTCAACTATAAACAATATTTTAGTAACACCACGTGATGCTAAATTCACTTTTATTTTTAGAACAGATTTGTCTAATGGTAAAGTTATTTCACAAAATACGGATGTTGGTTTGAAATCAACTTTAGATAAATCATTCAAAAGTTGGTCTTATCCAAGTCAATGTGTTAATACTGATAAATCGAATACGTTTTATATTCCATGGAGTGATAGTACATATATTACTACGATACAAGAAGCAGCAAATAAAATAAATGGCGTTACTACTCTATTTGGACCGGGTAATACAATTAATAATATTAATATTGTAGATATAAGTAGCGTTTCTAGTTATTTTGAAGACACTGATGGTAATAATGGAAAATCAGTCATTGATAATATGTATGATACTAGTCGTAATGTGTATCAATTGAGTAAATATGTTAAATATGATACTTTCAATTCAAATTTAATTATACAAAGTGGTGATAACACTAATAAGAAATTAACTGTATATGATAGATATAAAACTAAAAGTGAAATAACTACAGTTCCTACTCCAAATACAAATGATACAAAGACCTCTACTATTCCAAATGTAGGATTCAATTCATGGAATGTATTAGATGTTTGTGGTCAAAATTTAGTAATATATTCATGTGTTGGAGTAAAAACAGTTGTAGCATTAGCAACTTATAAAGATAATAGTAAGACAAAAATTGTTTTAAGAAATGTAGTAAGATTCAATGATAAAACCGTTGTTGTCGCTGATGAACCAGCTCAATCAACGCCAAGTACAACACCGTCTTCGACAACATCCAATGTTCCAGCAACACAAACAACTACATCATCACCTACAGTAACAGTAACTGATTCATCAAATAATAGTTCGAGTTGTCCAATTTCAAACTATTTTAATTGGAAAGAGAAATACAATTGCAATAATAGTGAAACTGAATTCGATGACAAATATATTCTTAAGTCACAAATTGTACCTCCGGTATGTCCATCTTGTCCTGCTTGCGCATCATGTGCTGGATCTTCAAGTCAAACATGTACAAACTGTGGTGGTAGTGGTGGTAGTGGAACGTTGACTACAGATGGAAAATCAATTGTTGATAATAAAAATACAACCGATACTCGCACCAATTTGGCAGGAGCTATTTCGAATATTGGAACGGGTTCTACAAATGTAGCAGGCAAAGTTGTAGATACTGCTGGAAATATTATTTCCAATGCTGGTACTGGAACTGCTAATTTATTAAGAGATACTGGTTCGGGCGCAACTGGATTATTGAAGGATACTGCTTCAGGAGCAACTGGATTATTGAAGGATACTGCTTCTGGCGCAACTGGATTACTGAAAGGCGCCGCATCTGAAGCAAAAGGTCTAATACGTGATGCTGGCTCTGGTGTAAAAGATATATTAACGCAAGGTTCTCGTGATAGAGATAGACAAGTAGGAACCTATTATGGTGAAGATATACGTTATAGAAATAACGGAACAGTACCTATGGTGTTAGGAACACAAAATCAATATACTGACCAATATTCATATTATGGTACATTGCCACAAAAAGATGGCGCTAATTTTATGCCAATAACTGCGGATTTCAGTTCATTCAGGCATTAGACAGGTGAATATTTTTGTATAATAAAAAAATGAATTATACAAAAACAAAAACATAAAAAATACAAAACAAATATTCGTAAAAAATTAGATATAAATAAATGACGACATAGTAATATACCTTATAATATGTCAAACGTTAATTTTAATAATATATTTGAAAGAGAGCAAATTGCCAATGATATAAAAAATATATTATTATCATTCGATAGTAATTGTAAAAATTTAAATTTCAAAAAGGGTATATATATTTACGGTTCTCCTGGTAGTGGTAAAACGCAATTTGTTATGAATTTATTAACTGAATTGAATTATGATATTATAAAGTACGATGCGGGTGATGTTCGTAATAAGTCATTAATTGATACAATAACTACAAATAACGTATCAAATCGTAATGTTCTCGATATGATGAAAAGACAAGTAAAAAAAATAGCTATTGTAATGGACGAGATAGATGGTATGAATAATGGCGATAAAGGTGGCATTACAGCACTAATCAAAATAATTCGACAAAAAAAAACAAAAAAACAGCGATTAGAAAATATGACAATGAATCCAATTATTTGTATAGGAAATTACTACATAGATAAGAAAATAAAAGAGCTGATGAAGGTTTGTAATACTTTTGAATTGAAGACACCGACCTCTCAGCAAATGAATAAATTATTATTACAAACAATTCCAACTAGTATAAATAAGCCAGAATATAATGAAACTGTATTAAAATATATACAAGGAGATTTACGTAAATATATATTTATAAATGACGTATTTAAAAAAAAACCAGAATTGATAACAGCTGAAACTCTTAATAATATATTCAATATCAAATCCTATAATGAAGATTCAAAAAAAATTACACAAACATTGATTAATAATCCAGCAAAAATGGAGCATCATAATAGGTTTATGAATGAAACTGATAGAACAATTGTAGCACTGTTATGGCATGAAAATATTGTAGATGTTATCTCGAATAAATCGATAAATGCGAGTTTTCCATTTTATTTAAAAATATTAAAAAATATATGTTTTGCTGATTATATTGATAGGATTACGTTTCAGAGTCAAATTTGGCAATTCAATGAGATGAGTTCATTAATGAAAACATTTTATAATAACAAGTTATATCATGACAAATTTCCAGAAAACAAAGGAATGTTCGAAAAATCGGAAATAAGATTTACAAAAGTATTAACAAAATATTCAACAGAATATAATAACATGTTGTTTATTTATAATTTATGTCAAGAATTGGATATGGATAAAAAAGATTTGATCAATATGTTTCAAGAATTGAAATTTTTGAAAGGAGGTGATTTTTGTAATAACATAGAACAACTTAATGAAGTAGAAAAAATATTTGAAGATTATAATATATCGAAATTAGATATAAAAAGAATATATAGATATTTGGATAAAAACATCAAAAAGGAAATAATCAGTTATGGTGATGATGATGATGATGATGAACTCTAAGAATTCTAATAAAAATCAATTATTTTATGTGAAAAACATAAAACAATTATTATTCGGAAAAAATATTTGGAAAAATTACATGGAAATATCAATGATAAATTCAGGGTCACTCTTTGTTTTTGGTTTTGATTTTACTTCTTGAGAAAATTGTGCTGAATCTACTACTTCGATTGGAATTCTAGTATAAGATTGTTTAGAGGATTCATTATTTTCATTATCCATTTTATCTATTTTAAGATTGAGTATTTTAATATTTAATTCATCAATTTCACTGTTCTTATCTTGTAGTAGTTTTCGCATATTAGTAATGGATTTTTCTAGTTCAGTATTTCTTTCTGTCATAATTTTTGAAATTGCTTCATGATTGGTATTTTGGGGCGTTTGATTTTGAGATGATTGTAATGTTTGTATTGTTTTTTCTTTATTACTTAACTCATTATGTATGTTGGAAAGCCTCATTTCTAATTCTCTGTTTCTTTCTGTCATAATTTTCAAAATTATTTCATTGTTTGAATTATTTGTAGCAGTTGCACTTGTTGTATCATTACCAGATTGTGGTTTTGACGATTGTAATGTTTGTATTGTTTTTATTTTTTCAGCTAATTGGGTTTGTAAAATAGCTACCACATTATCTAACTCTGTAATGCGTTGAGTACATTGTTGAATATGCTGCTGTTGTTGTGTCATTATATTGACGATATCCTGCTGAGATAATTCAACAGGTGCTTCTCCTGGACGTTGTAATAATATAGGACCATTTTGTTGTCCTTGTTGTCTTTGTTTTTCCATTTCTTCTTTGATCATTTGGTCTCTCTTTGCTTCAATCTCTTTAATTTGTTTTAATGCTTCTGGTTTCATATTAGGATGACCAGGTTCATATTTTTCTAGTAATTTGTCAATATCTTTCATAAAAAATTTCTTTATTTTTGATTCGCTTGTAAATTTAATAAAATCATCTACAGTTTTTGTTGATTCTTTGAAATAATCAGGGTGACTATTATTGAACATTTTTCGTTTATCAAATGTATTATGTTCATGTGAAAACACCAAAATTGATTTCATTGGGTCTAATTGAACGAACGGAATTGTATATTCTTTCAAAAATGCCCGCTCTTCCGCAAGTGCGGCATGGTCTTCATATTTTGTAATATTTAATAGTTCAGAACGAAACGCGAATGTGCCCGCAGTAGCGTGATTTGGACCATATGGACCACACTGAATCATTTTTTGGACATGTTTAAAATAAATATATATTTCACTTGAACCAGCACATAACGCATTTGGATTCGCTTGTAGTGTTTCTACAGCATGAGAAATGCGGTCTGGTGGATAGTAATCATCATCATCCATATAAACTACAATATTTCCTTTTACGAAACTATGCATATAATTTCGCTTAGCACCCAAATTCATTCTTTCTTTTACTTCGATATAACGTATTTGTGGTATATCAGCTTTTTCAATTAAATCTCGAATTTTATCGGTGCCATCATCAACAATAATCCATTCAATTCTATTTTTTGGATAGGTTTGATTACGAAAACATTCAAACATAGTTTGAATAAATGGACGACGATTGAATGTTGGAGTACATACCGATACCATTGGTACAAAGTTTTTACTATTGGAAGGCTTTTTTCCCATATTTATATTTTATGAATGAATGTTTTTATATATATTTTTATACATACATTTAAAAAATATATTTTTATTTTTGTGAAAGAGAATCATCATTCATTTGTGTTTGAAGTTCTTTAAGTGGTGCCGTTGCCGAATTTATATCATCAATAAAAGGTGCGGTTGGTGGTGACGAATTCATATCTTGAAGAAATGGTGCGGTTGTGTCTCCTACGGTCGTATATGTGGGCAATTTTATGTTTTCTTGAAATGGTACTGTTAGTGAATTTATATCATCTTTTTTAGGTGCTGATGGTTGTGAAGTTGGTTGTGAAGGTTTTTTGGCTTCTTCTATTATTTTGTTCACTTTTTCTTTATAAATTTTTTCATTTATATTTGTTTGTTTATCTGGATTGACAGATTTGTCAATGTTTGAATCTTTATCATTTTTAGCTTTATAACTAATATAACATAATACAGAGAATAACAAAATCAACATAGAATTAATACACAACAATGATGTCTTTAATAGAGGTGCTTTAATATTTTGCCAATAATCAATAGACGCATATATCAACATATACAAAAAAGCAATCCAAAAACAATATTTGTAAAAGAAATCAGAAATATAATTGATAATGCGTATAAATCTATCAAAAATGGATGGTTCATCACATTCACTTATATGGTCTTTTGATTTAAAGCTAGTAAAATTATTTATTTCGATTATTTTATTAATAATTTCTTTTGGATTAAAACCTGAATATGCGAATATTCCAAAGAAAGATGTAAATAACACATATAACATTAATAATACACCACCTACTGGAACCGAAATAAATAAAATAATTACAAAATGAATAATTCTAAAAAATATCATAAATAGTAATCCTACTGTGCTCATAATAGCCATCTTTTGTGCTTCTTGTATCATATATGGAATATCAAAGTAAAATTCAAATGAAACCATATGTATTCCAAACAAAAATACTACTATTGTATTAAGTGTGGCTACTATAAAATTTTTCAGGTCTAACATAATAGAATCTATAATGAACATTTTTGCCATACCAAGACAATTATTCAAGAAATAAATTAGAGCAAAAAATAATGTAATAAAACAAAAACTAGGGTTCATTATTTTTGAAAACATATCAGGCATTTGTTTTACAAAATATAATTCAAATTTTTCAGGTATAAACATAGCAAATTGAAAAAACATGTAAATCAATTTTAAAAAATAGTTATCTTTCTTAGCAACATATAATCCCCGTCTCGTTATATCAAATAAATCGACTCGTTTATTGTTATCATCTTTGTAATACATTACAAAGAACCAATTATATACTGCGAAACAACTTACTATAATTGATAAAAACCAACTCATATATTTTTTTAAAATCATAGTATCTGACCCCTCATTCTGTATAGTAAATTTCAATTCATTTAGCTTTTCAGGGGTAACATCTTTTGGATCAATTCCCAAAGAATACGCTTTCATTTTTAAATCCGCATCTTTCATTTTATTTCTCTCATTTTGAGAAATGCCACCCGAGATTTTACCTGATTGATAACTTACATCTTTTGATTTAGCTTGTAAATCACGTAACCACTTAGGCGGAGTTTTTTGTTTTTTTGTAAATTCCTCAAAAGATAGTGCCTTACGTATTATATCAGCCAACTGATAAGTTTTTCCATCAACAAACCGGAATGCTTTATTGATAGCATCAATTAATTTAGCTCTAGGGTCATCAGCGTTATTTTTATTTTCATTGACTGAATCACACCCATCATACAAATTCGGGTCACAATTTTTTTTATAAATATCATTTTGACTATATTTCTCATAAGCATATTGTTGATAACCTTCGACAATGTGTGTTTGTTGATGTTGTCCATTTTCATTTTCATCATTAATATTGCGTTCATGAATATTTTGTAATTCCTCGATATTTTTGAAATTATTCAATTGTTTTTTTTTCTTTTTCTTTATTGTTTTTAATTTATGTACCATACTTTCGGTTTGAAAATTGTCTATCTGTTTTTTATTTGAAGAATTATCTGGAATAAATAGCTCACTAAATATATCTATTTTTTTTGTATTTATGTTTTTATATAATCCCATTTATATATTATAATAGTTACAATTATAATATATCTAGTTATAAAAAACTATTTTTTTACTAATAACGATAAATATTTATCTAGCATATAACATTCCACAATTACCCCCAATAAATGATAATACATTATAACGTTCTTCATATAGGGTTAAATTGAAATTATATTCATATAATCTCCAATTGGATTTTCTTACACCTATCGCATTTCCATCTAAATCACAGATTACGTCGAAACTAGATCCGATTGTATCAATCGGTGGAACATAAGTGGTTAATTCCAATTCAATGTTCTTGAATTTACTCAAATTAATTGCGCCAGATGGCTGATATTCATATGGATTTGTACTTAAACCGAAATTATAGCAATATAATCCTTCTTCCGCAAAACCATTTGTTCGTGTATATTTTTCAATATAATCATAAATACCTCTAGTTAGTATGTTTTCTCTATATTCACCATTTAATAATATACCCATTGTTTCTAAAATTTCTTTTCTATTTTCAGTATGATAATCACCTGTAATAGTTATACCATTATTACGACCGTCTTTTGGATCAATTCCTATGTCAGCTGTGACTGTAAAATCATATTCGTTTGTGTCATTTGTAGACGCATATTGTACATCTGATGGGATTGTTCTATATGGCCAATTGGTATAATTACTCCATTCATTGCGTAAATTTACATCATTACGTTGTAAAAACCACATCCAGCTAGATATCATTCCATTGGAATTCAATTTTAATTTTTTGGTTCCTGTAACATTTTCAAATTTATATTCAAATACGTCTTTCACTAAATATACCTGGTCTTCGCTTGCGAATAATTTCGCCTCTTCTTTCGATAAAAAACAATAAGTTGATATTAAATGTATGTCTGATTTCCATGTTGAATTTTTGTTTTCATAATTATCAGATGTTATCTTTACTGCTGGTGGACTTTGTAAAAATCGATACATTTGATATCTATCTTCATTAAAATCTGGTTGTACATAAGGCCTATTGTATTGATTATCAAATACATCACGCACACGGAATAATTCTTGTATAGGACGCATTGTTACTTTTACTATTAATTCATTATATTGTAAGCATATCAATGGAAAAGCACAACCATTATTTAGTGTGAACCATGTATTGATGGGTATATATATATTTCTTCCGCGTATAGATGGTTCAGAACCAGTCGAATTGGGTGTGTAATATGCGGATGGATAAGCATTAGTACGACCCAATACGTTGGCTGGGTCATATAATTCAGGTGTATTTCCACTCATCATATTAAACAAGTTTTTTTTCTCCGTCGTAAAGTCACGGTCAACCATAGCGGCTAGATATTCACCTGTATATTTTTGAATTACCAATGAACCACATGTAATCTCGACTTCTTTAATCATATGCGTACCTAAATTATCAATCCATTTGAAATCATATGGAGCCCAACGATTATCTGTACCATTTATATTACTGGCGATAGGATGATAAATAGGACTCCAAATATCAGGTATTGTTGCTACAATATATGTATCCATTAATAACTCAGCATAACGAGGTATTTTAAATGTAAATGTCGACGGTTCTGTCAAACGTAAATCTCTTAAACCATCATAATCTATTCGAAATTTTTGTAATCCAAAATTACTATATTTGGAATATGTAACTTTAAAAAATGTTTTACTAGGATTTCCTGTTAAAATTACATTGTTATTTCCAACAGATATTATATTTAGTAATCCTCCGGCCATGTCTATATGAATAAATCCTTTATAATATATTTTTATATATATTTTTATATTTTTGTTTATCTATAGAATATATATCTATATATCAAAATGGAATTTCTTAGAAAAATATTGATAATCATAATAATATTATTGATAATATATTTAATATGGCGCTTAATTAAAAAAAGTATTGAAAATAGACAGTATATAGAATTGAATAGCCATACATCAATAAAAGAAGGATTATTAGGATTAGGTTCTATTACATCTACACCCGATTCTGAGTTAGAATCATTAAAATCAAAAGAGCCTGTTAAAATTCTTACCATTAAACCTGAATTAACTAATTTACCTCTTAAAGAATATTGTATTATGGGTTCATATAATAGTGCTATAACCGGTAAATATGTAAATTTGGATATGGTTAAATATATATTATCTAGAGGATGCCGTTTTTTAGATTTCGAAGTTTTTTATATTAATAATAAAAAAAGCAATGATATTGACGATTTGTACACACCTGTGGTTTCGTATGTATTAGATAACAAATTCAAAAATTTAGAGACTGAAAATAGTATATTATTAGATAAAGTTTTAGCAGCTGCTGTTGCAAACGGGTTTTCATCAAATTCACCGAATAACGGAGACCCATTATTTATACAATTAAGAATCAAACCACAAAAAGTAGATAAATCCGAATATTCTGGTTTTACAAACGACAATGCTTATCTAGATAACTTTAAGAAAAATGAGATATTGAAAAAGAACTTTTATAAAGCGGTTGCCAAATCAGTCGATTATGCTTTAAAATCGAAATTATACAATGGAGTAGTTACAAAAGATACTAAATTTGCTGATTTAATGGGGAAAGTGGTTTTAATTATAGATAAAACGATTGAACCTAAGTATAAAGATTATTGTTCATGTGATCTTGTTGAACAAAATTGTTATGATTTAACGAAATATGTAAATATGGAAAGTGGTGGTATCAATTTGTTTTTATTACAATATAATGAAATTATGAAACAGTATACTTCTCCACCTACTATTGTATAGTTTTGTGAAAATATAATATTTTTATAATATAAGGAATATATAAAAATATAAAATGCTTAGTATAGAAGAGATACTAAAACGTGATCGTGACCAAGCAGCTGCTAAAAAAGCCCAACTAGATGCTGCCTTTGCTGCGGCAATAAAAGCCCAACAAGATGCTGCCGATGCTGCGGCAATAAAAGCCCAACAAGATGCTGGCTTTGGTGCGGCAATAAAAGCCCAACAAGATGCTGCCGCGGCAGCTGTCGAAAAAATATTAAAAAATATTCAACAATCAGGGTCGATTGCTACATTAGGGAATGAAATACAAAAACAAAAACAACAGGTAGAAGAAAATTTAAAACTATTAACATCGGCTGCTATTGCTGGTAGTGGTTTATTAGCAGGAGGATTGACAACTTTAGCAAAATCATCAAATGATATGAACAATAATCAAACATTTAGTAAAGAAAATCGCACAAGTGTCAAAAATATGTATGTTATCATGCCGGATATAAATACAAACAAAAAATACATAAAAAATCCAGATTATAAAAACTTTGTAAAAGACTATGGAACTCAAATAGTGCCATATAAATTTTACAATAAAGACTCACAATTAAGAGAATATGAAAAATTCTTTAATGATAACAAAACTGCTTTTGTGCCTATGGCTATAGCCATTGATTATTTTAGTCAAATACAAAATGACAATGAATAAAATGTTATGATATTAGTATATATTATTAATTGTAATGGAATATAATATAATTACACTAGGTATAAATTGTGCTCCAGCACTTATAGCAAAAGATTTAGAATTACGTAAATATTCATTACCATTTGATTGGATAGTCTCCAATAATATCCAAATAATCAATTGTATTGAAGATGATTTCAGCAAATTTCATAAAAAATTACATTTTACGTTAGATAATCATTGGCAAATGGACGAATATGGCATACAATATCCGCATGAATACCCAGTAAATCACGATGGAACAATTGTTGATAATTGGCAAGACTATCATGAGGAAGTTCTTGCGAAATATCAAAGGCGTATAGAAAGATTCAAAAACATAATGAATGATTCAAAACCTATTATTGCTTTGTATTTTGGTCAATTGAAATACGCAGAAATATTGAAAAAATATATGGAACAAAAATATAATAAAATAATTATATTTGTGGTGGCTACCAATGAGAAAGCGATTCGTAATATTGATAACATTATAATATGTAATGTTTATAATAATGACCAATCTAGAGACAAGGCGTATTGGAGAAATGGTATAAATGAGGCTATTTCTAAAGTAAAAAATGTATCAGTTCTTGTTCGTAATAAAAGAATAAAAAATATAAATAAGATATTTATGAAATTATTTTAGTCAAATACAAAATGACGATGAATAAAATGTTATGATATTTTATATGCATAAATATCATAAAAAAAACATCAAAACAAAGAAATTCAAACCAGAAATATGCGACAATAAAATGACATTTCAAGAGTGTGAATTAGCCATTTTAAGACAAGCTGTCGATGAAACTGAGAAAATTCAAGGTGAAAAAATCGCGAAGAATGATGAAATCAAAAAAATATTACTAATTGTTGAAAATTTCATAAGAAGAAAAAAACTAGTATGTTATGGTGGTACTGCTATCAATAATATATTACCAAAACAAGCCCAATTCTACGATAGAGATATCGAAATCCCGGATTATGATTTTTTCTCATCAAATGCTTTAGAAGATGCGAAAGAATTAGCCGATATTTATTATAAAGCAGGTTATATCGATGTAGAAGCGAAATCAGGCGTACATATGGGCACTTTCAAAGTATTTGTTAATTATATTCCTATAGCAGATATTACATTACTAGACAAAGTCATCTATAAATCCATTAGTAAAGAATCAATTATTGTTTCTGGAATACGTTACGCGCCTCCAAATTATCTACGGATGGCGATGTATTTGGAATTATCTCGTCCACAAGGCGATGTTTCTAGATGGGAAAAAGTAATGAAACGTCTAACATTATTGAATGACCATTACCCTATGAAGCCAAATGGTGATTGTAATAATATTGATTTCCAACGAAAAATGGATAATGATTCAGACGATTCTGAACGTTTATATATAACCATAAGAGATGCTTTTATAAATGAAAGTGTAATTTTCTTTGGTGGATATGCCACTAGTTTATACTCGAAATATATGACAGAAAAACAACAACATATTGTTCGTAAAATACCTGATTTTGATGTTATATCAGAGGAGCCTGAAAAATGCGCTATAATTATCAAAGAACATCTTATGAGAGAAGGCTTCAAACAAATTAAACTAGTTCGTAATAAACCTATTGGTGAAATTATTCCAGAAAACATCGAATTACGTGTTGGAAATGAAACCATGGCTTTTATTTATAAACCAATCGCATGTCATAGTTATAATACTATTGTTTTGAATAACATGAAAATCAATATAGCAACTATCGATACTATTTTGGCATTTTATTTGAGTTTTATTTATGCTGATAAACCATATTATCAAAAAGATAGATTATTATGTATGGCACAATTTTTGTTCGAAATTGAACAAAAAAATAGGTTGGAACAAAAGGGATTGTTAAAACGATTCAGTATTGATTGCTATGGAAAACAACCTACATTAGAAAGTATGCGAGCCGAAAAATCAGAGAAATTTAAAGAATTGAAAAATAAAAGAAATACGAAAGAATATGAAATGTGGTTTTTGAAATATCTACCAGGCGATAAGAACAAATCAAAGGGAAATACGAACACCGTTTCTAAAGATTCAAGCATTGTGGTGGAAGAGAAATCAACTATTGACACACAGGAAGACGATGATGGATTTTTAAATTTATTTATCGGCAATAATCGTAAAACTCGTAAAAATCAAATATCGAATATGATATTATAATTTTATACAAACGTTAATATCCGAAAAATTGATTTTATTATATTTATAGTAACAAATATAATAAAACAGACAAATGGGTAACTGTATATCAAATGGCATTAAAACCACAAATGATAATATTTGTGTAATTTGTAAAAAAAAAATAGAAACTATTAATTTTGTAACATGCGTTCGTTGTAATCATTCATTACATAACGAATGCGAAGAAATAGATAGAAATAAAAAAGGGTATTGTGAGTGTCCTAATTGCCAACATATTGGTTCATTAGGCTCCATAAATGCCGACAATATTTCAACAATTAGAAAATGTCTAAAACTCACTTAAAAATTTCATTGATTTTGTAATACTATAAAAAAGACTAGCAAAAAGTAAACTTTTGAACAATAACCCATATATATTAAAATTACCATCCATGGTATAAATCGATAAAAATGAAAATTTCTTAAAAATCATAGTATTTATAATGGGCATTTGAAATATAAAAAACAAAATAGCAATCAAAAGCGGTGTTTGTAATTCTGTAAATATCATATCTAATCTATTTTCATGTCTTTTTTTTTGTTCATATTCTCTCATATTTTTTTCGGTAGTATCCTCATACTCTCTAACATAGTCATTCTTTACAGTTGATTTTGGAATATAATTTGGTTGGATTTGTTCATCTTGAATATATCCAGTAGCATCGCGTGGAATATCACGAGAAGGTAATCGTTGTTGTTGATGTTCTTGTGACATGAATTGTTGTGATTGTGTAGGTTGTCCTATATAATTCATTTGTTGATATTGAGGTTGTTGTTGTTGTGGTTGTTGCTGTTGCTGTCCAGTAGTTTGTTGTGGAATAGGCATAATTGGATTTTGTGCGGAAATTCCATATGGATTTGGATGAACATTAATCGGAATATAATTTGTAGGTAACCCATTATCTGTTTGTCCGCCACTACTAATTGGTGGATTATTATTGATATTTTGTGGAATATTCATAGAATATGATGTGTTCGATTGACTTGTCATAGTATCTGGCAAATCCGCAATTCTTGTAATACTATTTTCCATTTTAGAACTATACAATAAAAGATATCTAAAGATTGTATAGTTTGACGCATTTTATATTTTATTTACTAAAAAGTTTGCTAAAATAATTTTTCAGTTTCATCTTTTTTTGGTTCAGACATATCTATGACACGTTTTGTAGAATCACATTTATCAGATACTACCGAATATTTATAGCATTTATCACCATGTTTATAAATTTTTCCTTCGATATCACTTATAACAGGTCCATTAAATACAATACAATTCTTATCATTACAAACTTTTCTGAATAATGTTGCTAATCCTAAACCTAATATAATTGAAATGAATGTTATTCCTAATGGAGTATTCAATAATCTTTTAAAATTCATTACAACAGTATAATATATTATTATATATTATGCTATGAAAAATATTATGATTGAGCAGGGACTTTCGAAATCTCATTTTCATTCTTAGGGCATGTTACTTCGGTTTGTTTAAAAGAAAAACAAGTATCTGTCTTGTCTTTATATTGTAACAATGCCACGTTTTCTGGAGTTGGATAAACATATATCTTACGTGTATCTGGCATTGTAATATAGACAGCAAACAATCCAAATGCTAAACTAATCAAAAATACAGGTATATTAATATATTTAAATAAATTCATCTATATTATTATTGTATATTTTTGTATGACGTTTTTGTATGACGTTTTTGTATGACGTTTTTGTATGACAATTTTGTATGACAATTTTGTATCACGTTTTGTATCTGTATTTATTTCTTGGTCTTCTTCTTTTTCTTTTTTGTTTGGGTGCTCTCAGCTGCTGCTTTCGATTTTTCGGCTTCTTCCTCAGCAATTAACATATCAGCCATCATATCAGCAGTTGATTTATAAGACTTTTGTTGAGCTTCCTGACCGTCTAATCTAAAAACAAAACTATTTTCTGAATTTGATTCCAATGAAAATTTCGCAGCATTTGCCATTTGTTGTCTAGTACGTTCCTTCATTTTTTCTAATTCTTCTGCTTGTTTTTGTTTCTTCATTTCTAACTTATTGCGCATACGTTCTTTCATAGCCTGTTGTTTTGTCATTCTATCTAGTGCGTTTGTATCTAATTTCATGTTTTTTCCCATACCCATATTTTTGGCTAAATTTTTAAACATCTCGGTAAATTGGTCTTGACCACCCATGTCTTTCATTTTACCAATCAAATCGCCGGCTTCTTTCATTATTTCTTCTCTTGAGATTTCACCATTTTTCATCTTATTATCCAATTTGCTACTAACAGTTTTCATGAGGTCCATGATTTTCTTAGGATTTTTCATTAGTTTTTGTATAACGTCTTTTGTACTATGAATATCATTGGTGTCTTCACCTAATAAATCACTAAATTCACCAGAAATCTCTTCTGCCATTTCTTTTGCTAGTGTCCCAATTTTACCTTCAAATAAGGTTTTTAAATGGTCTTGAATGTTCTCCATATTTGGCATTCCTCCCATTTTATCGAATGGAAATGATTTTTTGAATTCTTCTGCGTTTGGCATATTTTCAAACATATTTTTGAAACCTTCTTGAAACTTCATATTGTTCTCGTTTTCATCCTCATTTTCTTCTGTTTTTTCACCAGTATTTTCAGTATCCATTCCCATTGAACTAAAAAAATCAGTAAGACCTGTCATGGTTTCTTTTAATTTTTCTTGTAAATCACCTTCATTAATTCCGTCGAATAAATTCATACTATCACCAAAACTAGATTTATCTTTAATACCACCAATAATTGTGAATAAAATCAACTGTAAATATTTCCAAATACTTTTTTGAGTATTTTCGCTAATACCCTCGCACGCAAAAAGCATCTTAAAATCTACATTTGGTAAGAAAAATGTATTGAATTCAGAACCATCATTATATATATCTTGATTTTGATATAAAATATCAAAGAAACGTTCTGGATATACTTTTATACAATAATCAAAAAGTTCCTTAATTTCTAGTTCGGGCAAATCTTTATTTGTCCATTTTGACCATAAATACGAAAATTCTGGAAATGTTATAGATAAATCATTTGTAAAATCCATTATAACATTACGAAAATTATTAGGAATAGTATTCTCTTGTTCTGATTCTTTTTGGACGTTTTCTTTTTCCATATTATCAAATATATTATTGAACTATATTTTTTTATTATGTTTTCAACTAGTTATATATATTTTTCCAATGAATCAAATAAAAAAAGGTTTTTATAGATTACATAAATTCATAATAATTATTGAGGTCTATCTAACTAACATTGGCTCATGCTACGGATTGTACTCAACGCGCTTGGTGTAGTATAACAACTTGTAGTATCTTCTATTGGAATAAATGATTCTAAATCGTCTTCTATTATGACAGTCTCGACTGTTTCTTCTTCTAAAATAGTAGAATCTCCTTGGCAAATTATTTTCAAAATATTTAAATTAGAACATAAATCAGCAATATCTGGCATATTCGGAAAATACACATTCCTATTACTATTACTATTTGTAGGAGTAGTCATACCGGGCAGTGGAGGTAAATTATTCATATTATCGAAATCATCGCATACTATAGCACGTTTAATTTCATCAAAATCGTGTTGATTTTGATTAATACTATTGAAATCATTCATTCTACGCATTCCATTTTTCAAACCGAATAATCCCTGATTAGAATCAAATAAATTATTATCTTCGTCATCCTCATTTACTGATTCTGGAATATCAGGTATATAATTAGACCTTTTCAACAATGGTGGTCGGTTTAAAATTGGCGTATTGAAATCCATTGTATCATTTATATTGATGCTATTTGTATTATATGATTGTTGTCTTCCTTGAGAACAACTTCTTGACATAGCAAACATAATCCCGTTTGATTTTCCAATTGTTGAATAAATAATACTAATATCATTACATAATTGCTTCATAAATGGGTCATCTAATAATCCTTTGCTGCGCATATAATTTCGCATTTTCTTGAATACATTTCGAAGCAATTCTTTAAAATAATAAATTTCGTTATAATTATATTCCTTAGATTTCGCTTTGAATAATAATTCCTGTGTTAATTGTTTGAACATATATTTTGATAAATCGTTTGGTTCGACTATTTTGTTTGTATCAAAATCAATTAAATCTGGCATAACTTCTACTATATCTAATAATTTACTAGATAAATCGGCGGCAATTTCATCTGCGGAATCAGCAGCAACACCTACTTCTATACCATAAATGCTAACATCTAGTTCATTGGGGGTATCTGTAACTAAATGATAATATTTATCAACTTCACTCACTAAATCGGGTTCTTCTAATACAGAAACCCATTTATTTGTTTTCCAATCATAAATTTTACCATTTTCTACTTCTAAACGAATATCTTTTAATCCAGGATAAAGGAATCTATGTACTGGTTCAGAGTAAACCAATGTTGCGTTTTCCATATTATCAATAAATAAATATTCTCCGTTTTTCTTTTCACTTAATTTACGTAAAATATATGCGTTATGACCAAATCCTGCACCTATAAATATATTTGTAAAGTTTTCATTTACCATACCAGCCAACACGTCAGCGCTATGTTCACCACTAGTAGGTTCTCCGTCTGTCATAAATATATGGCAGATTTGATGTGTAGGATTATCAGTGGAATATTTTACCAATGCTTCATTTGCTTTTGTAATAGCATTAGCTATGTTAGTACTACCATCTGGTTCTAAATTTTTGATTTTTTCTATAATAGAATTTACGTTATCAGGAGTTATCAAAATGTTATCTACTAATACATCGACATTTTCATTGAACGCATGTACTCGTACAATAATATGTGTTTCTTGTTTAGCAAAATAATTCATCATACTTTGAAATGATTGTTTGATATAATCCATACGTGTTATTCTACCATTTCCACAAAATTCTGACATAGACCCTGTTCTGTCAATTGTGAAAACGAAACAAGTAGGCATTGTTGTTTTTTTTGTTTTTTTGATTTTTATATTTAATACTCCAAATGATGATGTTTCATAATTTGGATATTTGATTACTGGTTTATTGTTTTCATTATTATGAAGTAAAATGAAAGATTCTTGAATGATTGACATGATATATTATAATTCAACTGCGATTGTAACTAAAGATAAAGGTTTTTTGTTAATATAATTTATAATCAATTTTTTATATTTTTTTATATTTTTTTATATTTTTTTATATTTTTTCGTATTTTTTAACTGTAAAAAACGAAAAATTGATGATATTTTTATATAAATAATGAAAGTTATTCAAACAACAAGTAAATCAACAAGTACAAACTGAGAACATGGAATCAAGAATCGCAAAAATATATATTCCTCGTATTTTAGGAAGTGTGAATAAAAGTATAATTAATGGAACATTTGATAATTTAAAGATTGGTAAAGTATTTTACATAGATATACATAACAGAGTCAATGAAAACAAAAATCCTTATTATTTCGCATTTGTCATGATTCAATTATATAATACAATTGAAGCAAATACGTTTTATGGTTCAATATGTGAAAATAAAGTAGTTAGAATCTTTTACGACATCGAGGAAGCCAAATTTTGGGAAGTTAAAAAACATGTTGAATTGAAAGACCGTGGACATTTAAGTTGTAATGTTAAACAAATCGTTACAAAGGCACCCGCATTTATGACTTTAAAATGGTTTGTCGATAAATACAATAAGCAGCCAGAATCTAAGCATAATTTTGGTAAAATTCATCCAATTCTAGATAAATCAATATTTTCAAAAACGAAAGAATTTATTCCATATGGCATTGATATTGAAAGTGGTTTGACTGAGCAAGACCGAATTGAATTAATAAATGAATATTATGAAATCGAAAAAGAAATATATAATGGAATTCCATTCTTGGGAAGAATTGAGATTTGTTAGACTTTATACAATGACAAAAATGAAAAATAAAAATAAAAATTGGCACTATTGCCTTTTTTTATTTCGAGTTGAAATGTTGTAATTTTCTAATGATATATTATATAATGTCTCATATTTACGCATTTCAAATTGAAAAATTAAAAATAAATTTCGATAATATTATTACATTAAAACGTGAAGTCGCAAAAATAAAACATTTAGTAATAGAAAAATTGGCTCATTTGAAAGAAGTATATAATGACCTCATTAAATCAAATAATAAAAAAATATTTATGTTTTGTTTAGATTCGTTTTATTTTCAATATAAGACTTTTGCTATGGAAATGGAGAACATCGATAGATTTAGAGTATTGATGAATAACCGTATGTATTGTGATTATTATAAATTATTTAATATTATTCTTAATTACATAAAAGAAAATCACGCCGAATTATCCAAATTGATGAAAAATTCACGTTCAAATGAAGAAAGTACCATGAATATTAATGATTTAGAGTTAAAAACTTACCCTGTTTACAAAGATTTGGAACCTTTTCTTGAGTATAAAATCGAGGATATAAAAGATATTCATAATAATATTCTACACTTAATAAATAAATTATATACACAATATACTGAAAACGATGACCAAATTGGACATTATAATGAAAACCAAAAGGTGGGGTTCTCGATATCTAATTTTTTAAACACATTAAACTATGAAAATAATTTTTTGAAAGAGCAAGTTTCGTTATTTGTTAACTACATTTCTTTTTTTCATATATCACAAAAAAAACAAATCAATCGATTATATTTAAGAATGCAGGATTTTTATAAAGAAATCGAGAACAATATTAATATTAATCATACATTTTCCATCGAAGATATTGGCGATGAACAAAGAATTGAACGATTCTTTTTTGTAGGTGAAGACGTACAAATAGAATCCATTTTAGAAGATTCTGATTTACTTATGGAAAATACTGATAAAATGATTGAAAAATTAGAAGTAATCGTGGAAAAACGAGATGAAAATATACAATCATCGATTTTAGAGGAAATATTAGATAAAAAGGAAGAAATAATAGACGTGGAAAATTCTATTTCTAGTGAAGAAACAATATAATCATTATACAAGACAATTCTATTTTTGTAATCATAATTCTATTTTTTTTACAATTATATAATATAAACTAAATATTATATGATGTTATCCCGTAATTCAATTGATAAAGAAAATTTAAAACTAAATGAACTAGATGAACACGATAACCAGGAAATTGATAATCATGATATCGAGAAACAAGAAAAAAAACGTTTAGATGAATTTAGACCTGAAGGGGCGGATTTAAATCTTCAGCGGTTTAAAGAGAATTCTGATAATGTTAGTACAAATGCGTCAGGTTCAACACAACATGTTGAATGGTCTCCTGAAAATGAATTAATAATGGTTGAATGGTGTGATGTTGCTCAATGTTATAAATGGTTAAACGCAAGAGCCCATAGTAAATATTCTCTCATGAATGCTTGGTTTACTATACCTGCTATTGTATTATCTACTATTTCAGGAACTGCTTCATTCGCACAAACTAGTTTACCTACAGAATATCAAGTCTATTCTCCTATGGCTATTGGTGCTATTAACATCTTTATCGGTATTTTAACTACTGTACAACAATATTTGAAAATCGCAGAATTAAACGAAGCACATCGCGTTTCATCGATATCATGGGATAAATTTGCGCGTAATATTCGTATTGAATTGGCAAAAAAACCAGAAGAACGTATGGACGCAGGACATTTTTTGAAATTGAATCGTCAAGAATTTGATAGACTCATGGAAACTAGTCCTATGGTACATGAAGATATTATCAAAGAATTTAATAGAAAATTCCAAGGTGCTCCTGGCTCAATTGAACGTAAAAATTTCGAAGAATTAAGAAAACCTGATATTTGTAACTCTATTACTAGTGCGAATCAAACGAGACATCCATGGTATTTAGAATTAAATAAGTCTATTGATGTTTTTGATAACACAGCCATTGACGAAGAAATCGTTAAATCAAAAGATAATTTAATCAAGATGCAACAACGCCGCATTAATGAAAATGAAGCGGAACTTAAACAAAAAAAGTATTTAGAATTAGAACAATCAAAACGTCAAAAAGAATTTGATGATATGTTAGAACGACAAAAGAAAGAAGTAGAAAATAAATACAAAGAAAATGTAAATAAAATCAATGAATATATTAACGAATTCGAGAACATTTACTCCAGAAAACCATTAAAAGATGAAGTATATGAATCAATGAAAATAACCATACCAAAATTCGATTTGGACCAATATATTGATACAAATTATAATAGCACTAATAACAACATAGACAATGTATAATTATAATTCAACAAATAATTGATTTGTGTTTATACTCCAATAATCTTTATCATCTTCTTTGAAACTAATACAATGGTATGTTTTGAAAGGTAATTTTGATATATCTGTTTCATCACCTACTAATTCTTCTTTCGTGACATTTGTATCGTTCAACATGTATAATGTATTATCAACAAAAGCGGCATATCTTTTTATTTTTGATAAATTATCATATTCAAGAGGTTCTGTTGAGAACAAATAAATATTTCCAAAAACATCATGTTCTACTCTTTCGTCTAGGATTGATATTGATTTACTACGATGCTCATTTTCATTATAATAATTATTTTCATAATTTTTATAAGTTCCATTACATTGATATAAAATGATTGGTTTTTCAATTGGAAAATTGGTAGAATCTTTTATATTATTGAGAACCTTGTGTTCATTAAACATATCAATTATATAATCTTTTATTGGTATGTCCAAAATGCGTTTTTTAATGCTTATTTCATCTAATATTGCCCATATCGAATCATCATGTGGGTTCTCGACAGTTGATACTGGTGGTTTTTCGAGAACATCTGTTTGTGGGTTCTCAGCATTCGATACTGATGGTTTTTCGAGAACTTCTTTTTGTGGGTTCTCATCATTCGATACTGATGGTTTTTCGAGAACATCTGTTTGTGGGTTCTCATCATTCGATACTAATGGTTTTTCGAGAACATCTTTTGTTTTATTATCAGTGGATTGTATAAAATCTGGGTTCTCAAATACAGCAATTATATTATTATTTCCAACATCAACAAATCCTTTGTACATTTCAGAAATATTTTCGATTGGTTTTTCACTTTTAGAATTATATAATTGAGAACATTCATCTAAAAAATAGACATCAATATCCATGTTTTCTGGAATATTTTTTAACAATATTGTTGTTTCTGGAAATTGATAAAAATTATCCTTTTTTTCAAAGAAAAATTCTAAGAATGGTGTTCTCAATTCATGATTTATTTTATAAATACAAATTGATAAATTATATTCTAGATTTAAATCACGGTGTAATTCTATGTCTCTAGATAAATCATCGTTCTCTATATACATGTAACTTTCATTTTCGAGTGGCGTTTTTTCTATATATTGAACGTTTATATCTCTTTTTGCTTGATTTGTTTGTTTTGGTTCGGTTGAAATATTATCATCCATTGGTGTTTCCTCTTTTTTGATTATTGATACTGTATTTGATGATTTTCCTATAATTTTTTCAATAATTTGAGTCTTTGACTTGGTCTTTGTATTGGTATTTGTCATTTATATAGTTATGCTATATTTTTTAATAAGGATTATTTTATATAAATTAAAAACAATATAAACAATAATGGCATAATATAATAACAAGCAATCTATATCAAGCGCTCGTTATTGAAATATTTTCAAAACACTCTACTAAATTAAAATGTACGCCGAAGAATACGAAAAAGTCGAGGAACAATACAATGATTATTTAGATGCCGATACTTATAGTATTTCTGAAGTATCTAGTGTAAATTCGTACGATAAAAACAAAAAGAAGAAATATGAAGACGCAAAAAAGGCTGACCCTGGTTATCATAAGTTGAAACGTTTTGTCAATGCCAAAAACGGCAGAAAGAGAGAATCTTATGAAGTTTATACAACATCGTGCGATACTGGTGCTATTATTCGTAATGCTGTTACTGGTGTTCGATTTAATAAATTTCGTGTAGGTAGTCGCGCAGAATCCCAGTTTTTCAAAACACGTTTAGCAACTGGAGAAACTGGTCGTGATGGAGAAACATTATATTTTGATAGTCCAGAAGAATTTGAGAAGCACATGAGAATAACCGTTTCGCCTGTAATCAAAGAAAAATGGCTAGAAAAGCGCATGTACGATTTACATAGGGAATAATAAAAACAAAATAAATGGACTGTGACGTTCAATAAATAAAATGTGTAAAATTATATAAATATAATATCTAAATAATATTTTACAGCAGTTTCTTTATAATCCTCTGTATGTTGCTTCATAATAAATATTTATAAAAAATATTAAAAATATTTATACTATAATATAAAATGGAAGAATTACAAAAAGAAAATGATGAATTAAAAAAAAAGAACGCAGAATTAGAAGAACGATTAAAGAAATATACAAACGGGGATAATCATAAACGATACTATGAAAAGAATAAAGAAAAATATAAGGAATTAGGTTCTAATTATTTACAAAAATTAAAGGAAGAAAATCCTGAAAAATTAAAGGAATATAGACAAAGGGCATATCAAAAACGAAAGGAAAAGATCAATATAGAAACAAATGTATAAAAAATTGATTTAAAAATAATTATAATTGATATAACACAAAAATACTTGACACCATTAATTTAATTGAAAATATGACTACATTAGAAGATATTTATCATCCAAATGAAAGGGATAGATGGTTTTATGCGGAAAAAGATGAATGTTTAGTAGTGTGTCCGTTAAATATAGTTGGCGATATATCAGAACACGAAATTTCAAAAATAAAGACATTGTATTTAACTTTAAAAAACAATTGGGTACGTGCTAAATTTCCGAAAACAGTTAAGGAAAATTTAAAAATAAAGCACTACATAAAAATAGGCGAAGAATGTCCTTTATGTTATGAACCAATATGGCATAAAAAAAATGCGTTTTTAACAGATTGTGGTCATGCTTTTCATTCATCTTGTATTCATAGTTATGAAATGGCTAATATATATAATGATAACGGAATATTTTGTCCTATGTGCCGTTGTGATATGGGATTATATGGACAAAACGGGTATATTTATTTTAACTCAGAAAATAGATTAGATAAATTGGAAGACTTTTGGAATAATATATCATATAAAACACCTAGGGTATGTTGTAATAATCATATATTGGGTTTAAATAAAAACTGTAAAAAATGTGTTAATTACAGAATGTGTTTTTAATAAATATAATTGCGTATATTTATTTAAAGATATTTTCTTTATATAAATTATAAAAGATGGCGATCAAAAAAGAACCTCCGGATAAATATCGGTGTTTGAAACTTCCTATTTCCTCTATTCTTAATAAAGATTTAGAGAAAGAAAAAGAAGTTAAGGAATATTTAGAAATTTTACAAAAAGCAATTATTAGAACAAATGCAATTACAAGTAAAACATATTTTTTATTACGATTATGGGTTCTTCACAAGTATCATAATAATCAAGAAATACCTGAAATTACAACAGATACAATTTCAATGTCTATGAAATCAATATTGAAATCTTCTTCGGGACAAAAACCAAAAGGCAATAATGCTATTTTATTACAAGAATTTCAAAAATTACATACTTTTCAATTAGAAGATGGTACTAATTTATCATCTATTTTAGATTATTACGCTACAACTATGATTACATCTATTGAAAATAATATCAAGATGCGATTTTTTGATTATATTAATCGATTTGTGAATTCTTATTTTAAGCATTTGCATCAAGACCAGTTGGAAAACAAAGAATTCAAAAAACAACTTTACAAAGAAATAAATTTAGTTAAAAACGATATTATAAATAATACTCTTAATTGTGATGAAAAATACCATGACTGGTTAAAAGAAACTCGTTATAAAATTGTTCCTGAAACATTTGAAATCAGTTATTATTATGATATTAAAATTAATCCTTATAAGTATTTGAAATATATGATTTTTATGTGTTTAGAATTAGAGAAAATAGAAAGAAAATCTTTCCAGTTTTTTCCTATTCAAACCAATGCTATTCCAAGACATATTCAAGTAGATACAAAATCATTAGTTGAATTATTTGTAGAAACAGAAAAACATCAAAAGTTATTAGATGTTTGGATTAAAGAAACAAGTGAAATAAAATCAGGAAAAAATAAAGGAAAATCAAAAAATAAAACAAAAGGTGATTTGTATAATTGTTTAGAACAAAATAAAGAATTTATTTGGGATACATTTTTCACCATAACTCAAAGTAGAAAAAACTATGTATTTGATTATACTATTATTACAGATGGATATACGACATCTTTGAGATTTTTACACAAGGATTATGTACAAGAAGAACAAGAAAAGAAAGATAAGAAAAAAGCAGGAAAGAAAGCATTGCAAGGATTAACAAAAGAACAAAAGGATAAAATCAAAGAAGATAAAAAACAATTACAAAAAGAACAAGCAAAACAAAAACGGTTGGAAAATAAACATAAACCTAAAAAATCCAAGAAGGAAGAAACACAAGAAAATCCTGAATTTCCTTATATTGATGAAGTTCCAAAAGAACTTTTAGAAGGTAAACATATTTTTATTGATCCCGGAAAAAGAAGTTTATTTTCTATGATGGATGATGATGGTAATTATTTTTCTTATACTAACAGAATGTATTTGAAAGAAACAAAACGATTAAAGTATCAATCATTACTTAAAAATCACAAACACGAAATTGGTATTACTAAAATAGAAGAGGGATTAAATAAATATAATTCTAAAACCTGTAATATAGAAAAATTTCAAGAATACATTACTGAAAAAATAAAAGCAAATGAAAAGTTAGTTCCATTATACCAAAAACTTAAATTTAGAAAATACAAATGGTATGGTTATATGAACAAGAAACGAACAGAAGATAATATGGTAAATAAAGTAGTAAAAAAATATAGTAAAGACCATATTATTATCATAGGAGATTGGAGCATAGGAAAACAAATGAGAAATTTTATATCTACTCCAAATTTAACATTAAAACGAAAATTACAAGAAACATTTAAGGTTTATAATATAGATGAATTTAGAACATCATGTTTATCACATAAAACCGAAGAAGTATGTGAAAATTTATATTTGAAATTCAAGAAAGATAAATCACAGAAAGAACGAAAGATACATTCTATCCTAACATATCAAATGGAAAATAATAGGAAGGGGTGTATCAATCGGGATAAGAATGGATGTAAAAACATTCAAAAAGTATTTAATTTTTATATGGAAACAGGCGAACGACCTGAAAAGTATAGAAGATAATACAACATTAATAAAAGTCTCCAACCGCTAAACGCCGTGAAATGTGAGACAAGCCCAAGATTTTCTTTAACAGAAAATGAATAGGGTGCTTTTACATCACCAAAAAGGGGTTTGAGACTTTTTATTTTTTATAGAAAGTTTGTCTCATTTTTCTTTCCGGTCGGTGTAATATTATACATAATAAAATATATAATATATATAAATGTTTTGGAAAACAATATTATTGAATATCGTATGTTATAGTAATGTTTGCCGTATAATGCCATATCATTTTTTTTATAGTTCTATAAAAATTTCAAAAGATATGAATAAAAAAAAAATGAATCTTCATTCTACCGCATACGATGATGATAATGAAATAACTAATAATTTATTCGATTCTAAGAACAATTTTTTTGATTCTATCAGAAAAACACCATTTGTAAATATAAATACATATAATGCTTCTTTTTCAAAAAAAGCCGGTTATGACGAAAGATATGATAAAATCCCGGACAAAGCGAGTGAAAATGATGTTGTCATGAATTTGACAAAATTTTATAATGATATGAAATTATTGAGAGAATTAGAAAGCAATATTTCTTATTTTAAAAAAATTAATTTGATAAATGAGAACGCAAAATCGAAAATCAATAATAATTCAATATATGTTCATGATATATTAGGTGGTGGATTACTTAGAGATTGGTAAATACGTATATATTTTGTATATATTATGTATATTATTTGTATACAATGTCTATAAAACCAATTACAGCAATTGCTGTGTTTGATAATAAAAAAATAAAAGGCACTGTTTATTTTAGTGAAGATTTAAAAAACAATTGTGTAAATATTGATATCAATATAGTAGGCCTTAAAAAAACGGGATTACATGGTTTTCATGTACATGAATATGGTGATATGAGCGAACAATGCCAAAGTATGTGTGCTCATTTCAATCCATATAATAAAAAACACGGCGGACAAACATCGCTAGAACGTCATGTTGGTGATTTAGGAAATCTAATAACCGATAAAAATGGATTCGCAAAATATAGAATAACTGATTCTCTTATTAAATTGCGTGGAACTAAATCCAATATTATAGGGCGTGGCCTTGTTATTCACGAGGACGAGGATGATTGTGGTCTAGGAAATATGCCAGATAGTTTAACAACTGGTAATTCTGGTAAGAGAATCGCATGTGCCGTTATTGGTTACGCAAAACAATGTTAATGAGTTTTCGTATTGAAAAAAAATATGTATAATATATAAATATTTGAATTATATATTAGAAAATGAGAGACGCACCCGTACCTGTTGTAGCATATGTCATGGTTGGACTTACTTCAGCTGTATTGGCATATGTTACTTATTCTGATAATAGTGTTCCCGGACAAGAAAAAATTCAAGAAAATAATTCAGTTGAATCGAATACAATAGCTAAAACTGGGATTTTAACGAGTGCTGCTGCTATGTTACCTGCGTTACCTGCTTTTTTTAGTGGAAAAAAAGAAGAACCACCGCTCGCTGAAGCAAAAATGATAGAAGAAAATGAACAAATTAATGAAAACGAGAAACAACCACAAGAAGATCAAGAACAACAGCAAGAACAACGTGAGCAACGTGAGCAACGTGAGCAACAACCAGTTGAAAATGAGATTAAACAAACTGGTGGAAAAAAATCGAAAAAAAATAAAACAAAAAATCATCAACGAGTATGTAAAAAAAATAAAAAAAATAAAACAAAATGTCGTAAGTAAAAAATTGAATAAAAATATGATAATTATTATTCAATAAATAAAAACATGAATAACAAAGCGGAAAGTATTTACGATTTTTATAAACTTAAACAAGTTATCAAACCTGAAAATATATATTGGTACAAAATTGTTAGATGTAAAAATGCTATACCATTCATTGAAAAACACATAGAAATTTTGAAACAAGATTGTTTGAAACAATTATCATTGAATCCATTTGCTGCCGAAATGTTATCAAGACATCCTGAAAAAATAATTTGGAATGAATTTGTGAAAAATCCCAATGCGGTCCACATAATAGATAAATATTTCGATTTGTGTTTTCAATCGTTGAATAAACATGGAAAACAAGAATTATTGAAACACCCTAATTTTGTTCATCTTATAAAAAAGTATCAGCAAAAATTTGTCGACGAGTTGTTATTTATTGATTGTATACCTGATATATTGGAAATCAAAAAACCTGAATATTTTGATTTGTTTGAAAAATATTTGGAAAAGCATCCAGAAAAAATAGAAGAAATAAAAAATACTCCATTGTCTTCTTTTTGGTTATATTTGTGTCAAAATCCATATGCTATTCACATAATAGAAGAAAATTTACATAAAATACCAAACAATTATTGGGGTGCAATAGCAAAAAATGAAAATGCTATTCATTTGATAGAAAAAAATCTTGATAAACTCAATTGTATTGGTTTTAATTCAAAATTTCAACGTAGTTATGTATGTTGGGATAATTTGTCCGAAAATCCAGCTGCTATTTCATTGTTAAAAAAAAATATACATAGAATAAGTTGGGGTCACTTGACAAAAAATCCGAATGCTATTCAAATATACGAAGACTATCCAGAAAAAATGTGGGATTATCTTTGTCATATGAATTATGAAAATTTCTCTGTTACTGCGCCTATATTTGAATTGGATTATGATGCTATAGAAAAACGTTGTTCTATTTATAAAGAAGAACTTATCGCAATTGCTTTACATCCATCTAGAATTGAAGAATATCTAAAACAAGGTATACCACTGGATGAATTGGATAATTATATATAGAATATCGAATATCGATTTCCATAAAATTGAATAAAAATACCTTTTTTTATTCAATTAAAAACTAAACTAAAATGTACTGTTTAACCAATTTACTAAAACCAGACTCGTCAAACAATAGTGGTGTAAAAATAATCAATTATAATAATGAAACATCAATAGAAACGTTCAAAAATGTTATTAATTTACTATCGTATAATAAAAATGGTTATGATAAAATATATATTTCATTGGGTAGTAAAATAAATGAAACTTTTATTAAGTTTGATTCTCCTGAAAAAAAACGTAATAAAAAATTTTTATCTAATTCTACTGAACAAATGATACCTGTATTCATAAAAACATGTAATTATGATACACGTATTTTATCGGTGGTTATTGATAATTTTGAAACTGAACAAAATATCAATAAAAATATTGTTTTATTAGAACCAGAAAAACCTCCGAATGTAGATATTGTTATCTTTGATAAATTTTGTTCCCAACCATTTTTAACAGAATTGATAAAATATTTTGTAAAATTATTTATGTTATTCGATATGAATCAAAAAAACGTTATGATTTGTAATTACATAAAATACAATAACAAAACTAATAATGAAATTGATCTATATTCACAAAAAATGGTTCCTGAAACTATTCAAAAAGTATTAGACAACGAAGAATTCGAAAAATATGCTTATTGTTTTTATCAATGGTTTGGATATAACTTTTACCTTTATAATTTTATCTATAATTATAAGATTTTTGAAATAATAATCAGTGTAAATAATAATTATTTGACTGACTTAGAAATTCTCATAAAACAATTGATCAATGACGAATATGACAATATTAATTTTGAAAAAAATAATAAAATAATGCTTACTGAACCAAAAATGCTTTTAGTAATGGAAAATATTTATGATATTACAAGTGATTGTACATATAAATATGAAATTGCTACATCTTTACGAAAATATTTCTATGAACATGGTCAACTAGAACTTTCATATGATTAATTTTTATATCGATCTTGATTTATCTAAACATCTATCGAAAAATGCTTTTATTTGTTCTGTATTTGCTCCTAATACCGCATCATCTGGTATGAATGATTTATTTCCTTTATAATAACATAATATTGCTGGAATACCATTTATCATTTTTTTATTCTTTAAATAAGCATATAAGTCAATTGATTCATCTACATCAATTAATACACATTGGATATTATTCGGCATCAAATCGAATTCTTGTTTAACATAGGCATCGATTGATTTACATGGCTTACACCATTCGGCACCTAACTTAACAATGATTATACCTGGGTTGATTGTTAACAAATTCAAGAATGCTTGACGGTCTTCTAATTCGGTTATGAGTTCTAAAGGCATACCGTATAAATATATATACATTATGTTTTTATTTCTATATAGTTTTGGTTGATATGAAAAAACTATATAAAAATAATTTTTCAAAATTAAAATATAATAAATACATTTATAAAATGAAATTATTAAATATAACATTTCACAAAGGATGTGAATTAGAAATAGAATATGTATTTACTAAATTGGCTCATACAATAGATGTAATGCGATTTGATGATTGTGAAACAACAGATGATAATATATATAACATTAATCATAATCGTTCTCAAAATACTGTAACATTATGGAATAATATTATAAATAATTATAATATAAACAAATAACATTTATATCAACTATAATAATAAATGGATTCTATTTCTATATTGAATAGTAAATATAAGGATTTATTAGACAATGCGTTATCTTATTATACTAGCAATGAAATATATATAAAATATTTTGGAAGAATACCACTATCAAGATATTATACGTTTAAATATTGTTTTGAAGAATTCGAGAAAAATAATATGAAAACAGTAGTTGAATTAGGGACAAGTAGAAGTTTTGTAGATGGTAGATTTGAAGGTTGTAATTCAGATAATATACTTTATTGGGAACCTGGAAATCCATCTAAATGGGATTGGTCTGCTGGTTGTTTTACAAAAACTGCGGCTGAATGTTTATATTATGTGCCTGGATTCAATTTAACAACTGTTGATTTGATACCAAATCATATCAATCGTTGTAAAATAATGAATTCAGCAAATAATAAAATTAAATATCTAGTAATGTCGTCAGAAGAATATTTGTCAACACTCAATGAAAAAATAGATTTTCTGTATTTAGATACAGGTGATATTACACCTATTAAGTTTACTGCTGACCTCCATCTAAGAGAAGCAAAAATAATAGTTGAACGTGATTTGATAAGTAAAAACGGCATCATTTTAATCGATGATATTCGAAGCACTGTTCCATATGAATATGGCGAATCTATCGATTTAGGAAAAGGGCATTTATCGATACCTTATTTCATAGAAAATGGATTTGAATTAGTTATGGATGAATATCAAACAGTTTTACGAAAAACATAATTTTTATAAAAAATACGTAATCATTAATTATTTGTCATATATGCTAATATATATAACAAATAATAGTTTAAATATATAAAAATGGCAGATTCGAAATCACATAATTTGAATATTCATATGTATAAATTTGATGAAATTTTAGGATTATTCGATTTAACTTATGATATTTCGATTGAAGATATGAAACGTGCCAAGAAAAAAGTATTGATGACACACCCTGATAAATCTCGCCTACCACCTGATTATTTTCTTTTTTATAAAAAGGCTTTTGATATTGTAGTAAGATTCTACGAAGAACAAAACAAACAAAATCAAAAGTTACCTACTGAAAAACAGAACTATGATACATCAAACATAGATACATCAAATAAATCATTGTCGAAACAAGTATCGAATGTAATTGATAAAATGAGTGAAACAGAATTCCAACAAAAGTTTAATAAATTATTCGAGGAAAATATGTCGACTCGTCCTGACCAATCAAAAAATGAATGGTTTCATAAAGATGAACCTATTTATGATATTAACGAAAAAGTGAATTCGAATAATATGGGTCAAGTTTTCGATAAAATTAAAGAAACACAACAGCAAATGGCAATTGATAGATATAGAGGCGTTGAGAATTTATATGTTAATATGGATTCTGGTACTAGGTTATACGATGATGATGAGAACGACGATGATACATACGTTACGTGTGACCCTTTTAGTAAATTGAGATTCGACGATTTGCGCAAAGTACACAAAGACCAAACTGTATTTTCAGTAAGCGAGCGTGATATTCATAAAGTACAACAATATTCTAGTGTAGACCATTTTATGAGAGAACGAGGAAAGCAAACCTTAACGCCATTAGAAAAACAAGAAGCAGAACGAGTTTTAGCAAGTCAAGATAAAGTATATAGAGAACGTATGATGCGTAAAGAATATGAAGCACAAATGAAAAGTTCTCAATATAACGAAAAAAATAAGGCGGTTTTATCTAATTTCTTAAGAATACAAAACATTTAGTATATCATAAAAAAATATACATATAGATATATACATATTCCAAATATGCCTCGTTGTCCAAATGGAACTACACGTAATAAATCTACTGGTAAGTGCGAACCAAAAAACAAATCGATGTCAAAAAAGTCACCATCACCTAAACCCAAAAATAAAACCTCAAAAGTTACACATAAATGTAGTAAAGGGGTAAAAATGCCTGAGTTTCGTATTGAAAATATTATTAAATATGAAAAAAGAATAAATGATGCTGTAGGAATATCACATAACGCTGAATTTTATAAACGAATGGAAACAGTTTTGAAAAACCTATGTTTCCCAAAAAATACTAATTGGGAAAGAACAGGAACTTATACTACTGCTACAATTGTCGCCATCAAAGCATAAATACTCTTTTTATAAAATATAAAAAAAGTACTTATGCTTTTTATATTTTGTTGATATCAATATAATTCTATAAATATGCTAATAATACGTCATTTTCAATATGACCATTTAATGTAGTAAATTTATAATCTTTATTTATTTCTATAATTTTATTCATAATTTCTTGTAAAAAATTAATATTACCATAACGTTTTTCACCCCATGGAAAAGGTCGTTTTATTATTCTTAAATCATCTATCATTATAATATTATCTTTTCTATCGATTGATTTTATAGCTTCTAATTCATCAAATAATGGACAACGTTTTTTATAATTATAAATATTTTTATTATCTACATGAGCATCTAAAAAAAATATAGTTCGGTTTTCAAATACTTTATCGTTGATATAATTTTTCATATTAGTACTGTCGTCCAATATTAAATTATATCTACCGGTTTTTATATCATCTTCGAAAATATCTAACCCTAGCCTAACCCAATCTGGTCTGATTTCAATACAATAAATCTTTTCAAATCCACTTCTCAATGCCATTTTACTGGAAACCTCACTACGTGGGTCCCATAAACCCGTTTCAAAATAATTAACACAATTGTATTTTAATCGCACTTCCTCCAAATCAAAACTAATAGGCATTTATATAATATTTTATATTTGTCTTTTTAACTTTTTTAAAATATAAATATATTTATTATACCAATAATCATAAATTCATTGATTATCTCCGCAATAACCACGGTTTCTCCATATCCAACATCATATTTTCATAATTTACATTTCGGTTTTCGATATCACTATAACTTTCATACTGTGTTACTGTTGGTGGAGTAATCATATACCAAAAATCTTGTATTTGTAATCTTTTCCAATACATATCTAGCGCATATGTTGATGGATTATTGGGTTCTCGCATGAGTCCATTAGCACTTTCACGAAAATTTTTTAAAAGTGTATCGTAATAATGCTTTTTAACTACATAACCAGTTGTTGTTTGACAATAAAATACTCTAGCACAATATTCAGCAACTTGTTGAAATGGAGGAACATTGTTGCCACCTATTATTAATAAATCCCAATTGATCTTGTCGTCCTCATAAAATTTTTGTAAATTTCTTTTGAATAAATCTGGATTGCGAAATGTAATATCATCCTCACATATAAATACATATTCATAATCTCGTTGTTTAGCAAGTTCTATACATTTTATGTGGCTCATTGTACATCCTACCGCACCATTATTCATTTTTACAGCATTTATACGTTCCGCGTCAATTCCCATTTTTTTAAATTCAGTGTTTACATGTTCTAATCTATCTTTTCTATGTTCTAGATTTATAAAAAGTGTATTTTTCAATAATTCCATTTTATTATCAAATATATATATATATATATATTTCATATGTGCTCTATTTCTAAATAGTTTTTACACATTTTCTTATTTATTCAATTGAGTAGTGTATTGGATTAGATATTTCGTTTTTTCTATTTTTTGCTAACAATAAGGCGTTATCCGCATCAATATAAGTTTTTCCTACTCCAAAAGATAAAGTTATTTTTATTGTATTGTCTATCAATTCTAGTTGTTCTAATTCCTCAATTACTTTATCGATAAATAAATTAACATCTTCCTTTATTTCTGAAAAAAATACAAACTCATCTCCACCAGACCTAAATAATTTTGTTCTACCCAGATTACTAGTACATTTTCGTAAAGTATATCCTATTAATTTAATTGCTTTGTCACCTTCTGTATGATTTATTTTATTTATATCTTTGAAATTATTTATATCAATTGAAACATAGAAACCATTCTTATTTTTATTTGTAAATAATTCAAATGCTAATTTATTTCCAACAGCAGAATTATTTTCATAAATTGGCATTAACGGGTCGGCAAAAAAATATTGCCTTGTTGAAAACGTAATACCTTTATATATTTCATTTTCTTTTTCAAGTTCTTCTAATAATTTCAATATTATTTCTGGATCGACCAGTTCAGTCAACATTATATATATACAATATGTAAAAAATAAATAAAAGATTTCATTTCTCTATATATGCTCTATTTGTAAATAAGAAGGTAAATTATCATATTTTTTTTTTACAAAATTACAGAATTCAATATAAGACAATCCACTAGAATCTATTTTACAGTTTTCTTCTACTTCTTTTACAAAATATTTTGATTCACGGATTCTGTATCCGTATTTACCAAAGGCACTAAATTTATGATATTGTAATAAATCCGGATAAAATTTATCCATAAATGATGCTATTGTTATATATTCACTAAAACGAAAATAAGTATGTGACAAACTCATAATACTATGTATCCATGTTGGTTTCTCAGTTAGTTTACATTCATATAATTCTATATATCCTATCAAATCATTTATTATATTATGATGAAATACAAAATGGTGTGGAACAAATGTGCCCTCGTCTGGTACTATCATTTTTATGCCGGCTAGGGCATTTAAAGAATTCTTATATTGTTCTATATTCCATTCTGACCGGGCTTGTTCTTGTAATAAGGCAAATCGATATTTTGGATTATCGTTGGTGGGATAAATATCCCATTTAATAATTGGAACTAGGTCTGAATCCCAAACTACAAATGGGTCTGATAGTCCTTGTATTTGTTTTTGTGCTCCTAATTTTATGAGCTGTTGATACCACCATCCAAATTCGCGAGAACGTTCATCTATTATGTTGTTGAACAATTGTTTTATATCATCAATATTCAATCCATAATTTTTCATAAAAAATGTTTCCTCTGGCAAAGCAATTATAGTATTTTTGTTCCAATTACTAGACATCGTGTTAATTTCATCGATATATTGTAATGGAGTTATTATATATATATTTCGTGGATTGTAAAATGTATATACTGCTTCTATAACTGTTCTTACCATATTGTGATAACGGTGTAGTGGTATTACAAAATCTACTACATTATTATCATCATACATATAATTCAAATACTATAATATACATATATTACATTATTTTTTATTTTTTTCTAAAACTACTATTATTTCTTTTCTATTACAACCTCTTTGAGAACATTCCGCATTATTTTTTCTACGTATTTTTCGTGTTCTTCATCAGTTTGACCTCCCATCGAATTCAATGCTATTTTCATATAATCATTATTCTCTTTAGTATCTAATATTCTGAAATCAGGATTTTCTTCCTGCCATTTTGGTAATTTTCTCAGGTTTTTACGGGCAACTCTTTGTATGGCCAATTTTAATTTGGCTTTTTCATCATCGTCTTTTTCCCATGAATTTTCGTCTTTTACATAAACAGTTTCACGTTTCAAATCAGTACAATGTATAGGTCGCATTGTATAATCAAGTTCTCTAAGACCTCTTAAAAATATTCCACTGATTCCTTCTACGTAACCTAGTCGTCCGGTTTTTTCAAGGTCAGTAATTTGTACTTGTAAAGAATTAATAAAATCGGCAATATTCATAGCATCTTTACATGTTTCGTTCAAAAATAATTGTAAATTAAATTGAGTATTGTTTGTGGTATTATTAGTTGTATTATTAGTAACAGATTGATTCTTAGCCAATTCTATAATTTGTTTACTATGTTCTTTGTTTTGTTCAATCAAAATTGTTTGTAATTCTTTATTTTGTTTTATCAAATCTAACACTAAATCAATAGTAATTTCTTGTTTATTGTTATCAAGTTCTCGAGATTCATTTGTTAATTCATTTTTATTTTCAATAACTTGACATTTTTTCTTATGTTTATATAATCCGCTATACGTGATAAATGATTTATTACATATGTCACAAACATTATCTTTTTCAATATCATTAATGATATTTATGTGTTTTTTACTAATTAAATGTCTATTATAATTGGACTTATCATTTGAAGAATATGAACAAATGCTACAATCATACGTGCCTTTATGTAATTCTAGTTGGTTATTTTTTATTTCCATTTCGCCCATTTGACTGGTTTTTGAGCTCAAAATATGTTTTCGAGTAGTCAAATGACGTTGATAATCATTTTTTTTACACGTATTAAAGTCACAACATTCACAGCAAAATTTTTGTGTAAAATCTTGGTTAATTTTGATTTCCATTTTTCCTAAAACACTGATAAAAAATGGGAAGAAAAAAAAACTGATTTAATTTACGCAAAAAAGTTATGCTAACACATTTTGAATGATTTTTTTTGTATTTACAGCACCGCCGAGTAAAATCTCTTTTTTGCAAATTCTTCATCGCCATTTTTCAAAATTGGACATTTTAAAAATGTCCAAAAAAAAAAATTGACCCTACTTTATTTTCCGATTTTTATATTTTCGAAGAGTAAAACTATTTAATAATCAAATAGTTTTACAGAATATACAATATTATTTCTTTTCTATTACTACTTCTTTGAGAACATTCTTCATTATTTTTTCTACATATTTTTCGTGCTCTGTATCTGTTTGACCACCCATAGAATTCAAAGCAATTTTCAAATAATCATCATTCTCTTTTGTATCTAATATTCTGAAATCTGGATTTTCTTCCTGCCATTTTGGCAATGTTCTCAAATTTTTACGTGAAACTCTTTGTATGGCTAATTTTAATTTGGCTTTTTCATCATCATCTTTCTCCCATGAATTTTCGTCTTTTACATATACGGTTTCTCGTTTCAAATCACTACAATGTATAGGTCTCATTGTATAATCAAGTTCTCTAAGACCTCTCAGAAATATTCCACTGATTCCTTCTACATATCCTAGTTTGCCAGTTTTTTCTAAATCGGTAATTTGTACTTGTAATGAATTAATAAAATCGGTTATATTCATAGCGTTTTTACATGTTTCATTCAAAAAGAATTGTAGATTGAATTGAGTATTATTTGTTGTATTATTAATAGTATTGTTTGTAATAGATTTATTCTTAGCCAGTTCTATAATTTGTTTATGATGTTCTGCGTTTTGTTCTAATATTTTATTTTGCAATTCTTTGTTTTGTTCAATGAGAACATTTTGGATTTCTTTACTTTCTTTTAGTATTTCTATAAACAATTCAGGTGTAACCGTATTTATTGAATTATTACAATGTTCTTGGTTTGTTATAGTACATTTCTTTTTATGATACCATAGGCTGCTTTTATTAGAGTATACTTTGTTACAATGACTACATTTATGGTCTAGGGTTTTTTTGGGTAATTTTGGTTCAATTTGGTTCAATTCGGCATTTAAAATATGTTTTCGAGTGAGTAGATGTCGTCCATAGTCTTTACGATTGCTCGATACAAATGCGCATTTTTCACAAAAATATATTGGGGTTTTTTGGGGTAAAATTTGTTCTAAATTCATTCTATATATTTGAACCAGAAAAAACCCTTTTTACATATTACGCATAAAAATATCAAAAACCTTATGCTAACAAATTAAAATTATTTTTTCTGGATTTACAGCATCTTCGAGCAAAATCGCTTTTTTGCAAATTCTTTATCGCTACTTTTCAAAAATGGACATTTTAAAAATGTCCAAAAAAAAAAATTGACCCTACTTTATTTTGCAAATTTTTTAATTTTCTAAGCGTAAAACTATTTAAATAATAATAATAATACGTAAAAACATCAAAATTATTATTATTAATTTTCATCTGGAACCATAGTAATATTTTCGGCATTTGATTCGTTTGACGAGAAATCAATTAAATTATCAGTGCTTTGAAAGTTCTCAAATTGTTTGCTTATATTTTTATTTTTCAATTCAAGGATTTCGTTTTTTATCTCAGTAATCGAATTGGATAAATCAAACATCATTTTTTGTAACGAAACCAATATTGACATGTTATCGTGATTGATGGTAGGTTCTGAAATAGGTTTTTGAACAGTCGGTTCAATAACCATAGTAGGATTATCAGTTTTAGTAGGCACAATAGGAGGAGGTGCGAATATTTTAAGTTCTTCCTCGCGTTGTTGTAAATGAGTTTTGATTAATTCATCCATATTTTGTATAACACCATCTTCGATTTTATCCCGAAAATCAACATCGACAGGAGCCTTTTTTTCTAACATAGAATCGTATTCCCTCTGTCTTTCTGTGAATTGATTATTAAATACTTCTTGACGATTATCTGGTGTTATCGGTGGTGTATTTATAATATGAGATTGGAATTGTGGTTCTATTTGAGTAATGGGATTATTAAAAATAGTATGATTGTTTGTACTTTTAGTAACTTCAGCCATTTTTTCACGTATAATTTGTATCATGGTGAAAATCGTATCTTGATTCATTTTATATAATTCGTCTTTTGTTATATTTGGACTGGAATTTTTATTATAAATGGCTTCTATTACAGTTTTGAACCAAAAATCTTTTTTTTGATTTGGAAATTGTATAAAATAGGTATTAATATAGTGATTTTGATTGATAATATTCCATAGTAGTTCTTGGTTATCAGGATGTGTGTATATAGACATTTGTATAAATATAGTTGAAAAAATATATTTATATGCTTTACAAAGTTAGTTTTGTTAGTTTTGTTAGTTTTTTTTGTTTTTTAATGTTTTTCGATTTTTTCGGGTTTTCGATTTTTTTCTACCACCTAATAAAATGCCATTTTTTATAGTTCTAACTGGTTTATCATTAGCTTTCACAGTAGTTTTCCCTGAATTTTTTGTAGATATATATGCTTTTTTATCGATAACGTCATTATATTTTATAGGGTCAATAACAAAATAAGTTATATCATCGTGTTCTTTTATAATTTCATCGGTTTCATCATTTTCATCATTTTTTTTAACAGTAAATCCTTGTTTTTTGATATATTTAAAAAAATTATCTAACCACAAATTAACACTATCAATATTAGAATAAGGCAAATCATTATATTTTGTAAAGAATTGAATACCATTTACCATGTACCCTTTGCTATTTTTGTTGGCAGTTGGCATAACTCTAACACCTAAAATAACTTTTTTATTTTTTTCGTCATTGGTTGTATCAGCATCACTGTCACTGTTGTCAACATCATTATCACTGTCACTTTCACTATCATCAATACCATAATCATTAAAATTTATTTTATTAATTGGAGTATTTATTGTACCGCTTCCTCCACCAGCGGTTAAACCACTAGCATTATTATTAATAGCGTTTGTTGAATCAGTTCCTTGACCAGTTCCTTCACTGGCGGTTAAACTAGTAGCATTATTCTTTTTTGTATTGACCTTTTTATTAACTGATTTTTTTGTTGTACTTATTCTTTTAAGAGGTATTGGTGTATTAGCATTAGTGTTTTTTTTTCTAGGTCGAAGTTCCATTTATCAATATACTATTATATAATGATAAAAAAATCCAATTATTTTTTTTCGTTAAAATAAATTTTTCTATAATTTTTCATATAATAATCAGGAATACGTTCATTTTTAAAGAATTCGATTTTTTCATTATAATTTTTGAATTCACGGTCTTCAATCCTATTTGTTATCATTGTTATTATAAAAAACAAACAGTACATTCCACATTCGCTATCACCCATTTGATGTTCGGTGGGACAATTTTCATGAAAATGAACCAGTTTTGGTGGTGATAAACGATTACATTGTTCGATTACTCTATCTGAGAATTTCTTGATTTCTTTATTAATACTTCTACCAGCACTATCCATGTAAAAAATAAAATTATCGTCTAAATCAATAAACATAGATACCCAATGACTACCTCTTTTTGTATGATTGGCTAAATTAAATACAGCACCAAATTTTGTCTTTCCAGATTCAATCATATTTTTGACATAAAAATTACATATTTCATTCCAAACGCAATTGCCACCATAATCGTCGGGACGACTATCGAAATCGATTGGTGTAGGCCCTAAAAGTTTGAAATTGTTATATTTTTGTTCGTATTGTTCGAGAACATCTCTAATATCAAAGTTAGAAAGCCATCCTCTGTCATCTTTCCAATCGTCAGGAACATAGGGTGCGAATGAATATTTTAATAATTGTTTTCTTACATTTGGTTCTTTAATTTCGTCGAGCCAACAATCTTCTCTACTACATGTGGACATTCGTTTTTTCAATTCTTCCCAAATGTCAATTGGGTCAATATAATTTATAGGATTACTAGAATGATGTTTGTTATAAGAATCTTTCAAAGTCATTAAAACTGAATCGGTAAAACAACTATGTTTATTTGCTATTAAATCTTTAACAGTAGGATTACAATTCATAGGTATAAAATGCTTTTTGGAACCATTCTTTTTATCGTCTTTATGTTTTTTCAGTTTATCGATTGTTTTTTTCAAAGTTTTTTTATAAATCTTTGTTTTATACGATTTATTGTGTTTTTTATTATGTTTCGTTTTTTTTGGCATGAAACAAAGTATTTATAATATTATGTGAAAAAAAAAGTGAATATTAAGAAAAGGAATTTTTACGTGGAATATAATTCATATTATAAATATTAGTATGGTTTGATTTTTTGATACGCTCTTTACCCCAAAAGGAACCAATGAGAGATGTAACTGGTGCTAAATCATCATCCGTACTGTTGCTGTTATCATTCATAGAATGACCAAATAACATATCTTCTTCATCGGAACCCGCGTTCTCAATTTCTTTATATTTGAAATATTTAATAAGTGATTTCATAAATGCTTCGAAAATATCATTGATTTCAGTGTTGATTTGTTTTTTAGGGTTCTCGATTAATTCATTTGTTAATCGCATTATATTCATTTTGTATTTTCGAATATTAGAAAAATACTCTTCCAATTCAGCATGTTTTTTTGGGTCAGAATGTGATAAGTATCGATGATAATGATTTTTATTCATTAGATATTTCAATGTAACATCATCCACAAATCCATTAGTTACAATGTTCTCGATATCACAATTATTATTTGATAAATCCATCAAAATATAGTATTAGTAAATATTATTATAATAGTATATTTCCATATTCATATTCGAATATGAATCCAAAATCCAAAAATTTTTATTTTTTGGTTTTGTCAGCATTCTGTTGTTTTTTCGTTTTGCGTGATAATTCTTTCGCTACTTTTTTCTGTTCTTTCTCTAAATCTTTTTGAGCTTTACGTGTAGCACGTTCTCTAGCAGCCGATTCTTTTTGTAATAATTTATTTAATTTACGAGTTTCGCGCTCTTTTTTCTTACGGTTTTTTTCCACTTCCTTTGCTATACGTTTATCCTCTTTCTCTTTTAGTTTTGCGTATAATTCATCATCTAAATCTACTAAATCATCCATGATTTTTCCTCTGTATTTATCTACTAAATTATTCAATATTTCATGTTTGAAATCTTCCTTGTGGTCTCCTTGCTTACGCAATGCTTGTCGTAATTCTTTTTCTTCCATTTCAATTTCCTTTTCATTATATTTTTCTTCGGCAATACGTGCCTTAATAGTTTTACGTATATTACCGTATTTTTTCTTACGACGTTTTTCCGTTTTGCGAATAGAATCTTTTAATTCCTTCTCGATGACTATATTATCTTTTCGTTTTAGTTTTATTAAATTACGTTGAGTTTTACGTTCATCGCGAATAGTCATTTTAATGACACTTCTTTCTAATTCAGATAAATCTTCTTTTAATAATGATTTTAATTTTTCCAATTTTTTCTTATATTGGAGAACATCCAATTTGAGTTTATTCTGTAATTCTTGTATTTTTACGTTATACAACTCGATTTCTTCATCGTAACTTTTAATAACAGGATGTAGTTTTACCAGTTCTTTTAGTTTAGAATTGCCTGTTATTTTAATACCACAATTATTTTTCAATGAATATAATACTGTGTTTTTGTATTTATCATAATCTTCTACAAATTGTTCAGTATTTTGTTTTACACCAGATAATGACTCTTTTCTAGCTAAATTACGTTGTTTGACAAGTTCTCGAATTTGTTTAATACTATCACGGATAACTTTGATTTCTTCTTTTGCTTCAGATACCATTTGTTTAATATTACGTTTTACTACGGTTTCACATTGTTTCAATGATTTATTTTCTAATCCATTACATACTTCTTTTTTCAAAAATGAGAACATGTTCTCATTCACCTCACTCAATTCACCCTTGAGTTTATTATTGTTCTCGATAATTTGGGTTTTTAATTCATTGATATCAGATGACATTACATCGCGAACTATTTTTTTGTCAAAACGTTTTGCTTGTTCAATATCATTAATAATAGGAGCATTGATTGATTTTATGATAGGTTGAGCGAATTGTCTAGCATCTTTTTCACGATTCAAATAACTGACATATCCAGCAATATCATTCAAATAACGTTCTCTACCATTATCTGTGAATTTACCTTCATTATCCAAATAAGTATTGGAAAAATCTTCAAAATTAGTCGGCAATTGTTCTCGAATAGGTTTCATAAGATTGATTAGTTTAATGAGTTCTAATGGGTCTTCCGTAATAGGTGTAGCAGTCATTAACATAAGTCTTACAGAATCTCTACCTGATAATTCGTAAGAATTCATAATAGCTTGATGTAGTGCGTTCATATCAGGTCGTTCAATACTGGATAAATCACCACCACCATATAGTTTATGAGCTTCATCAATAATAAGCAGTGTTTTACGTAGAGGGTCAGCTTCGCCATTTATTTTAACCAAGGTTTTATAAAAAGCATTTTGTTTGGAAACTAGATTACTGAATTGTTTATAAGACATAGGACGAATACGCCAAGAATTAGACAATAACCGCATACGTTTATTTTGTTCATCTGGAATATTTAATTTAGATAATGTTATTTTATTGCGAATAGGGCCACTACATACTTGGTCAAACATATTTTTCCATATATCATTTTTAAGTGTCGTTCGTGTAACCCATAAAATAGTATATCCTTCGCGCTCAAAAGTATTAGTTGCAGCAGCAATTGCGCTGCATGTATTATGCGTTACCGTAAAATCGCCAATTAAATAACGATTATTACCGTCTAATGTAAAACCATAATAATTACCTTTTCCAATGTGATTTACTTTTATACCAGTAACCAATACATCTTTTATTTGTAATCGTTTCTCTAGTTTTTTCCTTTCTATTTTAACAGGAACGTTGAAAAGTTGATTCCCTGAAATGATAATTCTATAATATAATCCAGTTTTCTTTTCACCTTTGTACATGCATGATTTATTACACTCTTTAATATTAGCTGCAAATCCAAGTGACCTGCATAAAAAAACAATATCCTCTGCTAATATCTTATTTTTCTGTATAATTTCATATCCTTTATTATCAGCATGCCCATCAGAATCAATCAACCCAGCTAATAATTCTAATCTGTTTTTGCGGTCATTTACTTTATAATCAAACGGAATATGTTTGTTATTAATTAGATTATATTTTTGTAATGCTTTTAGTAATTTATTTTCACCTTTTGGAATAGAAGATGATATACGATAATCATATCCACTTTGATAATTAACAGATAAGTTATATTTAGGCATTTCTTTAAAAAGGTAGTATAGAATACGCGAGTCTTGCGTAGAAATAACAGGGTCTCGTTGAGAACCATCACCTAACCAAAACCCAATAATATATGGGTCAAAGTCAATTTGTTTATTTTGGAATTCAACGCCCGTTCTATATCCCTTCAAATTTTTTTTAACACTATTAGATAGTTTTAAGAATTCATTAATCGAAACTTCGTATATGTAATCATTTGTATGTATTTCATCTAAAAATACATTAGCTTCTTCCTTAGTAGAAAATCCTTTAGCCTTAACTTTACCTGTTTTATTACAAATATAGTTAGCGACAAATGGCAAATTTGGTTGTATTTTACCTACATTTTTAACTCCTAAACGTGTTGGTTTTAAACATAATATATGTTCAGAATTAACAGTATATTTATCTCCTTTTATAGGAATAACGTCATACATATTATCTTCACCATTTGCTAACGATAATACAGTTCTAGGTGTAGAATCGTCGCCCATTAGTTTGTCTCCAACTTCTATGTCTTGTACCATTTTAATTGTACCATCATACATTATTATAGGGGTATCTATCGCATGACATTTCCCAGTACCCACGCTATGAAAAAGCATAATACCTTTACAAGGATTCGATGTAGTAAAATATTTACGAATAAATTTTTGAGAAGGAGTATATTGTATAATTTCACCAGAACCACCTTTTTGTAAATCCGAGCATAAGTTCTCCATTTTGACAGATTCCCACGCTAGGTCACTGAAATGTTCTCGAATATTTTGTTTTAATTCTTGATAATTCATACGTTTTGGTTCATTGTTCAATAAAATATTACTAGAAATGACAATAGGAGGTATATCTCTGACAACAAGACGTTTTGGTTGATTACTACCACCAGATTGTTTATGATAATTATTATCAAAACCACCATTATAAATAAATTCCGCACCTTCAGGTAAATCTTCTTCAGCGTCTTCATTGGGTATAGAAAAACTATGAATATTTTTATTCAATTCATAATCGACAGAACCAACAATAGTCGTTTTTTCCAAATCATGAGCGAAATTGAAAAGACGAATATCGATATTCATAGTTTTTAAATATAATTCCATAGCGGTTTTGGCTCCTAAAAAACTATTCTGTATTTGGTCTGGTATTGATAAATCATAGACAAAAACATAAAGAGGCCAACCTAATCTAGGGTGGAATTCTAACCCTTTTTGACCACATGTTCTCGTACTACGACCAATAACTTGTTTTTGATCTGATTGTACGGTAGATGGTTCAAAAATATGAACATATTTTACATCAAACAAATCAATACCTTCTTTGAATCCACTATCCATAATAATAATACGAGAAAGTTCTCCATTTACGTTATCTGGGCGTTGATTGAATTTTTTCAATATATTTTTTTTATTGATAACACTAATACCTTGGTCATATACAGAAACCGATGACAATAGATAAAAATTATTGGATTTAGTTTCAAGTAATGTTTCGTCAGATAATAATTCGATTTTACCGTATTTTTTTGTTTTTTTATCAGTAGATTCGTCATCATCACCATGACCATCATCAGCATCCTCCCCATCATCAATGATGTTTTTAGCGTTTCTTTTTAATTTGGCAGTATATCCTAATTTCATCCCTTTGGCAATAAGAGCAGATGCTAATAATTTGGCACCATACGTACTTGATTTTAAATCCGAAAAAATGAAATGTTTAAATAATTTGCCGTGTTTTTTCATATCAAGTTTATCAAGTTGTTCTATTTTTTTTAAAAGAATATTTAATTTTGGTGAATTATTAGGGATGTCATTTAGTAAAATTTCCGGAGAAAATTGTGGAGTATCGAATTTATATTTGTTGGATGCTTTACTCCAATTCGATTTTTTACGTACACAAGATGAATTGAAAGAAACAATAGCATCATTTTCGATAATTTTTTCTAAATTTTTAGAATTTATGTTTTCAGGAGATATACCAATATCAAAATTCATGTCATCGTCATCAGAATCTTGAGCATTATTATTATTTTCATCGTCGGATTCTTCAACATCTACTTCCATTGCTTGAGAACCTTCTGAATCGGATGAATCTATAGAATCATTAGATTCAGGAGACTTTTTATTTTTTTTTGACTTATTGCCCATTTTTTTATTCATTCTAAATTTAAAAAAATATATAATATATATATCATTATATAATATAAAAATGACTACACCAATATTACCAAATTATTCAAATTTACCAACATCAACAGTCAATTTAGGAGGTCCATATAAAGGTTATTCACCTCAACAAACTACACCAAGTTTTAAAAGTAGTGAACAAGTAATGGTAAGAGGCGTATTGCGTAGAGCATGGAATACCAGTTACGCTACTGGAACAGTAAATGGAAAAAAACGTATTATTACACCGTTTCGTGCCGTAAACAATTTAGGTGATTTTTTGAGTCGTGAAAATTATATATGTGGTGGCCCAAACCAAGTAAGTGCCCATAAACCAGGATGGAAAGGGCATATTGGTTCGATTATCTCTCAATGTGATGGTACAGGCGTTCCGTCATCAACATGTAATGTTAAATTCGTCCCAGATTCATCTGATTACACTACTTATAAGAAACAAGTTGCTTTGAATGGTAACTATAATGACTTAAAAAATGGAGGTGATAATAACAACGCATCATATCATGCAAGAATGTCAGTTCGTCGTCGTTAATATAATAGAAACTATATACAATAATATTATTCTATGAATATGTATATAAGCATATTCATAGACGAAAATGTACAAAATGATGTTTAGTATTAATAATATTAATAATGGAACTTTATCAGCAGGAAAAGCAATGCCACAGAAGGATATTACATCGGATAACAATAGTAGTTTCGAATTAGCACGTAAAACTTATATAGAAACATATACTGGTGAAAATAATGTTACTAGATTAAAAAATGATAAGAAATGGTATGGCAACCGTGATGCTTCTCAAGTTACTAGTAATAGACGTAATAATCAAGTTGGTGTAGGTTCTTTGAATGCGTCCAAACAACAAATGTCATTTACAAATCACAAAGACGTAAATGTAGTGAATGATGCTCTACGTAGAGTACGTGGTGGTGGCGCTGTAGCACCGGCAAAAAAAGGAGCGAATCGTAACAATGCTCCTACTCCAGGATTTCGAGCAAAAGTAAAAGAGCCTCGAAATAATTTAACTGGGTATGTAGTACCTACTATATTCCATTAATATTTTTAGTTTTATATGTAAAAATATCCTATAATATGATATAGTATACAAAATGTATAATTATTTAGTTGAATTCTTTGGAACAGCCTTTTTTATTTATGTAATTTTAGCAACAGGAAATCCTCTAGCCATTGGAGCAGCTTTAGCATTAGTTATTTTATTAACAAGTAGTATTTCAGGTGGTCATATTAATCCAGCAGTATCTATAGTAATGGCATCCGCAGGAAAGTTACCAACTACCGAGTTAGTTCCATATTGTTTAGCTCAAGTATTTGGTGGTTTAGTAGCATTGGAATTATATAAAAGATATAAACTATAATAATCGATAAATTCAATAGTATATTATAAAAAATGATACCGTATAACAGTATCATTTTTAGGCAGATTATTTAGATTTTTGAATAAATCGATAAACTAAGAAAAGGGCAACAATAGTGAGAGAACCAATATAGACATTTGTAACAACATCCATTTTTTTTTTATTATTTTTAGATGAATTGTCGATAGAATCGTTTTGTTTTGTATAAGTATTTTCAACATGGTTTATATGATTATCAAGTAAAAACTTATCAGTCTCATTATCGTTTTTTGCTAAAACGACATATTGTTCTGGTTTATCGGCATTGATTTCTTTCTTGATAATAGCATCTATTTTATCATTAAGTGATGATGGTAAGAATTCAACATGTCTATTTTTTTTTTCATTTTTATATGACGGACGAGTATTATAAGATGAATGTTCTAAATCTTCATTATCAATTATTGCGAAACCTTCTATCAATTTATTTATATCACGAAAATTATCGAAATCAGTAATAGGTGTAAAATCATTTGTTTTTTTATTAGGAATATTATCAATGAAATTTGACATTTATGATATATTTATAGTGATACATTTTTACATCTTTTTTTCGAATATTATTTCGAATATTATTTTTATAAAACAAAAATCGTTATTCAAAAAGAGTTTAAAGATATTGTTCGAATTATATTTAGAATAAAAATGTGCGGTATTTTTGCATTATTAAATAATGAAAACGAATTTGATAAAAATTTTATAATAGAACAATTTCGTAAAGGTGAGCGTCGTGGACCAGAATTTTCTAAATTAGAAAATCTAATGATAAAAGCGCAATTTGGTTTTCATCGTTTGGCAATTAATGGTTTGAATAGTGAATCGAATCAACCATTGATAATAGAAGAAATCGGTTTGATTTGTAATGGTGAAATCTATAATTATAAAGAATTATACAAGATGATGGAAATAATGCCACATACCGAATCAGATTGCGAAGTAATTATTCATTTATACAAAAAGTATGGTATTGAACAAACGCTACAAATGCTAGATGGAGTATTTGCTTTCGTATTAATCGATTATAGATTATCAAATATGGATTCTAAAGTAATTGTAGCGAGGGACCCATATGGTGTTAGACCACTATATATACTAAAAAAAACGAATAATCAATCTACCTTTTATATAAAAAAGAAAGGAAACACAAACGTTTTGAATAGTTTTGAACCAGCAGAAAGTAATATTTTTGGTTTTGCGAGTGAGGCGAAGATGCTAACTGAATTTTATAACAAAATGAATAAAAATATACAAGAAAAAAAAGAATCAAAAGGTAGGTTATTTGAAAAACAGTTGGAATTAATTATGAATGATAGACCATTTGAATTAGAAGAAAATACATATACAGTAGAACATTTCAAACCAGGAACATATAGTGTTTATGAATTAAAATATCGCGTTTCGGCCGCATGGGAATTACATCAAGAAAACGTAGTATATCATAAAATCGGGTTCAGCAAAATGCCTGTAGAAAATTATGTACAATTAGAAAATATTTCATTAGACTATACAACCATATATAGAAATATACAACATTATTTATTCAATGCGGTTGAGAAACGCTGTTCAACGTCTGAACGGCCAATAGCGTGTTTATTATCAGGAGGATTAGATAGTAGTTTGATAACAGCATTAGTAAATGAATATCATGTAAAATATGATTTACCTACAATAGAAACCTATAGTATTGGATTAGAAGGTTCTGAAGATTTGAAATATGCGCGCATAGTAGCGGATTATTTGGGTACAAAACATACTGAATTAGTTTTAACAGAAAAAGATTTTTTAGATGTAATACCACACGTAATCCATGATATAGAAAGTTATGATACAACTACTGTTCGTGCTAGTATAGGAAATTGGTTATTAGGTAAATATATATCCGAAAATAGTGACGCAAAAGTAATATTCAATGGTGATGGTTCCGATGAATTGCTGGGTGGATATTTATATATGAAATGCGCACCAGATTGTATTGAATTTGATAAAGAATGTCGTAGATTATTAAAAGATATTCATGCTTATGACGTTTTACGCTCAGATAAATGTATTTCATCACATGGATTAGAACCAAGAACACCTTTCTTGGATAGGTCTTGGGTACAGTATTATATGTCAATACCATTAGAAATAAGACATTCGATGAATAAAGATAATATTGAAAAATATTTACTAAGAAAAGCTTATTCAGAAGAATATTATACGAATTTATATTCAAAACCATTATTGCCTAATGAAGTTTTATGGAGAAGAAAAGAAGCGTTTAGTGACGGAGTATCGAAACAAACACGTTCATTATATGAAATTATACAACAATATACTGCTAATCAACTAATAAATGATATTATGGAATCAATTACAGATGAGGAGAAAGAAGTTATCATAAGTGCCAATAATGAAAATTCATACAAAATCGATATTGAAGATATGTGTAAAAAATCAAAAGAAATGTCTGCAGTATTAAATCATTTACCTCCAAAAACACCAGAACAATTTTTTTATAGAAAAATATTTGAGAAATTCTATCCAGGTCTAGGACATCTTGTGCCATATTTCTGGATGCCAAAATATATCGAGGCAAATGATGCTAGTGCTAGAACATTACCAATCTATAACGAAAAGTTGAATGTAGAAAAATAGAAATTCTATTTACAAAAATACAAAATAATATTTTTGTGAATAACAAACAAGTGTAAAAAAAATATATGTATATTTTAGTAAAATGAATATAGTATATCAATTGCTATTGAAATTTTTCAATGAAGAAAAAATAAATACAACATTGATGGTATTAACTACATTTATTTTAAATATAATACAAACCAATGGTATTTCACATATAAGTGCTAGTATTATCAACTCTATAAACAACAAAAACAAGATAGAAGTAAATACTTATTTCAAATATTTTGTATTTATATGTATCTTAATAATCATATGTTATAGTTATTATAAATATTTCCAAAATAAAATATTAACAAAGCTACGACAATGGATAAGAAATGAACTAGTAAAAACAATATTGCTAGCAAATAATGAAAATTTTAGTGAAATCAATTTTACCAAACTGAATTCTCCAATAAATCGAATATCATCAGTAAGTTTTATGGCTTTCAATGATATGATTACTTATATATTACCGAATGTAACATTTTTATTAATAGTATCTATCTATTTCTTGTATAAAAATGTAATATTTGGTGGAATATTTATTTTGGGTAATATCATATTTTTATTATACTTGTTATACAATTGGAATTCAATGTTAGAACATAACAATGAATATGAAAAACATGTTGGAGATAATGAGTCATATTTAATAGAAATATTAAACAATATTGATAAAATTATTTTTAGAGGACAAGTGAATTCCGAAATAGAAAATTACTCTGAAAAAACAAATAACAGCATTGATAAAGCTTTTTCGTTTTATTCAAATACTAATTTTCATGGAATAATAATGACTATTATAATGTTTATTACCATTTTTGTATGTCTAGGTTTTATTATTTATTTATTTTTCAAAAATAAATTGGATTTGAAAGTATTTATTACATTTTTTACAATAATTCTGTTGTATAGGGAAAAAATGATGACCATAATACAACAAATACCGGATTTTATAGAATTCTTTGGACGGTCAGAGGCAGTATTGAAACATTTCAATTCTATGGGAATGGATATTTTCAAAGAAACAAAAAAATACAAAGATATCGATTTACAATTCAAAAAAATCCGGTTTGAAAATATATCATTTAAATACGCATCGAATGATAAACCAACATTTGAAAATCTGAATTTATCGATAGATACAAATGATAAAATAATAGGATTGACTGGATTATCTGGAAATGGTAAATCGACAATAGTGAAGTTATTGTTGAAATTATATAAGTTACAAAGTGGAAATATTTATATAGATGGTGAGAACATTGAAAAAATCGATGCGAATTATATTAGAGAAAATATAACTTATGTCAATCAAACATCAAAATTATTCGATAAGAAAATTATAGATAATATTTTGTATGGCTGTAATAATATAGATAGTTGTAATGAGAACTTGAAAGAAGTATTGAGATATTCTACTATAAGAGATTTATTCAAAAATCTAGATATTTTCAATAAAAGTTCTGGTTCTCTTGGTGAGAATTTATCAGGAGGTCAAAGACAAGTAATCAATATCATAGGTGGTTTAATAAATCCATCGAAAATATTGATATTAGATGAACCCACGAATGCTTTGGACCCAGCATTGAAAATCGAAGTTTTGAATTTGATAAAAGAATTCAAAAAATACAAACAATGTATTATTATAATTACACACGATAGAGATGTTTATACCATACTAGATGAAAAAATACAAATATAAACAAAATACAAACGTATTTTTTATAGAAAATTGATACAAATATTTCAAAAAATATAATAATTATACAACAAATAATTATTATAAAATGACTGACAAACCACACTCTAAAGATATTTCCGGGTTGGAAAATATAAACGAAATATATGAAAATTCACAAATAAAAAATTGGATAAAACTTATCCCAATAGACAAAACAGTTGCTTTTGAAGACTTCACAGATAAAAGTTATTTCAAACAAGTTGCTGATATTATATTAGACACAGAAATAGATGAAAAAAAAAATGGTAAGAAAAAACGCAACACATTAATCAAACTTGCGAATTGTAATGAAGAAACGATTAAACAAAAACGTGAATGGGTATATATAATGGTAATTAATGGGCGAGTTGTAAAAATAGGAGGAACAAGAGATGGCATAAAAGGGCGTTTTGGAAGCTATCTATGTGGGCATCATATTCCAGAACACGGAAAGTCAGGTAAGGCATCGGAGACAAACAAATATGTATATAATACACTATACTTCTATTCAAAATTGGGTTGCGAAATAAAATTGTATGGATATCAATTGCCAGATGAAGAAATAATTCGTAATGTCTTTGGAAAAGAAATAAGGATTCGCGTACAAACTTATCATAGTTATGAAAGTGTTCTCATTGACAATTACAAAAAAAATTATGGATTTATTCCGTTTTTATGTGATAATTGCGACCCAGATTATAAAGAATAAAACATCAGGTAAAATTTATAGATTAGCTTTTATGTAATTTATTTCATCTTCTGTAATATTAAAATAAGTATATATTTTTTCATGTTCTCCAGAATATTCTATATCAGGTATTGGAAAACTTTGTAATATTCGTATATTATTAAAATTACCCCATCGACAAATATTATTTATAAATATATATAACGGATGTTGTAATATTTGTAAGTAATTTTTTGCTTGTTCTTCATTTGAACATAATATAAATACAATAGATTGAGTCATTCCACAATCATCAATAAATACATTATATTTATCAGTTGTTGATAAAAACACCTTAAACCCATCTTGATATTTATGTGGTTTTGATGAATATACTGTTTGGCTTGGTGTATGAATTAATTTATATTTAAATACGTCTGTTTTTTTATCACTAATGAATGTAGCTTTTGTATATTTATGTAAATCACTGCTTGTTTTAATGTCAAATTTTGGTAGCGTTGTATTATCTATGGTTTTTGATAGTATATTTTGAACAGTTTGATTATATAATAATGGAATGTACTTACGTTGTTTAGATAATACTGAACTAGTATATTCATTTTTTTTCCATATTCCAGAAATATTAATATTTTTATAAAATGGACAATTTTGAATTATATACCAAGTGAAACTAGAACCAATTTTTTTAAAATATTTTTTTGCTGTATGTATATCTAAATGGATAATTTGTAATGATGTTATTATTTCAATCAATACATTTCTGTCAGCATAAGACATCCAATTATCTGGCGTAATAAATAATAAATAACCATTTGGTTTCAATTGTGATAATGCTTTTTCAATAAAATCTTTAATTAAATTATGATTTTTTGAAGCCCTTTTACCATTTTCTAATAATTTCGCATATGGTGGATTCGCTACAATTAAATCATATTTTTTTTCATTATTAAAAGAAATAAAATCGTTTTTTGTTATCTTTAAATTATACTTATCACTACAAAAGACCTTTCGAACATTTTGTAATCTACTTTCATTTATATCATTGAATTCTAATATATTTTCTAATATTGTTTGTTTATCATGATATTTTAACAATTCAAATAAAATAGGAATACTAAAATTACCATTTCCACAACAAGGGTCTAATATTGATAATTCAGGTTTGCTCCATAAATCATTTGGTATTTTATTTATCATTTCGATTACACAATCTATTGGTGTAGGTTCATCATTACTAGATTTATAAGTACTTTTATCTAGATTTAAAGTTTCATTATAATATTTTTTAATTTCATCAAAACTAGAATTTTCTATCGTTATATTTGGCATATTAGAATTAGTCGCTATAAATGAATTTTCAATATTACTAGGTATAGGAATTATTAATTTTGTTATTTTTTCTTCTACTGATTTATCAATTAATTCTTTTATTTTACTTTCGTTGACACAAGGAGTTTTTCTTTTTTTATGTTGATTATAATGAGATTTACTATTAAATTCTTTACCACATTTTTCGCAGGTATTATTAGACATATTTTGGGTTTATGATATAATAATATATTATATTTTTTAAATCAATTTTTTTATTACAATAACTAAAAATAGTTTTTTTTAGTTATTATTTATCATAGTAATATTTTTGATATCTAGAAATCGGCATTAAATTCAAAAATATCCGAATCAACTGTTTTATTTGCCAAAGCATACTCTGAGTTAGTACGTTCGAAAAAATTAACTTTAGATTCAATACTAATTAATTCCATGAAATCGAATGGATTTTGTGAATTATATATTTTATCATAACCTAACTGTAAAGATAAACGGTCAGCAACGAATTCAATATATTGTGACATCAATGTAGCATTCATACCAATCATACGACATGGAATGGCCTCTGTAATAAATTCTTTTTCGATTTCAAC
>Ga0214921_10000206_pt1 | contig 116318 bp, 109 predicted proteins | sample LL1505_MetaG_FD_177992 | JGI IMG/M metagenome (GOLD analysis project Ga0214921, IMG submission 177992) | Freshwater microbial communities from Lake Lanier, Atlanta, Georgia, United States - LL-1505 | ecosystem: Environmental > Aquatic > Freshwater > Lake | place: USA: Georgia | collected... | reverse complement strand
ACATTGCAGCAACGGCGACCAGTTTTGATATGGAGCGAATCAACATGATTTACTTAAAAGTTATTTTGAAGGGACGCCACTGAGTGTGGGCAGCGCTGTTTCAATCAGTTTCTTGAACTTTGCACTTTTAATTGTTTCATTTGCACTGCCCAAGAACTGCATCGCAGCGGCACGATTTTGAGCAAGATGCAAAGCAAGTTTGAGGGAGGCATTTGCGGCCTCGTCTTTTCCATTTTCCGCAAATACCTCTGCAGCAGCCAACCAACCATCACCGCTATCGGGGACTATCAACAAGCCATCAACCAACACATTGGCTGCAACATCCAACTTGCCATTTCTGGCATAGGATCTGGCCAAGCTAAATCTTGGTGAGCCAAATGATGCGTCAAAAGATATTGCTTTTTCAAATTCAGCAATCGCTTCCTTTAAGTTATTGTCATTGAGCATTTGTTGTCCGGCTTCGAAAGCAACGGTAGCGTCCTTCCGATTACCCACTGATACCTGAGACAGCGATTTCAATTGCTGAATTTTGGGTGTAACTTCCTTCCAACGACCATCACGTACAAGACCGAGCAAAATATTGAGCTCATCTTTTGCAGTAGTTGGCTGATTGGCAACACCACCACTTGAAGACCCTGCTGAAGTTGCAGTCGATGTCGCGTTTGTTTTTGATCCGCCATTACCCAAAAATACAAATGCAGCTATGGCCAAAACTGCAATCACAACGCCCCCAATAACAAGGCCCATTTTTGAACTTGAAGCTGGTGCTGACGGCGTAACAGCAACATTCACAGTTCCTTGTGCAGCCGGACGATTAAATGATGGGGGAGGAGGAGGTGGTGGTGGGGGAGGAGGAGGCGGGTTAAACGTAACCGTGACAGAACCAAATGGCTGCTGGGTTGTTGTGCTCACTGGCGGTGCAACTGGAGGAGGCGATACTGAGGGCGCATTTGTTTCTTGTATGACCGGTTCATTGGGTGGTGGAACCTGCACAACTGGAATGTCAACTGTAACCGACGGGGTTTCATAAGCGGATGTTGTCATCGCGGACCCACATTTAAGACAAAATTTTGCTTGGGTGCTTGTTTCGTATCCGCAAGAAGCGCACTTAAAGATCATGAGTATCTGCCACAAGTTGAGTTACATCACCTTTGGATTTCAAAGGCAGGGTCGGATATATTAACAAATTAAATTACAAACTTAACGACTAACTCCCTGTCAATTCAATAACTTATAACAAATATGTCAGTGGCCTAAATCAATAAAACTTACCTCTGTACGCATTTAGTATTCACTAATTCTTCAAGTCTCAGAGGAATGCGTCACCGGCGGCGTCAAGGTGCGGCGCCCTTCGCGGCGGGCAATCCACACCGTCGACACCAAAATGACAAAGGCACCCAACACCGTCCACTGGCTGGGTAAATCGCTGAACACCAGCCAGCCCATGAGGGAAGCCCACACCAAGTCTAAAAACCGCAGCGGTTGGGTGGCGGAAATATCGGCCACGCTGAATGCGCGCGTAATGCAGTAATGGCCCACGGTGCCCAACACACCCGTGACCATGAAACCCGCCCACTGCCACACGCTGGGGTGTTGCCAATGAAGCAGGGCCAAGGGCAAGCTGAACAGGGTGACCGTGATTGATTGCCAAAGCACAATCACCCCCGGTGATTCGGTGCGCGTGAGATGTTTGGTAATGAGGAACGATGCCGCAAACACGGGCGACGATGCCAGCATGACCAAGTTGTAAAAACCGCCAGCGCCAGACAGTTTGGGAATGACCACCACCAAGACGCCCGCAAAGCCAATGGCAGCCGCAATCCATCGGTCGCGTTTCATGGGCTCCCCCAAAAACCAAGCCGCTCCCAGCATGATAAAAATGGGGCCGGTAAATCCTAGGGCCGTCATGTCGGCCATTGGAATTCTGGGCAAAGCCGTGAACCAAAGCGTCAAGCCAATGGTGTGAACCCCACCGCGCCAAAACTGACCCTTCAAGTCGTTGGGCACATACGCCGCCATGCCTTGATGCCATAGCAGGGGAAGCATGACCAGCAGACCACAAAAATAGCGCAGAAATTGCGCTTCAAACGGGTCCATCTGCATGGAGAAAACGCGGGCCAGGGTGTTGAGGATGGAAAAGGTGATGCCACCGATAGCCATCCAAACCATGCCGCGAACAGTGGCCGGCAATCGATCAAAACGACGGGAGAGTTGCAGGCGCGCTAAGCTAAGGTAACGCTGAAAGGAAGTGGGAAAAAATCTTGACACCCACCGACTATAAAGGCGCCGTGAGACAGCATCAGTCTCACGGGTTACCCTATGCGCCAAGCCTCAGTTGCTTTGCAAAGCCGCAATGCGGTCTTCAATGGGCGGGTGCGTTGAAAACAACTGGCCAATGCCACCCGCAATGCCCATGGCCGCCACGCTCTTGGGCAAATCTGCGGTATGCAAGCCACCCAAACGCGACAAGGCATTGATCATGGGCTGTTTGCGGCCCATGAGGTTGGCGGCGCCCGCATCGGCGCGAAACTCACGGTGGCGACTGAACCAAGCCACCACGATGGCCGCAGCAAAGCCCAGCACAATGTCGAGCACGATGGTGGTAATCCAATAGCCCATGCCGGGGCCTGTGTTTTCTTCGTCGTTTTTGCGCAAGAAACTGTCGACGGCATAACCAATGACGCGGGACAAGAACACCACAAAGGTGTTCATCACGCCTTGGATGAGGGTCATGGTGACCATGTCGCCGTTGGCAATGTGGGCCACTTCGTGGGCCAACACCGCTTCGATTTCTTCGTGCGTCATGTTTTGCAGCAAGCCAGTCGATACGGCCACCAAGGCTGAATTTTTAAACGCACCGGTGGCAAAGGCGTTGGGGTCGCCTTCGAAGATGCCCACTTCAGGCATGCCAATGGCGGCTTTGTCGGCCAATTTGCGGACGGTGTCGACCAACCATTTTTCATCGGCATTGCTAGGCTGCTCAATGACTTGAACGCCAGAACTCCACTTGGCCAAGGGCTTGCTGATGAGCAATGAAATGAAGGCGCCGCCAAAACCCATGATGAGGGCAAAGCCGAGCAAGGCACCCAAGTTCAAACCATTGGCCGTGAGGTAATTGTTCACGCCTAGCAGGCTGGCCACTACGCCCAGCACCAGCACCACGGCCAAGTTGGTCAAGACAAATAAGATAATTCGTTTCATGAGCTTTGAGGTTTACCGCTCAGCGAAGGCCAAGCGCACGACTCGAATGTTAGGGGTAGCGCTGGCAAAATCAAGCGCCCCGATTTAATTCCTCAAATTTGAACGGAATTATGGTGCGGCTGGTTGCTCGGCATGCGGGCCAGTGGGCGCTCGAAATACTTGCAAGTCCTTGTAAAAATCTGCGGACTCATTACCAGCCCACCAATCGGGAATGCCCAACACCGGCACAGCCACAAAAGGTTTGGTTGCCAGTTTGTCGGTGGTCAGGTCTTGCGCCAGCCAGTCATCCCAATCTTTGCAAGGCACATGTGCAGGCACCCGCAACATGTGCACCGTGATGGCCTTGTAAGGCTTCACCAATTTCTCAAGGGCTGCATGCCCAAAAATTTGCAATTGCGCTTCTTGCCACAATGTGCGGCGAGTGAGAAAGGCATCATGCCATTGCCGACATTGAAGGGCATGCCAAATGTCATCGTTCACTTGAACCAGCATGGCGTTTTCGTCAAACACGGTCACGGCATCTCGCACGGGGCCACGCACGGCACCCACGCCTTGGGTTTGAATGGCATGGGCTTGAAGGCGATTGAGTTGTTGCTTGGCATTCGGAAAATGCAGCCAGCACAAGGCATTGAAAAAATCGTGCAAACCCTCGCGCGTAGGCACCTGGCGATGCTCAAAAATAAATTGCTCGTAAGCTTGACCTTCTGGCAGTGCAGATTGCGGCACAAATTGAACGGGGCAGGCAGATGCTGAGGCGCGAACATTGAAGGCATCATGCACGGGCAAACCTTGCAGCATGCTTTGCGCCAGCGCCTCGCCTTTGTCACGCCAAGGCATGAGCCAAGGCGCGTTCCAATTGATCTGGCTTAGGCCGAGGTCACTCGCCATGGCAAGGCTTCACCCGAGCGCAAGGGTTTGAGTTCGGCATCGCCAAAGCTGAAAGTCTCTTGCGGCAACCAAGATTCACGCTTCAAACTCAAGGTGCCTGTGTTGCGAGGCAAGCCATAAAAGTCGGCACCATGAAAGCTGGCAAAGGCTTCCAGTTGGTCGAGTTTGTTCACGCTGTCAAAGGCTTCGGCATACATCTCTATGGCAGCGTGCGCCGTGTAACAACCTGCGCAACCCGTGGCGTGCTCTTTCAAATGGGCGGCATGCGGTGCACTGTCGGTGCCCAAGAAAAAACGCGGATGACCCGACGTGGCGGCCTTCAGCAAAGCCACGCGGTGGGTTTCGCGTTTGAGCACGGGCAAGCAATAAAAGTGCGGCCGAATACCCCCCGTGAAAATGGCATTGCGGTTGTACAGCAAATGGTGCGCAGTGAGCGTGGCCGCCATGAACGGATCGGCCGACATCACATAATCGGCAGCGTCTTGGGTGGTGATGTGTTCGAACACAATTTTGAGCTCAGGAAAATGCTGGCGCAAAGGCTTGAGCTGGGTTTCAATGAACACGGCCTCGCGGTCAAACAGATCGATGTCGTGGCCCGTGACTTCGCCGTGCACCAACAGCAACATGCCCACCTTCTGCATGGCCTCTAAGGTGGGGTAGATTTTTTTCAAATCGGTCACGCCGGCATCGCTGTTGGTGGTGGCGCCCGCGGGGTACAACTTGCAAGCCACCACGCCTGCGGCTTTGGCTTTCACAATTTCTTCGGGCGGCAAATTGTCCGTCAGGTACAGCGTCATGAGGGGCTCAAACTGAACCCCCTGCGGCACCGCGGCCAAGATGCGCTGTTTGTACGCAAGCGCCAATGCCGCGGTGGTCACGGGTGGCTTGAGGTTGGGCATGATGATGGCGCGGCCAAATTGCGCTGCGGTATGAGGCACCACCGTATCAAGTGCGGCGCCATCGCGCACATGCAAATGCCAATCGTCGGGGCGCGTGATGGTGAGTGTGGCGGTCATGGTTTGGGGCTTCTCAGAATGGTAGTCATTATGTCGCAGTTGACACGGCAGAGACACCCTCCATGGGGCTACAAAATCTTTTCTGCAGTCTCTTCCGTGTTTTGCTGCAAGGCCCACATTTGCGCATAGCGGCCATTCATTTGCAACAGTTGAGCATGGTGGCCGCGCTCCACAATGCGGCCCGCTTCCATGACCAAAATCTCGTGCGCATCCACCACGGTAGACAAGCGATGCGCAATGACCAAGGTGGTTTTGTTTTGCGCAGCATTGGCCAGTTCAGCCTGAATAGCGCGCTCATTGGCCGAATCGAGGGCCGAGGTGGCCTCGTCAAAAACCAAGATGGGCGGGTTTTTAAGCAAGGTGCGCGCGATGGCCACGCGTTGCTTTTCGCCGCCGGAGAGTTTGAGGCCGCGCTCGCCCACCGAGGTGGCGTAGCCTTTGGGTGTGGACACAATGAAGTCGTGAATGCGGGCGGCTTTGGCCGCGGTTTCGATTTCGGCTTGGGTAGCGCCCGTGCGGCCATAGCCAATGTTGTAAGCCACGGTGTCGTTGAACAGCACGGTGTCTTGGGGCACGATGCCCAAAGCTTTGCGCACACTGTGCTGTGTTACCTGCCGAATGTCTTGCCCATTGATGGTGATGCGGCCTTGTTGTACGTCGTAAAAGCGAAACATAAGCCGCGCCAAGGTGGACTTGCCAGACCCTGATGGCCCGACCACCGCCACTGTTTTGCCCGATGGAATTTCAAAGCTGATGTCGTGAAGAATGGGCCTGTCTGGCTCATAGGCAAACGACACCGATTCAAACTTTAAATGGGCCAGGTGTTGGCAATCGAGCGTTGGCGCATTGGGCGCATCGGCCACTTCGCGTTCGCGGTCCATGAGCACGAACATTTTGTCCAGGTCGGTCAGGCTTTGTTTGATTTCACGGTACAGCACGCCCAAAAAATTCAAAGGAATGTAGAGCTGAATCATGAAGGCGTTGATCATGACCAAATCGCCCAGCGTCATGCGCCCATCCACCACGCCTTGTGTGGCACGCCAGAGCATGGCCACCAAGGCGGCTGCAATGATCAGTTGCTGACCCGTATTGAGCACCGACAAGGAGGTTTGCGCTTTGAGTCGAGCGCGGCGCAAGCGTTCTAAGCTCTCGTCGTACCGATTGGCTTCGTAAGCTTCGTTGCCAAAGTACTTCACGGTTTCGTAGTTGAGCAAAGAGTCAATGGCCTTGGTGTGCGCCGCAGAATCAAACTCATTGGCTTGCTTTCTAAAATGCGTTCGCCACTCGGTAATGCGCACCGTGAAGAAAATATAAAAGCTCAGAGCCGCCAAGGTAATCCAAGCAAACCAAGCATCAAACTTCACGGCCAAAATGGTGAGCACCAAGGCCACCTCAATCAGGGTGGGCACGATGCTGTACAAAGAATAGGAGATGAGCGACTCAATGCCGCGCACGCCGCGCTCAATGTCACGCGTCATGCCGCCCGTTTGACGGGCCAAGTGAAATCGCAAGCTCAACGCATGCAGATGTTGAAAGGTTTCAAGTGCAATGCTGCGCGCTGCACCTTGCGTGGCTTTGGCAAATACCAATTCTCGCAGTTCGGTAAACGCCGAGGTCATGAGCCTGAGTGCGCCATAGCCCACCAACAATGCCGCTGGCACCACCAAGACTTGCGCTGGATCGCCGGGCTTAAAACTCATGGCATCGACCAAAGTTTTAAGCAAGATTGGCACACTCACATTGGCCAATTTGGCGCCTACCATGAAGGCCAAAGCAGCCGCCACGCGCCACTTGTAGGTCATCAAGTAGGGAAGCAATCTTTTAAGAGTTTTGCCGTCTGAATCTGCAGGCAAGTTGGCGCATGAATTTGCGCCTGAGTTGGTTGCGTGGGAGGAGCTTTCACCGTGATGGCGCATGGGACACAATCTGAATCAAAATCAAAAGACCATTGTGCCTGAATCGCTCACACCACTTGGCCACGGTTCAGTGGCCACAGTGATGACATGAATCCCTTCAGCTGGTGAAGTAAGCTGCCGTTCCGGTTGACAACAATTTACCATCCGCAGCGCAAAACTCCATGCGGGCATTGCCTAAACGCGCGCCCACACGAACGGCTGCAGCACGAATGTTAAAGGCGTCACCGATGGCAGGCCTGAGAAAATCAATTCGCAAATCGATGGTGCTGTGACCTGCAAAGCGCGCCAGCCTTGCCTCCAATGGCTCATGCTTGTATTTGGCACCCATCGCCGCCATGATGGCCAAGCTGCCCATGACATCCAACACCGCGCTGATCACGCCGCCATGAATTCGGTGATATGCAAAGTGTCCCACCAACTCTGGCTTCATCGCAAGGCGCGCCTCAATGCCCTTGGGCTTGATGTTTACCACCTTGAGGCCCATCCATTGGTTGAATAAAATTTTTTCTTCGTACATTTCCGTCAAGGCCGCGATGTACTCTGGCTCCAAGGCCAAGGTATCTGGAAAGTCAGCGGGATCGGATGACTCGGTTGGCTCTGAAGGGTCGACTGCTTCAGTGTTCATCAATGCGCTCAAGTTGGCTTCGTCCATCTGAGGTCTCAGAGTTGAGAGAAATCGGGTTTGCGTTTTTCCATGAATGCGCCAAAGGCTTCTTTGGCGGCAGGCTCGGTCAGCATGCGCCTGAAGCTTTGCCCCTCTTCACCCATGCGCTCAATCAGCGCCTTGGTTTGCCCGCCTTTCATGAGGCGCTTGGTTTCCAACAAAGAAGACAAGGGCTTGGCGGCCATTTTTTGGGCTTGGGCTTGCGCGTAAGCATTCACCTCGGTGGGGGGCACCACACGATTGACCAAGCCAATTTCAAGGGCCGCCTCAGCAAAGAAGGCCTCCCCCAACAACAAGGCCTCAGCCGCACGGTGATACCCAAACATTTGCGGCGCCAAAACGCTAGACGCAAATTCTGGGCACAAGCCCAAATTGACAAAGGGCATCGAGAAGGCCGCGTTGTCGCCTGCGTAGACCAAATCACAATGAAACAACAAGGTGGTGCCAATGCCCACCGCAGGTCCGGCCACAGCAGCAATCACAGGTTTTTCAAAGGTGCTCAAAGCGCGCATGAAATGGAACACCGGCGAGTCAACAGTAGACGGCGGTTTGTTGAGAAAGTCGCCAATGTCGTTGCCTGCACTGAAAATACTTTCGTGCCCTTGAAGGACCAACACGCGTGTGGCGGGATCGGCTTGCGCCTGATCAATGGCTTGCGCCATGGCGGCATACATGTCGCCGGTGATGGAATTTTTCTTGTCTAAACGGTTGAGCGTGAGGGTGGTCACACCGGCGTCAAAGTGGGTCAGGATGTCGGACATTTTTTTAAACTTTCAATGAATCCACAAAGTGTCAACGAAGAAATACAAGCCGCATTAAGGCACTCGAACCCAGGTCTGGGTTCTGCCAAAGGGGCCAATCGATCCCCGAACTTCCAACTTGGCGCCGTTTTCAATGGGCGTTAGACGCAGGCCGTAGGTTTTACCGTTTTCTGGATCGAGTATTTCACCGTCTTCCCACACATTTTTGCCATTGGCTTTTTTGGCGCCACGAATAATTTCGAGCCCCAAAATGGGCAAGTTTTTTCGATCATCAGTGCACTTGTCGCATCTGGCATTTTGATCGGCTTCTTTGCGCAGCAACTTTTCCACACGACCTCTCATGACGCCCTGTTGTTCAGTGATGACCACCATGCTTTTGGGCTCGCCTGTTTTGTCATCAATGGAGTGCCATTGGCCAACGGGGGAATTTGCAAACGTGGCGCTTGAAAAAGCAGCGAACACAACAGTGGCTAAGAAGGATTTCATTTTCATTGGATAGACCTTAAGTCAAAGGAACAAAGGGAATGTTTAGGACAAGGCCAATTCAGTGTCCATCAGCACCTCGGCCCCCGAGCGCGCAGTGTGCATGAGGCTGAGGGTTTCGGGCAACAAGCGGGCAAAGTAAAAGCGTGCTGTTTGTAATTTGGCATGGTAGAAAGGGTCGGGGCGTTGCGCTTCTTCTTCAGCAGCCGCTATTTTGGCCAAGGCCACCTGCGCCATGCGGGCCCAAAAATAGGCAAACACCAAGTGTCCCGCCACGCGTAAAAAGTCGACCGATGCGGCGCCCACTTCATCGGCATTGCTCAAAGCCTTCATGCCAATTTCGGTGGTGAACTGTGTCATTTTTTGACCCAATTCGGCCAGGGGCTTGGTAAATTCAGCCATGGCTTCGTTGTCTTTTTCTTGCGCCACCAACTTGGCAATCAATTTGCCAAATTTTTGCAAGCTGGCGCCTTGGTTGCCCAGCACTTTGCGGCCCAACAAATCAAGCGATTGAATGCCATTGGTGCCTTCGTAAATCATGTTGATGCGAGCATCGCGCACAAACTGCTCCATGCCCCACTCTTTGATGTAACCATGACCGCCAAACACTTGCTGGCACAGCGTGGTGGCTTGGTAGCCATTGTCGGTGAGGAAGGCTTTCACGATGGGGGTCATGAGCGCCAGAATTTCTTCAGAATCCTTGCGCACATTTTCATCTGGATGGTTCAGTTCTTTGTCGAGCAACAAGGCGCAATAGCAAGCCAAGGCACGGCCGCCTTCTGCATAGGCTTTGGCGGTGAGCAACATTCGGCGCACATCGGGGTGAACCAAAATAGGATCGGCGGGTTTGTAGGGCGCTTTGGCACCTGACAAACTGCGCATTTGCAGGCGATCTTTGGCATAGGCCAAGGCATTTTGATAGGCCACTTCGGTCAGGCCCAAGGACTGGTTGCCCACGCCCAAACGCGCACCGTTCATCATGACAAACATGGCCGACAAACCTTTGTGAGGTTGACCCACCAAGGCGCCCTCCGCGCCGTCCAAAATCATTTGGCAGGTGGCATTGCCATGAATGCCCATTTTGTGTTCTAAGCCACCGCAATGAATGCTATTGCGCTGGCCCAATGTGCCATCGGCTTGCACCTTGAACTTGGACACCACAAACAAGCTGATGCCCTTGCTGCCCGCAGGCGCATCCGGCAATCGGGCCAAGACCAAATGAACGATGTTGTGCGACAGGTTGTGCTCACCGGCACTGATGAATATTTTTTGGCCTGTGAGGCTGTAGCTGCCGTCAGCTTGGGGTTCGGCTTTGGTGCGAAGCATGCCCAAGTCAGTGCCGCAATGTGGCTCGGTCAGGCACATGGTGCCGGTCCATTCACCGCTGGTGAGCTTGGGCAGGTAAGTGTCCTTTTGTGCTTGAGATCCATGCGCCGCCAAGCAGGCATGCGCGCCATGCGACAAGCCGGGGTACATGGTCCAAGCTTGATTGGCCGAGTTGAGCATTTCAAAGAAGCACTGATTGACCACCAGAGGCAAGCCCTGACCGCCATATTCCTCTTCGGCGCTCAGCCCCGCCCAGCCGCCCTCTAAATATTTGTCATAAGCTTGCTTGAAGCCCGCGGGCGCAGTCACTTCGTGGGTGTCACGGTTCAAGGTGCAGCCTGCTGCATCGCCAGAAATGTTCAGTGGGAACACCACCTCGGCAGCAAATTTACCGCCCTCCTCCAGCACCGCATTGATGGTGTCGGCATCGGTTTGAGCATGCTTGGGCATGGCCTTTAACTCGTTCTCCAAGTCGAGCAGCTCGTGCAGGACAAATTGGAGGTCGCGCAGGGGCGGGGTGTAGGTGGGCATGGTGGACTTTCAATGGACAAGGTGGGTGTTCGGTAGGCGATGTGAAGGCATCAGGCTGCGTAGCGGGCCAAGATTTCGGCAAACCCTTTTCGTGCCAACTGTGCCGCACTGGGGTTACGTAGAAAGCGGGCCTCGTAGTGCAAGGCCAAAATCAAGCCATGAATTTCAAATGCCACTTGCATGGGGTCTGCCTCGACATGAAGGTGCGTTTCGGCTTGGGCCTGTGCCACGGCGCGCTGCAATGCATGTTGCCATGTATTGACCGACGAGGCCAAGGCATCGCGCACTGGGCCTGGCCTGTCGTCAAACTCAACCGCGCCGCTGATGTAGATGCAGCCTGAATCAATTTCTGCCGAGGTGCGCAGCATCCAGTTGTCAAACAGGGATTGCAGGCGAGGCAAGCCCCGTGGGCGGCTCAAGGCGGGGTAGAAAACTTCGCTTTCAAAGCGGTCGTGATATTCGCGAATGACGGACATTTGCAATTCTTCGCGCGAGCCAAAGTGGGCAAACACACCCGACTTGCTCATGCCTGTCACTTCAGCCAAAGCGCCAATCGACAGGCCCTCCAAACCAATTTGAGAGGCCAAGCCCAATGCGGCATCGACAATTGCCGCCTTGGTTTGGCGTCCCTTGATCAGGTTGCGACTGCCACCGTCTTCAGTGCCTGGAACTGAATGGGCGGCTGCATCGGCAAACGAGCGAGAGGTGATGTGTCTGACGGTCATGTTTTAAAAATAGAACGAGCGTTCTATTTTGCATGAAAATGCCAAATCTGACGCAAAGAAAAAGCAAATCAGGGTTAATCCCGCCCTGCTTTCCTGGTTCTGATAAGGCGCAAGCCTTGGACTGACAAGATCAAGGCTTGCGTTTGAAGGCCACCACTTTTTGAGTTTGAGTGCCCAAGCCCTCAATGCCCAGGTGCATCACATCGCCTTTTTTGAGGTACACCGGTGCAGGCTGGCCGTCTTTTTTAACGCCCATGCCCACGCCAGGTGGGGTGCCCGTGGTGATCACGTCGCCGGGCTCCAAGGTCATGAACTGGCTCACATAGCTGACCACTTTGGCCACGCCAAAAATCATGGTTTTGGTGCTGCCCGATTGCATCCGTTGGCCATTCAGGTCCAAAAACATGCTGAGGCTTTGCGGATTGGGAACTTCGTCTTTGGTCACTAGCCAAGGGCCAATGGGGCCGAAGGTGTCGCATCCCTTGCCCTTGTCCCAAGTGCCGCCCAGCTCAAGCTGGTAAGCACGTTCGCTGATGTCGTTCACCGTGCAATAACCGGCCACATGCTCGAGCGCTTCTTTTTGCGTGACGTAGCTGGCACGCTTGCCAATCACGATGCCCAATTCCACTTCCCAATCAGATTTCACAGAGCCCTTGGGCAACATGACCTCATCGTCAGGGCCTTGAATGCAAGAGATGGCCTTGGTAAAAACAATGGGCTCTTTGGGAATGGGCATGTTGGCTTCAGCCGCATGGTCAGCGTAGTTCAAGCCAATGGCAATGAACTTGGACACCTGCGACACGGGGCAGCCCATGCGAGGCTTGCCGCGCACCAAGGGCAACTTGTCAGTTTTGAGTTTGGCCAATTTGGCCAAAACTTTGTCGGACAGTTGAGCGGGGCCAATATCGGCTACCACGCCACTCAAATCACGCAGCTTACCAGCGGCGTCAATCAGGCCAGGTTTTTCTTTGCCGGCAGGGCCGAAGCGAACGAGTTTCATGAAAGGTTCCTTGAATTAAATTGAGCGCAATGAAATCAATTAGAGGATACGTAACAAAGAAGCTTGCAAGTTCTCAGAGGGCAAGCGCTTGAAACCAGAACGCGCAAAGCGTTGTAAGCGACCCATGATGAAGGCCACCAAAAGGGATGCCGAGACATTGGCCTCCACGGTGGGCGTGTCACTTTGGCTGCCAGCTTCGCGCAAGGATTGCTTGAAGGCACTTTCTAGTTTGTCAAACAACAAGTTCATGCGTTCTTGCAAGCGCTCATTTTCAAACACCAAGGCATCGCCCGTCATGACGCGGGCCATGCCCGGATTTTTTTCTGCAAACTGCAAAATGAGCGTGACGGTGCGCGCCACTTGCTCAGGGCCGGCCGGCCCACGATCGGCGATTTGTCGCACAAACGCAAACACCGACTGCTCCACAAAATCGATGAGCCCTTCAAACATTTGGGCTTTGCTGGCAAAGTGCCGGTAAAGCGCTGCTTCACTCACGCCCAATTTGGCAGACAAGGCGGCTGTGGTGATGCGCTCAGCGCCAGGTTGCTCCAACATGCTGGCCAGCGTTTGCAAAATTTGCAGGCGACGTTCGCCGGGCTTGGGCCGCTTGCGAGCAGGCACCTCTTTGGCGCCATCTGTGTTCGAAGCATCTGTTGACGAGCCATCGAGATGAGACTCGTCGGACTCAGGCATCGGGTTGGCAGACGTTGTCTCAGAATTCATGAAGCGTCCTTTTGCTCGGGGCGAAGCTTGGGTCAATGGGTGGCATGGGATTTGGCTCTGCGCTCAAAAACTTCGGATCATGGTGCCGAAAGCCTGATCGGTCAAAATTTCGAGCAGCATGGCGTGGGGCACGCGGCCGTCAATGATGTGCACCGCATTGACACCACTTTTGGCGGCATCCAGGGCACCGCTGATTTTGGGCAGCATGCCACCACTGATGGTGCCATCGGCAAACAACTCGTCGATGCGGCGCGCCGACAAGTCGGTGAGCAAGTTGCCTTCTTTGTCGAGCACGCCTGGCGTGTTGGTCAGCAAAACCAATTTTTCGGCTTGCAACACGCTGGCCAATTTGCCGGCCACCACATCGGCATTGATGTTGTAGCTTTCGTTTTGTGAACCAAAACCAATGGGGCTGATGACGGGAATGAAGGCATCGTCTTGCAGGGCCTTGACCACGCTGGGATCGATGGATTCAATTTCGCCCACTTGGCCTACGTCGTATTCTTTGTTGGGATCGGCGTTGTCGACCATTTTCAATTTTTTGGCGCGGATCATGCCGCCGTCGCGCCCTGTGAGGCCCACTGCTTTGCCGCCGGCTTGGTTGATGAGGCCCACAATGTCTTGCTGAACTTCACCGGCCAGCACCCACTCCACCACTTCCATGGTTTCGGCATCGGTCACGCGCATGCCCTGAATGAACTCACCTTTTTTGCCCAAACGTTTGAGCGCCGTTTCAATTTGAGGGCCACCACCGTGAACCACCACAGGGTTCATGCCCACCAACTTCAACAACACCACGTCTTCTGCAAAATCGGCCTGCAATGCGGGATCGGTCATGGCGTTGCCGCCATATTTGATGACCAAGGTTTTGCCATGAAATTGACGGATGTAAGGCAGGGCTTGCGCCAAGATTTCCGCTTTGTCGCGGGGCGAAATGTGGGCCAAGGAATCTTGATCAGTCATCGTGGGTCATCCAATTGAAAACACAAGCCAAAGCTTGTTCTTGGGATTGCAATCTGCGTGGGCGTATTGTGAACACTTTTGATGACATTACGCCGGTTCCACCCGAGTGACTTACAAAATTTTTGCCAGCATTTGGTCCACGCCCGTTTGCCATGGCGGCAGTTGCAGGTTCAAGGCCGACGAAAGCTTGCTGCAATTGAGCCTTGAATTGAGGGGCCTTTGCGCTGGCGTGGGAAACTCAAGGGTGGGCACGGCGGCCACTTCTTTCACCACATAGTTCAAGCTGGGCTTGATTTGCTTGGCCGTGGCCAACACATGCTGCGCATACGCGTGCCAGGTGGTCAGGCCGCCTGCGGCCATGTGATAAACACCATTCAATGCGGGTGCTTGTTGCAGCGCCAGCGCCGAGATGTCGGCCAACAAGGCGGCGCTGGTGGGCGCCCCCCATTGGTCATGGATCACCGCCATTTTTTCACGCTCCTGGGCCAAGCGCAGCATGGTCTTGGCAAAGTTGCCACCCACCGAGCCATAGACCCAGCTGGTGCGCAAAATCAGGTGCCGAGCCCCTTGCTTGGCGATGCCTTGTTCACCCGCCAATTTGCTTTGGCCATACACGTTCAAGGGACCGGTTGCATCGGTCTCAACCCAAGGTGTTTGGCCCGAACCATCAAACACATAGTCGGTGGAAAAATGAACCAGGTAGGCATCCATGGCCGCGCAGGCACGAGACAAGACCTCGGGCGCCAAGGCATTGACAAGGTGCGCAGTTTGAGCATCTGATTCTGCTTTGTCGACCGCGGTGTAGGCGGCGGCATTCACCACCACTTGAGGCCGAAACACTCGAACCGTCTCGGCCAAGCCTTCCAAATTGCTCAGGTCCCCGCAATGAGATGTGCTGTGACGGTCCAGTGCCAGCACGTCCCCCAAGGGGGCCAGGCTGCGCTGCAACTCATACCCCACTTGGCCGTTTTTGCCGAGCAATAAAATTTTCATGGGGTGTATTGTTGAGTAAGCCAGTCACGGTAAGCGCCACTTTGAACATGGGCCACCCACTCCGCATTGTCCAAATACCAGGAGACGGTTTTTTGTATGCCTGTTTCAAAAGTTTCTGCGGGTTTCCAACCCAATTCTTTTTCTAACTTGCGTGCATCAATCGCATAGCGTCTGTCATGGCCGGGGCGGTCTTTGACATACGCAATTTGAGTGGCATAGCTTTGGCCATCGGCGCGGGGGCGCATGCTGTCCAACAGGGCGCAGACCGTTTTGACAATCTCGATGTTGGGCTTTTCATTCCAGCCGCCCACGTTGTAGGTCTCGCCCAATCGACCGGCTTCAAGCACGCGCCGAATGGCGCTGCAATGGTCTTTCACATACAGCCAGTCGCGCACTTGCATGCCATCGCCGTACACTGGCAAAGGCTTGCCCGCCAAGGCGTTGACGATCATCAAGGGAATGAGCTTTTCGGGAAAGTGCAAGGGGCCATAGTTGTTGCTGCAATTGGTGGTGAGGACTGGCAAGCCATAGGTGTGGTGCCATGCGCGCACCAGGTGATCACTGGCCGCTTTACTGGCGCTGTAGGGGCTGTTGGGTTCAAAGGCGTGATGCTCCGTAAACGCTGGATCTTGCGGGCTCAGGCTGCCATAGACCTCATCGGTGGACACATGCAAAAATCTGAATGTATCTTTGGCCTCTGCGGCTAAACCGTTCCAATGTCCACGCACCGATTCGAGCAAACGGAAAGTGCCCACAATGTTGGTTTCAATGAAATCGCCGGGGCCATGAATGGAGCGATCGACATGGCTCTCGGCTGCAAAATTCAAGACTGCGCGGGGTTGGTGTTCGGCCAACAACTGCGGCACCAAACTGGCATCGCCGATGTCGCCCTTCACAAACAGATGTTGCGGGTTGTTTATGAGAGAAGCCAATGACTCTAAATTGCCGGCATAGGTCAACTTGTCCAAGTTCACAATTTTTTCATCGGTGTGCGCCACCCAGTCCAAGACAAAATTGGCGCCAATAAAGCCCGCACCTCCGGTGATCAAGACGGTCATGTTGAATCTTTCTAAAAATGATATTTTATAAGCCTTGGCAGTCTAAGCCACTGCGGTTAAAGTCGATCCATCACTGACACCAGTCCGAAGCACGGAGTATTCTATGGCCACCGCCTCCCCCAAAAAAACCGCGTCCACCGCTCATGCCAAGGCTGCCGAAAAGCCAAACGCCACGGCCTCCAAAGACATTTGGCTAGCGGGGCTGGGGGCCATGGCGCAAGCCCAAGCACAGGCCCGCGCTCAAGGCGGCAAGGTATTTGAAAACTTGGTGGCTGACGGATTGGCATTTCAACTCAAGTCTCAGGCGGCCGCGCAAGAAAAAATCAATGAAGCTGCGGCTCATTTCAATCAACTGGCGCAAGGTTTAGGCGGTGGTTTAGGCGGTGGTTTAGGCGCATCGGTGTGCGCCAAAGTAGACCGCCTCGAACACCTGTTTGAAGACCGCGTCGCGCGCGCACTCCAAAGTTTGGGACTGCCCACAGCGAAAGAGGTGGCCGACCTGCAAGCCCGTGTGACGCAATTGGAGGCCGCCTTGGCCGTGGCCAGCAAGACCAAAACAGCAGCAAGCAAAAAAACGGCAAGCAAAGCACCGGCCAAGACACGTCAAGCCAAAGCCTAAATTTCCCAAAGTCACGCATGGCCAAAAAAGCCCCTCGCCGCACTGCTGAACGGATTGCCACGGTTTCATTGGACCTGTTCAACCGTTATGGCGAGCCCAATGTGTCGACCACGCTCATCGCATCCGAGCTCAGCATCAGCCCCGGCAATTTGTACTACCACTTTCCAGCCAAAGACCAACTGGTCAGTCATCTGTTTGACAACTACAAAGAAGACATCTTGAAGTTGTTGGAAGCCGGGCAAGATGTGAAGGATGTGGAGGACGCTTGGTTCTTTTTGCATTCCCTGTTTGAGCTCATTTGGGCACACCGGTTTTTGTACCGCGACTTGAACGATCTGTTGTCCAAAAACCGTCACCTGGAAACCCATTTCAAACACATCTTAGAAGTCAAAACGACATCGCTGAATCATCTGCTTCAAGCACTGGCCAGGCAAGGTCACATCCGCAACGAGCCTCAAACTTTTAGCACCTTGTCGGCCAGCATGTCGGTGGTGGTGACCTATTGGCTCAGTTATGAATACGTGCGTAACCCTCGGCACGCCATGGAACCTGAAAGCGCCAGCGATGCCTTGGCCAGAGGCGCTCGGCATGTGCTGCTGCTGCTGGCGCCTTACCTAGAAAATGCAGACGAGCGCGCCCACTTGATGCAAATTACGCGAGCCTACGACGCAAGCGATGAAGATCGAAAATGACAAACTGAGGCTGCGTTTTAGAGGGCTTGGCAAGGTCTCAAAGTGAGTCACTCAAATCGGGTTTGCGCCAGTTTAAGCAAGCCGTCAAAGATCAAGCTGTCTACCAACTCCATTTGAATGGACATGCTGGGCGCCATCTTCCAGCCAGCGCCACCGGTCATCACGCACTGGGGCATCAAGCCGGTGTGCTCTTGCACATGACGAACCATTCGCTCGCATGCGCCCGCAATGGCATACGTGCCGCCGCTGGTGAGGGCGTCACTGGTGTTGGTGGGAAAGGGCCGAACCTCGCCGGTCGGCACATGCAATCCAGCCGTGCCTGACTCTAGCGCTCGCAGCATGATGCCGTGTCCAGGCAAAATGAAACCACCCAAAAATTTGCCATGTTGGTCAATGGCTTCTACCGTGACAGCGGTACCCACCATCACCACCACCAGAGGCAAGGCCAGTCCTTGGGCCAACATGCGGTGCCGCGCCCCCACCATGGCCACCCAACGGTCAGAGCCCAATCGAGTGGGGTGGTCATAGCCGTTGATCAAACCGGCTTCTTCTTGTGAAGACACCACCCAATGCGGCGTGATGTCCCAAATCTCCATCTGCTCTTGCACCCTGCGCTTGACAGCATCGCCAGCCACCACGCAGCCCAGCATGTGGGTGGCCGAGGGCAAGTCGGCCCAAGCACCTTCAGACAAAGTTTCGATGTTTTCTAAAAATTCAGCACCCTGCGCAAGCACATTGGCTTGGGTGTGAGGGCGGTCATACAACGCCCACTTCAAGCGGGTGTTGCCAACGTCGATTGCCAAAAATGTCATACGCAGATGATAAAGAGTTTTGGCGCCCGTGACGTCAGGGCTTGCCCAGTGCTTGGCATAGATGGAAAAGCTTAGGGCAGATGAAGGCAATGGCCCATCTTAATTTTGTCGCCACGGCAGACCGCGCATGCGCCAGCCACCCAGCAAGCCGCGATGGCCGTTGGCGTTGGGGTCTCCTTCAAAGCCTTCCAAGATGTTGTAAGCCTCTATCCCCAGTTGGCTGGCTCGCTGCGCTGCTGCGACCGATCGAACGCCGCTTCGACACAATAAAACCAGCTTTTTACCTTCAGCGGCTATTTTTTGAATGCCTGCGTCAAATTCGGGATTCACATCGGTCGCCGGCCATTGCTTCCAAGCCAAGGCGCGGGCCTCCAGCACAAAACCCACCCAAGCACGCTCGGCGTCTGAACGCACATCAACCAAAACAGCCTCCTCGGTTTGCACCCAGTGCCATGCCAGTTCAGGATAAATATCGCCCGCATAGTCTGGGGCAGGAATGATGCTGAATGTTTGTTGCATGGCCTTGGTTAAGATTTTGATTGAGATTTTGGTTTGAGTTTAGGCAAATTTACTCAGCATGTCGGCCACGTGCTCGGGCGACTGGTCGCCCTGCTCAATCATGCAACCCACCATGGTGAAGAAGGCCTTGTCCAAGGCTTTTCGCGAGGCCGACATTTGCTGCGCAATTTTTTCGCAATCGGCTTCAGCATCAATGAGTTTTTGCAAGCCACGCAATTGGCCTTCAATGCGGGCAAGTCGGGCGCACAAGGCTTTCTTTTTTTCAGGATCAACCAGTTGACTCATGAGGACCTTTCAAGGGTGAGCGCGAATTATGCTTGGGTCAAACATCGCTTGCAAAAAAGCCCCGATTGCAAGTTGACGTTAACGTAAACGTCAATTAGACTTCCGACATGGACCCTGCTGCAAACAAAGCAGCCTTTTTTATCATTCTCTGGAAATCAGCCATGACCGATCTGTCTGCAGAATTCAAAGCACTCGCTGAATATCGCCCCACCCACAAAGTCCGCTTTGTCACAGCGGCCAGCTTGTTTGACGGCCACGATGCCGCCATCAACATCATGCGCCGTATTTTGCAAAGCATGGGCGCCGAGGTGATTCACTTGGGCCACAACCGTTCCGTCGATGAAGTGGTCACAGCGGCATTACAAGAAGACGCCCAAGGGATTGCCATCAGCTCCTACCAAGGCGGGCATGTGGAGTATTTCAAGTACATGGTTGATTTGCTGCGCCAACGCGGCGGCGAACACATTCAGGTCTTTGGTGGTGGCGGGGGCGTGATTGTGCCGGCCGAAATTCGCGAATTACAGGCGTATGGCGTGGGCCGCATCTTCAGCCCCGAAGACGGTCAACGCATGGGCTTGGCCGGCATGATTGGCGAGATGGTGATGCGTTGCGACAAAGACCTCAGCCCCTTTGCGCCCACAGACATTGCCGCCATTCAGGGCGGCACCGAAGCCCATTGGCGCGCTTTGGCGCAGCTCATGACCGTGCTGGAAAACGGCAATGCGTCGGCCAGCCTGGTGGCCAGCTTGCACACTGAAGCCACCAAACACAAAGCGCCCGTGCTCGGCATCACAGGCACGGGCGGTGCAGGCAAATCCTCCTTGACCGACGAGCTCATTCGCCGTTTGCGTCTAGACCAGGGCGATGAATTGCGCATCGCCGTGATTTCCATCGACCCCTCCCGACGCAAAAGTGGCGGCGCTTTGCTAGGCGACCGCATTCGCATGAACGCCATCAACCCTTGGCGCCAAGGCCAACGCGTGTTCATGCGCAGTTTGGCCACGCGAGATTTTGGCAGCGAAATTTCCAAAGCCCTGCCCGACGTGGTGGCCGCCTGCAAGGTGGCGGGCTTTGATGTGATCATTGTGGAAACCTCTGGCATTGGCCAAGGCGATGCCGCCATCGTGCCGCATGTGGATGTGCCCATGTATGTCATGACACCCGAATTTGGTGCCGCCAGTCAGCTTGAAAAAATTGACATGCTCGACTTTGCCGAGTTTGTGGCCATCAACAAGTTTGATCGCAAAGGCGCTGAAGACGCCCAGCGCGATGTGTCCAAACAAGTGCAGCGCAACAAAGAAGCTTGGACCGTGCCCACCGAACAAATGCCGGTGTTTGGCACCATGGCCGCTCGCTTTAACGACGATGGTGTGACAGCGCTTTACCAAGCTTTAAAGTCTCGCTTGGCGGAGCTCGGCTTGAAGCTCAAAGAGGGTTTGCTGCCTCAAGTGTCGGTGCGTCACAGCACCAACCAAACGCCCGTGGTGCCTCCCGCTCGCACCCGCTACTTGGCCGAAATTACCGACACCGTGCGCGGCTACAAAAAGTTGGCTCGCGCGCAAGCCCAATTGGCCCGCGAAATTCAACAGCTGCGCGCCGCTGCGGTCATGTTGGAAGTCGACAAACCAGGCCGCGCCAAAGCCTCTGGCGCAGCCATTGAACTGGCCATTCGCCGTGAAGAAGTGCAAGACCCGGCCGCACGCAAATTGCTCGCGCATTGGCCCGAGATGCAGGAGGCGTATGCCGGCGATGAGTTTGTGGTCAAAATTCGCGACAAAGAAATGCGCACGGCCTTGACCTCCAAAAGTTTGTCGGGCACCACCATACGCAAAGTGTCTTTGCCCACCTACGAAGACCATGGCGAAATTTTGAAATGGCTCATGCTCGACAACGTTCCAGGCAGCTTTCCCTACACCGCTGGAACCTTTGCCTTCAAGCGCGAAGGCGAAGACCCGACGCGCATGTTTGCCGGTGAAGGCGACGCCTTCAGAACCAACACCCGCTTCAAATTGCTCAGTGAAGGCATGCAAGCCAAACGCTTGTCCACCGCCTTTGACTCGGTCACGCTGTATGGCAACGACCCCGACCCACGGCCCGATATTTACGGCAAGGTGGGCAATTCGGGTGTGAGCATTGCCACCTTGGATGACATGAAAGTACTCTACAGCGGCTTTGATTTGTGCAAACCCAGCACCAGCGTGTCCATGACCATCAATGGCCCCGCGCCCAGTATTTTGGCCATGTTCATGAACACAGCCATTGACCAAAACTTAGACAAGTTCAAAACCGAAAACGGTCGAGAGCCCAATGCAGAAGAGGCCACCAAAATTCGCGAATGGGTGTTGGCCAATGTGCGCGGCACCGTGCAAGCCGACATTTTGAAAGAAGACCAAGGCCAAAACACGTGCATCTTCAGCACCGAGTTCAGCCTGAAGGTCATGGGCGACATTGCCCAGTTTTTTGTCAACAACGATGTGCGCAATTTTTACTCGGTGTCCATCAGCGGCTATCACATCGCGGAGGCCGGCGCCAACCCCATCAGCCAATTGGCTTTCACCCTGTCCAACGGTTTTACCTTTGTAGAAGCCTACTTGGCCCGCGGCATGCACATTGACGACTTTGCACCCAACCTGAGTTTCTTCTTCAGCAATGGCATGGACCCAGAGTACACCGTGATGGGCCGCGTAGCGCGCCGCATTTGGGCCGTGGCATTGAAAAACAAATACGGCGCCAACGAACGCAGCCAAAAGTTGAAGTACCACATCCAAACCTCGGGCCGTTCATTGCATGCGCAAGAGATTCAGTTCAACGACATTCGCACTACGCTGCAAGCCTTGATTGCCATTTACGACAATTGCAACTCACTGCACACCAACGCCTTTGACGAAGCCATCACCACGCCCACAGAAGACAGCGTGCGCCGGGCCATGGCCATTCAACTCATCATCAACCGCGAGTGGGGCTTGGCCAAAAACGAAAACCCCAGCCAAGGCGCCTTCATCATTGAAGAGTTGACGGAGTTGGTGGAAGAAGCTGTTTTGGCTGAGTTTGAAAAAATCGCAGACCGTGGCGGTGTGTTGGGCGCCATGGAAACTGGTTACCAACGTGGCAAGATTCAAGACGAATCGATGCACTACGAGATGCTCAAGCACTCCGGCGAGTACCCCATCATCGGCGTCAACACTTTCAGAAACCCCAAGGGTGACGAGGTGATGGAAAAGCTAGAGTTGGCACGCTCAACGGAAGACGAAAAGAAGTCTCAACTCGAGCGGCTGCATGCCTTCCATGCCCAGCACGCCGAAGAATCCCCGGCCATGCTGGCACGCTTGCAGAAAGCTGTGATTCACAATGACAACGTGTTTGAAGTGCTCATGGACGCTGTGCGTGTGTGCTCACTGGGCCAAATTACCAACGCCTTGTTTGAGGTAGGTGGGCAGTACCGCAGAAACATGTAAGTGAGAAGAATGACAGGGTGAAAGCCCTGCTCATTTACGTTGGCTTGTGCTTTGTGCGACATTACGCGCATGAACATTCTTTTCATCATCGACCCCCTCTCCTCCTTCAACATCAAGAAGGACACCAGCTTTGCCATGATGCGCGAGGCGCAACAGCGCGGCCATCAAGTTTCAGCATGCGAGGTGCCTCAGATTCAATGGCAACAAGGCGAGTGCGTTAAAGCGCAAGTGCAAGACTTGCGTTTAACGGGCGATGCACAGGCTTGGTACGAAGTCGCTCTTACACGCCATGCGTGGCTCAAAGATTTTGACGCCATCATCATGCGCAAAGACCCGCCCTTTGACTCTGAGTTTTTCTATGCCACGCACCTGCTCAGCCAAGCCGAGCGTGAAGGCGCCAAGGTGTTCAACAAACCTGCAGCGCTGCGCGATCACCCCGAAAAACTGGCCATCATGGAATTCCCTGAATTCATTGGCCCCACCTTGGTCACGCGGTCTGCTGCGGCCATCAAGGCGTTTCATGCAGAACACCAAGACATTATTTTGAAACCGCTCGATGGCATGGGCGGCATGGGTATTTTCCGGGTGGGCGCCGATGGCCTGAATTTAGGTTCGATCATCGAGACGCTCAATTTGGAGGGCGCCCAATCGGTCATGGTGCAAAAGTTTTTGCCTGCCATTGCCCAGGGCGACAAACGCGTGCTCATCATTGGCGGCAAGCCCGTCCCCTTCTGCTTGGCCCGCATTCCGCAAGGCGGGGAGGTGCGTGGCAATTTGGCGGCCGGCGGCAAAGGGGTGGCGCAGCCACTGAACGACCACGATCGTTCAGTGGCCGAAAGCATTGGCGCTGTGTTGGCGGCCAGAGGCTTGCTCCTCATCGGCTTGGACATCATCGGCACCAGCGTCACCGAAATCAATGTGACCAGCCCCACTTGCTTTCAAGAAATTTTTGATCAGACCGGATGCAATGTAGCAGCCCTGTTCATGAACGCGTTGGAAGCTGCCTTAGACTAAGGCGCCATCTTCAAAGACCATCACCTGGCCAGGTACAAAGGCTGTCCAAGGCTCGTCCAAAGTGAGGGGCGCTGTGACCACCACGGCCACGCGATCGGTTGGTTTGGCTTGCTCTGCAAAGTTAACCTGCACATCGTCGTCTTTCAGGGTGGCCGTTTGGAACGGATACCGCCTTAGCACATAGTGCAAATCGGTGGAGGCATGCGCCCACAGCGCTTGGCCATTTGAGAGCAAAAAATTAAAGGTGCCGTGCTTTGAAATTTGCGGCACCAATTCTCGCAATGTATGTGTCAGCTCCGCCACACTGGGCACCGACGCGTGTGACTTGGACAGCTCTTGCATGAGCCAGCAAAAGGCCCACTCGCTGTCGGTTTGTCCAACAGGCTGGAAATGTCCATGCAAACGCGGCTTGAAATTTTCCAAATGACCATTGTGTGCAAAGACCCAGTAACGCCCCCACAACTCACGCACAAAGGGATGACAATTTTCCAGTGACACAGCGCCTTGGGTGGCCTTGCGAATGTGCGCAATGACGTTTTGGCTTTTGATGGGATAGCGCCTGATCAACTCCGCGACAGGCGAACGGCTGGCCTCTTGATGATCCACAAAATGCCGCACACCTGCGCCTTCGAAAAAGGCAATGCCCCAACCATCGGAGTGATGGTCGGTGACACCCCCTCTTTGCGAAAAACCACTGAAACTGAAAGTGGCGTCGGTGGGCGTGTTGCAATTCATGCCCAAAAGTTGGCACATGATTTAAGCCAAAGCCTTGACCTTCAAACGCCATGCATGCAACAAAGGCTCGGTGTAACCGCTGGGTTGTTCTTTGCCTTTGAAAACCAAATCGCATGCCGCTTGATAAGCCATTGACGTTTTGAAGTTGCCCGCCATTTTTTGGTACAAAGGATCGCCAGCATTTTGCTGGTCCACCACGGCAGCCATGCGCTCCAGGGTGGCTTTCACTTGCGCTTCAGTGACTACACCATGTGCAAGCCAGTTGGCAATGTGTTGGCTGCTGATGCGCAAGGTGGCACGATCTTCCATCAAACCCACGCCGTGGATGTCGGGCACCTTGGAGCAACCCACACCTTGGTCCACCCAACGCACCACATAACCCAAGATGCCTTGGGCGTTGTTGTCGAGCTCGTTTTGCTTGTCTTCCTCGGTCCAGGCCGCGGCCTGCTCTGGGCTGACCACGGGGAACTGCAACAACTTGCTCAAGGTGTCCTCGCGCAATGCTTTGGCATCTTGCCTGCCAATGACTTTTTCCATTTGCTTTTGCAATGCGGGCACATTCACTTGGTGATAGTGCATGGCGTGCAGGGTGGCGGCGGTGGGGCTGGGCACCCAAGCCGTGTTTGCGCCCGCATTGGGGTGCGCAATTTTTTGCTTCAGCATGTCGGCCATCAAATCGGGCATGGCCCACATGCCTTTGCCAATTTGCGCACGACCTCGCAGACCGGCTTGCAAACCGACGGTCACGTTGGCTCGCTCATAAGCGCCTAGCCAAGTGCTGCCCTTGATGTCGCCCTTGCGCATCACAGGGCCGGCCAACATGCAAGTGTGCATTTCATCGCCGGTGCGGTCTAAGAAACCGGTATTGATGAAGGCCACGCGAGACTTGGCCGCCGCAATACAAGCCGCCAAATTGGCGCTGGTGCGGCGCTCTTCGTCCATGATGCCCAGCTTCACGGTGGAGGGCTTCAAGCCCAATACTTTTTCAACACGACCAAACAAGGTGTCGGCAAAGCCCACTTCTTTGGGACCATGCATTTTGGGCTTCACGATGTACACGCTGCCTGTGCGGCTGTTGCGGAAATTCGCGCCCTTTTTCTTTTGCAAGTCCACCATGGCGCAGGTGGTGGTGATCATGGCGTCCATGATGCCTTCTGGAATCTCTTTTTGAGTACCATCGGCAGCGTTGTACAAAATGGCGGGGTTGGTCATGAGGTGACCCACATTGCGCACAAACAACAAAGAACGGCCATGCAGTACTTCAGTGCCTTTGCCGCTGGGCTTGGTGTACAAGCGGTCTGCATTCAAAGTGCGCTTGAATGTTTTGCCACCCTTTTGCACTTCTTCGGCCAAGCTGCCTTGCAGAATGCCGAGCCAGTTGCGGTAGGCCAGGACTTTGTCTTCGGCATCCACTGCGGCCACTGAATCTTCCAAATCCAGAATGGTGGAAAGTGCAGACTCGACCACCAAATCGGACACGCCCGCAGGGTCTGTTTTGCCAATGGGGTGTGAGGTGTTGATTTGCAATTCCAGGTGCAAACCGTTGTGCTTGAACAGCAATGCGGTAGGCGCTTTGGCATCGCCTTGGAAGCCCACAAATTGTTTGGCATCGGCCAAGCTGGTGATACCAGATTTGAGGCTCACCACCAACTTGCCACCCTTCACGCTGTAGCCCGTGCTGTCAATGTGTGAACCCTTTTTCAAAGGGGCACAACGGTCTAGCACGTAGCGGCAATACTCAATCACTTTGGCGCCGCGCTTGGGGTTGTAGCCTGTGCCTTTTTCGCAGCCATCGGCTTCGCTCAAGGCGTCGGTGCCATACAAGGCGTCGTACAAAGAACCCCAACGTGCGTTGGCCGCATTGAGTGCATAACGCGCATTCAAAATAGGCACCACCAACTGCGGGCCGGCCAACACAGCCAACTCGGCGTCCACATTTTGGGTGGTGGCCTTGGGGTTTTTGGGTGAGGGCACCAAATAGCCAATTTTCGACAAATGCAGGCGGTAGGCCTTCATGGCTTTGGCATCACGCAAGGGGCCAGGATGGGCGGTATGCCATTGGTCCATGGCCAATTGAATGCGATCGCGTTCGGCCAACAAGGCCATGTTGAGAGGCGCCAAGTCTTTCACAATCCCACCAAAACCAGCCCAAAATTCCGAGCTCTTGAAACCCACAGCCGGCAATACTTGCTCTTCAATGAATTGGTACATGGGGGTGGCCACATGCAGGCCGTGAATTTGGATACGCTGGGTCATGAAATCCTCTTGGATGGTTAACAATGAATTTTTGTAGCGCAAAATACAAAATAGACTACAAATCAAACGACAAATACTTGGCACAAGCCGCCATGGGTGATAGCCAATGACCTCTACTTTATTCGATGTTACAGAGTTTCTAAATGAGCACGACTGAATCCCTCCCCTATGCTGGCGTTCGCGTGGTGGAGTTCACCCACATGGTCATGGGGCCCACCTGCGGCTTGGTGCTGGCAGATCTTGGGGCCGAAGTGATCAAGGTCGAGCCCATTGGCCATGGTCATGTTGGCGACAACACGCGAAATTTGTTGGGTTCTGGCGCCGGTTTTTATCCGCTTTTTAATCGCAACAAGAAAAGCTTGGCGCTCGATTTGAAAACCCCAGAGGGCAAAGAGGCGGTTTTGCGCTTGATTGCCACAGCCGACATCGTGAGTGAGAATTTCAAGGCTGGCACCATGAAGAAATTGGGCCTGGATTACGACACCCTCAAGCGCCTCAATCCGCGTTTGATTTATGTGTCGATGAAGGGCTTTTTACCTGGCCCTTACGAGCACCGTACCGCCCTTGATGAAGTGGTTCAAATGATGGGCGGCTTGGCCTACATGACGGGTCGCCAAGGCGACCCCTTGCGCGCAGGCACCAGTGTCAACGACATCATGGGCGGCATGTTTGGCGCAATGGGCGCCATGGCCGCACTGGCCCAGCGCACTCAAACAGGCTTGGGTCAAGAAGTGCAAAGTGCGCTGTATGAAAACAATGTATTTTTGGTCGCGCAGCACATGATGCAATACCAAGTGACAGGCAAAGCCGCGGCGCCCATGCCGGACCGCATTTCAGCCTGGGGCATTTACGATGTGTTTGTGGTGAAAGGCGGCGAACAAATTTTCTTGGCAGTGGTCACAGACACTTCTTGGAAAATCTTTTGCGATGTGTTTCAGTTTCAAGACATGTGGGATGACCCTCGCTTGACCACCAACAATGACCGAGTGTTGGCCCGAGCTTGGCTCATTCCGATGCTGCGTGAACGTCTCAAAGATTTTTCCGCGCAATACCTCAGCGACATGTTTGAGCACAACGGTTTACCTTATGCCCCCATCACGGCCCCGCACGAGTTGCTAGCAGACCCTCACTTGCTGGCCACAGGTGGGCTGGCACCCACAAAATTGAACGATGGTCGCAGTGTCAATACGGTGTTATTGCCCCTGTCCCTCGACCAAGAAAGGCTCAAAGTACGACTTGCAGCCCCTCAATTGGGCGAGCACAACGACAGCTTGTTGGGCAGTTTGGGCTACACGCCCGAAGAAATTCAAAAACTGGGCGAGGCATTGCCAAAGAGCCCTTGAATGGCCTTTCTGACCCGTAAAATCGAGCCATGCTCTTAGCCAAACAAGAATTACTGTCGGCCCTCGCCGCCGAACTCGAACGCCTGCACCCTGGTGCGGGCACCAAAGCCATCTTTGAATCACCCAAGGTGGCCGCTCATGGCGACTTGGCCTGCACGGCCGCCATGCATTTGGCCAAGCCCTTGGGTCAAAACCCCCGGCAAGTGGGTGAAGCACTTCGCACCTCGCTCATGGCCACATCGGCTTTTGCCCAGTGGGTCGAAAGCATCGACATTGCAGGCCCTGGCTTTTTAAACCTCAAGCTCAAACCCAGCGCCAAACAAGCGGTGGTCAAAGAAGTTCTGCACGCAGCGTCTTGCTTTGGCAAACAAGCCGAGCGCCAGCAAAAAATGCTGGTGGAATTTGTATCCGCCAACCCCACAGGCCCACTGCACGTCGGCCATGGCCGTCAAGCCGCATTGGGCGACGCTATTTGCAACCTGTTTGCCACGCAAGGTTGGTCGGTGTACCGCGAGTTTTATTACAACGACGCGGGCGTGCAAATTAACACCTTGGCCACCTCCACCCAATTGCGCGCACAAGGCTTCAAGCCAGGTGATGCAGAATGGCCCAGTGGCGAGAATGCTGCGGCCTACAACGGCGACTACATCCAAGACATTGCGCAAGATTTTTTGGCTCAAAAAACCGTTAAATCCGATGACCGTGAATTTACCGGCAGCGGCCAGCTAGACGATTTGAATGGCATGCGCGAATTTGCGGTGGCCTATTTGCGCCACGAACAAGACCTCGACTTGAAAGCCTTCGACGTCAAGTTTGACAACTACTACCTAGAGTCCAGCCTGTACACCAGTGGCCGCGTCGACGCTGCGGTGAAGAAGCTGCAAGAAGCCGGCAAAACCTACGAGCAAGATGGCGCTTTGTGGCTCAAGTCGACCGACTACGGCGACGACAAAGACCGCGTCATGCGCAAAGGCGACGGCACCTACACCTACTTTGTGCCCGATGTGGCCTATCACATCACCAAGTGGGAACGCGGCTTCACCAAGGTGGTCAACATTCAAGGCACCGACCACCACGGCACCATTGCGCGTGTGCGCGCAGGTTTGCAAGCCGCCAACGTGGGCATTCCCGAGGGCTATCCCGACTATGTGCTTCACACCATGGTGCGGGTGATGCGCGGTGGTGTGGAAGTCAAAATTTCCAAACGCGCTGGGAGCTACGTCACCTTGCGCGACCTGATTGAGTGGACCAGCAAAGACGCCGTGCGCTTCTTCTTGCTCAGCCGAAAGCCCGATACCGAGTACGTGTTTGACATTGATTTGGCCTTGGCAAAAAACAACGACAACCCGGTGTATTACGTTCAATATGCCCACGCTCGCATTCACTCCATTTTGCGAACTTGGGGTGGTGATCTAGCCAGTTTGATGCAAGCCGACTTGTCCAGTTTGGAAAACCCAAAAGCACAAGCTCTGATGCTCCTGTTGGCCAAGTACCCCGACATGCTGACCGCGGCCGCACAAGACTTTGCGCCGCACGACGTGACTTTCTATTTGCGCGATTTGGCCGCCAGCTTCCACAGCTACTACGATGCCGAGCGCATTTTGGTGGACGACGAAAACCTGAAATTGGCCCGCTTGGCATTGGTTGCGGCCTGCGCGCAAGTTTTGCAAAATGGCTTGAAAATCTTGGGTGTGTCCGCACCAGAGCAGATGTAATTCCTGTCCTTTCACAAACAAAGCACTTCCCAACATGTTTTCTCCACACATTCAGCGCCAACGCGGCGGCACCCTGCTCGGCTTTGTATTGGGCTTGGTCCTCGGCTTGACTGTGGCCCTTGGTGTGGCCATGTATGTCACCAAAGTGCCCATGCCTTTCAGCAACAAAAACCTCAGCCGCTCTGCAGAGCAAGACGCCGTCGAAGCGCAAAAGAACAAGGACTGGAATCCCAACGGTGCGCTTCAAACAAAGCCCTTGGCAGCACCTGCCGCGCCAGGAGCTGGCCCTGAGGCTACCGAGCCTGTGCACAATGGCGCGCCCGCCAACGGCACACCTGCGGCCGCGACCAACCCAAGCAACAACACACCCGTCAATGCGCCCGCGGTCAGTGCAGACCCCTTGGCCGATACGGCCAAAAACAAAGCGAGCCCACCAGCGGTCACCAGTCCACCCGCTGCGCCCAAGGCTGCTATTCCCGCGCCAGCGCCATCTGGCAATAGCGCCAGCACGCCCGATCCCTTCACCTATTTTGTGCAAGCCGGCGCCTTCAAATCGGCTGCCGATGCCGACGCCCAAAAGGCCAAGTTGTCCATGATGGGCATCGAGGCCAAAGTGAGTGAAAGAGAACAAGCTGGCCGCACTATTTTTCGGGTTCGAAGTGGGCCCTTTGATGACAAAGATCAGGCCGAGAAAGTCAAGGCACGCTTAGACTCCAGCGGCATGGACGCAGCCTTGGTTCGCGTTCAACGATAATTTTGACCCACGAACACCCACCCTTGCAGGAGCCTTCAAATGCAGCGTCGTCAATTTACCTTGGCCAGTTTGGCCGCTACCGCCAGCACGGTGGGCTTGCACAATTTGGCGCAAGCCCAAGGACCTTCTAAGTTCTTGGCCGGCAAAGACTATCTCAAACTAGACCGGCCCGTGGCCACAGACACCGAGGCCGGCAAAATTGAGCTGATTGAATTTTTCTGGTACAGTTGCCCTCACTGCAATGCCTTCGAACCCACATTTGCGCAGTGGGTTAAAGATGCACCCAAGGACGTCTTGGTCCGCCGCATCCCCATTGCATTTCGCGATGACTTCGTACCGCAACAACGCCTGTTTTTCACCCTGGAAGCCATGGGCTTGCTAGAGAAAGTCCACGCCAAAGTATTTCAAGCAATACACGTGGAGCGTTTGACATTGAACTCCGATGCGCTCATATTGGCTTGGGTAGAAAAGCAAGGCCTCGACAAGCTCAAGTTTGCCGAGACAGCCAAGTCGTTTGGCGTGGCCAGCAAGCTCAAACGGGCATCCCAATTGCAAAACGATTTCAAAATTGAAGGCGTCCCTTCCTTGGGTGTGGCTGGCAAGTTCTACACCGATGGCAGCCTGGCAGGCGGCATGGAGCGGGCCCTCCAGGTGGTCGAGTCTTTGCTGAACCAAGTCAGGCAAGGCCGTACTTAAGGCAGGCAAGGTGTTGTAGTTGAGCCCACTTCGGTGGGCTTTTTTTTGACTATTTAGGCTTGAATGCGCTTGGCTTTCCCTCTGAACACCTACAATCCAAGCAAGTTTCGCGCCTTTATGAAATTCAAATTACTCAAATTCTTCTTGACCTTCACCGCGGCTCTGGCCGTGCAGGCGGCTTGCGCAGAAAAAGCCGACCGCAACAAACCCATGAACATTGAGGCCGACGCCCTCAAGCACGACGAGCAACAACAGTTAACCATCTTCACGGGTAAGGTCAGCATGACCAAAGGCACCCTGGTCTTGAAAGCGGCTCGCATCGAAGTCAAGCAAGACGCGCAGGGGCAGCAGTTGGCCAACTTATGGGCGCAGCCTGGCGAGAAAATCTTCTTTCGCCAAAAGCGCGAAGGGCTCGACGAATTCACTGAGGGCGAAGCCGAAACAGCGCTTTACGACAGCGAAGCCAACACCCTCACCCTGACCACGCGCGCCGAGTTGCGTTTGCTCCGAGGTTCTGTGGTGGCCGACCGCATTCAGGGCCAGCAAATTGTGGTGAACAACAGCACCGAGGTGTTCACAGTGGATGGCAAAGTCAGTTCGCCCTCAAACACTTCGCCTCAAAGCAGTCAGCGCGTGAAGGCCACCCTCACGCCTCGGCCGCCTGTTTCAGAGAACGCCCCCCCAGTCAACGCACCCAGCTTGAAATCCAGTTCCAAATTGGGAGGCAATGGGCCATGACCACCAGCAACGCCAAGAGCCTAGAAGCGCGCCATTTGCAAAAGTCCTATGGCAGCCGGCAAGTGGTGTTTGATGTGTCGGTCAAAGTTGAAAAGGGCGAAGTGGTTGGATTGTTGGGCCCCAATGGTGCGGGCAAAACCACCTCCTTCTACATGATTGTGGGCTTGGTTCGCACCGATGGTGGCCACATTTTGATTGACGGCGAAGACGTCACACACATGCCCATTCACAAGCGCTCACGCATGGGTCTGTCGTACTTGCCACAAGAAGCTTCTATTTTTAGAAAACTCACCGTGGCCGAAAATGTTCGCGCCATTTTGGAGCTTCAGCACAATGCGCAAGGCCAGCCCTTGACGGAGGCTGAAATTGCGGAGCAGCTGAGTGCCTTGCTCAAAGACTTGCGGGTAGAGCATCTGCACGACTCACCCGCATTGGCATTGTCGGGCGGCGAGCGCCGGCGAGTCGAAATTGCGCGTGCCTTGGCCACAGGGCCTCGGTTCATTTTGCTGGACGAACCCTTTGCCGGCATCGACCCCATTGCCGTCATCGAGATTCAGCGCATCATTGCGTTCCTCAAAGAGCGTGGCATTGGGGTGCTCATCACCGATCACAACGTGCGCGAAACTCTGGGCATTTGCGACCACGCCTACATCATCAGCGAGGGGCGTGTGCTGGCACAAGGCACCCCGCAAAACATTGTCAACAACGCCGATGTACGCCGGGTGTACCTCGGCGAACACTTCCGAATGTGACGGAGGGACCATGAAGCAAAGCCTTTCCCTCCGGATGTCTCAGCACTTGGCGCTGACGCCACAGTTGCAACAATCCATTCGGCTGCTTCAACTCTCCACCCTCGAACTCAGCCAAGAAGTCGAGCAAATGCTCGACGAAAATCCTTTCCTAGAGCGCAGCACCGATGAAGCGCCGCAAGAAGACTTTGGACTGCCAGAGGCCGATGCACGTGTGAGTTTGGGCGATCGGGTGTCAGAAGCGGCCAGCGACGCGGGCGCTGATTCGCGCGATGCCGCGAGTGAATCCAACGCATCGGTCACCAGTGACGAAGCCGTGACCGATGTGGCCGACAGTTGGGATGGCGATGGCAGTTCAGAGATGGCCCCCGATGACAGCGAGTGGGGTACCGACGCCGGCGCTCGAAAGAACAACACCAACAACGACTCGGAAGGTGCCGACGCCATTGAGTTGGCGCGCGGTTTGGGCTCGCTCACCGATTATTTGCACCGCCAAGCTTTGTCGATGCGCTTGTCTGAAATTGACCGCGCGGCCCTGCGCTTTTTGATTGAGTCTTTGAACGACGACGGCTATTTAGAAGACAGCCTTGAGTCTTTGGCGCAAGGTTTGGCCGGCACCGACGACATCGAGCAGCTTGAAGAACTGGTGCATCGCTTCACGATGGCATTGAGTTTGTTGCAATCGCTGGAGCCCGTGGGCATTGGCGCTCGCGATTTGGGGGAGTGCTTGCGGATTCAACTCAAAGCCATTTTGAAAGACGAACCCGACAACGACGTGGTCGCCGTTGGACTCAAAATTTGCGCTTTGCCCTTAGAACTTTTGGCCAAACGCGATTTCAAACGTCTGGCCGTGCAGTGCGGCGAAGACGAAGGCATTGTCAAACACGCCCTCACTTACATCACGCGCCTCGAGCCCAAACCAGGCCGGCCATTTGCCAATGCTGAACAACACGTGATCGTGCCCGATGTGCTGGTCATTGGCACACGCAAAGGTGGCGAGCCGCACTTTAGGGTGCAGCTCAACCCCGATGTGATGCCCAAGCTGCGCGTGCACGACATTTATGCCAATGCCTTGCGCGGCGGTAAAGGCGCCAGCCATCTGGGATTGCAACAACGTTTGCAAGAAGCGCGCTGGTTTATTAAAAATATTCAGCAGCGCTTTGACACCATCCTGCGCGTGTCCACCGCCATCGTGGAACGTCAGCGCAACTTCTTTATTCACGGCGAACTGGCCATGCGGCCCTTGGTGCTGCGCGAAATTGCCGACGAATTGGGACTGCACGAATCCACCATCAGCCGTGTGACCACGGCCAAGTACATGACCACGCCCATGGGCACCTATGAGCTGAAGTTTTTCTTTGGCTCTGGTCTGGGCACCGACAGCGGCAGCGCCGCCTCCAGTACAGCTGTGCGCGCGCTCATCAAACAGTTGGTGGCGGCAGAAAATCCCAACAAACCCCTCTCAGACAACCAACTGTCTGAAATGCTCAAAGAACAAGGCATCGATTGCGCGCGACGCACCGTGGCCAAATACCGCGAGGCGCTCAAGATCGCGCCCGCCAACCTGCGTAAAACTCTGTGAACTCGCTTCAATTATTCATGCCTTGCGCCGCCGGCGTTGAAGGCCTGCTGGCCGACGAGGTGCACCAACTCACCGGCCTCACGGGCAACGATTTGCTCACGGGCCGCGGTGGCGTGATGGCCAATGCTTCTTGGCGAGATGCCTTGCGGCTCAACTTGCACAGCCGCCTCACGCAACGCGTGCTCATTCAACTGTCGCAAACTTTTTACCGCAGCGAAAAAGATTTGTACGACGCCGCCTTTGCAGTGGCCTGGGAAATTTGGTTCACCACAAAACAGACTTTCAAAATTGAAATCACGGCCCAGCACAGCCCCCTGACCAGCCTCAATTTTGCAGCCCTCAAAATTAAGGATGCGGTGGCCGATCGCTTTCGCGACAAACGCGGCGAGCGTCCCGATGTGAATACTCAATGGCCCGACGTGCGCATCTATGTGCACCTCACCACCGACAGCTGCACCTTGTACATGGACACCTCGGGCGAACCCTTGTTCAAGCGGGGTTGGCGCGAGGACAAGGGCGATGCGCCTCTTAAAGAAACCTTGGCAGCCGCCATGCTGGCCGCCAGCGGCTGGGATGCACACACACCTTTGTACGATCCGTGTTGTGGCAGCGGCACCATCGCCATTGAGGCTGCGCAAATTGCGTGTGGCATTGCCCCGGGCATCCTACGCCGCTTTGCATTTGAAAAATTACTGCCCTTCCAAGCGCACGTTTGGCACGCCCTGCAAGACGAAGCACGCGCACAAGAACACGCGCCCACAGCCGAAATTCACGCTTCGGATGTGGCCTTTCGAATGGTCGATTTCACCCAACGCAATGCAGAACGCGCAGGCGTCGGCCAAGTGGTGCAAGCCCGCGGTGGCGATGCGCTTCAGCGCATGCCGCCTTGCGAAACGCCAGGCATCATGCTGCTCAACCCACCGTATGGCGAGCGCATTGCGGCGGCGGGTGTGGCGGGCGTGTCGAGCAGAGACAGAAACCGTGACAGCACGGGCTTGGGCCGATCGCGTGAAAGCGTTGACTTAAGCCGCGTACGCGAAGTGGCAGAAGGCGATGACGGCGGCGAATTCTTTTCGCAACTGGCCTCGCATTGGAAAAAGAACTACAACGGTTGGACCGCTTGGATGCTCACACCCGATCTGAAGCTGCCCACCAAAATGCGCCTCAAAGAATCGCGGCGTGTGCCCATGTGGAACGGCCCCATTGAATGCCGCATGTTCCGCTTCGATCTTATGAAGGGCTCTGTGCGTGACAAGCTCTGAGTCCCCAGCCTGGGTGATCGACACCAACATTGTGCTCGACCTCTGGCTGTTTGAAGACCCCGCCACCGAACCCCTCAGAGCCGCCCTGCAAAGCGGCCGCATTTCACACTTGGCCACTGCCAGCATGCGCGAAGAGTTAGCACGTGTACTGACCTATCCACACCTTGTGAAACGCATGGCCAAGTCTCATTTGCAAGCACAAGACATCTTGGATCGCTTTGATCAATACTGCCTGTCTGCAGAGCCTGCCGCCAAAGCAGCATGTACTTGCAAAGATCCTGATGACCAAAAGTTCATCGACTTGGCGGTGGCCCATGCCGCGCCATTGCTCAGCAAAGATGCCGAAATTTTGTGCATGAAAAAGCGCTTGCTGCAAGCCGGCGTGGTTTTGAATCCTACTTTCAATTGAAAGCTTTTATGACTGGCCTGCCACCCGAAGCCTTTGACGCCCTAGACGACATCTTGGACGATTTGCGCACACGCTACGACGAAACCCCGCAATGGGAATTTTGCGAAGGCTTCATGGTGGCGCTCATTTGCTGCCGACGTGCCATGCCAGAATCTGAATGGATGCCCGTTTTATTAGGGCTGGACGACGATGGTGCCGGCTTTGCAGATGAAGCGCAAAAAATCAAATTTCTTCAGCTGTGGCAACAAAGATTTGATGAGGTGAAAAAAGCGCTCGACACCGACATCAAAGCACTCGACGAAGACGAGGCCTACGCCCCCGAAATCATGGACGTGCGGGGCGCCATTGCGGCGCTGCCTGCCGAAGAGCGCGACGCCATTCCCAGCGATGAAATTCCTGCCTTCGCCCAAGTGTGGGCTTTGGGCTTTATGTTTGCGGTAGAAAACTGGCCCGATGAATGGACCCCGCCCAAAGACAAAGAAACGGCCAAATGGCACGACGATTCTTTACAAGCCTTGGTGGCCCTGACGGAAGACGACACCGACGAGCCCACCCTTTCAGCGCTCAGCGACGACGGACCGCCCAGTGTGAGCAAAGCCAGATTAAATGCTTACGGAGAAGCTTTGTGGGCGGTCTACGACCTGCGTGAAATTTGGCGCAACATGGGGCCCCGCGTGGTGCAAGTGATCAAAGAGGCCACCCCAGGTCGAAATGATGTTTGCAGTTGCGGCAGTGGTCAGAAATACAAAAAGTGTTGCGGCGCACATTGAGGGGCATTTAAAAAAAGCGCTGCAGCCTGATTTGCGCCTTTTCAGACCATGAAAGCGCGCAGACTTTCAACGGTGCGTTCGGGCAATTCTTCTGGAATGAAATGCCCAGATGGCACCACATGACCCGATACGTCCCCAGCACATTGCGCCTGCCAAAGCTCAAGCGGCTTGAACATTTTGTGGATGACGCCGCGCTCGCCCCAAAGCACCAGCACATCGCACATGATTTTCTGACCTTGCGCGCGGCTTTCTTTGTCGTGCACCAAGTCAATGCCCGCACTTGCGCGGTAATCTTCGCAGGCCGTGTGAACTGCAGGCATCAAATCGCCAACTTGCTCGGGCGCTAAAGTGATGCTGCGCTCATACTCGGCCATGGCTTCAGTCTCAATGAAGGACGTGCTTTCAGAGCCCCAGCCGCCCAGCTTGGCATGCAAGTAATTCAAGACATTGCCGCCAATCATTTTCTCGGGCAAGGGGCTCGGTTGAATGAGGTGAAACCAATGATAGTAGGCCCGCGCAAAATCCATGTCGGTGCGCATGTACATGTCGAGTGTGGGAGCGATGTCGAGCAGGCACAACTTCAGCACGCGCGAAGGAAAGTCGACAGCCAACCTGTGCGCCACGCGCCCGCCTCGGTCGTGACCGCACAAGAAAAAGCTGTCGACATTGAGTTGGTCCAGCAAGCCCACCACGTCTTGCGCCATGGCGCGCTTGCTGTAATTGCTGTGATCGGGCAAGCCTGGGGCGTGCGATGAATCGCCATAGCCACGCAAATCGGGCAAGACCAAACGGAAGTTGTTTTTCAAAGCCTGCGCCACCCGATGCCACATTACATGGGTTTGGGGAAAGCCATGCAACAGCACCAACACGGGCTTGTCCATTTGATTGAGCCAGTTGCCCGAAATGCGTGCGCACACCACCACGCCAGCCACATTGAATTGGCGCTTTTCAAAACCATCAAACCACACCGTGGGTGCCGTTGTTAATTCTTCGGAGGCCATGGCGTTCATGGTTTACTTTCTGCCAAATCGTTCCAAACTTCTTGCTTTTGCAGCAAGCCTTTCACCAATTCAAACCGGTCGATGAATCGGATGTTGCTAAATTCAGTGCCGTCCAACCACTTGCCTTCCAGCATGCCGCGGCAATAAACCACCGTGTGGTCGCCATGCCAAGACTCGTCAAAATGCATCTTGGTTTTGGCAATCTGAAGGTACCGTGGCGCAGCCCAAGTCAATACGTCAGAGAGCAGCGTCATTTTGCGGCCACCCGGAAAAGTCATCTCAAAATCGGCACTCACAAACTTTTGAGCTTCGTCAAAATTGCGCGCCGCCATGCAGTCTAAAAACTGTGCCACGCGCAAGCTCGCATCGGGCAACACGGGCCCGCCGCCAGAAAAAACCTTGCCATCCCGACGGTACGCGCTCGCCTCTTGCACAAACACGGTGGTGCCGGCGTCGGTGGCATCAATCACCGATCGGGCGGTGTGGGCCAAGCGTTGAACCAAGCGGTGCTGGGCGTCGGCCTCATAGCCGGGCAATAAAGTGACTGAAATAACGGGCATGCAAAGATTTCCATACAAATGCCGCTTCTGGACCAGCCCGAAGCCAAGCAGACTGGCATTTTGACGCATGGCAGTGACAAAGTCTTGATTTCAGGCCAACATCTACAATCGATTCATGAATTTTTCCAACGAACCCCTAGACACCCCCCAATTCAAGCAAGCACTTTCACGTTTTGCCACAGGCGTCACCGTCATTACCACCCAACAACTGGGCGAGCCCAATCCAACAGATTGGGGTCATCAGTTTGTGGGTCTCACGGCCAGCTCCTTTAACAGTGTGTCCCTCACACCGCCCTTGGTGGTGTGGAGTTTGGGTTTGACCTCTCGCACCGTGCCTTCGTTTCAACAATGTTCGCACTACGTCATCAACGTGTTGAGTGACGCTCAACTTCATTTGTGCCAACAATTTGCCTACGGCCAAGACAATCGATTTGACAAGGTCGAGATGTCTTTGAGCATCAGTGGCTTGCCCATTTTGAACAATTCCTTGGCCTGGTTCGAATGCCGGAACAAGAGCCAATACCCAGAAGGCGATCACATCATTTTTGTGGGCGAGGTAGTGCAATGCGGCTTTTCAGACGGCTCGCCTCTGGTTTACCAGCAAGGCAAGTTCAGCGGAATTCAAACATAATCAGCGTCCAAATCAAGGCTTCACGGCTGTCACTTCTATTTCAACCAAAGCGCGCTCTTCCACCAAGTCGGCCACTTGAACCAAGGTCATGGCGGGGTAGTTTTTGCCCATCACCTCTTGATAAACCAGACCCAGCTCTCGCCCTCGCGCCACATATTCTTTTTTATCTTTGACATACCAAGTCATGCGCGCCATGTGCTCCGGGCCCGCACCCGCGCAGTTCAGAGTGGCCACAATGTTGTGCAGGGCCTGTTTGCACTGCGCCACAAAATCATCCGTTTCAAATTGGCACTGACCATTCCAGCCAATCATGCCCGCTAAAAAAATCATTTCACCTTGCGCTGCAATGCCATTGGCATAGCCTTTGGCAGGTGACCATCCTTCGGGCTGAAGTACTTTCAAGATTGGGTTCGACATCGTCTTTTCCTTATTTCTCAGAATTGAAAGCCGGCGCTTTCTGCCTTAATTTGAATCTCTGCAACTTGCCAGTTTCGGTTCTTGGCAAGGCATCACAAAACACCACGCGCCTTGGGTATTTGAAGGGCGCGATGGTTTGCTTGACAAAGTCTTGTATTTCTTTTTCCAATGCGGGGGTGTCGGCGTGGCCTTGTTTTAAAACGACAAACGCCATGACCACTTGGCCTCGCTCTGGATCGGCCACCCCCACCACACCACACTCCGCCACAGCGGGGTGTTGCATCAAAGCCCCCTCCACTTCTGGCCCCGCAATGTTGTAACCCGCCGAGATGATCATGTCGTCGTTTCGGGCTTGATAGCTGAAGTACCCATCGGCATCCATGACGAACGTATCACCGGGCAAGTTCCAACCCTCTTTCACATAATCTTGTTGACGCGGATCGTCTAAATAGCGGCATCCTGTGGGGCCTCTAACAGCCAAGCGCCCCAAGGTGCCAGGCGGCACAGGGTGCATGTCTTCATCCACAATCTGAGCCTGATAACCAGGCACCACTTTGCCAATGCAGCCGGCACGCACCTCTGAGCCTGCACTGGAAATGTAGATGTGAATCACCTCGGTACCGCCAATGCCGTCTGTCATTTCGATACCGGTGGCTTTTTTCCACCATTGGCGAGTGGCATCGGGCAATGCCTCCCCTGCAGACACTGTGTGCTTCAATGACTTCAAATGAAACTGGCCCGCTTTTTCTGTCACCAACATGGCCATCTGCCGGTACATGGTCGGCGCTGTATAACACTGCGTGGCACCATACTGATCAATGGCCCGCAACAAAGACTCCGGTGTGTACTTTTCAAGCAGCACCGCGCAAGCACCGTAGCGCAAAGGAAACGCCAGCAAGCCCCCCAAACCAAAGGTGAAGGCAATGGGCGGTGTACCGCACACCACATCGGTCTCATTCATGTTGAGAATATGTTTTGGAAACAAATCACACATGGCACAAATGTCGCGGTGAAAATGCATGGTTCCTTTGGGTTGCCCCGTGGTACCACTGGTGAAGGCAATCAAACACACATCATCTCGGCTGGTGGGGTACGCATCAAACTCAGCAGCGTGTTGGGCCATCCGCGCCTCTAAACCCTCCGCGTCGGGGGACCTGAAAAAAAGCACTTGTTGCAAAGACGGAGCGCCATGTTGATGTGCGGCATCCAGGCAATGTTTGATTTCCTCGGACAGCAGGCTGTCGCACAGTGCTGCACGTACTTGCGCTTTGTCCAGCATCTGCTTCAGTTCTGCCGCACGCAGCAAAGGCATGGTCGGCACCACGACCAGACCGGCTTTGAGCGCCGCCAAGAAACTGGCCGCCATCATGGGGCTGTTGCCACCGCGAAGCAGCAGTCGCTCACCCGATTTCAAGCCCATGTCTTGCACCAGCACATGGGCAATTTGGTTCACCTTGGCTTGCAACTGTGCGTAAGTCCATTCAATGGGCCCTGAGTCATCATGGCCTCTGATGGCGATGTTTGAGGCGCGCCCCTGAATGACATGTGTGTCTAGCAAGGTTTGCACGCAATTGAGTTGCGGCGGATATTGAACTTCCAGTCGGTCAAAAATGAACACGGGCCACTGATCAGCCGGCGGCAATCTATCGCGCGTGAAGGTGTCTAGGTGCGCGGTGGGCAACAGGGATTGCATGCTAGACCTCACTTGAGCAATTCACGACCAATGATCAATTGCTGAACTTCTGTAGCGCCTTCGTAAATTCGAAGCGCACGAATTTCACGGTAAAGCGACTCGACGATGCAGCCCTTTTTAACGCCCATGCCGCCATGCATTTGTACCGCCATGTCAATGATTTGCTGTGCATTTTCAGTGGCGGTCATTTTGGCCATGGCCGCTTCTTGGGTGATCCGTTGCCCCTGATCACGTAGCCAAGCCGCGCGGTAGGTTAGCAAAGTGGCGGCATCTAGCAGGGTGGCCATTTGTGCCAACTTACTTTGGGTGATCTGAAAATCGGCCAGCGTGCCACCAAACATTTTGCGCTGCTTGGCCCACGCAATTGACTCGTCTAGCGCGCGCCGCGCAAACCCCAATGCGGCTGCAGCGACCGATGTTCTGAAGACATCCAAAGTGGCCATGGCCACTTTGAAACCCTCACCCGCTGCGCCAATGCGTTTGGCATGCGGCACCAACACATTGTGAAAGTGCAACTTGGCCAAAGGGTGCGGCGCCACCACATCAATGCGCTCTGCAATTTCCAAACCTGGCGCATCGGCATTCACAATGAAAGCGCTAATGCCCCGTGCACCAGGCGCTTCAGCGGTGCGCGCAAACACCACATAAAAATCGGCAATACCGCCATTGGAAATCCAAGTCTTTTCACCATTCAAGCGATAACCTTCAGGCGATTCAAGCGCACTGCACTGCATGGCCGCCACATCCGAGCCCGCTTCAGGTTCACTCAAGGCAAAAGCGGCCACCGCATGGCCACTGGCCACGCGCGGCAAATACTCAGCTTGCTGCTGAGGTGTTCCTTTGAGGCTGATGGCGCCAGAGCCTAAGCCCTGCATGGCAAATGCAAAGTCGGCCAAGCCATGGTGCCAGGCCAATTCTTCGCGCACCAAACAGAGGGTGCGTGTGTCTATCACGTCCGATGCGCCGCCATGAAGCACGCCAGCCACAGCGGGCTTTAACCAGCCGCCCTGACCCAATGATCGAACCAATGCAACACATTCACGGTCGATGGCGTCACGTGACTCGTCGTGCGCATGCGCTTGACCGAATTGTGCTTGTGTCCAAGATTGCAATTGTGTTTTGAAGTCGCGATGCGAGGCTTCAAAAAATGGCCATGCCAAATGAGCGGTTGAGTTCATCATCAGTCTCCTTGGAAGACTGGGGTTTGCTTTGCCACAAAGGCGTGATAGGCCCGGTGAAAATCGTTGGTGGCCATGCAAATGGCTTGCGCCTGGGCTTCGGCTTCAATGGCCTCGTCCACGCCCATGTTCCATTCTTGTTGCAACATTTTTTTGGTCATGCTGTTGGCAAATGTAGGGCCACTGACCAGCATCTGCGCCATGGCTTGCGCTTCTGCCAACACAGACTCGGGTGTACAAACGCGGTTGTAAAAACCCCAGCGCTCAGCCTCTTCGCCGGGCAAGCCGCGGCCCGTGTACAGCAGCTCAGACGCCCGCCCCTGACCAATCACGCGGGGCAGCAAAGCGCATGCGCCCATGTCGCAACCCGCCAGCCCCACCTTGTTGAACAAGAAGTAAGTTTTGCTGCGCGCTGTGCCGTAGCGCAAATCGGAGGCCAATGCCAGCAAGGCACCGGCACCGGCACAAATGCCGTCAATGGCGGAGATGATGGGCTGCGGACATGCCCGCATGGCCTTGACCAGATCGCCAGTCATGCGCGTGAAGGCCAGCAAGCCAGGCATGTCCAATTGCGTGAGGGGCCCAATGATTTCGTGCACATCGCCGCCAGAACAAAAATTGCCACCCGCACCCGTGACCACCACCGCATGCACATCTTGCGCATAGGACAAAGCGCGAAACAAGTCACGCATTTCGGCATACGACTCAAAGGACAAAGGGTTCTTGCGCTCTGGCCGGTTCAAGGTCAGGGTGGCCACGCCATCTTTCACTTCAAACAAAACATGCTCTGCTTTGTAATGGGCTAAATGTTGGTTGTGACGTGGCAGCTGCTGCGGCTGACCCGGTAAATATTTTTGACTCATCATGTCTCCTCTTGTTTCTGCAAATTCTTTTTAAGCGAACCCAGCAAGGTGTAAAGCTGACTCAGCTGGTTGCTTGACAAGCCTTCAAACATGCTGGCCACCCAAGCCTCATGTGCCACTGCCATGTCTTTAAATGCTTCGCGCCCAGCCATCGTGAGCTTGACCATAAAAGAGCGACGGTCATGCACACCCACTTCGCGAACGACCAATTTTTCTTTTTCGAGTTGGTCGACAATGGTGGTGATGTTGCCTCCCGTCACCATCATGCGACGTGACAACTCCCCCATGGTCAAACCCTCTGGATGACGTTCTAACTGCGCCATCAAATCGAAGCGCGGCAAGGTAATGTCAAACGACTCCCTCAGTTTCTGCCTGATCCTGTCCTCCACGCGCGTGGTGCAAGAAAGCAAGCGCAGCCACAATCGCAATGACGCATGCTGATCGGCATGCGCTCTGAACTCATGGTCGCTTGGGATAAGCACTGTTGCAATCGAACTCATCACATGGTCTCCCCGCCGTCGATGGCAATGGCCTGTCCATTGACCGATGTGGCGGCCTCACTGCACAGCCACATCACACATTGCGCTACCTCTTCAGGTTGAATCATTTTTTTCTGTGGGTTTTGCGCTACCAAAGCTTCGCGAGCCTGCGCTTCGCTCTGTCCTGTTTTGGCCACAATGTTGGCAATCGATTCGAGCACCATGTCGGTCTCTGTGAAGCCAGGGCAGATGGCATTGACGGTGACCCCTTTGCGTGCCAACTCCAATGCCAGACTTCGAGTCAATCCCATCACGCCATGTTTGGCAGCAGCGTATGCGGAGACATAGGCATAGCCTTTTAAACCTGCGGTGCTGGCGATGTTAACAATCCGTGCAGCTTTGCCTTGGGCGCCTGCGCTGAGCAAATCAGGCAGTGCGGCTTGAATGCAAAGGTAGGTTCCTGTTAAGTTGACGCTCAACATTTGCTGCCACAGCGCCATGTCTGTTTTGGCGAAAGGCTGGCTCACAGCTTGTCCTGCATTGTTGATGAGGATGTCCACTGGGCCCAGTGCGCCTTGGTTTGATCTGTAAGCCGCCATCACAGAGTCGGTATCGGCCAAGTCCATCACACTCAAATGAACTTTCACGCTTGGGCTTGATTGTTCCAAGATCTTTTTTTGCGCATTCAAAGTTGCCACGCTACGACCTGACAAACTCAGGTTTGCGCCCTCTTTTGCAAAGGCCAGCGCGATGGCAGCACCAATGCCGCGGCCTGCCCCCGTGATCCACACATGTCGCATCAGTTTTCTCCCTTGGCTGATGATGGAGAGGCCATCAATGCAGCCATGGAGGCCGTACGTTCAAAATTGGTTTCCATCTGCCGCTTGCCAGACAGGTAGGCCTTGTGCCAATTCAAATCGGTGTAGCCAATGCGGGCTGCCTCTTGCATCGTCCATGATGGATTGGCCAAGTGCGGACGCGCCACAGCACACAAATCGGCGCGGCCTGCGGCAATGATGCTGTTCACATGGTCTGCCTCCGAAATGGCGCCCACCGCAATGGTTTTGACACCCGCTTCATTGCGAATTCGATCTGCAAAGGGGGTTTGAAACATGCGGCCATAAACAGGCTTTTCACGTTTGTCGACTTGGCCGGATGAACAATCGACAAAGTCAACACCAGCGGCTTTGAATTGCTTGGCTATTTCAACAGCATCGTCTGGCGTGATGCCGCCTTCCACCCAATCATGCGCTGAAATACGCACGGACATGGGCTTGTCTTGCGGCCACACGTGGCGCAGTGCCCTGAACACCTCCAATGGATAGCGCAAGCGGTTGGCCAGAGAGCCACCAAACTCATCTTGGCGGTGGTTGGTCAAGGGCGAAATAAAACCTGATAACAAATACCCGTGAGCACAGTGCAGCTCTAACCAATCAAACCCTGCTGCTGCGCCGCGCTCTGCAGCAGATACAAATTGGGCCTGCACATCGTCCATGTCGGCGCGCGTCATTACATGCGGCACCTGGCTTACGCCATCCATGTAGGGCAAAGCCGATGGCGCAAGCAAGGGCCAGTTGTGGCCATCTTGGGCCGCATTGTTCAAGGGCATGTCCATGCCATCCCAAGGCCTGCGTGTTGAACCTTTTCTGCCTGCATGACCTAACTGCAAAGCCATCTTCGCATCCGACTGCTGGTGCACAAAACTCACAATGCGTGCCCAAGCATTTTGTTGATCGTCATTCCACAGACCAGGGCAACCTGGCGTGATGCGCCCTTGTGGCGACACACACGTCATTTCAGTGAACACTATGGCCGCCCCTCCCAAGGCCCGCGCGCCGTAATGCATGAGGTGAAAATCACCCGGCATACCGTCAACCGCTGAGTAAGTGGCCATGGGCGACACCATCACACGGTTCTTTAAGGTGATGCCACGGGCTTTCAAGGGCAAGAACATGGGCGGCGTGGACTTGGCTTGTAAGTTGTCTTGAGCAGAGGCTAGTGCGGGGGCTTGGGCCTGGATTTGAGCAGCATCGTCAAACCCCGCCATCGATGCCATGAAGCGCTCATAAGCTGAGACAAAATCGGCATCACGCAGTCGCAAGTTTTCATGCGAAATTCGCTGACTGCGTGTGAGCAATGAATAGGCAAACTGCTGGGGCGGCAAGTTGACATAGCGCGCCACATTCTCAAACCATTCGGTTGAGTTGCGTGCCGCATTTTGGATTTTGAGTACCTCGATTGAGCGCTTGGCCTGATAGGAACTCATGACTTCTTTCATGCCGTGCACATCGTGCCCAACACGCTCAAAGGTATCGGCCAACTCAATGGCATCTTCAAGCGCCAGCTTGGTGCCCGACCCAATCGAAAAGTGCGCAGTGTGCGCGGCGTCTCCCATCAACACATAAGGCACTTCGCGCCCATCGGCCGAGGCATCCCAATGCACCCACTCGTTGCAAATGACACGTGGAAACTTGATCCAATGGGCAGATCCGCGCAAGTGATTGGCGTTGGTCATCAAAGGATGGCCGTCCAGGTATTTGGCAAACAGCTTCTCGCAAAAAGCCACTGAATCTTCTTGCGACATGGTTTCAAAGCCTGCTGCCTTCCAAACCGATTCAGGTGTTTCCACAATGAAGGTCGACGTGTCGCCATCAAATTGATAGGCGTGCGCTTGAAACCAACCGTGCTCGGTTTCTTCAATGGCAAATGTGAATGCATCAAATAACTTGCGTGTGCCCAGCCAGACAAAACGGCATTGGCGCTCATCGATATCGGGCTTGTAAGTTGACTGAAAGCGCGAACGCACCTTGGAGTTGATGCCATCACAGGCAATGACCAAGTCGGCATTAAAGATCGCACCCATGTCGGCATTGGCATCAATCTCGTTTTCAAACACCAACTCGACGTTCAGTTCCTCGCACCGTTTTTGCAAGATGTTCAACAATCGCTTGCGGCCGATGCCGCAAAAGCCATGCCCCCTTGAGCGCATGGTTTCGCCTTTGAAATGCACCGCAATATCGTCCCAGTGGTTGAACGAGCCCAAAATTTCTGCAGCCGTGATGGGGTCGGCCACTTGCAACTTGCCCATGGTGGCATCAGAAAAAACCACGCCCCAGCCAAAGGTGTCGTAGGGCTTGTTGCGCTCTAACACCTTGATCTTGTGTTCTGGGTAACGCAACTTCATCAGCAAACCAAAATAAAGCCCCGCGGGACCACCGCCTAAGCACACGATGTTCATGTCGATGTTCCTTGTCCCAAAGGCTAAATTGTTTCAACTTAAATAATTGAAGCTTGAAATAATTATGACCATTCTGATTCTTGGGGTCAAGGCCAAGAAAAAAGCAGCCACAAGGGCTGCTTTGAAAATGGGCTTATTGGTTCATGACCGTGATGCTGATCCGCCTGTTGCGCGGATCTTTGGGGTCACTGGGGTTGTAGGGCGCGGTATCGGCCACGCCTTCAATTTTGGCAAACCGGCCATTGGGAATGCCCTTCTTCTCAATGATCTTGCGAGTTTCCTCGGCGCGCTCTGCCGACAAAGACCAGTTGTTGCGATCGTCGGTGTTGGCAAATTGATAGCTGTCAGTGTGACCACGAATGGCCACTTTATTGGGCAAGGCCGCCAGGGTTTTGGCCACCTCGGACAGCAAGGCTTGGGCCTTGGGCGTCATGTTGGTGGTGCCCATGCCAAACATGGCGAAATCAGCTTTGTCGATGATTTCAATGCGCAGACCATCTTTGTCTCGTGCAAACTGCACTTGGTCTTTCAACTTGTCCAGCTTGGGGTTCTTGGCCATGGCCTCTTTGATTTCTTTTTCCATCTTGTCAAAGTTGGCTTTGTCTGCGGCTTCGGCCGACTTCTTGCCAGGATCGCCGTCTTGACCCGACTCTTTGCTGTCGGCGCCATTGGGTGATGGATCGTTTTCTGTGGGTCCGCCCTGCGAGCGCGGCGTGACCATGTTCAAGGCACTGGTTTGTTTGGCTGAGAAGGGGAAACCATCGGGGTCAATCACAGAGCGGCCACCGAGCATGCCGTCAGAGCCTGCCAACTTGCCCATGGTGACAGCGCTGTGCGAAGTGGGCTTGAAGTAATCAGCCACACTTTTTCGCTGGTCGGCATTGGAGGCACCCAGCAGCCACATGAGCAAGAAAAACGCCATCATGGCGGTCATCATGTCGGCCAGCGCAATTTTCCAAGCACCACCGTGCGCACCACCATGCCCATCGTCCATAATTTTCTTGATGGTGATGGACGGTGCCACCACCACGGGCGCATCGGGATCGGCCTCGTCTGGTATGAGGGGTGCAGCTTCTGCGGCAGCTTCAGGCGCAACTTCTACCGCGGCGCCTTCGGCGACAGCAGGCGCGTCAGCCACAACGGTTTTTTCTTCTGTTGGCGCATCTAAAACTGCTTCAGCCATGCTGATTAGCCTCGTAATCCGTCAAACACTTCAGCAAAACTGGGCTGATTGTGGTGGCTGATGCCAGATCGCGCGGCTTCAATGATGAGGGGCATGGGGTGGCCGTGCATGGTGCCAATGATGATTTGCTTCACCACTTTGAAAATTTGACCTTCGTCTTCAATGATCTGCGCCAAGCGTGAGGCCATGGGCTCCACAAAACCATAGGCCATGAACACACCCAAGAAAGTACCCACCAAGGCGCCACCGATCATGCCGCCCAAAATGGCTGGCGGTTGGTCAATCGCACCCATGGTTTTCACCACACCCAACACACAAGCCACAATACCGAGCGCAGGAAGCGCACCGGCCAATGTGGCCAAAGCGGCCTGGGGTTTCAAAGCATCATGGTGGTGGGTTTTGATGGAAGCGTCCATCACGTCTTCCACAGCATAGGGGCTCAAGGGGCTGGTGGACACCACCATCAAACGAACCGTGTTGCAAACCAAATCCAACAAGGCATGGTCGTGCAAAATTTTGGGGTACTCGCCAAAAATGGCGCTGGACTCTGGATTCTCAATGTGCGCTTCAAGGGCCACCGGGCCCTCGGTTTTAAGCGTCTTCATGATTTTGGACACCACAAAGATGGTACTGAGGTAATCCTCTTTTTTGTAAGCAGGGCCTTTGAACACTTTGCCCATGCCGGCCATGGCGCCTTTGAAGATGTCCATGGAGTTGCCGACCAACATACCGCCAATGCCGGCGCCCAAAATACACATGATTTCAAGCGGGGCCGCTTTGATAATCGGATGCATATCGCCGCCGTGCAGGATGTAACTCCCGAACACGGCAACCATCAGAACAACGATACCAATAATCGCAACCATATTTCTCTCCAAAAACGAACAAACGGGCGGCTGGATTCCCAGCAGCGCCCGTCATTGTTCCTTCAAAGCCTTGCCCTTACAGGCAAAAGCTCAATGCATTGCAGACATTGCGACACCTGAAGCAGGCGCCGTTTTAGGTAACAAATTAGGAACATCACGCCAAGCTTGGCGAATTTCATTCAACAAGGTGTGAACTTCTTGCAATGCATCGAGGTCATTGCGAGCGTTCACGTACACCAAACGGCGTGTGACGTAGCTGTACAACTCGTACAAGTTACGGGCCAAATCGCCGCCTTTGTCTAAATCCAATGAGCCTTGTAAGCCCAAGACGATGCGGCCAGCGCGCATCAAACTTTTGTTTTTGTCTTCAATCGAGCCGCGCTGGATGTGACCTTTGGCAGTCACCAAGCTGTCAATCAGGCCGTCAAACAGCATCTGAATGAGTTCAACCTTGTCGGCCACCAAGGCTTGTGACGTGTGGTTGCCTTCGCCGTAGCTCTCCATCGCTTTGAAATGTACTCGCATGATGTCTTGTTCCTTATGATCCTGACACAGCAGGAATCGGAGGGACATCGGAAAACTTGAGTCTGATTCGAAAATAGAGGGGTCTGCTGCGTTAAAGCGGCTTGCAAAGACAGCCCTCGACGACGGAGAAACTTGAAAGCCTAACATTCAAGTCCCCTTGCTGGCCTTAGACTTGGCCGAATTCACCGGCTCCACACCCAAGGTTCCACGCAGTTTTTTTACCACGGCCGACAAAAGTTGGCTGACGCGTGACTCTGTCACGCCCAACACTTCGCCAATTTCTTTCAGGTTGAGCTCTTCAACGTAATACAAATTCATTAACAATTGATCGCGTTCGGGCAAATCGGAGATGGCGCCCGTGAGCGCGCCCATGAATTGCTCGTGCTCCACAATTTGCTCAGGCTGTTGGGCCGAGTCGGAAGCAATGTTCATGACCTCTTCTGTCACCACTTCCATGGAATAGGTTTCAAAGCGGCGCGCTTGCGTGCGTTCTTTGTGAAAGCTCTCAATGTCCTTGCCCATGTGGTCGGCCAATTCGGCTTGGGTGGGTGTGCGGCCCAGCTCGGCACCCAGTTCATGGGTGGCTTCAGAATGTGATTTGTTGATGGCCACCGCCGAGCGTGGCAAAAATGACAGGCGCCTCACCTCGTCCAAAATAGCGCCACGCACTCGGCTATGGGCAAAGTTTTCAAACTCAAGGCCCTTCACAGGGTCAAAGGCACGCGCTGCCTCTAACAAGCCAATCATGCCCACTTGAATGAGCTCGTCGAGCTCCATAAAAGGCGGCAGCCTCACCTTCAGGTGCAAAGCCACGCGCTTGACCATGCCCAAATGAGCCATGACCAGCGCTTCGCTGTTGTTTTGAACCTGTTCGTAGAGACGAGTCGATGTGGCCATGATGGGAGTTTAATTCTTAAGCTCTGGCTTTCACCAGGCGCTCTACAAAAAACTGCAAGCCTCCCGATGCTTCTTCGATGGGTTCGAGCTGACGCGTGGCTTCGGCCAAACGCCTGAAATCTCGGGCTCCGGCACTGCCTGGGGCGTATTCGGACACGGGCTGGTACTTTTTAAGGGCCGTCAAGATCAGGTCGTCTTGTTCGATGGCGCCCAAATACCGCACGGTTCTGTTGAGGAAACGGGCACAGACTTGGTTGATTCGCTCAAACAATTGGTAGCCTTCTTGGGCGCTGTCAACACCGTTGGGGATGAGGTAAATTTCGTCCAAGCCTTGATCTTGTATGAGTACTTTGATGGTGGCGTAGGCATCAGCAATAGAAGAGGGATCGTCGCGCACCACCACAAAACGGCGCGAACAGGCCGACATGAAAGCCAAAACTTCAGGTGAAATGCCTGCAGCCATGTCCACAATCAAATAGTCAATGTCTTCGTCGAGGGCACTGAAAGCGCGAACGATGTTGGCCGCTTGCATTTCGCCCAAAGCCGCCATTTCTTGAATGCCAGATGCGCCCGGCACCAACTTCACACCTTGGCGGGTGGTGACAATAATTTCTGCCAGTGTTTTTTCGCCACTTAAAAAATGGCTTAGGTTGTAGGGGCAGCGCACGCCCAAGGCAATTTGGGCATTGGCCAAGCTCATGTCGGCGTCAAACAACATGACGCGAAAACCCATGGCCTGCAATGCAACGGCCAAATTGACGGACACCGTGGTTTTTCCCACGCCGCCTTTGCCACTGGCGATGCCAATGACTTGGGTAGTTTTCGCTTTATCCATGAACTTCAGTCTGAGGAATTTCAACCGACCAATTGGGGCGGCTCAAACCCATTGTATGAGCGAGCGGCTCGATGGCTGCATTTGCTTCGATCATGACATCCTTTGCAATGTCTGAAGGCGACGTGAGTTGGGCCAAAGCAATGTTGATCAATTTTTGCAAACCAGAAGACTTCAGGCCATCCATGACCTTGTCAGAACTTCCACCCGCAGAAACCACGCACTGCGCTCCTTCAGCGATCAAAAATTGTATCAGTGGCCAAGGCGAGTGAGACTCGTCCAGCTTGCTGATCATGAGGCTTTGCCATTTCAGTTGAGACTTCATCATGATGCGAGACAAAGTCACGCCCGAAGAATCGGCCGGCACCACAGCATGCAAGCCGGCCGTTGGGCACACTTTCAAAATTTCATTCAAACGCTCAGTCATCTGCACGCCGGGCGTGTCAATCACGATCAGCCTTCTGGGTGACAACTCACTGAGCAACACTTTCAAAGTTTCCGCATCCGTTGCGCGGAAGCAGTCCACTCCCAATTGGGCACACAGCATCTGGGTTTGCGACCAGGCACCTGCGCGCATGTCGTGATAGCTCACCACCGCCACATATTCAGAGCCATAGTTCAAAGCCACTTGCTGCGCAGCTTTCGCGGCCATCAAGGTCTTGCCAGAGCCCGACAGGCCGGCCATGACATGCACGCCGCGGTTAGGAAAACCTTCTTGAGGGCGCTCCAAATTGTGGGTGAGTTGGGCGCGAAGGCTGTCGATGGCGAGGTCCAATGTAGGCTGCTCGCGCAAGCCTTCTTGAAGCAATGCGCGCAAAGCGGTGGGCACTGAGGCTTCAATCATGCCCTGCACCAATGGCTGAATGTGTTCAGGCCAATATTGGTTCATTTGCCAATTATTGGTTTGTTGGCTTAAGCGAAACTCTTGGCGCAAGGCCGCCAGTTCGTCACGCACCAAGGACACAATTTCTTGACTGCGAATTTGCTCACGGCCTTGGGTCAATAGTTGCTCGGTGCTCAATGTGGCCTCAGCCAATTTTTTGACCTGTGCAATGGTTTCTGGTTTGAGCGCTTGGTGCAAATGCTGGCTGAAGGGGTTCTGCTCGGACGAGGCGGTTGAAGCAGAAGAAGGTTTGCGAGTCAGCAGCGCTTCAGTGGTGGTCATGCCTTCTTTGCGCACTGAACTGATTTTGCTGGCGTGGCTGACTTGGCCCATGTCCGTGTCTTGCTGGTCTTCCATCAGTTCGGCAGCGGAAGCTTCGGCCACGTCCAAAGCCACGATCAATTCAGTCTGGCCTTCCACCCGGTTATTGGAAATGATGAGCACGTCGGGGCCGTACAAAGCCATCGCCTTTTCAGTGGCGCTGCGCGTGTCGCGGGCAAGTATGCGTTTGAGTTCCATGGCTTTTATCTCTCGTTCAATCGGGTGGTTGAATCAGGTGTTAATCGTTTGTGAATGGGTTTTTAACGTGTTTCAGCGTGAACGGTGTGAACCACTTTCACTGTCTGATCATCAGGAATTTCGCTGTAAGACAACAAGGTCAAATCGTTCACGCGATAGCGCACGGCCTTTGACAACCAAGGCCGAATGACAGGCGACACCACCAACACGGCGGGGTGACCCATTTCTTCTACGGCACGAGCGCCTTCGCGCAACGCGCCAAACAAACGTTCGGCCAAGCCGGGCTCCATGGCAATGCTTTGGCCGGGCGCGGTTTGCTGCAAGATGTTGTGAATCAATTGTTCAAGGCCTGGGTCCAAGGTCATGACTGACAAACCGTTGGTGTCGTCCACCAAGCTTTGAACAATCATGCGGCCCAACTTAGGACGAACCAAGGAAGTGAGTTGCTCGGGCTCTTGCGTACGGCTGGCCACTTCAGACAAGGTTTCGGCAATGGTGCGCATGTCTCTAATAGACACCGACTCATTGAGCAAGTTTTGCAAGGTGCGTGTGACCACACCCAAAGACAACTTGCCTGGCACCAAATCTTCCACCAACTTGGGTGACTTGGCAGCCAACTTGTCTAAGAGTTGTTGGACTTCGTCGTGGCTGAGTAAATCGGAAGCGTTGTCGCGCAACACTTTGTTCAAGTGTGTGGCCACCGCGGTGCTAGCGTCTACCACCGTATAACCCAAAGTGCGAGCCATGTCGCGCTGCGAGGGGTCAATCCAAACGGCATCTAAACCAAACGCAGGCTCTTGTGTGGCTTGGCCTTCCAGCGGTCCATACACTTGGCCGGGGTTGATGGCCAACTCTTTGCCCACCTTGATTTGACCGCGGCCGCGCACCACGCCCTTGAGCACAATGTGATAAGCGTCGGGGTCGATGGTTAAAGCATCGCGAATGCGAACGGGTTGCACCAAGAAACCCAGCTCGGCCGACAATTTTTTGCGAACGCCCTTCACACGGCTCATCAATTGACCGCCGGTTTCGGGGTTGACCAAGGGAATCAAACCGTAGCCAATTTCAAGGCCAATGAGGTCCACTTGGTCGACATCGTCCCAATCCAATTCTTTGGGTTCTTCAGAAGCGGCCTGAGCAGCTTGCTCGGCAGGCGTGCTGACGGGCTCGGCTTGCTTTTGCGTGATGCGCCAAGCCAAACCTGCAGAACCCAAAGCCAAAGTGATGAACACCAAATGCGGCATGCCAGGGACCAAACCCAGGATGGCCATGATGGCGGCCGACATGTACAAGGCGGTGGGGTTTGACAATTGGGAGGTCGCCTGCTCGGTCATGGACTCCGACGTGGTCACGCGGGTCACAATGATGGCGGTGGCCAATGACAAGAACAATGAAGGAATTTGCGCGACCAGGCCGTCACCAATGGTGAGCAGTGTGTAAATACGGCCAGCGTCAGACAAAGACAAGCCGTGTTGGGCCACACCAATGGTCAGGCCACCAATCAAGTTGATGACCAAAATAAGCAAGCCGGCCACCGCATCGCCGGACACAAACTTAGAGGCACCGTCCATGGAGCCAAAGAAGTCAGATTCTTGCGAAAGTTCTTCGCGACGTCTTTTGGCGGTTTCTTGGTCAATCACACCGGCATTCAAATCGGCGTCAATGGACATTTGTTTGCCAGGCATGGCGTCCAAGGTAAAACGGGCGTTCACTTCAGACACACGTCCAGCGCCTTTGGTCACCACAATGAAGTTGATGATCATCAAGATGGCGAAGATGATGAAACCCACCACATAGTTACCGCCGATCACAAACTCACCGAAAGCCGCCACCACTTTGCCGGCAGCCTCGTGGCCTTCGTGGCCATTGACCAAAATCACACGGGTAGAGGCCACGTTCAAGCCCAAACGGAGCATGGTGGCAAACAACAAGACAGATGGGAAGGATGAAAACTCGAGCGGCTTGCGGGTGCCAATGGCAATCATGATGATCAGCAAGCTGCAAGCAATGTTGAAGGTAAACAGGATGTCCAGCATCAATGCCGGCAGAGGCACCACCAACATGGCCATGATCAACAACACCATGGCGGGCAAGCCCAGGCCGGTGTAATCGAATTTGGACAGGTTCTGTCGAACCGCTGACAGGGTCAAGGTGCTCATGGTTGGCCTAAGGGGCTGAGGACAGGGTTAAAAGATACAAACTGCATGGTTTTCTTCCATAGTTCATCTTGTCGAGCAAAGACCATGCCATGTGGAATCCCGACACTTGGCCTTCTTTGAAGAGAATGCACCAAAGCGGCAAGGACTGTCCTGTCACGATTTTTGCTAGTACAAGGCATGCCCGGCCTGAAAACCGGGGTCTGAACGTCAAACAGAAGATGGAAAAACCATGGATGCCAACCTCAATTTCTTGACCGCACCTACCGCCAAGCCCACGCCAACTGGGCCTTCCAGCGCTACAGGGGGTCTAGACCCGAACCTCTCCAAGCCCATGAGCGGGCAGGAGTTTGCAGGGGTCATGCGCGACCTCATGGCAAAAGGAGAACGGCAATCGGTTGCCGGAAAGTCCGAAGAAATGGTTGCCGATGCCACAGCCTCTGGCCTTCAAACCCTGAACTTGGGCAACCAATTTGCAGTCATTACCGCCACAAGCCCCCTGCCCGACCCCTCCAGCTTGGCACAATTTGCGCGAGCCCAAGGTCTGAGCGAATCGGCCGTTCAAACCCTGTTTGGCGATCTCATGCCGACCCAAACAGCGACCAATGACGCTTTGAACATGTCCCAATTGGGTCTTCCCAGCATGGGCATGATGGGGTTGCCCGCCAATCCCATGCTCATACCCATGCCAACACAAAGCATGACAGCAGCACCTTCTGCTGGCACGCTTGACACCCTTGACACCCTTGGCACCCTTGACACGCTCACGCTCATGCCAGGTGCCACCCATTTAGGCTCTGCCAAAGCCACAGTGGGCAGTGCTGCCGTGTCTGATTTGCTCATGGCTGCTGGTGCCACGGGCCTGATTCAATCTTTGGGCGCCCCAGGTCTTGCGATTTCCAACGCTTTGGGCAGCCCAGAACAAGTGGCGCAGATGGCCGAGATGGCGCCCGAGTTGGGCCCTTTGGACGCCATGCGCATGCGCATGGTGCCGGCTTGGGAAAACATGACGCGCCAGCTGGCCCAATTACAAGGGACCGACCAAGCGGCTGCTTGGGGCCAATTGACCTCTAACTTATTTAACAGCAAGGCAAAAGACGCTGACGTTAAAGAAGTCTTGGTGGACCTGGGCGGAGAGAATCCCGATGTGATGTTGGCCTTGGATGCCATGAAAGACAACGCTTCAAACACCAACCTGACCCCCCTTGACTCGGCCCGTAACACCGCCAGCACCGGCGCCTTGGGTGCTGCCGCCACCAGTGCCGCCTTGGCCAACCCCGAAATGACCGACCGAGCGGCCCAAATTCAAGACTTGGCCGATAAACTGGGCAAAGCCATGGGAGAAAGGCTTCAAGAACAGCTTGAGCGTGGAGAATGGAAGCTTCAGCTCAAACTCAATCCAGGCCACTTGGGCAAAATTGATGTCGAACTGGACATGACTGCAGGTGGTTTGGATGCTGTCTTTAAGTCCGATAATTCACTCACCCGAGAATTGATTTCGCAAGGCATGCCCAAACTCAAGGACAGCTTGTCACAATCTGGCATGAGTGTTGCTAATGTTTGGGTGAACAGTGAAAACCAGAGACAATCTGGCGGAAACTCGACACCGCGCCAGCAAGGTGAGACTGAAAAGTCAGTCAACGCACCTGCTAACGTGGTCAAAGAAGCGTCTGCCGCGGACACCCGCATTCGAGATCTTAGATCTTCCAATGCGTGGGACACACTGGCATGATTCTGAGAATTTTTTGTTTCATCGTTTTTGATCGTCCGGAATTTCCGGTGTGAATTTGTTTAATTAGAGGTGCCCTATGGCCACGTCAGCCCCAGCAGCAGAAGAACCCGAAGTCGCCGAAGAGCCGAAAAAGAAATCGCCTATCGTCCTCATCATTGCGGGCGTGGTGGGTCTGATCGTGCTCATCATTGCAGTGGTGTTAGGCACCCTGTTTTTCACGGGCTATTTCAATCCCAAACCCGAAGTGGAAGCAGAGCATGCTGAAGCTGCGGCCGGTGGCGGCCATGGCGACAAAAAAGGCGACGCCAAACCCTCCAAGAAAACCAAGGACACACCCGAGCTCACACGCTTTGAGTACACCTACTTGCAAATTGAGCGCGAGTTTTTGGTCAATGTGAGTGGCTCCAAAAAAGTCATGTCTGTTCAATTGGCCGTCATGACCCACTACGACGACCGCGTGTTTGAAAACGTCAAAAAGCACGACTTTGCCATTCGCTCAGCCGTGATGGATGTGATGCGCCAAACCACCGACGCCGATTTGGTCAAACCCGATTTCCGCAAAGAATTGGCCGTCAAAATTCGTGACAGCATCAACACTTTGCTAGAGAAGTACGAAGACTTTGGTGGCATTGAAGAAGTGCATTTCACCAACTTCATTGTTCAGTAATTGCTTTTGTACGCTCACCGTTTGCGCCATACTTATGAGACTGCTTGATTGATATGGCTACTAATTTACTCACCTCCGAAGAACTTGCCGCCTTGACCGAAGGGGTCATGGATGGTTCGATTCCGGTAGACACCGGCTACAACACGACCGCTCGTGTGAAAAAACACGACCTGGCCAGCGAAGACAGCAGCTTGGGGGTGAACATCACCTCGATCGACATGATCAACGAGCGCTTCATTCGCACCTTTCGCTTGGGCTTGGTTGAAATGCTTCGCACCAGCCCCAAGGTCAATCCCAACCAAGTTGAGATTGTGCGGTTTGGCGATTATTTAAAAGGCCTGAAAGCGCCCTTGTCAGTCAATGTGGTTCGCATGAATCCCTTGCGTGGCAACTCCATTGTGGTCATCGACCCCACCGTGGTGTTCAGCTCGCTCGATAGTTTTTTTGGTGGCTTTGGCAAGGGTGTGGGCAATTTACCGCCTGGCCGCTTGTTCACGCCCACCGAGTCACGCATCATCAACATGATTTTGGAAGTGTTTTTCAAGTCACTCACAGAAGCTTGGGCCGCGGTGCTGCCCGTTGAGTTTGAGTTGGTGAGCTCTGAAATCAACCCCCAGTTTGCCCAAATTGCCGATGAAAATGACTTGGTCATCCTGACCCGTTTTGATGCCGAAAGCAAGCTCGAATCGCACGGCTTCATCGACTTGGTGTATCCCTACGCTTCCCTCAAGCCCATTCGCGAAAAATTGCGCAGCCGCGTGCAGTCGGGAGATGGCAACGAAGAGTCTGACAAACAATGGCGCTTGGAGCTCGAAGACGCTGTGGACAGCGCCAGCTTGGAGGCCCGCGTTTTATTGGGTAGCATTGAGTCTTCTTTTGGTGACATCGAAGCCATGAAGGAAGGCGACGTTTTGTTCTTCAAGAAACCCGAATTGGCGCTGCTGCTAGTCAATGGTCTGCCTGCATTTGATGTGCAGGTGGGTTCAATGGGTGCCCAAACGGCTGTGCAAATTGAACGGGCTTGCATTCCCGGTATGCAATAAATTTTCAGGAAAAAGTCATGAACGATACCAACACTGCCCTCGAAAACGAAGCGGCCAAACGCCAAATCAATCCCGAAGTGCTACAAAACATCAGCGTCACTTTGTCCATTGAAGTGGGCCGCGCCATGATCAAAATTCGCGATCTGATGCGCCTCACGCAAGGCAGTGTGGTCGAGCTTGACCGCATTGCGGGTGAACCCCTCGATTTATTGGTCAACAACACCGTCGTGGCACAAGGCGAAATTGTGTTGGTCAACGACCGTTATGGCGTGCGCCTGACGCGCGTCGCCCCCGCTTCTGAGCGCATGAAGAACTTATAAATTTTTATCAACAATCAGCGCCATAGTTTCGCTAACATTGCTGATATCGCCAACGTCACAAACTGAGAATAAATACCATGGCACCTGGCCTCGCTAGCGCCGACCTGTTTCGCATGCTGGGCAGCTTTGCGCTGGTGTTGGCCCTGATGGCCGCGCTCTTATGGGCACTGCGCAAATTGCAGTCGCGCTTGAACACTCAAAATTCAGGGCGCCGCATGAATGTCATTGAGTCTTTGAGCGTAGGCCCCAGACAAAAATTTGCGCTGCTGCGCGTGGGCCAGCATGAAGTGTTGGTCGGCATTACCGCTTCCCAAATGACCGCCTTGGCGCACTGGCCCGAGGGGTCTGAAAGCCTCGCGCTTGCCACTGTGTCGACACCCATTGTTCACGCAACCCCCACGCCCTCTGGAGAACCCCATGTTGCGTAATTATTTCAAGCAGCCCATCGTCTTGGCCAGCGCCCTTCTTGCCTTGGCCTTGTTGGTATTCCCCTTGGTTTCTGCCGCACAAGGCATCCCCATGCTGAACGTGACAGGCACCGCCAAAGGCCAGCAACAGTACAGCTTGTCTTTGCAGTTGTTGGCGCTGATGACATCGCTCACGTTGTTGCCCTCGTTTTTGCTCATGATGACGGCCTTTGTTCGAATCATCATCGTTTTGTCCATCTTGCGTCAGGCGCTGGGCACTGGCCAAACCCCACCCAACACCGTGTTGGTGGGCCTGTCCTTGTTTCTAACACTGTTCATCATGTCGCCCGTGTTCACACAGGTCTACGACAATGCGGTGTTTCCTTACATGCAAAAAGGCCTGGCCTTTGACAAAGCTTTGGCAGCCGCCGAAGAGCCCATCCGCAATTTCATGATGAAACAAACGCGTGAAGACGACATTGGTTTGTTCATGCAAATGGCCAATAAAGGCGAGCCCGCCAATGCGGCCGCAGTGCCGTTTTCCACCTTGGTTCCCGCCTTCATCACTTCAGAACTCAAAAGCGCTTTCACCATTGGCTTTCTCATCTACATTCCGTTTGTGGTCATTGACCTGATTGTGGCCAGCGTCTTGATGTCGATGGGCATGATGATGCTGTCGCCCATGATGATTTCCATGCCATTCAAACTCATGTTGTTTGTCTTGGTCGACGGCTGGAGCCTCATCCTGGGCTCTTTAGCTGCCAGCTTTGTTACCTGAATTTAGACTTAATTGGGAGCACCTTCATGGACACCTCTACCGTTGTTGACCTGGGCCGCCAAGCACTCTGGATGACCGTTTTAATTTCTGCGCCGCTCTTGGGCGTGGCTTTGTTTGTAGGCTTGTTCATTGGTATTTTGCAAGCCGCCACCTCTATCAATGAAGCCACCTTGAGCTTCATTCCCAAGCTGGCGGCACTGGCCGTCACACTGGCGGTGGTAGGCGGCTGGCAACTCACCACCTTGGTGGACTACACGCGCAGTGTGTTTCAGCGCATCCCGGGCTTGTTTACCTGATGGACATCGCAGTCACCGAACTGATGGAGCGCTTTTATGGGCTCCTCTGGCCGATGCTGCGAATCTCGGCCCTGTTGGTGGCCGCCCCTATTTTTTCATTGCGCGCGCTCAATTTACGCATTCGCATTGTGTTGGCCATGGCCCTCACGTGGTTGGTGTATCCCATGCACGAGTGGCCCAAAATTGACCCCCTCACGGCGGGTGGGTTGATGGAGATTGCCAATCAAATCATGATTGGCCTTCTGATGGGCCTGATGCTTCAAGTGGTGACAGCAGCCATTGTGTTGGCGGGCCAATCCATTGCCAATGCCATTGGCTTGTCGATGGCCACCATGATCGACCCCAACATGGGCAACGTGCCCGTTATTTCTCAATTTTTATTGGTCATGTCGACCCTGATTTTTGTGGGCTTAGGGGGCCATGCGCTGCTTTTAAATTTGGTTGTAGAAAGCTTTAACAGCTTGCCCATTGGCAGCAACCTCTTAACCACCGAGGCCATGAAGCAAGTCATTGCTTGGAGCTCTATGTTGTTTTTGGGTGCGCTGCTCACGGCCTTGCCCGTCATGGTGGCGCTGTTGTTCATCAACATTGGTTTGGGCGTGGCCACGCGCGCAGCACCTAGCCTGAATATTTTTTCGGTGGGCTTTCCCGCCATGGTGTTTGCGGGTTATGCCGTGCTCATTTTGGCCTTGCCCAACATTGGCGCACGCATTCAATGGCTTTGGATGCAAGGCTTTTTCCAAGTGCGCGCCTTGGTTGGCCTCACTTGAAGCGGGAGGCTTGAGATAAATCATGGCTGAAGAATCAGGCTCCGAAAAGACCGAAGACCCGACGGCGCGAAAACTTCGCAACGCTCGGGAAGAAGGGCAAGTAGCGCGCTCGGTTGAATTGCCTGCGGCTGCCGTCACCATTGGCGCAGTGCTGGTCATGGTCATGATGGGCGGCTACTGGATGAGGCAAATGGCAGAAATTTTTGCCTCGGGCTTCAAGTTTGACCGCAAAACCTTAGACAACCCCGACCTCATGGTGACCACCTTTGCGCACCACCTGGGCCAAAGTTTCCTGCTCATCGTGCCCGTCCTCATGGCCACCGCTGTCTTGGCCATCTTGTCCAGCGGCGCCACCGGAGGCTATTTGTTTTCCCTCAAAAGCATCTTGCCCAATTTTGGCAAGCTCAGTGTGATGTCGGGCATTGGCCGCATGTTTGGTGCACGCGCCGCTGTCGAGCTCATCAAATCTATTTTGAAATTTACCTTGGTGGCTTCGGTGCTGTGGGCCCTGGTCAGCCGTCAAATGGATCAAATGATGCAGCTCGGCCAAATGGCCGTGGAGCCTGCCTTGACCGCCGCGGGTTGGATGATTGCCGAGTCTGCGCTTTGGCTTTCTCTCAGCTTGTTGGTCATTGCGCTCATTGATGCGCCTTACCAAAAATACACCTTCATTCAAAAAATGCGCATGACCAAGCAAGAGGTCAAAGATGAAATGAAGGACATGGAGGGCCGTCCCGAAGTGAAGCAGCAAATTCGGCGGCGCCAGCGCGAGATGGCCAACAACCGCATGTTGCAAAAAGTCAAAGATGCCGATGTGGTCATCACCAACCCCGAGCACTTTGCGGTGGCACTGTCTTACGATCCCACCGGAGATGGCGCACCTTTGTTGTTGGCCAAGGGCTCAGACCACATGGCCGCCCGCATTCGAGAAGAAGCCAAGTTGCATGGCGTCGAAATGTTCCAAGCGCCGCCTTTGGCGCGTGCGCTTTATTTCAGCACCGAAGTTAATTACCCCGTGCCAGAATCTTTGTACTTGGCGGTTGCCCAAGTGATCGCCTATGTTTTCAGCTTGGCCGACGTTCGCCCTGGGGTTGAACCCATGCAAAAACCCAAGCCCAAAGTTCCAGCCTCGATGCAGTTTGATGCCAACGGCAAACTAATCACCCCCTAACACCTCCACTGAAAGACGGCCATGAGCGACCCACAACATCCTGATGAACCGCTGATCATCAAAAGCGATCGTGCGCATACCGTGAGCATGCCCGAGGGCACCAACATGGCGGTGGGCAAAAAAGGCGAAGTGGGTGAGCCCTCCATTCGCAAGGTGTTGGCCGACTCTGAAAATCATGCCGCTGAAAACATCGTCATGGCTGGCGGCGTGAGCAAGTCGCCCGACCAAAGTTCAATCAACATGGCACACGACGACAACTTCAAGGGCTATCAAAGCGTGGTGGACATCCCAGACCGCTTTGTCGACAACCCCAAAGATGCTGTGGTGCCGCCCCCCCTCAAGAAAACCTTGGACGTCAGCATCCTTGACAAAGTCTTAAAGACTCAAGACATTGAAACTGGTGTCGATGCTGTAGAAAGCGATGTTGCTATCGAAGCGCCCCTTGCCAAAGTGGCGGAACCACAATACGAGCCCGAGCCAGAGATGAACTTTCCGGCTCGTGTGATCAATATCAAGATCGAGAACGACAAGTTGCGCTCGCGGCTAGACGGTCTTGAATAAAGGAACTCGACATGAGTACGCAACCCACCACGGGTGAAAACGATCACGGTCATCCCGCAGACCACAGCGCTGCCACGCCTTCACACGCGGCAGCAAACGCCTCTGATGTGGCTGCAACTGCGGCTGCAGAAGTCGCCGCATGGGATACAGATGCCGAAGAGTTAGAAGGCATCAAAATGGTTGCACTGGAGTCGGCCGAACTGGCCACCCGTTCCGCCAACTTGGCTGTGGGTGCTGGCGAAAACATGAAGAAGGTCACCCTCAACCTTGAAAAGATGATGCAGATTCAGAAAAAACAAACTCTGATTTTGCTGGCGGTGGCTGCACTGCTCATGCTGTTGGCTGCTGGCGTTTTTGCGGGCATGACCATCAGCCTCAAGTCGCGCATGACCCAAATGGACACCATGCTGGGAGTCCTGAGCAAACGCGTGACGGAGCTTGACGATTCTTTGGAATTGGTGGGCTCAGTCAACGAGGGCCTGCAAGCCATGGTGGCCAAGCAAGACGACATCAGCAAAATGCAAGGCTCGCTCGAGTCTAGGCTCAACGAAGCCATTAAAAATGCCGAGAGTGTGCCCGAGAAAACAGCGCAGCAAGTGGGCGAAAAAGGCCAAGTTTTGGCCACCCAGATGAAGTCCTTGGAAGGCCGCTTTGCGCAGCAATCCAAAGCCCTTGACGCTCTGGCGGGCAAAGTCAACGGTCTGCAAGGTGCTGTGGGTGAAACCGGTGGTTTCAAAAAGGAAATGGAAACCTTGGCGCGCTTGCAACGTGAGCGTCAAGCCACAGAGAACGCAGCCGTGGTAGCGGCCGCAGCCAAAGCCGCTGCAGCCACCAACACGGCCAACAACGCATCCGCGGCGCAAGCCAAACAAAAAGAGAAGATGGTTCAATACCCTCGCGCTCAGCAAGAGACAACACCGTCCGGTGCCAGTGGTGTCCTGAACACCAAGCCCTGAGATCTCGTGCGCGCAGGGCGCGCGTGCTCAAGCAATGTCGATGTTGGGATTGACCACAGGCAGCGTGCCTTGCCGAAGGTCGTACTTGTTGAGCTTCTCGATCAGCGTGGTGCGCTGCAAATTGAGCAAGCGCGCGGTTTGAGACACATTGCCATCCGTGCGGTTCAAAGCCTGCACAATCAAGTCGCGCTCAATGTCGGCCAAACGGTCCTTTAAGGACAAGCCTTCGGGCGGCAGACTGGGCAATCCTTGCGCCAGCATGATGATGTCTTCCACATCGTTGTGCAGGTCCATGGCCAGTGGGGGCGCCGGATTGGCAAACGGATTCATCATCTCGGCATTGGCACTTTGATGCATGTCTTGCGGGCTTAAAGGCGCAACAATTTCAAGTGAATCTTTGAGGGGCGTGTTCACCCTTTCGGCTTGCAACACCCGCAAGCCTTTGGGCAACAAAGAAGAAGGTACTGTGGCCAGGCTGAGCAATTGGCCACTGAACAAGGTGTTAAAGCGGTCGACCAAATTGGAGAGTTCGCGCACATTGCCAGGCCATGCGTAGTCTTTCAAGGCCTCTATGAAATCGGCGGTAAAGCTGATGGGCGTTTGACCTTTTGTTGCAAAGTGCGTTGCAAAATGCACGAGCAATGCGGGCACATCTTGTGTCCTTTGACGCAAAGCCGGGGTGTTGAGTGGCAGTACATTGAGACGGTAATACAAGTCTTCTCGAAACCTGCCCGCCTCGATCTCGGCCTCCAAATCTCGGTGTGTGGCGGCCACCACGCGCACATCGACATCGACAGATTTCAAAGCGCCCACAGGATCGACCGTGCGCTCTTGCAACACGCGCAGCAATTTGACCTGCATGTCCAAAGACAAATCGCCAATCTCATCCAAGAAGATGGTGCCGCCATGGGCCATCTCAAAGCGGCCAATGCGATCGGCCATGGCGCCCGTGAATGCGCCCTTTCGGTGGCCAAAGAGCTCGCTTTCCAACAAATCTTTGGGGATGGCCGCGCAGTTAATGGGCACAAAGTTGCACCCGCAGCGATCGGACTGGTCGTGCAGCGCCCGGGCCACCAACTCTTTGCCCGTACCGCTTTCGCCCGTGATGAGCACGGTGGCATTGGACGACGCCACCCGCTCAATGAGGTGGCGAATGGCTTCTGCGCTGGGGCTGGCACCAATAAAGGCTTTGGTGGGAGTGCGTTTAGCCATAAAGCTTTGTGAGATGGGGTCGAGTTAGCATCAAGTCCCCAATGTATTGCAATTTAGCGTATTTTTTCCTATAAATGTCGGAAAACCGTCAGTTGGCATCGCCTTTTCACAACAGCCCTGCACGAAGCACTCAAGCTTCCAAGGTTGATGCCGAATCAGAGCTTGAAGGACTTTGTGTCCCCCTCTCAATAAGGAAAGCCCATGAAACGCGTCACCACACTCTGCTTGATTCTTGGTTTGACTGGCCTGGCCGGTTGCAAATCCCTCAACGTGGCCATGTCTGATACTGAGCCCAAGTCGATCACAGCCCCCTTGGTTGAGAAACGTGAAACCATCACAGCCACAGGTTATGCCGTGGTGGCGGTGCAAAACCACAAAAACCAAGCGCAGCAACGCCTGATGGCCATTCGTGCTTCCAAGCTGGACGCCTATCGCAACCTGACTGAACAGGTGTACGGCCAACAACTCGATGCCAGCTCTACCGTGGCCGACATGGTGGTGACCAATGACACCTTCCGGACCAAAGTGGAAGGTGTGATTTATGGCGCCAAGTTGGTCAGCATCACCCCCGTGGGCGAAGACACTTATGAAACCACTTTGTCTTTGGACCGTGATGTGGTTCAAGACTTGCGTGTTTTGTACATGAGCCAACTGGCCCTGAAGGGTCGGTAATCATGCGTGCTGGCCTGGTTAGGTGTGTGCAAATGTGCTTGAGCACGAGCATCAGCTTGTGCTTGAGCATGTGCGTGGGATTGAGCGCATCTTTGCCAGCATCGGCCCAACAAGGCCGCGACGAACCCCTTTCGGCGCAAGAGCGCCTTGACGCCATTCGGCAAAGCTTGGTAGAAGCCACATTGCAAACCCCCACCCGCGTGGCCACCACCAGCTGGATAGACGCTCAAGGAAGCCTGCGTGAAAGCAGCTCCTTTAAAAATGGCATGGTGGTGCGCGGCGTGCGCGTCTTGGCTTATGGCCGCGACGAAACAGGTCAAGCCAAAGCCCGCGTGCAAACCAGCCCATTCAATGCCAACGACACCAGCGACAGCAACACAGCAAAAGCCAAAGAATCGGGCATTTTGGGCTGGCTGCAACAGTTCAAGCAAGGGGTGAGCAAGGAAGAGGTATCGGCTCCTGCCTGTACCCAAAAAGTGGGCGCCCAGATGAACCATGTGGTGAGCCTCGACGTCCAAGTTGAGCCGTCCGCACATCCCATGGTGTTGCAGTTTTTGTTGCCCCAAATTCAAACACTGTGGGTGAACAGCGCAACCAACACGAATACGAATACGAACACCAACACCAGCGCCAGCAATGCCAAGCCATGGCGTGCCGTCAACAGCCTGCCGCCGGCCTCCATGGCCAACAATTTGTCAGCCTATGAGCGTGCTGTGGTCAGCAATCGTTCAGGCATCGAGCCGTGGCAAACAAGCCTCAGAATCAGAACCCAATCCACGCCATCTCAAGGCTTTGAAGGCTATCCAGGCTACAAAGCGCCAGGCGTGGCTTTGTTTTTAGATTACCAAATGCTGGGCACCGAAGGTCAGACGGCCAAGCTTCAGGACAGTACCCAATTGATCTTAGACATTGATCGACCTACATGGGGTGCGCCCCGCTTGAGCAGCGACAGCGTTCAAGCGGTGCAAGCGCAGCTTCAAACTTGGCGTGCCCAATCGGAGCAATTGCTTCTTTGCGAACACCTCAACCCCATGGTCATGGCGGTGGCTGGCGATCAAATTCAAATCAATGCAGGCAGTTTGGCGGGCGTGCGCAAAGGGGACGAATGGCTGGTGGCAGACCCTGCCAGATTCCCCTCAGAATTGGCCGGCAAAGAAGGTGCGCCCCAAACCTTGTTGGCCAGGGTGCAAGCCGTGACCCCCCACCATTCTCAGTTGGTCATCTTGGCGGGGCCCGTCCAAGCGGTGAGAGCTGAATGGCGTGCATGGCCCACTGAAACCCTGCTCAAAGAACCCAATCTGCTGCCAACGCCCAAACGAGACGCTGCCCCGACAAAACGAGCCAAACAGCCTGTTGCCAGCGCAAATTCAAACTTGGGTTTTTCCATAAATTGATTAAACTGATCCTGTCATGACTTTTACATCACGCCTGCAATTTTGTTTCATGTCTGCTTCCGTATTTTTGACGGCAAGCGTTCTCATCTGCTTGCTCACTTTTGTTATGCCTTTGAGCTCTGCCCTCGCGGCCGAGCCCAGCGAAGAAAAACCAGCGCCGGCCCCTGCCGTGGTCAACCACACTGTGGCCCAAAGCACACCCATCGACAAATTGGTTCAAATGCTTTACGGCAGCAGCCCATTGCAAATGAGCGTGTTACGCCAAGCCTTGGTGGATGCCAACCCCAAAGTCATTACAGGCAACCCCCAACAACGCGTCAAAGCAGGCACCACCGTGGTGGTCCCTGAGCACAGTCAAATTGTGAAAAACATTTTGACACCCCTCGTCGCTCCTGTGGCTGGCGCATCTTCCGAAACTTCAGATCCCGGCCCCACCGCTCGCGACGCATCCGTTCGCAAGCCCTGGGTCCGGTTCCCTTGATTTCTGGGGCCGAGACGTATTTAGCGCCCGGCCGAACCAACCCCATTTACCTCGAAGGCAAATTGCCTTTGGTGGCCACCACGGCCACCGATTTGGGTTTGCGCGAAGGGCAAGTGGTACAAGCTTCTGTGAGGTTAGAGCGTGATTTGCCCATGCTCATGTTGCAGGGCCGCACGTTGCCCATGCCTGGCTTATCTGCTTCTCAGGCCGGTGAGTCGATTTGGCTCAGAGCACAAGGCGGCAACCTGGTGCCCATCAATCCACCGCCCTTGGTGTCGCGCATTGCCAATTTGCTGTACCGCCCCGAAATCAATTCGGTGTTGCCGCAAATTTTTCAACCTGGCACCTTGGACGCGTTGCTCAGCACGGTTCAGCGCCCGGACCTTCAAGCCCAGTGGCGCAGCTTACAACTCAACATGGCCCAACTCACACCGGGGGCCTTGCGCCAAGCCATGATGGGCGCCATGGGTGCAGAAGTCTGGCTGGCCAAGGGCTTGCAGCCGCCCGTGCAAGACCCCAAACAACTGCTTCGCAAACTCATTGCAGAACTCAATGTTTCGAGCTCCGATGAAAGCTCTGATACTGAACCTGGCCTGATTGAAAAACTCAGCAAAGCCGTTGACGACATCGAGTCGAGCCAAGTTCAAGCTGTGCAAGCGCAAGCGCAACAAGAAGTGTTGTTCAGCATGACCTTGCCATTTGTCGATGCCAATCCGGTGGAACTCACGGTGCGCAGAGGCCCCAGGCAAGATGGCGAGCAGCCCGTTCTCACGGTCAATGTGCATTCCAAAACAGAAGACCTAGGGCCAGTGTGGCTCAAAACGCAGCTCATGAATGCGCAGCAAATAGAGCTCACCATGTGGGCCGAGCAAGGCAACGTGGTGGAACAAGCCCGCGCCCGAAGTTATTTGTTGGGCGATGAGTTGCGTGCTGCTGGTCTCAACATGCGCGCCTTCAGTGTGGTGCACGGCGCACGCCCCCCAGAGAGAAGCGACTGGACGCCCTCGGGTCGTGGCTTGGTGGTGGATGTGTCAGCATGAGCCGTTACATGCGTCAAGCCGTGGCCCTTGCGTATGGCAAGAACCCTGTCCCCATGGTTACGGCCAAGGGTGATGACGACTTGGCTGTGCGCATGATTGAGGAAGCCCAAAAGCAAGGCGTTTTTATTTCGGAAGACCCGCAGCTGTTGGCGCTCTTAAGCCGGCTGGAAGTGGATCAAGAAATTCCGCAAGAACTTTACACCGTGGTGGCCGTGGTGCTTTCGTGGGTGTATTGGCTCAAGGGCATGCGCCCTGGCGATGAACAAGCGACTACGCTAGAAAACGACGCTGTTTAAACTTCTTGGTAACCACGCCCGCGGCTAAAGCGAGCCACTTGGCCTAAGCGGTCATACACCTCGACGGGGCTACCTGAATCTCCGGTGCGCAGGCTGTGCAAGGTGCCGCGAATGGCATCTAGCTTGCGCTCTATGAGCATGGCATTGCGGCGATGCATGTCCCGACATTCAATGAGCCTTTCGCGCAGGGGCTCCCATTCGGGCAAATTTTGGAGGTCTTCCGCAGAGGGGCACAGTTGTGACATCTCTGCCAACAAATCATTTTTCCCTGCTTGCAGGGACTCGAACCGGTCCAGGTCTTGGCTCTTGAGTGCTTCAAACTCTAAAGCCAACAGCTGGGCCAGCTGCTCAGATACCGACAGTGCACGCTCACTCACGAATCATTTTCTCAATGGCGTGGAAACTTTCGGCAATTTTCCGTGGGTTCAATGGGTATTGGCCATTGTGAATGGCTTGTTTGATGGACTCCACCTTGACACGGTCAAAGTCGGGTTCGGCCATGGCACGGGCGGCCACGTTGCTCAAGTGCAACTCGTCTGCACCAGGCGTGCGCGCAGCAGCAGCAGGGGCGGGGGCTTGTTGGCTAGCATCCGTAGACGGGTTGTTCTTGCGATTGGCTTTGTCCAATGCGCTGCGCAACGACGCGTCCGACTGGGCGCGTTGTCCATAGTTTGAAATTGCATCGGTCATAAAAGACTCACTTTCTGATTTCTACTCACATCAACCCACCCAAAAGGAGGTTGGACATGCTCAGTATCGACTGCACATTCTAGAACTTGAATCACTTTTTGAAAATAGATGAGGGTTTTCGATAAAAATTTGCACATTTTTAATCCTCAAAGCCCTTTGGCCGTGTTGGGGCCGGTGACCACCCCTGTCACTTGCCGGCCCGAATCTGGGTTTTTGAGCTTGACTTGCTCACCCAGCCGGCCATCTTGCATGGCTTCCATCCGCACGGAGATTTGAAACTCCGCTTTCTCGCCAATGGTCAACATGACCACTTGGCCTTGCTTCACCATGATGGCCCGGCGAATGTCAGAAATTCTCAGGGGCTGCCCCGCGGGCATGTCGCGGGTCAGTTCGGCCTGCTGTGCGTCTTTCAGACTGGTCAGCAATTGGGTATCGGCACTGTTCACGGAAGCTTGAGTCTCTTCCAGCATGTCGGGCTGCAAAATAGTGCCGCGTTGCAAGAGGCGCTTGGCCACCACCACGGTTTTTGGGGGGGCTGGACTCGTTGGGCTGGTCACATTGTTTGAATTGGGTGCGCTGGTAGCCGCAGGGGCAGGCTTGTTTAGATTGGGCAAGGTCACTTGCAAATAGAGTTGCCAAACCGGCTCCGTGCACCGAACCCTGACCGTTTCTTTGGAGGCAAAGGGATGGTCCACCGTCAAGGGCTTGAGACAAGCCTGCACTTTCAAACGCTCGTCCAAGGGCGCGATGACCACTTCCTTGGCGGGCACTTCATGCTTTTGCGACAGCCACTGACGAACCTGCTGGCCCATGCTGTCGGCCGGCGTGGGGGCCGTCTGGGCCATGCCACTTGAGGGCAAAGCCAGGACCCATAGCCAAAAAACCGTCAGGCACAAGTTTTGCATGATTTGCTTTGCAGGTGTAGTTGTTTTGACACTTGATTGGAACATACCGGAGTTCATGCAATAAAGATGCCATCACCATGAGAATTGAATCCAATATCCCCAATGCCCCCTTGGGCAGTGCGTCCCCCGATGTGTCGGGCGCCAATGTGTCACGCCCTGGATTTTCTCAAGCCTTGGAAAAGGTCATGGAGCCACCCGTCACTGTACAAATTCAGTCACAGGTGCAAGTTGCGGCACCAGCGCCAGCTCAAGTGAAGGTCATTCAATCTGGCGACACCCTCACCAGCATTGTGAGGGACCAAGCCCAGCAGCAAGGTGTCAAGCTCAGCCCCTCCGAAGAATTCAGGTGGGCCCAGACTTTGGCCGCAGACAGCGGCATTAAAAACCCCAATGCCATTTTCCCTGGTCAAAAAATTCAGCTTCAAAACATGTTGGCCCAATGGCAAAACGGCCAAACGCAGCCCAACACATTGGCCAGTGCCAGCAGTGCCACCAATACAGGCAGTGCAAATGCCAATGCCAGCACCAATGCGGCGGCCAACAACAACGCGCCCGCCACCACAGCAACAGCCCTTTCGAAAGGCAATTACATCAATGCGGTGGCCAACCCCGTGCTCAGTCAAACTCTGGACCGTGCGGTGGCTCGCGGCTTTATTCCCAAAGGGGAAAAACAAGACGTCTACAACAAAGTGTTGCAGGTGGCCAACAAACACAAGTTTTCGCCCGACGACTTTGCCCGCCTGACCCTGATGGAAAGCGATGGCATGAACCCGCAGGCCACCAACGCCCGCTGTCACGGCATCATTCAGTTTTGCGATGGCCCTGCTCGGGGCGCCGCAGAAGTGGGCTTTGGCAAAGCACCCAAACAAATTTTGGGCCTGAGCGTTTACCAACAATTGCATTTGGTCGACACTTACTTTGACAAAGCCGGCCTGAAAAAAGAAGGCCCCGTGGCTTTGGACGAACTGTATTTGGCCGTGTTGCACCCCGCTGCCCGCGGCGAAAAGCGGCCCGAAGAGCCTCTGGGCATTCCAGGCAAACAAGCCAAGTATCTGTATGAAGGCCGCGACCCTGAGGCACCCATGACGCGTGTCTCGATTGCTCAAGGTTTGGTTCAAAACGCGGCGGAACGCTTGGGCTTTAAAAATTCTAAAACCAATGCCAATACATCTAGCAATGCGGTCAACCCCACCAACCTTCCAGTGGGCCCCAACCTGACCAGCCCCCCTCTTTCCTTAAAGACCTTGAATTCCAACAGCATCATGGCCTCGACAGACCCCAGCGCCAACGCTGCAGCCCGAATTAGATTGCAAGTCCAAAAAGCTGCCGATTACGAGGCCTTGGAAGCTCCCAAAGTTTGGCTGCGCTGATTCTTTTCAATCTCTCTCTTTCAAAAAGCGGCAAGGGTTTGCCGCTTTTTCTTTCCCTGAAGCCAAACCCCTCATTGGGCTAGAAGCCGCATCAAATCTCATAAGTGGCTCTTAGGCCCCGTCAAAAACCCAACGCAAGATGGCAAGAAAAGCATGGCACGGCTCTTGCAATCGAAACCATTGCAAAGAACTTTAATTCTTTGGGATGTCGGTAATCCGGCAATTTAGGCAAAGCGCCAAAGGCGATGGAAGGCTTCAACATGGACATGATTGACAACGCTCTGGGAGTACACGCTCAGGCCCTTGGCATGCGCAGCAGGCGCATGGAAGTGGTTGCGCGCAACATCGCCAATGCCGACACCCCTCACTACAAAGCCAAAGACATCGATTTCAAATCGGTCTTGAAGTCAACCCGTGATGACGCATTGCGCACCACCAGCAACGCGCACATTGGTGTTCCCATGCCCGAGTCTGATGACGGCGAAAAGTTTCGCATTCCTTTCAATGCCTCCTTTGACGGCAACACCGTTGAATTGAACGTTGAGCAAGCCAAGTTTGGTCAGATTGCAGCCGACTACCAAACCACATTGAATATTTTAGAAAACCGCGTGAGCGGTATTCGCCGTGCATTGCGTGGAGATTAACCATGTCACTTGATCGCATTTTTAACATTGCAGGTTCTGCGCTCAATGCGCAGACCACCCGCATGAACACCACCGCCTCTAACTTGGCCAACGCGGGCACCGTGACGGGCAATGAGGCTGAAGCCTTTCGCGCCAAGCGCCCCATGTTCAAGACCATTTTGGAAAGCCAACAGAAGGTCCACGAGCAAGGCTATGCCGGCGGCGTGCGAATTGAAAAGATCATGGACGATCCCTCCCCGATTCGAAAAATGTCGGAGCCAGGCAACCCCATGGCCGACAAAGAGGGCTATGTGTATTTGGCCAACGTGAACGAGATGACCGAGATGGTTGAAATGATGGCGGCGGCTCGCTCCTATCAAAACAACGTAGAGGTGGTGAACACCACGCGTCAGATGTTGATGCGCACCATTGACATTATCAAAACCTGATCAATTAGGAACCGCCCACCATGTTTTTATCTGCCAACAACACCGGCTTGAATGCCGCAGCCAACTCGGTCAATGCGAGCAAAACCATCAATGCACCCGCTGGCATCAAGACGACAGCACAAGCTGCGCAGGATGCACTGACCGCAAAAACCGGCACGTCAAGCGGCATGGGTCAAAAAGATTTTTTGACATTGTTCACCACTCAGTTGAAGTGCCAAGACCCGCTCGACCCTGTGAAAAACGAAGCCTTCGTGGCGCAGTTGGCACAGTTCTCTCAACTCGAAGCCACCACGGGCATGGCCGATACGCTCAAGGGTTATGTAGACAGCATGGCAGGCGAACGCATGATGAGCAGCACCAGCATGATTGGCAAAACAGTCGCGGTGCCCGATGCACAAGCCATCATCACGCAAGGCGGCAAGCCAGCCCAAGGTTTTGTGAAATTGCCCACTGGCGCAGAAGGCGTGAAGTTGGAAGTGTTCAATGACAAAGGCCAGTTGGTGACCAGCCAAGTGATGGGCGCACAAAGCATTGGCGACATGCCATTTGCTTGGGATGGCACAAGCGATGCGGGCGGTCAAGTGCCTGATGGCTATTACTCCTTTAAGGCCACCGTCATCAGCCAAGGCAAAACAAGCAACCCATCAGTGAACGTGTTGTCTACCGTGACTGGCGTCAACCAACAGTCTGACAAAACAATTTTGTTGGAAGTCGCTGGCGGCAAGTCTGTGAAATTGACCGACGTGCAACGTGTTGGAACTTAAGCCACACAAGCCACAGAAATCAAAGCCAAATTTTTTGAATCTCAACAAGACCCAACTCAAACCTAGGAGTTATCCACCATGTCTTTCTATACCTCGCTAACCGGACTGAATGCTGCCACCGCCATGTTGGGCGTGACCAGTAACAATATTTCCAACGTGGGCACCACCGGTTTCAAGCGTTCACGCGCTGACTTTGGTGACATTTTTGCCACATCGCCTTTGCAAAAAGCGTCTTCCACAGTGGGTCAGGGTGTGTCTCTGAAGCAAGTGTCACAGGAATTTAGCCAGGGCAATATTTCTTTCTCATCTAATGCGCTGGACTTGGCGGTGACCGGTGACGGTTTCTTTCCCATGCGCTCGGCAGACGGCTTGCAACAGCTCTACACACGAAATGGTTCCTTCTTGCTCAACGAGCAATTTAACGTGGTGAACTCTTCAGGTCAGCGTTTGATGGCTGCGACAGTTGACTCGACCGGTTCTGCCAACGTCAATGAACGCGTGGTGTTGACCATTCCTCAAAAGACTTCTGGCGATGCCAAACAAACTTCTTTGGTGTCACTCGGTTTGAACTTCCCAGCCGATGCGGCCGTCATCACAGAAAAATTTAACCGTGCCAATCCCGCCACTTACAACAAGTCAACGGCCTTCACGGTGTATGACAACGGCGGTAACGGTTATTTGGCCACCATCTATTACACCAAGACTTCAAACGCCAACCAAAATGTGCCTTACAACAAATGGCAGACGCACGTGTTTGTGGGTGAAGACCAGGTGAATGCGTCCTTGGTTCAAGCCACCGACATCAACAAAGAAAAAATTTATGTCAATCAATATGGTCAGACCAAGCCCTATAGCGCCGTCAAAGACGAATTGACAACCGCAAAGACAAAGCTCTTTTCATTGAATGAATTGACCGCCAAACGCACATCAACTGCGGCAACCGTCACGGGCAACATCATTCCTGAAAGCGGTGATGGCGGCTACGATTGGGTGGCAGGCATTCCTTCAGGTGATGCCCGACTCAATAGCTTGCTCACCAACAACGCCTTTACGGTTGACATCGACAACAGCGGCAGCCCTGTGTCTGTTGATCTTTCAAAATTGTCCAGACTTCCAACTGGCACCAAAATCACGGGTGAACTCATTGCTGAAGAAGCCACCAATCAATTGATCAGCAAGTTTGGTGCATCTAGGGGTACTGTCACCACCACCAGCACAGCCAACGCCACCACCGCAACCACTGCCAGCACAGTTACCACAGTGGTCGGCAGTGTTTCAACCACAGTGACAACCACTGCCGGAACTTTATTGGCACCCGGCACCATTACCACAACCACCACTGGACCTGCCGCCGATCAAAGGTACGGCATGAAAGTTGGATTTGACGCAGTGAATAAAAAGTTCTACTTGCAGTCAGGCACCACCGGTGACACATCCAGCATTGCCGTGTCAGGTATCAGCACGGGCGCAGCGACTGCCTTGGGACTGAAACCTGACGTTATCTCAACCGAGGCGGTTGCAACGCGTGGTATTGAATCAACCCCCGCCATCACATTCGGCTCAACGCCCACCGTGAACACGGCCGCCAACTTCAGTGTCGATGCAACAAACAACAAATTCATTGTGACGGTGGATGGCATTAAGGCAACGGTCACTTTAGACGTCCGTGAATATTCTTTGGCTGAATTTACGCAAGCCTTGCAAGAAAAAATCAACGGCATTCAAGAAGTCCGCACAGACGGCCTCACACCCAAAGAAATCAATGGTGTGAAGGTGGAATTTGACCCCAATACAAAGGCTTTCAAATTCACGAGTGGTACTTCGGGTGCAGACTCATTTATCAAAATTTCTGGTGAGCCCATCTGGGGTCTGTCAACGGTTGAAGCGGGTCGTGGCGAAACCTCCACTTGGATTCAACCCACTCAGCACGTTGACTATTCCAACGGCACACCCCAACCTAAATACATTGATGGCCAAGGCAACGAGACCACCAGCACAGACGGTTATGTGGGCCTGCCTGCATGGTCACCGGTTTACTTGGACAAAGGTGAGCTGACTTTTAACACGGGCGGTAAATTGGTTTCGCCTATTGAAGGTACTCAGTTGGAAACTGTGTATCTGGCCGGTGGTAAGGGTGCTTTGAAAATTAACATCGATTACTCCGCTTCTACACAGTATTCATCTGCCTTCGCTGTGTTGTCACAGTCGCAAGACGGTGCACCAGAAGGTGACTTGGTGGGCGTGACCATCGGTAACGATGGCTTGGTAAGCGCTTCGTTCTCCAACGGTTCACAAAAATCATTGGCCAAGATTTTGCTGGCCAACTTCTCAAGTCCCGTGGGCTTGCGTCAGATTGGTGACTCCAGCTTCTTGGCTTCTGCAGCGTCTGGCAAACCTATTTTGGGTACACCGGGTGCCGCTGGTTTTGGAACCTTGCGCGCCGGTGCCACAGAACGTGCCAACGTGGACTTGACACAAGAGCTGGTCGATTTGATTACCGCTCAACGTAACTTCCAAGCCAACGCCAAAGCCATTGAGACTTCAAGCACGATGACCTCGGCCATCATTAACTTGCGTTCTTGATTGTTTTTAACCCCTTAACACAGCCTTAAAACCAGGACACCCAAATGGATCGCTTAGCCTTTAACGCCGCGGCCGCCATCAATGAGATGCGGACTGGCCGCCAGATGACGACCAACGAATTGGCCAACGTTTCAACGCCTGGCTTTAAGCGAAGCTTTGAATCGGCCATGCTCACCTTGAAGGTCAAGGGTGCGGGTTTTGAATCTCGTTTGCAACCTCAGGCCTACGCCAGTGACAACATCAACATGCGTCCGGGTACCGTGTTAAAAACTGGCCGCGACCTCGATGTGGCCATGGACGAACAAGCCGTGATGGGTGTTACCGCCTCCAATGGCGAACTTGCTTTTACACGTCGCGGTGACTTGCGCTTGAACGGCAAAGGTGTTTTGGAAACAGGCATTGGCGCCATTGTGCGTGGCCAAAGTGGCAACCCGATCACCATTCCGCCCGGTTTTTTAATTGACATCAACAAAGACGGTGCGGTGTATGCCACCAACCCCGGACAACCTGGTACAGCTGCACCCATCCTGATTGACCGCATCATGTTGCGAGACGCCAGCCAAGTCAATTTGGAACGCCGCGAAGACAGCTTGTACCGCATTGTGGGCAAGCCCAACGAAGACATTCCGATCACGGGAAAACTCACTTCCTTGTCACCCCAAACCCTCGAAGGTTCCAACGTGAACGCGATGGAAGTGATGGTGAAGTTGATGGACCAGAGTCGTTCATTTGAGATGCAAGTGAACGTGATTAAGCAGAGTAAAGACGTTGACGAGTCGGGCGGCAGCATGATGCGCGCCTCTTCTTAATCGACTTCATTTTTAAACACAAACTGAACATTTAAAAGGAGCTTGCCATGGACGCTAGCATGTGGGTTGCCAAAACTGGCTTGGATGCGCAGCAAACGCGCATGAACGTGATTTCAAACAACTTGGCCAACGTCAACACGACGGGCTTCAAGCGCGATCGCGCTGTGTTTGAAGACTTGCTCTATCAAAACATTCGTCAAGCCGGCGGTCAAACTGGCGCCAACACCCAAGCCCCGACGGGCTTGATGTTGGGTACCGGTGTGCGCGTGGTGGCCACCGAGAAACAACATGGTCAAGGCAACATGGTGAACACCCAGAACCCCTTGGACGTGGCCATTGCAGGTGAAGGCTTTTTCCAAATTGCCCAGCCTGATGGCACCATTGCTTACACCCGTGACGGCAATTTCAAATTGTCCAACACCGGTCAAATTGTGACGGCCAACGGCGCATTGCTCCAGCCCGCCATCACCATTCCCAACACCGCTTCTAGCGTCACCTTCGGGCGCGACGGCACCGTGTCGATTGAGTTGGCCGCAGGTGGCTCACAGGTGATTGGTCAGATTCAAGTGGCACGTTTTGTCAACCCCGGTGGTTTGCAATCCAAAGGCCAAAACTTGTTGAAAGAAACCCCTGCTTCAGGTGCGCCTCAAATTTTGCAGCCTGGCGTGACCGGTGCTGGCAATTTGATGCAAGGCACTTTGGAAGCGTCTAACGTGAACGTGGTGGAAGAAATGGTCAACATGATTGAAACCCAACGCGCTTACGAAATTAACTCCAAGGCCATCTCTGCTGTAGACGGCATGTTGAAGTTCATTAACAACAATCTGTAAGGCTCTGCATCATGAACTTGCTTCACGCCATGAACAAAATCAAAGCAACCCATGCCTTGCGCCGCAGCGCTTTGTTGGGCGCTTGCGCCTTGGCCGCAGGCCTCACCGCCTGCAACGTCATGCCGCCTCAGCCCATGGCGCACTCACCCCAGTACGAGCCTGTTTACCCCATACAAAATGTGCGCGAAACAGCCGCCACTGGTGCCATTTATGTGGGCCGCCAAAGCGACAGTTGGTTTGGCAAGGGTCGCAACTTTCAAGTGGGCGACGTGATCACGGTGTTGCTGAACGAATCGACGCAAGCGGCGCGCAGCCAAGCGGGCAGCGTTTCACGCAACTCCAACAACGACATGCTGTCACCTGGTTTGGCCGTCTTGGGCAACAAGCTGGGCGGCATTATGAAGGGCACCGACTTTTCCAAAACCGATGTGAGCAACAAAGGTGTTGGCACCGCCGATCAAACCGCCAGCCTGAATGGTTCGGTGGCTGTGTCGGTGGTGGAAGTCATGGCCAACGGCAACCTGGTGTTGCGCGGCGAAAAACAATTGGCCTTGACCGAAGGCTCTGAAATTATTCAGGTGGCCGGTGTCATTCGTCCTGACGACGTGGCCCCCAACAACACTGTTCAATCACGCCGTTTGGCCAATGCCCAAATTGCATACCGCGGCTCTGGCGACTTGGCCAATGCCACGCGTGCAGGCTGGGGCACCAGTGCCCTGTTGAAGCTGTGGCCTTTCTAAGCCCACCTTTTAATCAACTTTATTAGCAGACCATCATGCCAAAACTCATCAAGCCTTGGATGTCCCTTCTCTTGCTCTTGGGCCTTTGCTGCACCAGCGCCATGGCCGATCGCATCAAAGATTTGACCACCGTGGCCGCCATGCGCTCCAACCAGCTCATTGGTTACGGTTTGGTGGTAGGTTTGCAAGGCACAGGCGACGGCTCTGACGTGTCCTTTACCGCGCAAAGCATGAAAACCTTGCTCAGCCGTTTGGGTGTGAGCATGGAAGGTCCCTTGTCCGACTTTGAAACCACCTCGGGTTCTGGCAAGCTCGACATTAAAAACGTGGCCGCCGTGATGGTGACCGCCGAGCTGCCTGGCTTTGCCAAGCCCGGACAAAGAATTGACGTGAACGTGTCGGCCATCGGCAAGGCCACCAATTTGCGCGGCGGCACTTTGTTGCTCAGCAGCTTGCGCGGCGTGGATGGCGAAATTTATGCGCTGGCCCAAGGCTCGCTCACGGCCACTGGCATTGATGCCAGCGCAGCCGGCTCCAAAGTGGCCATTGGTGTGCCCACGGCCTCTCGCATTCCAGGCGGCGCATCGGTCGAGCGCATTGTGGACAACCCCTTCGACAAAGCCGAACGCATTGTGCTGAATGTGCGCGAAAGCGATTTCACCACCACCAACGCCATCGTGAGCGCCATCAATGGCCGCTTTGGTGCCGATGTGGCCCGTGCCTTGGATGGTGTGTCCATTACCTTGCAAGCCCCGCAAGACCTCACGCAACGCGTGGCCTTCATGAGCATGATTGAAAACATGGACGTGATGCCCGGCGAGCCCCCTGCCCGTGTGGTCATTAACTCTCGCACTGGCACGGTGGTGATCAGCCGCAATGTGCGCGTAACGGCCGCTGCCGTGACTCACGGCACCATCTCTGTGGCCATTGCCGCCACCAACGAAATTTCTCAGCCTGGCCCGTTCAGCAATGGTCAAACGGCCGCTGTGCAGAACGCCGAAGTGAAAGTGTCTGAACCCAACAAGCCCATGTTCTTGTTTCAGCCGGGCGTGGACTTGCGTCAAATTGTGGACGCTGTGAACCAGGTGGGCGCATCGCCTTCATCCCTGATTGCCATTTTGGAAGCCCTCAAAAGCTCAGGCAGCTTGCGCGCTGAGTTGGTGGTGATCTAAAGAAGACCGGCAATTTGCTGTGGCACAAGTCTTGCTGATAAATCTTCAGATCATTGTGCCAACCAAATACCGACACCTCAAATCATGGACGCCGTTAACAACTCTTCTACCAACTCTTACCTCGACTTTGACGGTCTAGGTCAGCTGAAGGGTCAGGCGCGCAAAGACGCCAAAGGGGCGATGCGCGAGACAGCGCAGCAGTTTGAGGCCATGTTCATCCAAATGATGATGAAGTCGATGCGCGATTCCATTGTGAAGAGCGATCTGTCAGAGTCCAGCACAGTAGACACCTTCGAAGGCATGTTTGACAAAGAAGTGTCGGTTCAACTGTCCAAAAGAAACAGCATGGGCCTGGCCGACATGCTGGTTAAAAACCTAGAACAACAACAAGCCAGCATGACCAGCACGGCCGAACTTTTGAAGCAACGGCAAGATCCTGCCGCTTTTGCCGCCAAGCCCATGGCCTTGAACCCGCCTCAGCCTGGCATGGCATTGGACAAACTCAACCCCAAGCAAAGCGGCTTTGCCTTGCCCAAGCCCCAGCTGCTGCCTTTGAACTTGCCGCCCAGGCCGCTTAGCGGGAGTGGTACATGACCGATTTAGTCAGCGTTGCCTCCAATGCGGTGCAGTCGTACCAGCGCGCGCTGGGCACTGTGTCTAACAACATTGCCAACGTCTCCACCGATGGTTACTCACGCCAAGAAGTGATTCTGGCCGCCAATCCCGTGGCCAAAGTAGGCACCGTGTATTTGGGCACCGGCGTCACAGTCGACGGCATCAAGCGCCAATACGATGCATTTGCCGAAGCCAACATGCGCAACAGCAACAGCGACCTGGCCAGCCAAGAGCCCATGGTGAATTACGCCAACCGTGTGATTGACATCATGGGCAGCACCTCCATGGGCCTGAGCGGCGCACTCGATCAGTTTTTCAATGGTGCGCGCGATTTGTCTTCCGACCCTGCGTCTACTGTGGCGCGTGGCAGCTTCTTACGCGATTCAGAAAACTTGGCTTCACGTTTTGGCGAACTCTCTAGCCAACTTGATTTGGTTCAAAACGAAACTGACGAAACCGTAAAAGGTTATGTCAATTCAATGAACACCATTTTCAAACAATTGGCGATTGTGAATGTGCAACTCACCAAACAGAAATCTGCTGCGCAACAACCAGCCGATTTGCTAGACCAACGCGACGTGCTTTTAAAAGACCTTTCTAACTATGCTCACATCAAAACGGCATTTGCAGAAAATGGTGCCGTCACCGTAAGCTTGGGCCCTTCACTCACTCGCGATGTGGTGGTCGATGGCGTGAAATCATTCATGCTAGGTACCAACTTCAATTCTTCAGCGCCAGAAAAAGTCAGCCTGGTTTTGGACCCCTATGGACAAGCCACGTCGCTCACGGGTTTGAGTGGCGGCAAACTCTCTGGCATCATGAGCTTTCGTGAGCAAGTGTTGGGCAGCAGCAGAAGTTCGCTTGACACATTGGCCAATCATTTTGTGAAAGAGGCCAACGACGTTCACAGTGCGGGCATCGACGCCAATGGCAACACAGGCTTAGACCTGTTCACCATCGACAAAAGCAACGTGGGTTCAGCGGGCACCATCAAAGTCAATATTACAGACGCACTGAAAGTGGCCGCTGCGGCTCAGTTTCGAATCATCAAGGCGCCCAATAATACCGGCGGCGCAGATGCAGGCATTGTTTACGTGGGCGACCCCGTGAATGGCCCGCCCAGCATCACCACAACGCTGGCCAACAATCCAAGCTTGGATGCGGCCATCACCGTCAAGACCACCCTGACGCGACCTGTTGCGGCTGTGGCCACCATTCCCAATGGTTTGAAAGACATTAGCGTGCTGATGTCGGAAGCCGATGCTGGCCAGCAGCTGCAAATTTTCACGCGGGATGGTCGGCAACTTTCAGGCACTCCCGTCGATGAAGCCACCCAAAGCCTCATCTTGACAGGTGCCAATGGGTTTGCACCCAACGCCAACTACAGCAGCGCGTATTTGAATGACAATGGCGTTAACAGCTACAAAGACATTGCCGTTTTTTATGGCGCCAAGGCCAGTGTTGGCGCGGTGCTTCAAGCGGACCCCAATGAAACGGACCCTGCCAAACATACCACCTTGACCAAAACCGCCGTGGCGGCAACTTTGCAAAGCGACCGCATTCAAACAGGCCTCACATCCATTGCTGCGGGCATGTTCAAGTTAAATGGTGTGAGCTTGGGCCGCATCACGGCTGCCAGTGGCACCCTTCAAGCATCCGATATAGCTGCCAGCATTCAGGCCAATGGTGTTTCGGGCATCAGCGCCGCTGCCAAAAATGAAATTCGAATTCCGGTTGGCCAATTGAAACTTGACCTGCCCTTGTCGCTTAAAAACGGCAATGCAGCGAGCTACACCGTGATTTCGGCAGTGCCTACAGGCATTAAGAGCGTTCAAGGCTTGATCGATGCCATCAACAACAAAAGCACCGCTTCAGGCGTGAAGGCATCCATCGGGGACGATGGTGATTTGGTCTTGACCAACACCGCCGGCAACGAAGGCAAAGACATTGCCATCGACAGCTCGGCTTCGCCCAACGCTTTGGGTTTGAAGGCTGGCACCTTTGGTGGAAAAATTAGCATTACACGTGCTTTGGTCAATGGTGAGGACACGCCGGTAGAACTTGGATTTGCCAATGGCACCCCAGCCGATCTGGCCAAACTGGGTTTTAAAACAGGCGCTTATTTGTCGGGCACACCCAGCGAGGACTTGTTGGTGTTTGTGACGGGGGCCGGCGAAGCCAAAATTTCGACGGGGTATGCCGGCCAGCCTGTGAGCCCCAAGCAGGCCATGCGCACACAGCCATTGCAAGTGCTTTTTGATTCACCTACGCACTTCAGCATTGTGGATGTGAGCACAGGGACCAAAGTGGCCGAGCGCAGCTTCGACCCCAATTATTTAGAGCCTGCCTTTACTTACCAAGGCATTCAAATATCTTTTAGCAATCCACCCAAAACGGGCGATATTTTTACCATTGACGGCAACAAAGACGGCACCGGCAACAACGAAAACATGTTGCAAATGGTCGACCTTGAATCAAAGGCGGTCATGGGCGGCGGCAAAACATTTGCGTCAGCCTACATCGACAACGTGAACGACATGGGCAACATTGCCCGCCAAGCCACCATTGCCCAGTCGGCCCTCAAAGTGGTTTACGAGCAAGCGGTCACCACACGCGATCAGGTGTCGGGCGTGAGCCTCGACCAAGAAGCCGCCGACCTGGTGCGCTACCAACAAGCTTACCAAGCGGCCGCCAAAATTTTGCAAGTGGCCAGTCAGTTGTTTGACAGCGTCTTGCAAGTTCGATAAGGACGAAGGGATCTAAATCATGCTAAAAATTTCCACCAATTTGTTGTTTGAACGCGGCGCCAACCAGATGAGCAGCGTGCAAAGCCAATTGGCCCAGTCGCAAGCTCAGTTGGCCCAGGGCAAACAAGTGATCAACGCCAGCGACGCGCCCAACCAAGCCGCCACCATCCAGCGTTTGAAATCTATTTTGAGCCGTCAAGACAGCTACCAAAGCTCATTAAACACCGTGAAGTCTAGGCTTCAAGGCGAAGAAAGCACCTTGAAAAGCGTGAGCGATTTGCTGGTGCGCGCCAAAGAAGTGGCCGTGCAAGGCGCCAACGACACCCTCAACCCTGGCGACAGAAAAGCCTTGGCCACCGAAATGCAAGCCCTGCGCGACCAAATGCTCAGCTTGGCCAACACCAAAGACAGCAATGGCAATTATTTGTTTGCCGGTAGCCGCGTAAAGCAGCCCGCGTTTTCAAACACCGCCAATGGCAGCCCTGTGTACACAGGCGACCAAACCCACATGAATGTGCGCGTGGGAGAACAGCGCAGCATCGCCATTAACCGCACCGGCACCGACGCCTTTGTGCCCGTACCCCGAACAGACAAAGACGGCAGCACCGTGGGTGTGGGATTCTTCCAAGTGATGGACGATTTGATTGGTGGTTTGAACAATGTGAACGGCGACAACATCAGGCGCGGCGTGGGCGAACTGGACAACTTGCAAAACGGCGTGAGCTTGGCCCAAGCATCAGTGGGCACCAACCTGAACGTGATCGATCAGCAAAGCGCCGTGATTGAAGACAACACTTTGAATTTAAAAACCACGTTGTCGTCCATTGAAGACTTGGACTATGCCAGCGCCATTACCAAAATGAACCAACAAATGATGAGCTTGGAGGCTGCGCAGAGCAGCTTTGCCAAAGTGAGTCAGTTGAATTTGTTTAACTACATCAAGTGATGAGGCTCAAGTTTTGAGCTTTCTATCCGAATCATTTTTTATTCTGGCAACACCATGAACACTTTGACAGTTTACATAGGCGCACGTCATGGCCACTGATGCAATCAGTGCCTTGGGCGCAGGCTCGGGCGTAGACGTCAAGGCCTTGGCCACCAGCTTGGTGGATGCCGAAAAAGCGCCCCGCAAAACAGCCATTGATGCCAAGATTAAAAAATCTGAAAGCGGCATCTCGGGCTATGCCGCGCTCAAATTTGTATTGGGTGATTTGAAAACTGCGTTTTCAAACATCAAAGATCAAAGTGCCTTTAACACCGTGATTCCAAGGGTGAGTCAGGCCTCTGCCATGAGCGTCACGGCCTCGGCCACAGCCAGTTCTGGCAGCCACACCGTGAGCGTGACCAACTTGGCCAAAGCTCAACGCAGCGTATCGGATGCTGCTGGGTTTGCCACACCTGTGACAACACTCAACAATGGTGAAGCCTTTAGTTTGATGTTGAAAAAAGGTGTTGATCCTAAGCCCAGTAAAGAGTTTATTCAAGGAACGAATGAGGTTGCACCTTCTCAGGGCAATGCGGGCACTGCTGGCACCCGCTCCACCAGCACCATCACATTCAAAGCCATGAACAAAGGCGACACGGTAACGGTGAACGGCATGACCCTGACGGCTAACAAAGCATTGAGCAAAACCGACGTGGGCGACATGTTTGCCAACCTGGCCTCTGGCCAAACAGACACCCAAACCAACAACACCAACTTGGCCGCCTACGGCACATTTTCTGGCACTTTTGCCGTAGGCTACTCTTCGGGTGCAGCCAGTAATGGCGTTCTAACATTGACGGCATTGGCCAACGGACCTAGCGCCGACATCGCAACACTCACCGCCTCTCAGCCTTCCACCACCATTGCCATAGCGGCCAATGCCACCACCCCCGCAGGCATGGTGGCCGCCATCAATGCCTCCAACAATGGCATCTCGGCCCAGCTGGTGAACACTGGCAACGCCGCCGCACCCTACAGAATTATGTTGACGGGCGCCACTGGCGAGAACAATGCGTTCAGCATCACCAGCCAAACCAATGCCGGCGGCGCGGTAGCCAACGTGAACTTCGGCAGCCGATTGCAAGTGGCCGAAGACGCCGTGTTGTCGGTAGACGGCATGGCCATGACTTCCAGCAGCAACCGCATTAGCGATGCCATCGCTGGTACCACGCTAGAACTTTTTACCACCACCACGGGTGCAGCCAACCTGGATTTTTCTAGAGACACTTCTACCATTAAGACCAAAATTCAAGCTTTGGTCATCGCCTACAACGACGCCAACAGCATGCTGGGCGTGGTGTCTGACCCTAAATCGACTGTGGAAACCTATGGCGCCACCTTGGTGGGCAACTCCATAGTGGGCTCGGTGCGTAACCAAATGCGCTCGCTGATTACGGCCGATTCCAACTCTCCCTCGGGTGGCCTTACAGCGCTGCGCGACATTGGTTTGTCAATTAATAAAACTGGCGAACTAGAACTGGACGCCACCAAACTAGACAGCGCACTGACCAACAAATACGACAACGTGGTGACCTTGCTGACCTCCAACCGAGAAAAGCAAAGCAGTTACAGCGTGCTGCCTTCGGGCGCAGCGGGTGAAGCTGTGAAAAAACTGACTGCCCTGCTAGACACCGCCGCCCCCATCAACAGCCAGAGCACCAACCTGACCACCAAGATTACGTCTTACAAAAAAGAGCTGGCCACCTTAGACACCCGAATGACCGAACTGCTGGCCCGCTACAACAAACAGTTTGCGGCCATGGAGTCGATGGTGGGCCAGACTAAGAGCCTACAGACCAACTTGAAAAGCACCTTTGACGGGATGATGTCGGTTTATACCAATAAGTAATCTAAGCAATTTTTTGAAAAAGACCCTGGAAACTCTTAAATCTTTTTTAAAAATATTTAAATCCGACCCTCAAGTTATTTCCGGCCCTGCCGATATACCAACCACTGAACTTCTCTTGATGCTTGTTTAAGCACAGGAGACCGGTGGTATTCGGCGGGTTCAGCATGCTTATGAAGAAAGGGACGGACAACCATGGTTTCCGAAATCAACAACATTGCACCTGGAGGCGCTGGCGTAGCTGTCAGAGCGCCCAGCACCCATGCGCATGGCGCTACACAAGCACCTGGCGGCGATGCCATCAAAATAGCTGAAACACCCAAAGTACAGGCCCCTAAACCAGTGGCCATTAAGTTTGATGCTTCAGAAGTTAGGCAAAACCTGCAAGAAGCTGTGTCCATGCTTAACCAACAAATGACCTCCACCAAACGCGGTTTGGGCTTTTACGTAGACGAGGCTGTAGGCGGTCCCGTGGTAACCGTGCGTAGCGCAGAGAGCGGCGAAGTGGTTAGGCAGATACCCAATGAAACAGTAGTGAGCATTGCCCACAACATTGAAAAGATCAAAGGCTTGTTGTTTAGCTCAAAAGCTTAATGGCCACGCTCAAAAACTTTTGCAATATTTCAAATTAAAGACTCAAGTTAATTCCATAACGACCGAATCAGCAAGTAACAAGATATCAAATTGGATTTCTTGTAACTTCGTTAAAAACCCTTGAAGGAGAAAATCCATGTCAGTTATCAACACCAACATTAGCGCATTGTCTGCACAGTCATCATTGCGCCGTTCCGCCATCGACTCTTCCACTTCAATGGAACGCTTGTCGACAGGTATTCGCATTAACTCGGCCAAAGACGACGCTGCTGGCTTGGCCATTAGCACACGTATGACTGCCAACATCCGCGGTATGGCTGCTGCCATTCGCAACTCCAACGATGGCATTTCTTTGACACAGACTGCTGAGGGTAGCTTGTCTGCCATTCAGAACAACTTACAGCGTATTCGTGAATTAGCTGTTCAGTCTGCCAACTCGGGCAACAGCCAATCTGATCGTAATTCTTTGAACCTTGAAGCTCAGCAGATGATCACTGAAATTGATCGTGTAGCTGCAAATTCTGCATTTAACGGCACCAAACTTTTGGATGGAACATTTAAAGATAATCAATTCCAAGTTGGAGCAGGCAACGATACAACCGACCGAATTTCAATCTCAATTGGCAATGCAAAAGCGTCAGCTCTTGGCGTGGTCGGTGCAACAACTGGTAACTCCTCTAGTTCATTTACCGGAGCGGTGACATCAGGTGCCTTGAATGCTGGTGACCTCGCAATTGAAGGATTTGCAATTTCTGCGTCTTCAAATGATGGTGTTTCTTATGCTGATTACACGGCAAGTGCTATTGCAAAAGCAAACGCTATCAACGCGTCTTCTTCTTTAACTAAAGTCTCGGCATCTGTTAACGCTACTTCTTACACCTCAGACACAATCGCTGCAGGCGCAACTGGTGCAGTTGCTGCTGGTGACTTGCTGATTAACGGCGTTGATATTGGTGCACTTAGTGCTGCTGAAAATGCAGATGGCCGAGCAGGTCAACTCATTGCTGCGATCAATGCAAAAGCCGCGCAAACAGGTGTTACTGCAGCTTTAGCTAAGGATGAAGACGGCGCCGACATCACAGACACAATTACTTTGACAGCAAAGGATGGTCGAAATATTACAACTAGTATGGCTTCAACTGTCCCAGATGGTCTTGAAGGTTTCGCTGAAGGCGATAGAGTGACTACATACGCTTCTATTTCATTAACCTCAACCACAGGTAAGTCTTCGATCGCGCTGAGTTTCAGTGCTGATGGAAAAGAGAAAATTGCAAATGATTTAGATACTGAACTTACCTTGTCCGCCTCAACTGTTACAGGTCAAACAGTTAGCTCAGTTGATTTGTCAACGCAAGAAAACTCACAAAAAGCCTTATCAATACTTGATGCGGCAATTGACACTGTTACTAACAGTCGTGCTAACTTGGGTGCATATCAGAACCGCTTTGAAGCAGCCATTTCTAACTTGGAAACCTCTTCTACGAACTTACAGGCCTCTCGTAGCCGTATTTTGGACACTGATTACGCTAAGGAAACTACAAACTTGGCAAAATCTCAGATCGTTCAGCAAGCTGCTACTGCGATGTTGGCACAAGCTAACCAGTCTTCACAATCTGTGTTGGCTCTGTTGAAGTAATTATCAAATCAATACAGCCACTTTGGCTGGATTTTGAAAAAAGGCCACTCACGTGGCCTTTTTTTTGTGTCTCAATTAGGTTGCATTAAGATGTCAACTTTGTATTATCAATTTCATAATCTGTTCACAAACTATTAGGTTAAGAATCCAACCCAAATGCCTGCTCATTATCAGAACATTTCTATTGCAGTTGTTATACACCTTAGCAACCTTGAGATGTGGCCGAAGTATTTAAAAATACTAAAACTACTGCCAGACAGCACATCTTTTTTTGTTACTACCTCCATAAATCAAAATATATCTGTAAATCTTTTGATTCAAAAGGACCTACCACAAGCTAGGCTTTTTGCTTTTGAGCCCAAGGGTAGAGACTTCGGTGCTCTGGTATCACTTCTGAAGGATGTGCCGCTTCATGAATTTGATTTAGTTCTCAAACTTCACACAGGCAATTCTGAGTATTATTCAGAAATAGCTAACGAAGAATGGTTAATTGAACTGGTTAGAGGGTTGATACCATTGGGTCGCCTCAATCTTATTTTTAACCACTTTGAAAACAACCCTTCTGTTGGTTTAATTGGACCAAGAGAAAATCATTGGCCTCTTAAAAAGCTTTTTTACAACGAAGGTACAGTTAAGCACTGGAACAAACTGACAGAAATTCGGAACATACGTGAATATCCGGAGAATCCCTACTTTATTGCTGGTGGTATGTTTTGGGCAAGAGGATCTATCTTTAATGGTTTTGCTAAATTAGGTTTAAAACAAAGCCAATTTGAACATGATAGCGACCAAATAGATGGCACATTGGCACATGCTTTAGAAAGATATGTTTGCCTAATCGCATATGATCAAAATCTAAAGGTTGAAGGCATAGATTTCAGAGATTTTTCAAACTGGCTCTCGCAGAGGACCATCAGCGATCCTGAAAGAAAACACTTTGAAAACCATATTGAGTCCAGTCAATATCTACCTAGGATTCAAATTGTAGTGCAATCGCAACCCGAAGAAAATAGTAACTCACTGGCCTTAAGCCTTCGAAGCATTGAGAATGCCACGCTATGTGGAATTCAGATAGAGACGCAAGTTTGGCAACTGAATAACCCTATTCCATTAAGCCGTTTCGCATTTGAACAAGCGCAAGCTAATTCTTGCGATTGGCTGTTAGTTATTACAGAGGGTGATGAGCTAACACAATTTGGGTTGCTAATAGCCTATGTGGAAATGATCAAGCAAACTGGTCACAATGCCATCTACACCGACAAGATGCTTAGAGCTCCTGGCGGCAGTATAGAAACTGCATTTTTACCCGATTTCAACCACGATCTACTAATTAGCTTTCCGTGGCTCATGTCAAACCATTGGTTTTTTAAACTTGAATTGCTAGAGGAACTCAAGTGCTTTGAAAAATCATCAAACCAGTTTTTTCAACTCGAAATCATTTTAAATTTGCTTTTATCTCGAAAGAAGACGGCAATTCATCACCTCTCTGAGCCTCTCCTGATTACAACTGAGCCCGCTGTCTGGGTGGAGGAGCCGCAGGAACGGGCCTTAATTGAAAAATATATCTTTGAATTAGGGTACCCCAACGGGCAAGTACAACAACTATCGCCAAGGCTATACAGAGCACTTTATACAGAAGCTACTTTGCCGCTTGTTTCAATTGTTATTCCCAATCAAGATCTTCAACTCACTCAAATATGCTTGGAGACTCTACTACAAAATACAAATTATAGTAATTATGAGATATTAATTGTTGATAATCTTTCTAAAGATTTATCCAGCACGACTTGGCTTCAAGGTATTGCATCAATTGATCCAAACCGGTTTCGAATAATTTCAAATCATGGGTCACCAAATATATATGTTATGAACAATGTAGGAGCAAATGCTTCTAATGGAGAATTTCTACTCTTTGTTGATCCCGGATCAAAGTTCATTGAAAGTTCATGGCTAGATTCAATAATCAATCATGCAAGGAGACACAATGTTGGTGCAGTTGGCGTAAAGTTAGTTGATAAGTCATTTACTGTGTTGTCAGCTGGATACATTCTTGGAATGATCAGTGGTAAGGAAAATGCCTTCTTTGGAGAACACTTTGACTCAATTGGTTACTTGCAACGCTTAACCGTAGATCAATGCTACTCTGCTATGTCTAGTAAGTGCATCATGATTCGAAAATCTTATTTTGATTCAGTTGGAGGATTTAATTCAGAATTAAATTCACCGACCGAAACTGATATTGATTTATGTTTAAAACTTAAATCAAGAGGTCTCGATAATATTTGGACACCTCATGCTGTAGTACAAACTAATCCGTCGATTGTAACTATTAAAAATTCTAAGTATGATGGTCATTCATATTCAAATATATTTCTAAGTGCTTGGCTACCAGAAATAGCCAGCGATCCGGCATACAACAAAAATTTATCTTTAGTTTCTCAGGCTTTCAGTGTGGATCCTTTTCCATTATTGAGCTGTCGCCCAATTACCAATCGTCCTTCGCCTATTATTTTGGCCCACCCATCTGACGATACGGGTTGTGGACACTATCGTGTAATTAAGCCACTATCAGCTATGAAGCATGAAAGTGTTGCGGAAGGTTTATTTAGCTTCCGAACTTTGTTACCCGCCGAACTTGAACGTCTACAACCTGACACTATTGTTTTTCAACGCCCTTTGACACGTGATTTTTTAGATTTCATGAACTATTCAAAATCTTATTCAAAATCTTTTAAGGTTTACGAAATAGATGATCTAATTAATAATATTCCAATTAAAAACCACTCAAAATCGCAACATCCAAAAGACACAGTTAAGTTGCTAAGGGAAGGTATTGCAAATGCAGATCGACTTATAGTTTCAACTCCAGGCTTAGCAGAGGCTTATTCAGGATGGCACTCAGAAATTCAAATTTTAGAATTAAAGTTACCACTTGAATGGTGGGGTGATTTAGTAGTTACTCGCTCTGAACATATTAAACCCAGAGTTGGATGGGCGGGGGGTAGTTCTCACCTTGGTGATCTTGAATTAATATCTGATGTTGTTAAAGAATTATCTAAAGAAGTTGATTGGATATTTTTCGGAATGTGCCCGTCTAAATTACGACCTTACATTAAAGAATTTCATCCAGGTGTACCAATACATTTATATCCTCAAAAACTTGCAAGCCTTGACCTTGACATTGCCTTAGCACCTCTTGAGAACAATCAATTTAATGACTGTAAAAGTAATTTGAGAATTTTAGAATACGGCGCTTGTGGATACCCGGTAATATGTAGTAATACACGGGCATTTTTAGAAAGTAAATTGCCAGTGCACATTGTTAAAAATAAATTCAAGGAGTGGACTTCTTCAATTCGGGCCCATATAACCGATCTCGAAGCAAGCCGAAACCAAGGCAAGGAATTAGCATCTCAAGTTAGAGCCAATTGGGTTATGAACTCTTTTTCAGTAGATCAATGGAAATCAGCCTGGACTAGACCTTAATAAAAAATAAGATTAAATTCTACAAAATAGAGTTATTTAGCTCAACCAACTTCCCACTGTTATTAAAATCGAAAATCTTATCAAAAAAACTATTGTCAGCATAAGTTAAAACTTTTTGATATAAATAATTTTGAGCAAAATTTGACTCAGCATCATTATTTAACTCTCGGCAAATTTTATAATATAAATAATATGCTCTGTTAGGCACCTCTTGCAATTCAAATACCCTCTCCATTATAGTAAGAGCATCTTTATAATTCTTATTTTTAATTAGATTATTGCAACTCTCAATTAAGATTGAGGCAATTTCATTTGCTGGCTTCTCTCTAATACCCTCAAAAAATTTTATTGAATTTTTAATAAGTATCTCAAGGTTATTTTTTTCGACACGAACTATATCGTCATAAATTTTTTCAAGCTCAAATCCGTTACCTTGATTCAGTTCACTAATGTTTAATTTAAATTCCTTGAAACTAGAAATTTTCCAAAAAGTTTCGAAAACATAATTTAGATTAAATTTATCGTTTGCGACAAATACTGTTGGGCAACCACACAATGCTGCCTCAGCATGCGCTGCAGTTCTTTCAGCAACAATTAACATTTTAGACTTTTTATATAATGCCGAACACTCTAAAGGCGTAAGTGGTTTTTGCGTTGTTATAAAAGTTATATTATTGAGGTTATTAATCAATTTTTCATTAACTTTATTTCGATGTTCATATACCAATACGCCGCTTCTTTCCACTGCGGTATTTTTCATATTGAACAAAGTTCTATCAAGATGAGGAATGTGTTGTTTGTTTGAATTAATCCATTTTGGTCTAAATGATTCATCATGATGCACTATAAATTCATCTTTTGAAAAATCACCCAACCAATTCTGAAAGAAATTATTTGGTTTATTTAACATCCACCTTATTACATATTTGCTTTGCAGAGGATTACCCATCATTACTTCAGGATAAATTGCAATTTGCATTTTGCCCAAATCCTTATTTTTTTTTATAATTTCAGGAGTAACCATAGGTGCATAGTAAGATTCTCCTGAGTATTCAGATGTAACGTAACTTTCATAGCCAATTTTATTTAGCATATCGCACAATATATAAAGAACCCGTACTCCAGAAGACAGATGAGTATATTTTGGTGCGTATATATAAAAAACATATTTATTTAACATTTTATACACCTAAAATTTATTAATTTATCACTTTTATATTCTAACTTTAGCAAGTTAAATTAGCCAATAATCGATCTCACTTTGGTTAATAAACCAAATAGGCTAGTTATTTTGAATTATTTAATATATTTAATTAGGATCATATTTCTTAGCGACCAAACTACGAAGGAGGAATAATGGTCGATTTAGAAATTCTCCCAAAAAATCGTATCGCTGCATATTTTCATCGTTAGCGTCAACATAATTTCGACTTACTGGATCAAAAACTGCAACCCTTTCTATCGCCCAGTAATCCTTGATACTAAGTCTTATAAAGTTTATTATTTCGAGCTTAGTTCCATTAATAAATAGTGGATTTTCTGGTTTGCCTTTCCAATTAAACCCAATTTGCATCCAACATAGTCGCGATTTAACTGCAAGCTTATTTAATGAGCCTTTCATTTCTAACTTTGCTGCTTCAAGTTTCAAAGTACGATCTCCAAAATCATCTCCTAAGTGATGAAGTACGTTAAGACACAGCGTGAGGTCGTAGCATGTTTCAGCGTTCTCAGCCGAAAAATCAAAGTAAGTTGGGCGTACTATTATTTTGTCTTCAAGGTCAAGACATTGCGCGCTAAGTTCAATAAAATTTGCATGCTCAATGTTGCCCTCTTGGCTGATAACTTGTTTTGCACCATCTTCGATTGCAGCGATGCTAAAAAAACCAGTATTTGCGCCAATGTCTAAGATTCGAAGCCCCTTTTGTGAATGGCATGATCTCATGTATTGAAGCCTTTTCATTTCACTTTTACCAGAAGGTTGATATGACCCCTTTTGAAATAAAGATTCAACAAATGGATGTAGTATCTGATAATCGCTATGTTTGCTTTTGATTTTCACTAAATTAATGAGTGACTCTAATGCAATTTTTTTTTCAGTTCTCATTTGTTTGATTTTAATAAATTCCATGTATTAATTGGGTATCTTTTTTGTTATATACATCCCATTTATTAACAAGACTATCTAGTGATTGTAACTTTTCAACATCAAATGCTGCGGGATATTTTTTGCATTGCACACTTTGAGCTCCATACTCCCAAGCATACCAACCATCTTGTTTTTGAAGCATTGTATTTTTTGTATTGTCATGGTATTGGTTTACAACTGCGTCATTCACAAAGAGATGGATTATTTCAGGGCATACATCTAGGGCTAGTTGCAATGGGCCCCAAAATCTTGGATTAATTTCAATATAATGAAAGATACCTAATTGATTGCGGATGACCTCCATCATGAAAGGACCATTGAAGCCAACCTCAATCAACCCCTTGAATAAATAAGAAACTTCAACCCCTGGATTTGTAGTTGCTCTAGCCAAAACAATTGACTTACCACCTGATTGCTGGAGAAGATTTTCTTGCCAAAAGTGAGTGGATTCGCCAGTCTTTGCAATATATGCGCAAAGATAATAGCTTTGTCCTTCTACCCACGCTTGAGGGAACCAATTTTCAGGCTCAATAGCAGCCAATGCTTCGTTCAATTCACTTTCAGTTTGACATAATTTGGGATAATAAACCGTACCATCATTAACATTCAATCTTGGCTTAATTACGCACGGTACTTTTATTTCATCCCAAGACAATTCTTCTGGTGATTTTAAACCGATTAATTGATCGACTAACTTTTGACTTAATATTTTACTTGTAAGAGATTTATAAATCTCTACCGAAGGGAGAGTTATTATCCAGCCTATTTTAGATAGTAGTTTCCGCTCTCTCAAAACGAAAAAATTCATAAACTCCGAAGTTGGACAGTAAATTAGCCGTACGGATTTACCATATTTTACCTGCAATGCATTTGCAACTACCTCAAAAAGCTTCAAATCCAAATTTTTATCTATTCTGGAAATAAAGCAATTGGTAGACCAATCTGTCTTCGTAATTAAATTCGATTCTGATGAACAAACAACTACAAACTTGAAATCATTTACAGCAAAGTAGCGACAAAGTGCAATTATTGCTCTGTCATTATGTCCAGAAAATAGTACGAAAATATCACTATTTGATTTCCCAATTTCTGATGATTTCGTATTCGAGTCTGTCATACAAGTTTTAGTACTTTTAGTTTGACACTATGAGTTCAATTACTCGCTGTTGTTCGGATTTTTCGAGCAACGGATAAATTGGTAAACATATGACTTGGTTAGCTATTTTGTTTGCAATTGTTAAATTCTCAGGTCTCGCGCTAGGCAAACCTCTGTACATTGGAAAGTTTGATATCAAAGGGTAAAAATAACGACGAGGAAATACACCATTTTCTCGCATTTTTGTATATAAGTCATCGCGGTTTAGCGGATAGTTTTCTCCAACGAGAATAGGAAAATAAGCGTAGTTATCAACCGTTTGTATGTCTCGCGGTGGGCAAGTGATTCCCGTAATTTCTGTTAAAGATTCTCTGTAAGTACTATCGATTTCACGTCGCCGCATAAGTGCGCTGTCTATATGCTTTAGCTGCAAAAGACCCAATGCTGCGCTGAACTCATTCATCTTAGCGTTGATGCCGGGTGCTACTACTGTAGTTTCCCCAACAAAGCCAAAGTTTTTTAGGTTATCTATATGTTGCTTAGTTTTCAAGTCGGGACATATGATCGCTCCACCCTCAAAAGTGTTGAAGACCTTTGTTGCATGGAAACTTATAACCGAAAGGTCTCCATGATTCAGAACACTCCCGCAGTGGCAATTGACTCCAAATGCATGTGCTGCGTCATATATAACTTTTAGATTGTAATTGTCTGCAATTTGCTGAATTGCGTCTACGTCACATGGGGTTCCATAGCAATGAACCGGCATGATGGCAGTTGTTTGTGGAGTAATTGCCGCCTCAATCTTCTTCGGGTCCAAATTAAATGTTACTGGGTCAATATCAACAAAGACTGGTTTGATTCCGTTCCAAAGCAGAGAATGAGCAGTGGCAACAAACGAATAAGGTGTCGTGATGACCTCACCACCAATCCTCAAGGCTTGTAATGCCGTAACTAGACCTAGAGTTGCATTTGCGAAAAGCGAAAGATGACTTACACCTAGGTGCCTAGACAATTCATCTTCAAATTTCCGATGAAATGGGCCATTGTTGGTTAGTACTTTGTTTTCCCATATTTGTTCAAGAAACGGCGTGAATTCCTCTATGGGTGGTAGGTGGGGCTGTGTTACATAAATGTTTTTTTTTTGTCAAACATAGACTTTTACCAAAATAAATGTAAATTTTGAATACTAAATTATCATAATTAAGTACTTTTAGATTCAGTTTCGACAAATTTTTTTATGTACAAATAAACCTTAATTAAATTTTCTCATAAAAATTCATTCAGAACAACAAATTAAAAATGCGAAATGAGTAAGCGCGCATCATGTATCAGATGAAAAATTTTCAATCACATAAAGTCATTCGCAATTTCACTCTTTCCATTGGTTTGCATTTTCCACAAATTTTAAGGAATTTCGGAAAAGAATATTTCAAGATTAGCGCAAGCTCATTTCGGTCTTAAGCATATGCAAACGGCGGCCTATTGATAAGTTGATGAAATTTTTTACAAGTCGGCCACTAATTTAGAAATCTTTTAATGCAGCCTCAAAATTTTAAAAGGCTTTTTTTATACCCAACTTCAAAATTTTCAAGTTTTGTCGATTGACACCGATACATAGAGGATGAACGTCCAAAGCGCCACTGCTATAGCCAACTACTACCAGCAGAGCACTGCGTCTTCCGCAGTCAATGTTGCGCAAGCGCTTTCAGCTGTTAAGCTTAATCCACGGGCCAAGTTCACCCTTCAAGATTCAGCTGCCAACATAGAAAGCAACTTTACAAGCTTGGCAGCCATTGTGAACAATGTCAGCTCTGTAACTTTGACAGATCAGTCTAACAGCTTCATCACAATCACTGCAAAACAACTTTTAACACCATCTGCAGCAGCTCTTACCAACAAAATGAATTTGGGAGGCTCTAATAAAGTCAGCCTCAATGTTGTAGACGCACTGGCCAAAGACGTAGCCACATTAAAGCCTGCTTCTTCTAACAAGATCGGGCAGTTGTCAATCAAAGATACATCTACGAATATTGCAGCAAAGTTTGACTCTCTAGCTGCGTTTGAGAATAAGCTGGGCAACATACAGCAAATTGACCCAGCGAAGTTTGTAAAAATTACAAATGCTCAGTACTCGGCTAGTTCCGATGTCAGAAATCACTTTACAGGCACATTCCACTTTGAGGTCAGTGGAGTCAACACAAGCCTGGCGCTGGAAATTCAATACGACGACAATGTAGCAAAAGTCAACATAGTTGATAGCGCACAAAATATTTCGGACAATTTAGATGCGCTCCAAGACATGGGGCTCAAGGTCAATACGATTAAAAGTGACGACACCCTTTTTAAAGTTACCGCTGATCAACTTAAAAAGGATGGCGCAGTTATAGGGAAAATTTACAAGGGCTATCAGCTGGCTGTTTTCAATATTGATGCTGGAACTGCACTAACTGTTAAATCCAATAAAAAAATCGTGTCCCTCGACATCGTAGATACGGCTGAAGGCATTTCTAAAAATTTGGCTTTGCTTGGTAAGCTAGGCACTCAGTTGCATTCACTTCAAATTACAGATGGAAAGCCTCTTGCCTTAACCGCAAAAGCATATTTCCAAAGTGATGCAACTCTTAAGAAGGTGGTGAATGATCCAAATTCTAATGGCGTCAAAATTGATTCACCGGTAGATCCAATTGCAGATCCAAACAATGCCAATTTCAACAACACTTACGAATTAGATATTCTTGAAAGCACTGCTGTTGATGCTATTGCCATTAAGAATGATCCCCGAATTCACTCAATTTCGATCAAAGATACAAGTTCTGCAATTTCAGCCAATCTCAACAGCCTCAATGCCATTACCGATTCAGATGGTGCCAGCTTAATCCAGGACATTGGTGTCGTTGGCAACAACAACTTAATCAACTTAACAATTGATCAGCTCACAAATGATGGCGTTGTTGTTTCACTTCTTAAAACCAATAATGGTAATTTGAAATTTAACGTAAAAGGCGTTGCCGCTTCAGATGCAAAAGCGTTACTTAACGACCCAGACAACAGAGTTGCCTCCGTATCAGTTTCCGACACTGCCGAAAACATTGTAGGCAATTTATCCGACCTTGCATCCTTAGGAAAAAATCTAAGCACAATCACCCAAACAGATGCAAGAGTACAAGGATCTCAAGGAGTTGCTCTAAATTTATCTGCCACTGATTGGATGTTAAATATTGGCTCACTGTCTAAAATAGTGGGTGGTTATGGCGTTAATTTGAAGGATGTAGGTGCAGCAAAAGCACTCAGCTTGGCAAATGATGCACGAGTCAAGTCGTTTGAAGTTTTGGATTCTGCTGCAGAGATATCATCTAATTTTGACACGCTCAAAACACTAGGCACCAAGCTGACTTCTATCAAACAGTCCGATACCGGTACTGCCATTGAAATTACTGGCCGTCAGTACAGTACTCAAGGCAATATATTGAGTAAGCTGGAAGGTTCTTATAAATTGTCTGTGAACAATGCTCAGGCAAGTCAAGTGACTAGTTTTATTCAAGATAAAACTCACTTGAGCAGCGTGCAAGTGATTGATACGGTCGAAAACATTACCGGAAATTTAGATGCAATCCAAGAAGCTGCAATAACTGTTGAGTTGGGATCAAGCATCAAAGTGTCTATGTCTGGCACGCCGAAGCCTTTTACGCTTAGTGTTTCAGATTTAGAAAACTATCAAGACGCTTTCAATGTCATTCAAGACAATTACAAAGTCAACTTAAAAGATGTAGAAGCTACTGATGCCAAGGCTTTAGTTGAGGACGAATCTAAGCCCGTTCACTCACATTTGTTAAGCATGACAGTCAAGGCGAGTGCGTCTGACCTTTCAGACAAAGACTTGGTGGCGAACTTAAATTCTCTAGGTAACAAAATCAGTCAGGTCAATCAAAAAGACGTGGGTGAAATAATTTCGATTTCTCAGGCGGATTGGGAATCCAATCGAAACTTATTTGCAAAGATAAATGGTTATCAAGTTTCTTTAACTGAAGTAGCTGCTTCTGGGGCCAAGAATTTACTAATTAACGAGCATGTGGCAAACGTGAATGTAGTTGACACGGGTAGCCAAATTTCACTTAATTTTGGTACCTTGATGGATTTAGGCCCATCAGTCTCTTCAATCAAACAACCAGAAGACGATTCAAGCAATTTGCAATTGAGCATGGAGCTTTGGAAAACTGGTTCTGATACGCTTGAAAAAATCGAGAACGACTACAAAGTTGATTTGCTTGGAGCAACTGCAAGTGACGCAGGTACAGTCTCAGATGAAACCACAGTCAATTCAGTTCAAATCAAAGACTCATCTCTGGAAATTTCCACCAACTTTGACAGCTTGGTAAGCAACGATAAGATTTCAAATATCGTTTTGACTGGTGCTGTAGCACCCATCAAGCTCACACAATCACAATTAACAGATGGGTCTGCGCTTCTAGGCAAAATTCAAGGTTCTTATTCCTTGGCTATTTCTGATGCCTCAGTCAGCGCAGCTTCCGACTTAATTGCGAATACACATATAGTCAGTGCAGAGATGAGTGGTTCATCTACTGATATTTCTGGCTCACTATCAGTGCTCAGTCAATTTGGTCCAAAGCTCAAGTCGCTGTCGTTAACCGATGACAACCCATCAATGAGCTTGACTTTCGCGAATTTCCAGAAATATAAAAATGTACTGGGCTTAATTCCACAAAACTTCAAAATTGATTTGACTGAAGTTAAAGCCAGCGATGCAGTTAATCAAGGCTTAGACACTCAGTTCAACTTGAGCTTTAGTGTGAAAGATTCTGCTGCACAAATTGCCAGCAACATTGATGGCCTGACTGCGCTCAAATCTAAGCTTTCTAGCATTACCTCAAATGAAGGCACTCCAGTCTTAACACTTAAGGCCTCACAGTACCTTGCAAACCAAGATGTATTGGCTAAAGTCAATACCGGTGCTGATTCACCTTACAAATTAGTGTTAACAGGCGGGAACATCAAGTTTGCACAGAATGTGCTGTCTGATGCTGCGCAAGCAGGAAAAATTAACAGCCTGGACATTACTGATTCTGCTGAAAACATCAGCAACAACTTTGCCACAATTTCTGACAGCAAAGTACTGACGGCTCGCTTAACAGCGGGATCCTCAACCCTGTCATTAAGCGGCGATCAGTACGCCAACTCCTCTACTTTGGCTAAAGTAAAAGGTACTTTTGACATCAATGTAAGCGACGCATCACTGGGTCAAACCGCAGCAATGCAAGCTGATAGCCGAGTCAACAGTTATTCTTTGGATGCAACTTCCAGTGCAATTGGAACGACTTTGCCAGCTGTACTTGACTTAAGCAAGCTTGATCAAATCAACATTACCCAAGATGCCACAGCCATGTCTGTTTCATTGGCTAATTATGTGTTGGTTGAGGACAAGTTAAACAAGCTAGTTGGAAACTTCGGTCTCAATGTGACTGACGTTGAGGTATCCGACTTAGACTCACTTTCCAACAAAAATGAAATCTCAAGCATTCAAATTTTAGATACGAGCGAAAATATCTCGGAAAATTGGGATCAGTTGGTTGGCTTAGGTGACAAGCTGAAATCTATTCAAAACTCCACAACAAACATACCAGTGGCGATTACTTTTGATCAATACGGTACTTCAGCTGCAACACTTGCTAAGTTTTCAACAACCCAATCTTTGGCCTTATTAGAGGTAACCCCAGATCAAGCGACGTCAGCAGCAGGTGAAAACAATGTGGCCACCGTTTCAGTACTAGGCTCGGCTGAACAAGTCGCCTCTAACTTCGAGAGCTTGGTTGCTTTGGGTACAAAACTGGATTCAATTGAATTGACTGATTCAAATGCCCTAGAACTGACACAAGCTCAGTACAATGCTGATTTAGATGAGGCGACCCTCAAGAAGATCAATGGCCCCCATGATCTTGTAATTCTTGAGTAATTAGAGCAAATCCTCCGTTCAAATTTAGCGATAGCTTCTAAAAGTCAGTATTTTTATCAATTACTGAAACAATCAGCGTCAACCCTTGCCGCTTTGCCGCCCTTTCCGGCAACCTCCTGCCACTTTCAGTCAATCTTCCGACACAAATCGGCAAAGAAAAGCTGGCACACCTCTTGCTCCATACCCTACATTCACTTCAGCAGTTCTGAATTCATTCAAAACGCTGATGTTCATTCACTACAGGAGCTAGACATGCACATCGAATTACAACAGGCCATGCAACATTTGGTCACTGAACAATCTTTGAACCTCAAAGAAGTTTCACGTTTCACGCCCATCGATTTCCGCTTGGGCATTCAGTGGCTTGTGGCCCAAGACCAGCCCGACATGGCGCAGGCCTTGGCCGAAGCAGGTTTGGCTTTGTATCCTTTGAGCGAAGACATCCTGGCAATTTCTGGCCTCTTGGCCATTACCCGCGAAGACTGGCCTCTTGCCGTTGAAATTCTGCAAGACCTGGTTTCTATTCAAAACGACCGCGTTCAGCCTATGACGTACCAAATGTTGGCACGTGCCTTGGCTTGCAATTTGGATGTGGCCGAGGCCCACCAAGTGATTGAAACCGCTCTGCAAAAGTGGCCTAACGATGCCACTTTGATTCAAGAGCGAAATGCAATGGCTGCAGTACAGGATGCCATGCCTTCTTCTTCATTAACCAATTAATCCAATTCACCCAATTGAAAAATTGAACTAACGGCAAACACAGCGGCAACGCGTTGCCACCTCGCAATACCTTGCCCCATGCCCCATTAGGAGATTCTCATGACCGTCATTAATACCAACGTCAAAGCCTTGTACACCCAAGCTGCGCTAAAAACTTCAAATCGCGCAAGTGAAGTGGCCATGCAACAGCTTTCCACTGGCAAGCGCATTAATTCATCCAAGGATGATGCCGCGGGTCTGGCCATTGCCGCTCGGATGACTCAAAACATCCAAGGCTTGAACCAGTCTATTCGCAATGCGGGTGACGCCATCTCCATGATTCAAACGGCTGAGGGTGCTACGCAAGAAATCACCACCATGCTGCAGCGCATGAGTGAGCTGGCGGTTCAGTCTTCCAACTCCACATACTCTTCCGACCAGCGTAGCTACTTGGACCAAGAATTCCAGCAGCTCAAGCAAGAGATTGTGCGTGTGGCTGAAGTGCACGAGTGGAACGGCTTTCCTATTTTGAACGGTAAAGCGGGTATGCCTGTGGGAGCACCTAAGCTTGAAACTGTTGATCGCGCTGCTGTGTCCGCTGCCACACCGGGTGGCAAGGTTTTGAAGGATGGCGATTTGAAGGTGCTCATTGGTGCCAATGAGTTTGTCATTCCAGCCTCATCAGCATCAGACGATACCAAGAGCAGCTTGGTAGCAGCATCAAGCAGCGCCGCCGGCAGTGCCATTGCCATTGCAGCAGCCATTAACAATAAGTTGGCACAAACAGGTGTATCGGCCACAGCCAATGGTGCCGAAATTGCAGGCGCAAAAACAACAGTTTCATCAAAATCCATTCAAACTGACTTGTTTATCAATGGCGTCAAGGTTAATTTGAGCCTTACCTCGGGTCAAACAGAGAGCCAACGCCGCGCTTATGTGATGAACTCTATCAATGCTCAAACCGCCCAACACGGTGTGATTGCTGGTGATCCAGGCAATGGCGGTTTGAAGTTGACCACGGTTGATGGTCGCAATTTGTCAGTATGGTATGACGGCAGCGTGGCCATTGGCTCCGACTTTGGTCTGGGCATGAACACAGCCACCACATCCGATCCTGAGGGCGTAACAGGATTAGCAAGCGCAGCAGTTGCAGCCATTTCCAACAAGGTTTTATCTGGCTCTACTACAACAAGTGCCTCTTCATCCGTTACGGTGTCGTCGACAAACGGTCTTGTCGCAGGAATGACTGTTTCTGGAGCAGGAATTCCCGCAGGCGCAACCATTGCCGCCATAAAAAGTGGAACATCATTCACTTTGTCGACAAATGCAACAGGTGCATCGCCAGAATTGAGTTTTACGGGTGGCATTAAGGCCTCTACTGTTTATGGAACGGTGACGCTTAACTCCGATAAAGAGTTTACTTTGAACCCTGGAGCAAATGCATACCCTACTGAAATCACCACGTCGACAGGCAATCAATTCACATTTCCAACGATTGAGACTTACCCTGCTGGAAAAGATTATGGTTTCAGCTTCAACGGTAAAACAGGTACTTTTAAATCAGGCGCAGACGAAGACGCAACTGCTTTGAACTTTGCTTCTGCTTTAAACACCTTGGCTGGGGCTAAGGTTGCTTACGTCCATAACGATACTGATCAAATTAAAGATGCGACTGGAGCGAACGGCGCAACCACGCTCACCATGACGGCAGCCGACATTGCAGGACTGGTTCCTGGTATGGCAATTAAGGCTGGTGGTGGTATTGATGAAGGGACCACCATTGCAAGTATTTCGGGTACAACAGTAACCCTTTCAAAAGCTATAGTTACAGATGTTACTAGTATTGAAGTTGCTGTGGCTCCAGACGCTGGAAGTGTCTACATTGCACATGCACCTGGTTCTTCCATCACGATCACAACACCGGACAAAGATCAAAAACCAACATCGTCATTGGACACCACGATTGCTGGCAACACAGGGTTTTCGAATACCGCTCAAGTGGTGGCCAAAGACCCCACTTACTCCAACCTCAGCGCCTTGGGCTTCGTTCCTGGGGCCGTGATGGCCAAAAACATCGGCCGCTTGAACTTCCAAGTAGGCCCCGCTGCAAACCAGCTCATCTCCATCGATTTGGCCGACTTTGGCAAGAATGGCGACATCACTGGCCCTATTACCAGCGACAAAGCGCCTACCAATTTGCTGACAGTGCAGTCCGCCAACGACGTGATCATGAACGTGAACAAGTCTTTGGACCGCATTGCGGCCACGCGCGCCACCATGGGTGCGGTCATGAACCGTTTGACGCACGTGATCGACAATTTGACCAATGTGGTGATGAACTCTGAGTCTTCACGCAGCCAAATTGAAGATGCCGACTACGCCAAGGCCTCTACCGAGCTGGCCCGCACGCAGATCATGCAGCAGGCTGCCACGGCAGTGTTGGCACAAGCCAATACGTCACAGCAGACGGTGCTCAAACTGTTGCAGGGCTAATCTCAAGTTTTGAGATGTCTTGAACCTGTCGATTAATTGACTAAAACCTGTATTTAAGAGGCTATAAGTATTCAAATATTGATGGCACGCTCATTGCTAATACTCATGCATTCAAATGCACATGAGGCACCAGAAAGCAATGAGCTCTATACATACTGCGCAACAAGTTCTGTGGCTGGACCCAATCCAGCCGCTAGAAGCGCCTGAGCAAGCCCAGCTCACTTCGGTGGGCATTTCGGTACGATGCATCCAAACTTTGGATGAGTTGCAAGCTGCTTTAAGCCACGGTCAATCCGCGGCTTTGGTCATTCGCCACGACACCACCCTGGATTTGCTGCAAAGCTGCCAAAACATCATGCTTCGCGCAGGTTGTGCCTTGCCCATGGTGTGCCGTGTTGATCGCCGTCATTTAGAACTGGCGGTTCAAGCCATGCGCCAGGGTGCTGCCCATGTGTTGGCCACCGACGACTGGTCTGCTGCTTCTTGGCAAACAGCTCACCAAACAATTCAAGCTTTGCGTTTGTCTTCTTCGGCGGCTTCTATGGTGGCCCGCATGGCGCATCCTTCCGAAGTGGTGGCCGCTGCCACACCGCAAAAGAGTGTGGTGTATGTCGACCCCGTTAGCCGTCATTTGTTGGCCTTGGCACAGCGTGTGGCGCAAGCCAACGTGACGGCACTCATTGAAGGCCCTACCGGTGCTGGTAAAGAAATTTTGGCGCGTGTGTTGCACGAGTCCTCTAAGCGCGCACGTGGCCCGTTTGTAGGTTTGAACTGCGCCGCTTTGCCAGAGCACCTGATTGACGACATGTTGTTTGGCCACGAAAAAGGCGCATTTACTGGCGCGCAAAAAGATTTCAAGGGTTTGTTTGAGCAAGCCCAAGGCGGCACTTTATTTTTGGACGAAATAGGCGAGATGCCCATGCACTTGCAGTCCAAGCTGTTGCGCGTGCTGCAAGAGCGTTTGCTCACACGCTTGGGCTCTGAGCGCCAAGTGGCCATTGATGTGCGCATCATTGCCGCTACCAACAAAGACTTGCGCGTTGCCATTGCCGAGCGCGAGTTTCGCGAAGATTTGTATTTCCGCATCAGCACGTTCAAGCTGCGCGTACCGCCACTGCGCGAACGCAAAGGCGACATCTTGCCTTTGGTGGCCAGCTTGTTGTTGCGCCACGCCCCCAACGCACAAGAGTTCACCTTGAGCGACGAAGCCCAATCGCAACTCTTGGCTTACCCATGGCCTGGCAATGTGCGCGAGTTAGAAAACGTGGTGCAGCGCGCTGTGGTGTTGTGTGCCGACCAGCACATTGAAGCGCACCACCTGATGTTTGACGATTCTGCAGACATGCAATTGAATTTAACTGAAGAGGCTACGGCTTCAAGCACTCATCACCAAAGCACTGGCCCAAGCCCAATGCCATTTGCCAATGCGCAAGCAAGCATTAGCAACAGCAACGCCTACACACCCACCCCCGTGTCGCGTTTTGGCATGTCCACCGAGGTCTTGCGTTTTCCCGACACCAGCAACTCAGAAGACAACGCGGCCATTGCCTCCAATTTGCAAGAAGCCGTTAAATCGAGTGAGCACCAAATGATTTTGGCTGCCATTCAAACCACCGACAGCCGCATGGAAGCGGCCGCCAAGCTGGGCATCAGCCCACGCACTTTGCGCTACAAATTGGCCAAGCTCAAGACCGACAACGGTAACTTGGCTTGGGCCGCTTAAGGGGAATGAAGCATGATTGAAAAAATTAACTCTCAAGGCAACATTCAAGCGATGTTGCAAACCTTGCGCTCTTACCAAACCCAAGCCGCAGGCGGCATGGACGAAGACGGCAACAAGGTGGGCGGTCTGAATGGCCTGAACGGCTCACAGTCGACACAAGGCCCTTCGGGCTTTGGCGATTTGGTTCGCCAAACAGTCGACAAAGTGAACGCCAATCAAATGGATGCCAACAAAATAGCCTCAGCCTACGAGCGCGGCGAAGGCGTGCCCCTCACCGACGTGGTGTTGAGCATGCAGAAATCTTCTTTGAGCTTTGAAGCCACCTTGCAGGTGCGCAACAAAGTGCTCAAAGCCTACGAAGACATTTTGAACATGCCGGTTTAACCGTTAAAGATCTAACTGAGAGACTCCGATCATGGCCACCACCACAGCTCCTTTCACACCCGCGTTAGCCACACCGGGTTCAAACAGCACCGCACTTGCCACCACGGGCGGCAACGCCAACGCAGGCGGTGCCTTGGCAACCTTTACCCCCGGCTTGGCCCCCAATGCCAGCGGCAACCCCGGCAGTTACAACGGCAACAACGACGGCAGCTTTGGCGCCGCCGGTGGCCCCTTGGCCCCCTTGCAACAAATGCTGCGCCAGCCCGGCGTGAAAAAAGCCATGCCCTTCATCTTGATGGGCTTGGCCATTTTGTTGTTTGGTATTTTGTATGTCTTGATCAACATGCCCAGCTACCGCCCCCTCATGGTCAACATGAGCGAGGCCGATCAGCAAACCGCCATGGAAGCCTTGAAGGCCAGCGAGTTCAAGCCCGTGCTCGACCCTTCTTCCGGTCAAATCACGGTGCCTTCCAACAGGTACCACGAGGCACGTATTTTCTTGGCCTCCAAGGGCTTGCCCAAAACAGGCAACACCGGCATTGACTCTCTCAAAGACCAGTCGGCCATGACCACCAGCCAGTTTATGGAGCAGGTGCGCTACACCGCCGCCATGGAGCAAGAGTTGGCACGCACCATCATGCAAATTGACTCCATTCAACAAGCCCGCGTGCACTTGGCCATGCCCAAGCAATCGGTGTTTGTGCGTGACCGCACGCCGCCCAAAGCGTCTGTCATCATTACCCCATATGCAGGCCGTTCTGTGTCGCCCAACCAGGTGCAAGCCTTGGTTCACTTGGTGGCGTCCAGTGTGCCCCTCATGTCGCCCGAAAACGTGGCCGTGGTGGACAACCAAGGCAAGCTGATTACCGATTCAAGCAATGCTGCAGCGCTGGGTTTAACGTCTGCGCAAAGCCAGCACAAACAGAAAACCGAGGAGTTGTATCGCCAGCGTGTGATGCAAATTTTGTCACCCATCGTGGGCGACAACAATGTGCGCTCACAAGTCAACATGTCGCTTGACTTCACGCAAACCGAAGTGACCACCGAAGATTTTGACACTCGCGAAAAAGGTCCTAAGACACGTTCTGAAGCCATCAGCGAAGACAAAAACGGCGCTTTGGAAGCCCAAGGTATTCCAGGCACTTTGTCCAACACGCCTCCCCCTGCACCTTCTGTGACCACCAACTCTGCTGCGTCCTCTCCTGCCGGCGCAGGTGGCGGCGCCATGAGCAGCACCGCCAGAAGCACTCGCAACTATGAAATTGACCGTTCGGTGCGCCATGTGAAAAATGCCACTGGCACCATGGAACGCTTGAGCGTGGCCGTGCTCATCAATGAGCGCGCCCCTACACCTGGTGTGAAAAACGACAAAGGCGAGATGAGCGAAGCCAAGCCTAATCCCTACACCGAAGATGAACTCAACCGCATGCAAGACTTGGTGCGCGGCGTGGTGGGCTATGACGAAAAGCGTGGCGACGTGGTGACTGTGGTGCAAGCCAAGTTTGAACCCGAAACCGTGTACGACTTGAGCATTCCTTGGTACAAAGACGAATCTTTGCAAACCTACATCAAGAGCGGTTTGCTGGGCGTGATGTTCTTGGCCTTCCTCATGATGGTGATCCGGCCTGCCGTGTTGCGCATGTTGGGCCTGCTCAAAACGCCAGCCGAGTTGGAAGCCGAAGCGCTTGCCGCAGCAGCCGCTGCCGAGAAGGTTGCCATGGCCGATGGCGAGTTGTCACCGGAAGACATGAACGCCATCCAGTTGGGCGAAGGCGAAACCTTGGAAGAAATCAAGGCCAAGCTCAAACCGAAGAAGTCAAGCATTTCCATGGAGATGCTAGACACCGCCAACAGCTACGACGACAAGGTGGCGCTGGTTCGAATGATTGTGGCCGAGGACACCTCACGGGTGGCCAGTGTGCTCAAGAAGATGATCAAACAAGCTTAAGGAACGATCATGGCCGAAAAAATTGTACAACTGTCGCCAGCCGACGCGGAAGCTGCAGAAAAACTGCAAAACGAGCTGTCAGAACTCACAGGTGCCCAGCGTGCCGCCGTGTTAATGCTGCTGCTTGGTGAGCAACAAGCTTCTGAAATTGTGAAGTTCATGAACCCGCAAGAAGTGCAAACTTTGGGCGGCGCCATGGTGGATGTGTCCGATGTGTCGCAAGAAGCCGTGAATGCCATTCTGGACGACTTTGTCAGCACCATCAAGAAGCAATCAAGCTTGGGCTTGGGCAACACCGACTATGTGGAAAAAGTCTTCAAGCGCGCTTTGGGCGACGACAAAGCCGCCTCTGTGTTGGGCCGCATCATGCCTGGCCAAAGCAGCAAGGGCTTGGAGATTTTGCAGTGGATGGACGCTCGTGCCATTGCCGACATGATCAAGACCGAACACCCTCAGGTGACGGCCATTATTTTGTCGGTGCTCGACCACCAAGTGGCTGCCGACGTGTTGAACTTTTTGCCCGACGAAACACGCCCCGAAATTATTCAGCGTGTGGCCAGTTTGGAAACTGTGCAGCCCTCCGCCATGCAAGAGCTTGAGTCCATCATGAAGTTGCAGTTCTCCTCCAACACCAGCTCCAAGTCTTCCAGCTTTGGCGGTATCAAGGCGGCCGCTCAAATTATGAACTCCACCAAAACAGCTTTGGAAAACTCCATCATGAAAGGCCTCGAATCGATTGATGCCGAGTTGATGATGCGCATTCAAGACAACATGTTTACCTTTGAAAACCTCAATGCGGTGGACAACAAAGGCATTCAGGTGCTCATGCGCAATGTGGACAACAACCAATTGATGATTGCCATGAAGGGCGCCAGCGAAGAGGTCAAAGCCCGCTTCTTTGACAACATGTCTGAACGTGCTCGCGGCATGTTCAAAGACGAGATGGACGCCAAAGGCCTCATGCGCTTGTCGGATGTGGAAGAAGCCCAAAAACAAATCATGCGTTCTGCACGCAAGCTGTCTGACTCGGGTGAGTTGGTCTTAGGCGGAGGCGACTTTGTATAACCCCACGCTTCCAGGCAAAGCGGCCAGCAAAGGCGTGCCTCGCGGTGCATCCGTGTGGCAACCACTGGCCCCTCTCAGACCCATCGAGTTGCAAAACGCTGGGTTTGTGCAGCAAAATTATTCTCGAACATCGCCCGCCAGTTTTTCTTTGTGGACAGTGGAAGAACAAATAGCCGCTGGCAAATTGGCAGACTCTGAAGCCGGTTTGAATTCAGACATTGACGATGTGACAGCCAAAGGCGAAGACGGCAGTTCTGGGCAAGATCTTGATGCAGATGCATTGTCTGGATTGGATGCAGAGGCCTTAGAGCGCATCAAAGACGAAGCCTACCAACGCGGTGTGCTCGATGGTGAGCATCGTGCGCAGGCAGATGCCTTGGCGCAAGTGGAAAAAGACGAATCAGAATCTTTGTTGGCCATGGCCGACAAAGCCAACCAACTGCTGGTCAACATTGAGCAGAGTGTGTTGACCCTCAAAGAATCACCCAAGCTGTGGCACGAGCCCTTGAAGCGTTTGGCTTTGCATTTGGCAGAGCAGCTCACCTTGGCCGAACTCAGCATTTCTTCCAACAGCATTCAAACCATCATTGCCCGCTGCATTGAAACTTTGGATGTGCAGGAGAGCTCTAGCGTGGTGGTCGAACTCAACCCCACCGACATGACGCTTTTGCAAAATCACAAAGCCGTGCCCGGCGAGCAAGCACCGCAATGGCGCTTGGTAGCCGATGCGCACTTGCTGCCCGGCAGCGTGCGCGTGCGCGCCGACGATGCCGTGGTGAGCGATTTGATTGAGCACCGACTTGAAACCTTGGCGCAAGCTTTGCTGTCAAACACCCAGCCTTGGCAAGCCCAAACGGCCTTCCAGCCCGAGCGCTTGGCTGCTCGCCGCGGCAAGGCCGAAGCGGTGGAAGACGCTTTCGAAAAACCTGTTCAGGCTTCGCCATTGGATTTGTCATCGCTTGATTTGCCAGACTTAGAGTTGCCCGACCCCAAGGTCATTGACGCAGACAGCAGTTCGGGAGCTTCGCATGACTAACTTTGCGGACGAAGTGGCCCGCAGCATGTCTTTGGCGCGGGCCTCTAGCCCCGAGCGCTGCGGCACCTTGGTGCGCTTGGTCGGATTGCGCATGGAAGCGCGCGGCATCATGGCGCCCGTGGGTTCTAGCTGTGAAGTGATCAGTCAGGATGGCCACAAAATAGAAGCCGAGGTGGTGGGCTTTAACGACAAAACTTTGTACCTCATGCCGCTCACAGAGCCCGTAGGCATTGGCCCGGGCGCTTCGGTGCGCATGGCCTACGACTTGGGCACTGCCAGCGTGGGCCCCGAACTTTTAGGGCGTGTCATAGACGGCCGCGGCGAGCCATTGGATGGCAAGCCCAAGCCTGCTTGCAAAACACGATTGGGTTTGTTGGGCTTGCCCATCAACCCCATGGAGCGCGGCCCCATCGACAGCGTGCTCGATGTGGGCGTCAAAGCCATCAACGGCCTGCTCACCTTGGGCCGCGGCCAACGCGTCGGCTTGGTGGCCGGTTCGGGCGTGGGCAAGAGCGTGCTCTTGGGCATGATGACGCGCTTTACCAAAGCCGATGTGGTAGTGATTGGTTTGATCGGCGAACGCGGTCGCGAGGTGCAGGCCTTCATTCAAGAATCATTGGGCGAAGAAGGCTTGGCCAAATCGGTGGTGGTTGCAGCACCGGCCAACGTGTCGCCTGTGCTGCGCTTGAAAGCTGCGCACATGACGCACGTCATTGCCGAATATTTCAGAGACCAAGGGCTCAACGTGTTGATGCTGGTCGACAGCCTGACACGAGTGGCGCATGCGCAGCGCGAAATCGGTTTGGCCATTGGCGAGCCGCCGACCGCCAAGGGCTATCCGCCCTCAGTGTTTGCTTTGCTGCCCAACCTCATTGAGCGCGCCGGTGTAGGCCGCCATGGCCATGGCTCGATTACGGCCATTTACACCGTGCTGGCCGAAGGCGACGACGCCAACGATCCCATTGTGGACATTGCGCGCGCCTCCTTGGATGGCCAAGTGATGTTGTCGCGCAAACTGGCCGACGCTGCGCACTACCCGGCCATTGATTTGAATGGTTCTATTTCCAGGGTGATGCAAAGTTTGTTGTCGCCCGACGATTTAAAACTGGCCAACAAGTTTCGGCGCTTGTGGTCTCTGTACCAACAAAACATGGACCTGATTCAAGTGGGCGCCTACGAGATGGGCAGCAACCCCACGCTGGACGAAGCCATTCGCTTGCGTGAATCGATGGAGCAGTATTTGCGCCAAGACATGCACGAGGGCAAAGACGAAGCCGGCACCCGCGATGACATTCGCAATATGATGGCGGTGGAAGCATGAACGATACCGTGGTCGCCCGCCCTTGTTGGACCATCTTGGCTCAAAAAGCCGAGGATAAAATTGCGCTCATTCAAAACGAAATGGCGCAATTTAGAACGCGCTTGGATGCCTTGAAAAGCAGCGAAGCCCGTGTCCAAAAAATGTACAACGAATACGCCAACAGCATCAACGCTTCGGACACGCCCAGTTTGGGCATGCGTGAGGCCATGAATCAGCGCCAGTTTATGTCGCAACTGCTCACCTTGTTGCAACGTGTACGTGCCGACATTGACTACACCGACAATGCCATGATGGATGTGAAAGAGCGTCTGATCGCCGCCGAGCGCGAGCGCATCAAAATGCAAACCTTAGCCGATCAAAATGCACAAGCTGTGAGAAAAGCCGAGAACACCAAAGACCAACGCCGCATGGACACATTGGGCGTGATGCAATTCAATTTAAAGTCACAAGCATGAACCTCACGGGCGGCTTGGCTTGGCATGCTTTGGCTTGGCGCTCTACCAAACTTTGGGCCCCTACACACCAAGCGCTAGAGGCTTGGCTGTTGGCGCATGCCCAAGCGTTTAAGCCCAAGGGCATAGAAGGCCAGCCCAGCTTGCTGCTCATTGGCGCTAGCGCGGGCTGGATGATGTCCCATACTTGGCTGCAGCAGTTTGCGCGAGTTGACACGTTTGACATCGATCCATTGGCTGCAACTTTGTTCAGGTGGCGTCATGGCGCGGCACTCAAAGCCAAGGGTGTGGCGCTGCATTGCCATACCCAAGATGCCCTGAACAATTTGCAGCACTTGCTAGACAGCCATCCCAAGTCTTGTGTGTTTTTTGACAACGTGTTGGGCCAAGTCCGATTTCAAAAGCCGGGTCACGAATGGCCGCAAGTCGAAAAAGAATTGCAGCGCATCGTGGCCTTGCTCAAAGGCCGTGAGTGGGGCAGTGTGCACGACCGAATGTCTGGGCCTGTGACGCACAAAATTCAGATGAGCGAGCCTTTGCCACGGAGAGATCCAGCAGGCTCTGTACAGCAATGGCTGACGCAACTGAGTGCGCAAAGCCCTTGGCTAGACCACCTCACCCAAGACGTGTTGCCAGGGGATGAAGCCAGTCGCAGAAGTGGCCGTGTGGTGAAGGCCGACTTTGCTTGGAATTTTTCAGCGCAATACAGGCACTGGTTGGAGGCCGGCTGGGTTCGACCTTGAGGCCATTTGCTTGATTTATTTGCAAACGTGCTGGTACAAGTTCACCAAGGGCGTGTCAGGGGGAATGGTTTGCCATTCTCGCATGACGCCCTGCGAATCAATGATTTCGCCGGTCAGCATGGGGCCGCTGTGCATGGAAAACTGCAGAATGTGCACCATCTGTTTTCGGCAGTCTATTTCCATGTTGGTTCGGGTGGAAGAATAGTAGGCGCCGCGCTGCGATTTTTGGGTCGTTTTGTAATCGAGCAAACTCCAAAAAGTGCGCACATAACCCGCTTTTTTTGTAGAGGCATCGTCGACGTAAATCGTGCCCGAGTCGAAGGTAACCACTTTTTGCCACTCTGCATGGGCAGCGTGCGGCATGCACAGCATGAACAAACTGGCCAAAACCCCCGCAAGGCTTTGACGGGCTAGAGGAAGAGCGCGAAACTTTGCACACCATGGGGTTAGCCGAAGGCCAAAACCGTGAGTAAAGCTTGATAATTTTGGAGCAATTTGATGAGCATTCATGCGCCCTACTATAAAGTAGCGCACTGAACTTGAAAAGGGCCACACCATGACAAATTGCAAAACATCCCAACGGACACACCCGTCGCATTGCGCATTCCCTTCGTTTCGACAGACCTCGGCACTGTGCTCATTTGGGTTGGCTGTCATTTTGACTTCCGTCTTAACTGCCTGCGGCGGCGGCAGTAGCAGCAGCACCAGCGCAGGCGCAGGCACAACCCCCGCCGCACCTACCACCATAACCCCCGGCGCATACATCGGCACTGTGAGCGGCAAAGATTGGGTCAGCCTGATCTTGCCCACTTCGCCGGCCAGCAGCGGCAACGCACAGTTTTACGCCCTGCACTACAACGTCACCGACCCCGATATTTACAGTGGCACGGGCCAAGTAGTGGGCAAAACTTCTGGCACCCTGAGCAACTTGACGGCCTACCCCTTCATTGCCACCACGGTGCGCATGGGCACCGGCAGCTTGAGCAGCGCCAGCAGTGGCGTGGTGCATGCAGATCTCAATTTTGCAGCCACCTCCACCGATCCCGCCAAAGCCATTGGCCTTGATCACAGCGCTCCCAGCGGCTATACCGCCAGCACCCCCGCCACTTTGAGTGCCGTCCAGGGCAATTGGCAAGGTCGCTGGACCTATGGCCTGGGCTCTGCAGACAACTTCTCCATCAGCGTTTCTGCCCAGGGCATGGTGAGCAGTTTGGCGGCTTTTCAAAACGACTGCCAAATCACACAGAGCGCCTTCACGCCCAACTTTGATGGCACCAACCTTTTTGGCTTCACATTGACCATTCCCAACGCCACCCAATGCACCTTGAAAAATCAAACTTTGACGGGCGCGGCTTTTGTCATGCCCAGCCCCGTTGCGGGCAAAACGCAGCGCTTGTATTTGGTGGGTGTTGCCACCGACGGCCGCGGCATTAGCTTCAAAGCCGATCGCTAAACAGCGGCGTCAAACTCAAGTTTTCAAGTTTGCTGCCGAATCTGCCTAGCCACGAAAATTAATTCTGAGAATCACCATGTTACGTACCATTGCCATCATCTTGCTTGCCATCTCTACAGGTGGCGCCGGCTTCTTTGGCTGGAAACAAATGAAGACCGGTGAAGCCGCATTGGCCCAGGTGGCCGAGCTCACCCAGAAGGTGCAAGAGGCGGACAAAAAAGTGGAAGCCACCGAAGAAGAGCTCACCGCTAGCAAAGAATTGCTGCCACCCCTGATGAGCAAATCGCAAGAAGTGGACGCTGTGAAAGCCGCCTTTGCGTCAGGCGTGGTGCTGAAAGACCTTCAAGGCCTCTACGCCAAAGAGAAAAAACTTTCCTCTGAACGCCAGCTGGGCTTGGCGGGTGTGCGCCTCATGACCAACGGCACCAAAGACCCGGCCACGGTGGAAGCCTTCCAAAAAGCCCTGGAGATGACCGATTGGAAGGGTCAGCAAAAAGTGATTTGCGCTGCCCAAAACGCTTTGGCCGCCGCGGGTGAAAAAGTCAAAGTGATGTCGGAGTGTGTGCCCGAATCGGATGGCAAGGCTGGTGCAGCAGACAAAGCCAAAGAGGCCCCTGGCAAAGACGACAAAAAAGATGCCAAGAAAGACGACAAAGGTCATGGCGGACCGCAAGCAGTTCATTGGGACTACGAAGGGGCCATGGGCCCTGAAAATTGGGGCAAAGAATTCCCCATCTGTGGCAAAGGCAAATCGCAAGCCCCTTTGAACATCAAAGGCCCGTTCGAAAAAGTTCGCTTTAGCGTGGCGCCCGACTACAAACCTGGCCAGCTCAAAATTGTGAACAACGGCCACACCATTCAAATCAATGTGCCCGCAGGTTCCAAAATTCGAATTGATGGCCAACCCTACGACCTGTTGCAGTTTCACTTTCACCGACCCAGTGAAGAGCACATCGATGGCAAACCTTCTGCCATGGTGGTTCACTTTGTTCATAAAAATGCCGAAGGCGCCTTGGCCGTTTTGGCCGTCATGCTGCGCGAAGGCAATGAAAACCCAGTTATCAAAACCTTATGGACTCATGCACCCAAAGAAGAGGGGCCTGAAGTGGTGCCCGATGGCGTGATGTTCAATCCCGCCAATTTGCTGCCCCGCGAAATGGACTTTTTCCACTACGACGGTTCGCTCACCACGCCGCCTTGCACAGAAAAAGTGAAGTTCTTTATCTTGAAATCACAAGTCAACATTGCCAAAGAGCAAGTGACCGACTTCCCATTCAAAATGAATGCACGGCCTTTGCAGGCCCTCAATGGCCGCCCCATTTACACCAACTGATTTAGTCGTTGGAAGCGCCTAGTTTGACATCCGCTTTGGCCATTTGATAGCGCACCCAATTGCTTTGGTCAACTCGAGAATTGACATTGCCGCTTGAAGCCGTGATGTCCAAAGCCTGGTTGGCATGCGAAGGGTAACGTACCCACTCAGCGGCCACAGGGCTCACTGTGCCTGGGTTTGGAAACCGCACCCAACCCTCCACCGTTTTAGACAGCGCCATCATTCTGGAAGGAAAGCGAACCCAGCCTTCCGTTTTGGGATTGACCTTGGACGTGGCCATGGTGGTGCCGGCCAACAAGCCTTTGGGCTGGGGCTTTACATCTTTGGCGTCTTGCGCTTTGGTGTCCTGTGCTTTGGCATTTTTTTGGGTCGCCGCAAAATCTGCGGGCCTGTCGCCCAATTGGGCTTCTACCAAATTGGCTATTTGATTTTGATTGGGTATTTTCAAGGCGGTATTGGACTTGGCAACGCTGCTGGCGTCCTTGCTGAACTGCTGAGGATTGAGCGCTTTGAAAGCCTCGGCCAACACCTCGGGTTTCAAGTCGCTGTTGGGCATGGTCTTGGCAATGATCCGGTCCAACGACTCGCCGGTAAACGGCACATAGGTAAAGCTCGACTTCAAGCCCTCCCAATTGATGGGGGCTGCTTGGGCAGCGGGGGCGGCCATGAAACCCAAGGAAAGAAGGCTGGCGGCAAAAATAGGGCTGAGGATGTGTGTCAAGGTTTCGACTCCAAAAGGAAGAAATCAGTTTCTTGACACTCCCTCCTGCAAAACGCATGCCACCGGAAAATTGACAGGGGTGTTGGCTTCAAGGCCGCTTGGCTTTAGATTGCCGCCGCGGCGGCACAAGTGAGCCATTTTCACGATGCTATAATCCCGCTTCTCTCACAGGCCCGGTAGCTCAGTTGGTAGAGCAGCGGATTGAAAATCCGCGTGTCACTGGTTCGATTCCAGTCCAGGCCACCATTTATAAGGCGTAGCATGTGAAAACGTGCTGCGCTTTTCTATTGCATGAACGTCGCACGTTTTGACTCACACTTTGTGTCAAATTTTTTGGTATTTCCAGCCAAAGTACACCCTCCTTCTTTCGTATTAGTTCCTGTTAGCCCTTTGTATGTGACCCTGACCCGAAAAATCTAACCATTTAAAAGTAGAAAAATCCGGCATGATATTTCACCTATTAAAAAGGGGACATACCGTGAAAAAGAGCAGATTTACGGAAGAGCAAATTGCCTTTGCACTT